>ERZ761609.2255-NODE-2255-length-14633-cov-37.567156_pt1 | contig 14633 bp, 13 predicted proteins | sample MGYA00511163_ERZ761609 | MGnify/ENA primary metagenome ERZ761609 (study PRJEB28899, sample SAMN02445070) | bioreactor sludge metagenome | biome: EBPR sludge | place: Australia: Brisbane, Thorneside Wastewater Treatment Plant | collected 2011-12-16 ... | reverse complement strand
CTCAGCTTCGCTTCGCGGGGTGCTCAGCTTCGCTTCGCGGGGTGCTCAGCTTCGCGAGCGAATTCCTCCCCATCTGCCTCCCCACCATTAACCCCATCTTCCCCCTCCTGCCTCCCCACCATTAACCCCATCTTCCCCCACCTGCCTCCCCACCTCCCATGTACCTCATCGACCCACGCAGAACTCCAATTGGTAAATACGGCGGAACGTTATCGTCCATTCGTCCTGATGATATGGCGGCACTGGTGATTCGTGATGTTGTGGACAGGACGGGTATTGATCCCGCTGACATTGATGATGTGATTCTGGGATGTGCCAATCAGGCCGGTGAGGATAATCGGAATGTGGCGCGTATGGCAGGACTTCTGGCGGGATTACCGCAGTCGGTACCCGGCGTGACGGTGAATCGTCTTTGTGCGTCGTCACTCGAGGCTGCCATACAGGGTATGCGAGCCATCAAGAGTGGGGAAGCCGGTATGGTCATCGTTGGTGGTGTAGAGAGTATGTCTCGTGCACCGTATTCGTTTCCGAAAAACGTTGGGCCACATCCCTTTGGAAACGTAACGGCCTACGATACAGCACTTGGATGGCGATATCCCAATCCGGCCATGGCCGCTATGTTCCCACTAGAACCGATGGGGGAGACGGCAGAGAACATCGCTGAACAGTGGCCAATTACACGAGAAGATCAGGATGCCTTTGCGTTACGGTCACATCAACGAGCCGTTGCTGCTCGTGAGGCAGGACACTTCGCCGACGAAATTGTGCCCGTTGTTGTGAAGGGAAAAAAGGGTGATACCGTTGTTGATACCGATGAAGGACCCCGGGCCGATACGTCCATGGAGCGCTTGGCGACACTCAAACCGTCGTTCCGGAAAGGTGGATCGGTAACACCAGGGAATAGTTCGGGTCTGAACGACGGAGCTGTTGCCATGATTCTCGCCGACGAAGAACATGTTAAAAAATACAACCTTACGCCCCTTGCGCGCCTTGTCGCAAGTGGCACGGTTGGCGTAAATCCTCGAATTATGGGCATTGGGCCTGTAGGAGCCATACGCGCTGCTACAAGTCGGGCAGGAATTCGTGTGGCCGATCTTGATCTTGTGGAGATTAACGAGGCCTTTGCCGCACAGTCGTTGGCATGTATTCGAGATCTTGAACTTGATCCCGATCGTGTGAACATTGATGGGGGTGCAATTGCACTTGGACATCCACTTGGAATGAGTGGTGGACGTATCCTTGGTCATCTTGCACGATCACTACAGCGAACAGGGGGACGATACGGTGCGGCTGCACTGTGTATTGGTGTGGGACAGGGATTGGCACTCGTTATCGAAAAAGTGTAAAACGTTACTACCACACCATGCACATCCGCCTCGTTCTCGTCTTACTCGTTTGCGCCAGCATCGTTGCGTCGGCCTCACCTCGGCTGCACGTTGTTGATACCGGTCGAAAAAACGCACCGGTTATCCTCTTCCTCCACGGAGGTCCTGGATACAACGCCGTGTCGTTTGAAACGGCCATGATTGACACGTTACTCGCTGATGGCTGGCGCGTCATCAGTTTTGATCAACGCGGTTGTGGACGTTCAGAGGCAAAGACAGATCCGAAGGGATATTCGTACGACTCATTGATTGTTGATGTTCGTACGATTCTTGATGAACGAAAAATCTTCCGTTACACGATTGTTGCCCACAGTTTTGGTACAACGTTGGCAACACGTCTCGCTCAGGTAGATGCGCCACGAATCCTTGGTATGGTGCTGATTGGTGGACCAGTCTCGTATCCACAGACATTCCGAACCATTCGAACATCACTTGCAACGGCAAAGGATACGGTTGGACTCGGAAAGCTCGATTCGACGAGTGTGATGTATGCCTCACGTCACTTTGCGATTGCAATGGAGCGTGGCGCTTACAAAAACCAACACCCTACGGTGTTTGGAATACGATTTACCAATAGGGTACAACAGGACAAAAAACTTTCAGCATGGATGTCCGACATGCGTCCAGCACCAATGGTCGGATTTGTCACAAACGAGCGCTATTCAACGACGGACCTCTCTCAGGAGCTGACAGCACTCAACCGAGTCGTTCCCATTCGCGCCCTCATTGGGGCATATGATGGATTACTCGACACTGCACATCATTCGTTATGGCGCAAGTGTCTTGGTGACACAAACGTTACGATCGTTGACAGCGCTTCACATAGTGTTTTTATCGACAGACCCGACGTTGTCGTCAACACCCTTCGCGCCCTTCGCCCCTTACGGAAACTTCCACCGCTACCTCGAACACCATCAATGGCCATCGACTTTTTAGCTCTCGTTGACATGTCGGATCCACGATTGTCTGAGTTCCGCTTACGATCCGCTCTGGAAGACACAACAATTTCACGAGAAGACGTGTTAGAGATAACAACTGTCCTCGCCCGTATGGTGGGTTTGCAACAAAAGTTTACGGATGGACATAAACTTCTTGACGACATTCAAGCCGAAGCAACGTCTGCATCTCCACGCGTACGGATCCGATATTTCCTCGAACGCGGACGCCTCTTTAACTCCGCAGGTGACAAACAATCGGCCGTCCAACAATTTGCTGCAGCTTCAAACGCGGCAGAAGGAAGTTCCGAAGACTTCCTGAGAGTTGATGCACTGCACATGCTTGGTATTGCTACAACGGGGACGGAAAGTGAACGCTGGAATCGTGCTGCACTCGCCGCCATTGATGCAAGTGCCGATATGCGCACCAAGGGATGGTTGGGTCCAATTCTTAACAACCTCGGCTGGACCTACTTTGATGCGGGTCGATACGACGAAGCATTGGCAATGTTCGAACGTGACATTGCATGGCGCGAAAAAAATGGTCGTACCGAAGAGGCACGTATAGCACGATATAGTAAGGGGCGGACGCTTCGCGCCAAGGGGCAACTCGACGAAGCAGAGCGTATCCAACGAGCAATCGTTGATGAAATGCGACGTGAAGGCCTTTATCCGGACGGCTATGTTTATGAAGAGCTCGCTGAAATTGCCCTCCAACGAGGCGACACAACGACAGCACGGCCGTTGTTTAAACGCGCGTATGAGCTACTCAACGAAGATGCCTGGTTACGTACAAATGAGGCGAAACGCCTGGAACGGTTAAAAGCATTGGGAGAGTAGGAGAGTCTCGCTGGCGCTCGACGGGGTGTTCGCTGCGCTCACGGGGTGTTCGCTGCGCTCACGGGGTGTTCGCTGCGCTCACGGGGTGCCTCCCCACCATTAACCCCACCATTAACCCCACCTGCCTCCCCACTTGCCCCCACCCTACTACGTATAAAATCGTAACCCTTTTAATCTTACAAACTTCCGGCTTTCCACTTATTGTTACGTACGGTGTTTTAGTACGAGATTCGTTCGCACTCGGAAAGCACCATTTTGTTTACGCCCTCGCGCGACATCGACATCTTGCTCGGAGACTCTGTGACCGAAGCCATTGTGCTTCATGGTCCCAACGGAGTTATCCGTTATGCTGCGCCTGGATGTGAGCGTTTGCTCGAAATGCCATCGGATGAAATCCAGGGGTCAAACCTTCTGGACCGGCTGGATGAATCCGAACGAAAGCGGGTAAAACAGGCCTTTGTGCGATGTGCCTTACGCGGTCAGGCCTATGGGCCTACACTTGTGCGTGCAGCTGCACCCGTCGTGCGTTGGTTTGAGGTGCGTACACAACCCGTACGAGATAGGGCAGGCCACACACTTGAATTGCATACGGTTATTCGCGATCTCACGGCGAGGATTCGGTTTCATGAAGATCTCTCCATGCGAGAAGCTCTTGAACGAGAAGCGAATGAACTGGCAGCCGTGGGTGGTTGGATGCTCGACCTCCGCGCTGGTTCACTGTATTGGTCACCGGAGGTGCGGCGAATTCATGAAGTAGGTGAAGACTTTGTACCAACACTTCAAAGCGCTGTTGACTTCTATGCACCCGAAGCTCGGCCGGTGATTACACAGGCCGTAGAAGAGACAATTGCAACGGGACAACCGAGAACGGTGGAACTGCCGCTCGTGACGGCCCGCGGACGGAAGATCTGGGTGCGCGCCTTGTTACGGTCACATATGGAAGGGGGCCGAGCCGTGCGGCTCTATGGGGCTCTCCAGGACGTAACAGAACGAAAGGCCTACGAAGAGAAGATGTCGCAGCTTGTCGATGAGTTGACATGGCAGCGTGACCGTCTCGCAGAGTTTGGACATATCGTTACACATCATTTACGAGGTCCAGTCTGTAATCTCGTCACCTTAAGCGACATGATGAAGGAAGGTCGTGATGAGTCAGCACCTCGTGAAGATGAGGAGCTCGTCGATCATGTGGCCGATGCAGCCAAACAACTCCTGGCAACCTTTGACGATGTTACAACAGCTGTAACGTCTGTGGATACAGATCATCTCCCGAACGATACTATCGACGTTCAGGACATGTTATTAAAAATTGTTACTGGTCTCTCGGCTGATATTCAACGGTCCTCAGCACGTATCTCATGGGACATTACACACTGTCCGAAAATTTCCTATCCGACAGTATACTTCGAAACAATTGTCCGTAATCTGATTGAAAACGCGCTTACATATACCGTGTCAGGACGACGGCCCGTTATACATATCCGTACATGGATGGATGGAACGTCGCCGTGCCTGAGTGTGGCCGACAATGGATCGGGAATTGATCTTGGACGGTACGGAGATGCCGTCTTCCGTTTGCGTACGACCTTTCACCGGGGTCGGAGTGGCAGGGGAACGGGACTCTTTACGATCCGTCACCTTATTGAATCGCTCGACGGTGACATCACCGTGGATAGCACGCCTGACGTCGGCTCGACGTTTATCGTAAACTTCTTCAAGTACCGACCGGAGCAGGGGACATGAGGTCGCACCACCATCTTTCCGTAGCACTCATTGATGATGATCGTACGTATCAGTTCACCACTGAGCGTATGCTCCAACGTATCGATGATCACATTTCCTTCCGCTGGTTCAGCGATGGTGAAGAAGCCTTGCTCTATCTTACAGAGCATGCAGGTGCGGACGATACCTTACCTGACATTATCATTCTCGACATCAATATGCCGTACATGAACGGCTGGCAGTTTCTCGATGCCTTCCATCAATTACGAAGTGTTATCCGGAAACCAATCCGCATCTTCATGGTGAGTTCATCCGCTGATGATCGTGATGCAAAACGCGCTCGCAGCCAGGTGGATGTGACGGACTACATCGAAAAGCCCATCACGACGGAAAAACTGTCTGCCATCATCGGCGGACGCGCTGCCTGACAATTCGTCAGATCGACGGAAATACGCATATTCGCGTACCCTGATGAACGGGGTTAGGAGGAACCAGTGCGTCGATTAGCAATCCGTCTTGCCGTTCTCTACGTTCTGGTAAGTGCGGCCTACATCATCATTTCGGACGCGATTGTTGCCGGTGTCGGTGACGCCTTATCGCCCGAAGACATCGTGACGGTCGAAGTAGTTAAGGGCTTGCTCTTCGTTCTTGTATCGGGCGTCGTCTTCGCAATTGTCGGACTGCAATACGCACGCTCTGCCGAAAAGTCAGAGTCCAACTTTGCCCTTGTCTTTGCCGAACATCCGGATCCAATGATGATCTATGATGTTGAAACCTGGCGGCTTCTCGAGACAAATGCGGCAGCTCATGAGAAGTATGGCTATTCCGGTGAAGAATTCCGTGCATTAACCGTTCCTGAATTGCATCCGCCACAGGACAGGGAACCAACAGCGACGTTCCTGAAGGACCATCGTCCGTTACGCGCCGAGTCGTCCAGTATCGTACGTCATCGTGGGAAGGACGGTCGGATTTTCTGGGTAAGTATTCGGTCTCGTGACGTAAAGCTGAACGGCCGCAAGGTGCGTATCTGTTCGATTACGGACCTCTCAGACCTCACGTCGGCACGGCGTGACATAGAGGCCATGACGGCCGAAGAACAACGAATCCTTGTGATGCTCAAGGTTGTAGCCGAGAGTATTGAGGACGGTTTTTATACGCTGGACCGTTCGTTAACAATTACGCATGCCAACAAAACCTTCATCGACTTCCTCGGAATGTCGGGTAAGGATGCAATTGGACGTAACTGGCTTGAACTCTTTCCCGAAGCACGTGATAGTGAGCCCCATCTGCGTATTGTGGCTGCTCTTGAGGAACGCCGTACAACGAGTGTTGATACCTACGATCCCCGAATTGATACATGGTATCGTGTTCTTGTCTATCCTTTTGAGGGTGGAGTAGCAGTTTTCTATCGTGACGTGAGTCTGGAGAAAAAGAATGAACTCGCACTTCGACACGAAAAGGAAAACCTTTCTACGCTGATCAACAATTCGGACGAAGTGATCTATTCAATAGACACCCAACATCGACTACTCGTTGGAAATACCGCCTACCTTGAGAACATGGAACGACTGATTGGCCGACGTCCCGTTCCCGGTGAAGATGCACGGTCGTTTTTATTCGGAGAGGCCTTTACCTCAAGATGGGCTGATTGGTTTCAGCAGGCCGTTAACGGACAGCGAGTAGATCAGGAGTTTGATCTCGACGTACCTGTTGTAGGAAAACGAATCCTGAATGCCGCCTTTAATCCGATTATCGTCGATGGTCAAACGGTCGGTGTGGCGATACGTGTTTCCGACGTTACAACGGCACGAACACATGAGCGCCGTTTGCGTGAGCAAGCTGCTCAACTTTCGGAAGTTGTTGAGCGGTATGAAAAACTTAATCAGGCAACAAACGATGCTGTGTGGGATTGGTCGATGCGTGACGACAGTGTTTTCTGGAATCACGGAATTAACACGTTGTTTGGTTACGACGTAGGACGCACGCCATTGTCGTGGTGGTCAGATCGTGTTCACCCTGATGATCGGGAAGAAGTTCTTGATCATCTCACACAGTGGTCCGTTACCGGCCGGTCTATGTGGCGCCATGAGTATCGATTCCTCTGTGCTGACGGTTCCTATCGCTGGGTTCTCGATCGTGGTAGTGCGATCTACGATGAACAGGGTACACCAATTCGAATGATTGGTGCCATGCAGGACATTACGGCGTCAAGACTCTACCTTGAACGTATCGAAGAGATTAACGTTCGCCTCCGCGAAATCGCCCAGATTGCATCACACGAATTACGTGGTCCGCTTGCCACCGTCCTCAGTCTCCTGAACCTATTTAACAAGGAGAGCATTGAGGATCCGGAAAACACTCGTATCATCGGCATGATTGAGACATCTGCAACGGATGTAGATGCTGTTATTCATCGCATTGTGCAACGGACAGCCGAACTGGAGCGAGACCTATGACGGTTTGGGTGGTAGACGACGATCGGTCTTTTCGATACGTCATGCGTAAAATGCTTGAACGTACCGGCCTCGTTGATACCATCGTTGAATGCACGGATGGAACGGACTTCTTACATCAATTTTCCGAAACGGACGCCCCCTCTGCCCCTTCCATCATCATGCTTGATCTTATGATGCCTCGAATGGATGGTTGGGAAGTTCTCGAAGCCTTATCAGACTGGTATCGAACTGGTCGTGCACAGCCATCCGTCTTTGTCATCAGCTCGTCTATCGATAGGCGTGATGCGGAACGTGCACGAACGTTTCCCTTCGTTGTGAGGTTTACCGAGAAGCCGGTTTCCGTAGACAAACTGGCAGATCTTCTTCGAGCCGTACCGACACCGTATATTTGAGGCCATGTACACAGCACCCCATCTCGTCCTTCCGAAGATTTCCAACCTGTCGGACCTGAATGTCTACACGGCTAACGGCGGATATGCGGCCTATCGTAAGGCCCTGACGATGTCGCCGGACCAGGTGACTGACGAGGTAAAACGCTCCGGCCTGCGTGGTCGCGGCGGTGCATGTTTCCCGACGGGCCTGAAGTGGTCCTTTATGCCAAAGGGAAATGATAAGCCAAAGTACCTCGCGATTAACGGCGACGAGTCCGAACCAGGGTCATTTAAAGACCGCCAGATTTTTGAAGACAATCCTCACCAGCTTATTGAGGGAATTCTGATCGCAGGATATGCGATGGGAATCTCGAAAGCCTTTATCTACATCCGTGGTGAGTATCACAAGTGGGTCGACCTCATGCAGAAGGCCGTTGATCAGGCCTATGCAGCCGGATATATCGGCGAGGGGATGAAGAAGACGTTTGGTGGTGACTATACCATCGACATTGTCGTCCACAAGGGTGCTGGCGCCTACATCTGTGGCGAAGAAACGTCACTCATGAATTCGCTCGAAGGTGATCGTGCCTATCCACGATACAAACCACCGTTCCCGGCCAACAAGGGTCTGTGGGGAATGCCCACAACCATCAACAATGTTGAAACGATTGCGACAGTACCTGCTATTCTCACCATTGGTGCCGACACCTATGCCGGGATTGGTGCGAAGGGTCATGCCGGTACGTTACTGTATGGCATCAGTGGCCACGTTAACAAACCACAGGTTGTAGAACTTCCAACAGGGATGTTACTCACGGACATCATCTATGATGTCTGTGGTGGTGTACCGGGTGGACGTGCTGTGAAGGCCGTTATTCCTGGTGGAAGCTCCATGCCACCACTACGTGGTGATGAGATTGAGGGTGTACGGATGGATGAAGAATCTCTCAAGGTTCTCGGCACCCACATCGGTACGGGCGGCATTATGGTCATGGACGATACAACAGATATCGTGAAGGTGACCCTGCGTATTGCTCACTTCTATCATCACGAATCCTGCGGACAATGCACACCGTGCCGCGAAGGATGTGGATGGATGGAGAAGGTCTTACATCGTATTGATCACGGCGATGCCACACGCAGTGACATCGATCTGCTGCTCAGTGTTGCGTCACAAATTGAAGGTCACACCATCTGTGCCCTCGGTGATGCAGCTGCGTGGCCGGTACGCGGCTTTATCCTCAAGTTCCGTGATGAGTTTGAGGCGCGGTGTAAGCCGGACAGAAGTTTTGTCTCGCTGAACGTTGTGCACGGACGTCGAGCCACGGCTGGTTCGCTCGTCGAATCGATGCGCTAAGACATCATCGTGGACTTCCACGTACTAGGTTTTGCCTTTGGACTGACACTCTTTGCCGGATTGGCAACGGGTGTGGGTTCGGCTATGGCGTTTTTTGCAAAACGCACAAGCACTCGATTCCTGTCCGTCTCACTCGGCTTTAGTGCCGGAGTGATGATCTACGTGTCCTTTGTTGAAATCCTCAACAAGTCTATCACCGACCTCTCCGTGACATATGGGCCAACGGAAGGGAAGTGGTATGCAGTGATGAGTTTTTTCCTCGGTATACTCATTATTGCAGCTATTGATAAACTTGTTCCATCGTACGAGAACCCTCACGAAAACATGTCCGTAGAGTTTATGGACGACAAGGATCGTGAAGAGGAGTTCCGTCGACGTGGAACGTTGTTACGCACCGGACTCTTTACAGCCCTTGCCATTGGCATTCACAATTTCCCTGAAGGCCTGGCCACGTTTGTCAGTGCTATCGACAATCCAAAACTTGGTCTTGCCATTGCCATAGCGATTGCCATCCATAACATTCCTGAAGGTATTGCCGTAAGTGTGCCGGTGTTTTACGCCACACATGACCGAAAGAAAGCCTTCTTATGGAGTTTTCTCTCGGGACTGGCAGAGCCTGTTGGAGCTATCGTTGGATACCTGCTATTGCTGCCCATTATGTCGACCACCGTTATGGGTGTCTTGTTTGGAATGGTTGCCGGCATTATGGTGTTTATCTCCCTTGATGAACTACTTCCGGCAGCACGAGCCTACGGTGAACACCACTTGAGTGTGTATGGACTTGTGGCCGGAATGGCTGTGATGGCTGTTTCACTCCTGTTACTATTGTAAACGCTGTTGCTGTAAACCACACTCGAATCACTCATGCGCATTGGTATCATCGGCGGATCCTTTAATCCGATTCACATTGCCCATCTCATCATTGCCGATCGGTTTGTTGATGCAATGTCACTCGACGAATGCCATTTTATTCCAGCCAACATTTCGCCCTTTAAAAGTGCTGGCCCAGGATCTGCAACAGCAGAAGATCGGCTCGCCATGGTTCGGTTGGCAACGGAACAACATCCACGATTTCGTGTGAACGACGTTGAGATACGTCGGGGAGGTGTGAGTTATACCATTGAGACAATCGACAACTATCGTGTAGCGCAGCCGAACGACGAGATATCGTTGTTAATCGGAAGTGACCAGGCCATCGAATTTGTCCGTTGGAAAGAATGGGAACGAATCTGTCGCGAAGCCCAACTCTGTATTGTACGTCGACCCTTCCTCATGACGAATGAAATGGAAGAACGCATAACGGAGACACTCACGGTGGACGGACGATCACCGGTATGGGTAGGAGCACCATTACTGGAAATTTCCAGTACCGACATTCGACGTCGTGTTGCTGACGGACGCAGCATTAACTACCTCACGGTAAAAAGTGTTCGCGACTATATTCACGACCGACATTTATATGGGAAAGGGGCATAATGGGGCTTCTTCGTCGGCTCCTAGGAACATCCATCCTTGTTGTGATTGCTATGGGAATGATCTTTCCTATGGTATGGATGATCATTGTCTCGTTAAAGACCTCTCCGGAATCGTACCGCAGTTTTGTTGACCTCATTGCGGCACCTTTTACGCTCAGCAATTACACAGACGCATGGGCCAGCGACGACTTCTTTGGATACTTCCTGAACTCTGTCCTTGTAGCAACGATTGTTACGGCGGGTAACATCCTCTTCTGTTTATGGGTAGGATATGCCTTTGCGAGAAAACGTTTTCGCGGCAAAACCATCCTCTTTGCTAGTGTCCTGGGAGTGCTTGTTGTACCGAATCAGGTTATCATGATACCTCTGTATCGTCTTATGGCCGAGTTCGGTTGGATCAACACATATTGGGCACTCATCATTCCGTGGCTCATCACTCCCTTTGGCATCTTCCTGGTACGACAATACATTGCCTCACTTCCGGCAGACATTGAAGATGCAGCGCGTATTGACGGTGCGTCGGAGTTCTATATCCTTCACAGAATAGTCTTACCGTTGTCACGGCCCGTCCTCACGGTCCTTGCCATCTACACCTTCCTCGGAAACTGGAATAGTTTTTTATATCCCTTCCTCTTCGTTAACGACGAAGCACATCGTACCCTCCCAGTAGGCCTTGCCTTCTACATCGGCAAACAAAGTATTGACTGGGGTCATCTTGCTGCAGGAGCTGGCATAGCGGCCATTCCTATTCTTGTTCTTTTCCTGCTCTTCCAAAAAAAGATTATCGAAGGCCTCACAGCTGGTGCGGTAAAAGAGTAAGGCGTGTCTCGCGGGCGCGAGAGGGGACGTTCGGCTGACCTGTCTTCATCCACCCTCCCCCGGGCCCGTGTTGTACGAAACGGGCCCGGAAGATGTTGTACGTGCTAGTGGAACTAGCTGGTCATCGTGTAATGACGATGAGCTGATGGGCTACGGGTGCTGCGCTGCCGTCGACAGCACGCAGTGTGATGGCATACGAGCCCGCGGGGAGTTCGCTCACGTCAACGTGAACAATGTCGATAGCTGCGCACTGGGCAGAGAAGATGTCGCGACCAGTGATATCCCGGAGTGTCACAATGTATTGTGGTCCGGACTTCGTCGTACGTGCGTTTGTCAGGAAGTCATCACGGCGATCGACAGCGACGGTCACGTGTGCCGAAGCAGGATTAGGCCAGACACTGAGGCCCTGCTCCCTGGATATTCGCGTAACACCATCCATGGTACGCAGATCAACGATTCGAAGTGGTTCTGTGTTCTTACGTGCCATCGCTCCGTCGTCGGAAACAATTTCGATGTCCTCCACCGGATAAACGTCTCCGGTGCCCTTGAGAACAAGTCGATACTGCTCGTCGGGATCGGGCAGGAGGCCATAGGCAACGGTACGTGCGAGATTCTGCTTCGAACCGGTTGTATTCGTGCCTGTGGTACTTGTCGCAGATCTCATCGCACCGTCAACGAGAACACGTGCACCATCGGAGCGGCGTTCGACACTCAGTAGTGCAGCGTCGGCCTCGCCAAGGGAGATCGTCTTCATCGTGAGTTCCGTTGAGCCGTCGAGCGAGAACCATTCCGTGGCTACTTCGTCGATGACGTCCGCAGGTGTCTCATTGTCGCTGCGGACATCAAACCGAAGTGGATGGTTGTCACCGTTGAGCACGGCATCGGCAATCGTAGCACTTCGTCCATCGTGGCCACGGAAGCCATGCCACAAGCGCAGAGACCTCTCTCGCGGTGCTGCTTCGCGGAAGAACCGTTCCGAGGAAGACGTGATGTCCGGGGCAACGTTGCCTTCCCGCCACTGACCGCCGAGGTCGTTGTAGATACGGCGGTTCTTGCTCCAGCCGGGATGGACCGACATGGAGTAACGTGCCGCCGCATGCGGATACAGTCCGGCGTCGCTGAGGTCATAGAGGAACTGGTTTGCTCTGGCCGTAGCCATTGATCCAGAAAGTGGGTTGCCATAGTAGCGCCAGCCAAACTACCGCTGTATCTGGTGGGTAAGAAGCAATCTGTCTTGCCGCCGCAAACTGAGGAAGTATGATCCCTGAGGAAGTGCACCGGGATCGAGCTGACAGCTGCCACTTGTGATTATGGCATCGCCGTCTCGTATCTGTGTTCCTGTGACATCTGCTATAGACCACGTCGCTGGTCCGTCTGTCACATCCAGTCCGGAAACTGTGAGTGCACCCGTCGACGGGTTTGGTGAAACGAGACAGGAATTGGGCATTGTTTCGATAGGTGTGTTGTGAGTAGTCACGTTCAGACGACTTACATAGACCTCTAGACTCCCGCAATCATACACGTACTTCCAATCAGGACTAAATCGGCAACTGATGTTTTCATACTCAAAACGTACGCTTGCTGGACCAGTAAGCGTTGTATGGAAATCAATGAACGGCTCACCGCTGATTTCTCTAACGATCAAGTATCCCTTCGCATCTTCAGAAAAGGCGACTTTATCGCCTGCTCTTCCGTCTCGCCAATCCAGCCAACGGCGGTAGATTTGGCGCTGTTCGACCATGTCGTAAAAAGTGACAGCACCATCTTCTTCCCAGTCCGCAACGCAACTAACCGCAACATAACGGCCATCTTCTGAAATGTCCATTGATGTCGCTCCATTTCCTCCACTCGGCAACGTTGCGAGCCACTTACCCGTTGTCAGGTCGTAGGCCTGCGGATTGTCTGTATATACGAGAGCAATCCGGTCATCCGCGGAAATCTTTGGTTCAAGTGTCGGTAAAACTGAGAACTGATGGAGCAGTTCACCCGTTTCCACGTCATGGAGTCCGGTAAATTTAACGTCGCGATTATTTCCTCCAATGAGAACCTTTTTACCGTCAGAAGTCAGAGTGGCATTTACGTGATCGTTGTAGTCTCCATTATCCTTGTGAATCGAGAACTCCCTGATTATGTCCATTTCAGGCCATCGCCAGATCTTGACCTTGAAGGGAGATGACGTCGAAAATACATTTGCATTCCGCGCAAAGGAGATATTATAAACCGAGCCTAGCTGTGATTTCACACGCCGAAGTGTGTCACCTGTCATCGCATCGAAGGCGATTAGATCACCGCTCGATGTCGCAGCGATGATAACTCGTGGGTCACCACCCATTGCACATGCAACGAACTGCCAAACGTGGGGAATCTGTTGAGTTGTGCGAGTCCACAACGTATCAGCTTTACGCGGCTCGAGTTCGGCCGCAAAACTTGACTGGAATGTCAGGACCACGGATGCTACCATAATCACGACACTATACGTTCGGTTCATCTGAACCTCCATGTAATAAAGAAAAAAAACGTGACGAATCGTATGTAACTGGTCTACAGGTCAATCGGTCTGAAGTGTCGGCCCGAAAAGTACCATTCGTGACATGTGTGATACCGGCTTGAGAAAGAGCACGTCACCGTGACGAGTACAAAAGTCGTTTGTCCAATTGTACGGGCAACCAAACAACGTACGAAATATTCACTCATTTCCAACAACTCGAAAAAGTTAATTTTTCTGAGGGTTCGTGGAGTGATGCCTACCAATGCTCGCAGGTGCTGTTGAACACCTACAAACAAGAGGTCGTTGGTAACGGTTCGTAGTGCGTCACACGAACGATCTACTGTATTTTCCGTTCTTTAAAACCAAGGTCATTCTGGTTAAGCTGTGGTGCCTCAACGTCCTGTGCGCGCACGAGAAGTACCGTCGCACAAAGTGCGACGACAAAAAGAATCGTTTTCATGGTGCCTCCTACCGCTGTATCTGGTGGGTAAGAAGCAATCTGTCCTCGCGCCGCAAACTGAGGAAGTATGATCCCTGAGGAAGTGCACCGGGATCAAGATGACATCTGCCACCAGTGATCATGACGGCACCATCACGTATCTGTGCGCCAGTGATGTCTGCTATGGTCCACGTCGCTGGTCCGTCTGTCACATCCAGTCCGGAAACCGTGAGAGCACCCGTCGACGGATTTGGAGAGACGAGATAAGAATTGGGTATTGTTTCGATAGGTGTATTGTGAGTAGTCACGTTCAGACGACTTACATAGACCTCTAGACTCCCGCAATCAT
>ERZ761609.2253-NODE-2253-length-14649-cov-37.221187_pt1 | contig 14649 bp, 9 predicted proteins | sample MGYA00511163_ERZ761609 | MGnify/ENA primary metagenome ERZ761609 (study PRJEB28899, sample SAMN02445070) | bioreactor sludge metagenome | biome: EBPR sludge | place: Australia: Brisbane, Thorneside Wastewater Treatment Plant | collected 2011-12-16 ... | reverse complement strand
ACGCAGCACGGTAGTCTTCTCCGGGAGAATCCTCCCGGAGAATTCCCACCTGCCCCCTTCGCCCCCTACCAATCCAATTCTCCGGGAGAATCCTCCGGGAGAATCCTCCCGGAGAATTCCCACCTGCCCCCTTCGCCCCCTACCAGATCCACTCTCCGGGAGAATCCTCCCGGAGAATTCCCACCGAGAATTCCCACCTGCCCCTTTCGCCCCCTACCAGATCAATTCTCCGGGAGAATCCTCCCGGAGAATTCCTTCGAGTCACCAAAACAAAAAACGGTTCATGTGGCTTCCGCCACATGAACCGTTCATTTGCAAGCATACTTTATTACCAGAAGCGCTTATCTGCCCTCAGCACGCTTCTTCTGATGTTCCTTGACCATCTCTTCCTGGATGTTCCGTGGTACCGGTTGATACTTCTTGAACTCCATAGAGAACTCACCCTTACCCTGCGTCACAGAGCGAAGGTCCGTTGAATAGCCGAACATTTCCGAAAGAGGTACTTCAGCTTCTACCGTGACGTATCCGAGGTCCGTTTCCGTACCCATAATAACACCACGACGCTGGTTGACCTGGCCAATGACTGTGCCCTGGAACTCTTCCGGTGCAGATACTTCGAGCTTCATGATCGGCTCGAGAATCGTTGGCTTTGCTGGACCGTATGCCTCACGGAAGGCCATAAGTGCAGCTGTCTTGAACGCCATTTCTGATGAGTCGACCGCGTGTGTAGCACCGTCGTTCAGAACAACACGTACACCAACAACCGGTTGCCCAATCAGTGATCCTTCGAGTACGGCTTCCTTGAATCCCTTATCGCAGGCAGGAATGTATTCACGTGGAATTACACCACCCACGATGTCGTCGACAAACTCGTAGGTCTCAACAGCGTCGGAAGGAAGTGGTTCAATGTAACCACCAACACGACCGAACTGTCCGGATCCACCCGTTTGCTTTTTGTGCGTGTAGTTGAAGTCCGAACGCTGCGAGATTGTCTCACGGAAGGCAACCTTTGGACGTCCAACAGTAATTTCTGTGTTGAACTCACGACGGATACGCTCAATGTAGATCTCAAGGTGAAGTTCACCCATACCCTTGATGATCGTCTCGCCCGATTCTTCATCACGCATCACGCGGAAGGTTGGGTCTTCCTTCGTGAAGCGGTTGAGTGCCTTCGAGAAGTTAACCTGTCCGGCCTTGTCCTTCGGAGCAACAGCAAGCTCAATAACAGGATCCGGTACGAACATCGATGTCATCGTAACACGGACGTTTCCGTCTGTAAATGTGTCACCCGACGCGCAGTCAACACCAAACAATGCTACGATGTCGCCAGCCGTAGCTTCTTCGATATCGTGCATCTGGCTCGCATGCATCCGCACAAGACGTGGGACCTTGATCTTCTTGCCGTTGGATACGTTGATGATCGTATCACCCTTCTTCACCGTGCCTTGATAGACGCGCATGTACGTAAGCTGACCGTAACGGCCATCTTCAAGCTTAAATGCGAGCATAACAAGCGGCTTTGACGGGTCGCTCTCAAGAGTAATCTTCTCTTCGTTACGATCTTGGTCAAGCGCTTCGTTCGTGATTTCGTTTGGTGCAGGAAGGAAGAGTGTAACACCGTCAAGCAGCGTTTGGACACCCTTGTTCTTAAAGGCCGAACCGCAGAAGACCGGCGTCATTTTGAGCGACAGTGTTCCCTTGCGGATGGCAGCGATAAGCTGCTCACGGCTTGGTTCCTCGTCAGAGAGGAACTTCTCCATGAGGTCGTCATCATAATCAGCGGCAACTTCAATCAGTCGGTGACGAAGTTCCTTGGCCTTGCCCATAAGGTCAGCTGGAATTTCTTCCTCAACAATGTCCTCGCCGGCTTCGCCGCGATAGTAAACTGCCTTCATGTCAACAAGATTGATGACACCAGCAAGCTTGTCTTCAAGTCCGATTGGGAAGGTGACAAATGCTGGATTGTGCGCCAGCTTTTCGGCCAATTGTTCTGCAACACGCTCAGGATTTGCACCCTGACGGTCACACTTGTTGATGAAGGCCAGACGCGGTACGTTGTAACGACGCATCTGACGGTCAACGGTAATGGACTGGGATTGAACACCGGCCACCGAGCAGAGAACGAGAACAGCACCGTCCAAAACGCGAAGAGCGCGTTCTACTTCAACGGTAAAGTCCACGTGGCCGGGCGTATCGATCAGGTTGATATTGAAGTCACCCCACGTACAATACGTGGCAGCAGACTGGATCGTAATGCCCTTCTCACGCTCGAGGTCCATCGAATCCATCGTCGCACCAACACCGTCCTTGCCACGCACTTCGTGAATAGCATGGATCTTTCCTGTATAAAACAGGATTCGCTCCGAGAGCGTCGTTTTGCCGGAGTCGATGTGGGCCGAGATGCCGATGTTCCGGACTTTCGAGAGGTCAGGCATAGCTGATTGTGGGGGAATGTGTGAATGAGGGTTGGAAAAAGACGATGAATATACGGATTCTCGGAAAAATGTTCGGCATGGAGGTGTAATGAAGGCATAACATGGCTGTACGTATGGCCCACCTCAGGTGCCTGTAACTGGCGGATAAATAGGTTTTGTCTTCGTCTGAGCAGGCTTCCGTGCATGACATCACAATCGACGTATCCGTATTCCTTTTCAGACGCTTACGGCAGCTTGTAAACGACTACCAACGAAGCACGTCTGCCCGTAGCCCTACAATACACGAGATCCCATACTTGAACATTGATCGGTCATTGTACGACAATGCATGAAGCCTGAAACCAACAGGGAATGTTCCGTCCGTTACCCACGCCGTTGCTGCGGCAAAGATGTAGTTCGGATGCCCCACTTGTCGATCATCATTTTGGCCAATTCCTATTTGTAATCGCACGATTTCATCTATGTCCAATAACACACCTACGTCAAGAGTCGGTTGTTGTGCTGTCGTCTTAACGTCGAGTCTCTCATACCAGTGAACACCTCCGTAGACTCCAAATCGATCCGGCGATGACGTTCTCGAACCAAATCTGTACGACAAACACGCCTCACCTCGAACGCCCAGGGCGTCACCTCGACTGGGTTCAACAATTCCAATGTATCCAAGACCCGCAAGTAACTCCGGCGTAAATCTTGGTGTGTACGCGATGGATCTCTTCCCTTTAATCTCTTCTTCCAGAAACCTGAGTTCCTGTCGTTTTTTCTCTACTTCACGACGTTGCTCTTCTAACTCTGCACTTTGCTGCTGCATTTCATTCGTTAAGATTTTCAAACTCGCTCGAATCGAGTCCGCGCGTTGCACCAAGGTACCGGCATCTCTACGATTCGCTTCAAACCGTGCTCTATCCTCAGCAAGCTTCTGTTTGGCTAAGTTTACTTCACGATACACTTCTTGCAGACTGTCACATTGTGCAGATGTTCGAATACTCGGAACATCAACGTAGGCAAAACATGCATCTACAGATAGTGACTCGAGAAATGAGCAGACGACATCTGCAGGTACACAGAATCCGAGACCATCAAGCCGCGAGTTATTCATGTCATGCGTAACCTTGAGCACCGAAACTCCAATAACGGATCCTTGCTTGTTGAGCACAGGACCTCCTGAGTTACCGCCATTCATTGCTGCATCAATCTGAAGTAAATCGTCTCTATCGGCACTCACAACACCACGCGTCACAGACCAGTCAAATGCAAAAGGATGCCCAAGTACAAACACCTCCGCAGATTGAAGTGGCCGATCAGCAACAAGTTTTAGTGGTGTTGCTGAAACCGGATTACCCACCGTGAGTACTGCAATGTCCGAAGACGGATGATAGTCAATGTCGATGACAACATCCCTTTGCCCATCCCGTGTCTGCACCATGTATCCAAGTGACATTCCGCCGGACACCACATGAGCATTGGTAACGATCTTCGTTGGCGAAACGACAAATCCCGAACCGTGTCCACTATAATCAAATGGCAAAACCTTAACTACACTGTTTAACGACCTCTCAACCATCACTTCATGCTGGCTAAAGAGTGGTGTAGCAATTGCGCAAGTCGCAATGAGGGTGCCGATTACGAGTGCTCTTCGAACCGAGAGCACACAGATATTGCTCATCGTATGAGAATCTCCGCACGACGATTTTCTCGAGCCATCCATTCGTGCATCTCATCATTTGGGTAAAGGGGCTCGGCCTCGCCTACGGCTTCAGCCGTAAGGCGCGATGCTGATATTCCCGCTTTGATAAACATTTGCTTGAGTTTATCGACGCGCTTTTTAGCAAGCGTTTTGTTGTCGGCCTCACTACCTCGCGTATCTGTATGAGCGCGCAGAACGGCTGTTGCCTTCGTATCAGTCTTCATGAGATCAATTGCCTCTGCTAAACGCGACTCACCATCAAGTTCGGTCGTGCTTTTAATAAAGAGAGCAATAATTACCGCTTTAAGAGGCTCGTCAATTGGCAGCGGGCTCGGATAGACCGTTGTCGTATCTGTCGAGACCTTACCATTTCGTTGATCGAAGTCAACTGAAACATCTCGCGGCTGATCATTGGACTTCGATTTCCATGATATGACATAATGCACCTTGAGTGTACGGAAGATACTTTCGTATACATCGGGCAACTCCGCGGCATCTTGAATGAAGTAGGCCCGACCTCCCGTTTGTAGCGCCATCAAACTAAGAACCGGGAAATTGACCTGGCCGAGGCCGATGACGTAAACAGTTGTTCCCGACTTCCGTGCCAAACGGACGATATTGTTTGCGCTAATGAATGAAGAGTTGTCATATCCATCGGTAAACAGCACGACCACCTTGCGAGCTGATGATCCCTCAAGGGAAGTGATTCCCGCTCGTGTCGCGTCATACATTGCCGTCGCGCCCGAAAACTCATTGTAAGGCAACAAACCCAACATTCGATGAGCGCCTTTACCAAGATCAACCGTACGGAGTACGCGATGATCAAACTGCACCACGGAATACTGATGTTCAGCGGAAGGAATATCGTACAGAAAGGTAGGCACACTCCGTACTGACGTAATCAGCGAGTTTATATACGGCATCATTGATCCTGAATAGTCGGCCACGAGTGCCACATCTGTTGTTGGCGCGTTTGATCGGCGCACCTCTTGTACGGTGAAGTCATCGATAACTTTCTCTCGTCCGGATTGCCGTTCAACGACAGACTTCCAGAATGAAGACTTATCCTGAGCGTAGGGTCGAGCGAGTCCTGCAACGAGATTTCCGTTGGGATCCATGACAACAGCCGTGATTCTCACAGAGTCTTTGCCGACACCATAGTCAACGCCGATGATATTGACGTTCAGTCCGTCTACTTGTACAACACTATCGATCGGCAGGAGACCTGACGCCCATCGGGACTTCGATGTGTTCCGTTGATACTCTTTCGGGTCGGGTCGAATATCATTGTCAGATGAGGAGGTCAAGTCATTGCCATCACCTTGACGATGTAAATTCATGTTGGTAGAACACGACACTCCCAACATCAATCCAGTTGCAATCAGTAATAAGCGGACAGTATGCATCATCCATGCAACCTAGCACATCTACTATGACATATCCTGTCATAGCTGGGCTAGATGCCGAACTATTTGTTGATCATTGCACGTCAGCGTCTACCGAGTGAGCGGGACATACTTCCCATCATCGTGACATACGCTCTATCATTTTGCAACAACAACAATGATACTCGGGCCCTGATCAAGTGAAACCACATATGATCCGGCAGGAATCTGCGATGTGGAGATTGTCGATAAAGGTTCAGATACAGAAAACAGGTATTGTTTGCCATCTGTTGACGTGAAGAACACGGTCGAAGGTAATGTTAGATCGTTTGGAAGGTAGATCTCAAGACTTGAAGATGTTGGGTTCGGAAGAACGCGGAAATCTGTTCGATCTTTATTGTCAGTCACTCGAACAGTGCTGAAAAAGTCATGCTGAGGCCAGTTTGCCCCTTGTACCCCTTCCAAAAATGATCTCAAGATGGAATCCACACGAGGATAGAACTCATTCATTCTCGTGACTGGAAGCGAGTTGAAGACCCACGCATACGAGATTCCGGATTCTCCCAGACGCCACATTGAGGAACTTGTGCCGGACAAAGCTCCTGCATGATTCCATGTAGATCCATCATCACTACAAAGGAAACCTGAGCCTTGATATACAGGTTTAGTATCAAAAGATGGTATTCCCGGCCGCTGCTCAATTTCACGAATCTGTGTTCCGCTTACAAGGTGAGGGCGGCTTGTTGCTGTATCAAGACTCGTGAGGAATCGAACCATGTCAGAAGCACTACAGACCCATCCCCCGTGCGCATCAGCTGTACGAACGACAAAGTCGCCTCCGTAGGCCATACTCACCTTGGCCTTTTCGTCGCAATAGATTGAATACACGCTTCCTTGTTCTGGAGGCGTGTAGTACGAAACCTCATTTGGCAAACGATCAGATCGACGTGTTCCTCCAATACGAGGGACTGCTGTACCTGCCTTTGTCCAGATCTCATCACGAACGAAATCTTCATACGATTTACCCGACACAGCTTCAATAATTCGGCCAAGGACATTGTATCCAAAGTTAGAGTATACTACTCCGGTCCCCGGCTTAAACTGAGTAGGACGACTCATGAGGAACCGAACGAGTGCAGGTCCATCGGCAGGTTCAGGTACACCAAGCGCTTGAGCAGCCTCGCGATAGTATAAATATTGAATATCGCCAGTAACACGACTATCCCAACCGCCCATGTGGCGAAGAAGCATCCTAACTGTAACGGAATCGAGAGATGGGTGCAGTGATTCACCGGGCACTGGTGTTAGATTCCCCCAAACGTCCGTCATGCGCGCATGAAGATCGAGTTGACCACGATCGATCAATAGATGAATAGCGGCCATCGTCACTGGTTTGGAACTCGATGCAATACGAAAGACAGACGACGGCTGTACAACTTCCTTCGTAGCTGTATCGGCAAAACCAAACCCTCTGTCGTACACAAGCCGTCCATCCTTCGCCACTGCCAATTGTCCACCAGGGAGATCGTACTCACGCATAAGTTCGATCATGGCCGAATCGAGCTGTCGAAGAGATGGCACATCTGATCCTGACACAGGAGTCATCTGAGCGCTGGCAGACAGGCTACAGCTAATGGCAACGACGACAACCAGAGTTGCACATACCTGTTCTTTGACCTTCATGATGTACTCCTGGATTATTTGGCGACGACGAAATGGTATCATCTTCTGATGACAATCAGTGTGCTTGGACCATTTCTCAATGAAACGGTGTACGACCCCGAGGGGAGACCTGACACATCAATTGAGGAGGTGTGCGACGGCACGACATACTCGCTTTGCTCGCCTGTTGCCGAGACGACCAACAATGTTGATGGCAAGGACACATTCGCTGGAAGCTCAACCGTTACTAATGTAGTTGACGGATTTGGGCTTATGCGCAAACTTGTTGGCTCATTGTTTTCGTCAACGACCTTTACCGTTGAGAAGAAGTCATGTTGTGGCCAGTTAGCCCCTTCCACCCCTTCCAATATTGATCGAACTGAAGAATCGATTGAACGATACATTGAGGCCAGCCGATCCATTGCGATACCATTACATACCCATGCGTATGTAATACCGCTTGAGCCGAATCTCCACATCGACGAGCTTGTACCATAGAGCGCACCGGAATGTGTCCATGTAGAGCCGCTATCAAGGCAGACCCATCCAGTTGCCTGGTATGCTGATCCATCCGTGTATCCAGGAATACCTGAGCGCTCCTCCATAGTACGAATTGTTTGAGGTGCGAGAATGTGCGGCCGATTTGTTGATGTATCAAGTGACGTCATAAACCTCACCATATCCGAAGCAGAGCAAACCCATCCACCATGAGCATCCAGGGCTGCCGTCACAAAGTCGCCACCATAACTAAGCGGCACACGATTTTCCTCGTCGCAAAACAACGAATAGACCGGTTCAAACATCGGACCGACGTAGTACACGGCTTCATTCTCGAAGCGCTCGGACAGACGGGTTCCGCCAATACGAGGTCGGCTCGTTCCAACGACCTCCCAAATTCGCTGGCGGACGGCATCTTCATACGACTGTCCACTTGCGGCCTCAATAACTCGACCGAGGACATTGTAGCCAAAGTTTGAATAGGCAATACGACTACCCGGACGAAACTGCAGGGGCTTATCGAGCATAAATCGAACGATATCGCGTGCACCGGCGGGCTCTTCAACTCCGAGGGCCCGAGCTGCGGCTCGATAGTAGAGGTACTGAACATCCCCAGCAACATCGCGATCCCACCCACCAGCATGGTAGAGAAGATGACGAACTGTTATTGAATCCCAAAACGGCATACGTTGTCGACCAGGAATCGGCTGAAGTTCAGACAACACATCGACGACACGTGCATCAAGTGACAGCTTACCCTCTTCCACCAGAGCAAGCACTGCGACAGCCGTAATAGGTTTCGAGCAGCTCGCAATCCTGAACAGTGTAGTTGGTTCTACGGACGTCTTAGCACTCGTATCAGCCCATCCAAAACCTCGATCATACACAAGACGTCCATCCTTCGTCACCGCCAGCTGACCTCCGGGAAGGTCAAACTCCTTCATCACCCTCAGCATTGCCGAGTCTAGAGCATGCAGAGCAGGAACATCAGTACCAGTAACGGGAACTGACTGGGCGTACAGGGTGACCGCTGACAGACAGCTGAGACAAACGGCGAGTAGGAGTTGTAGATGATGAATCATTGATATCTCCGGATGGTGGTACGCAAAAGTATGGTATGACGGGATTGATTCTCCGGGAGCATTCTCCGGGAGAGTTCTCCGGGAGGATTCTCCGGGACTATTCTCCGGGAGAGTTCTCCGGGAGGATTCTCCGGGACTATTCTCCGGGAGGATTCTCCGGGACTATTCTCCGGGAGGATTCTCCGGGAGGATTCTCCGGGACTATTCTCCGGGAGGATTCTCCGGGACTATTCTCCGGGAGGATTCTCCGGGAGGATTCTCCGGGAGGATTCTCCGGGAGAGTTCCTTTTTACTTCCGTGCATCCCATTCTTCTGTAGCGACTCGTCAGGACTGATACTGGATTGATTCTCCGGGAAAATTCTCCGGGAGGACTCTCCCGGAGAATTCCTACGTCGCGTGCTCTCCCATCCCTACCTTCGCACAATGTCCACATCAAACAACCACCTCCGATCGTCCCTCAAATGGGTCCAACAACGCTGGGTGCGTTTGACCCTTGCCGCATTCACCGTTGCTCTTATCACGTTGTTTGGATCTGACTATGTGGTGAAACAGGCAGCACACGCACGCGTGTTCTCGTCCGTACATGAGGTGCCCAAGCGTCAGACAGCACTCGTTCTTGGCACGTCGCGTACTGTTGGAGGTCGACCTAACCTTTACTTTACGTTTCGAATGGATGCTGCCGAACAGCTTTTCCGATCAGGTAAGGTTTCAGAGATCATCGTCAGCGGCGACAACTCAGTCAAGGAATACGATGAGCCAACCGACATGAGAGACGAGCTCGTTCGCCGCGGCATTCCAGATTCAATTATCGTACGCGATTATGCAGGCTTTCGAACATTCGATTCGATGGTGCGCTGTTCAACGCTCTTCGGACGCTCTTCCGTTATTGTCGTATCACAGCAGTTTCATAATGAGCGAGCAATCTTTATCGCAAATAATATTGGTATCGATGCTATTGGCTTTAATGCAAGGGATGTTTCGACGTCTACCGGCCTGAAAACACGTATACGCGAGTACTTCGCTCGCCTCGCTGCCGTTCTCGACGTCTACGTGCTACCAACTGAGCCTCGGTTTGCACGATAACCGTATTGAGTATCGACCTTTCACGTCACGCTCGTTTGTGATGTGATGGTTCGATTTACAACTCCATGCGACGGAGTTCTTTGTTCCTCCATGCAATCACTGCAACCACAACTAGCGTCATTACGCCGCCAAAGAGGACGCTATTCACTGCTCCAAGAAGTTTTGCCGCCACTCCACTTTCGAATGCGCCAATCTCGTTACTTGACGTGATAAACATCGTATTCGCTGCTGCTACCCGCCCCTTCATCTCCTCCGGTGTTTGCAACTGAAGTACTGTATGTCGAACCACAACACTGATGCTGTCAAACATTCCTGCCATGCCGAGTAGAGCAATACTGAGTAGGAAGTTTGTACTGAAACCAAACGCTATGATACTGACGCCATAACCAGCGACAGCCCACAACAGTACTCGCCCAACACGACCTTTTGGTGGTCGAATACTGAGATAAGCCATCATTGCTACACTTCCAACTGACATTGATGAACGTAGAAAACCAAGTCCCCACTCACCTGTACCAAGTATCTCGTCTGAAAAGTATGGGAGCAATGCCGTCACGCCACCAAACAACACCGCAAAGAGATCAAGACTTAGTGCTCCTAGAATGATGTTCTTCGAGAAGATAAATCGCAATCCAGCGGTCAGTTCCTCACGTATAGGCCTTCGCTCTTCATGCCGAACTGCGTCCATTCGCGGCAGCATGGTGATGCCCGTAAGCGAAATGAGCATAAGTCCAACGTAGACGAGACCCGAAACTGTTACGCCCGCCATTCCATAGAGAAGACTCGCAGCAATCGGCCCTGCAATCATTGCAGTTTGCCACAATGTGCTCCCAAGTGCAGAAGCTTGCGGAATCATATCAACAGGAACTACCTTGCCGAGTGTAGTGAACATTGCAGGCGAATACATACTTCGCGCCGAACCGTTCACGATAATACATGCGAACAGACCGATGAGTATGACATCTTTACCAAGCAGTGCCAACAGTGAAGGATGCGTGAGCGTCGTTGTTCCAAGAGCACTCAGGAGAATAATGAGACCAGCAATTGTAATTGCTCGCCGTTTCTCCATTCGATCAACAAGACTGCCCATAGGCAACGCTGCTGTTATCGCTGGCAATGCCTCAGCAAGACCAATAAGTCCAAGGATAAACAGGTCCTTCGTGAGCTCATATACGTACCATTGGACAACAATGGCCTGCATATGCCAACCCATCGACATGAAGAAGCGGATCTGCGCATACGCGCGATATTCAGGGAGGCGAAGTGGTGATTGCATGAAAAGGGGCAAAAGGGGCACGGCGAAATTACTATGTTGTCGGCCGAACGAATGGAGGATTCATGACGCAGAAGCCTTGGTGGCACATTTCACTAACGAAGCAGATACTCCTTGGACTCGTCCTTGGCGGTGTCCTTGGTCACTTCTTGCCTGAATTTGGCGCAAGCATTTCGTGGTTACGTGACATCTTCTTGAATCTTATCAAGGTCATCATTGCCCCGTTGATCTTCGCCACCGTAGTAGTAGGTATCGCTGGTGGTGGGGACGTTAAGAAACTGGGGCGTATGGGCGCAAAGTCGATTATCTACTTTGAGATTGTTACGACGATAGCACTCTTTCTCGGTCTGCTGGTCGTAAATCTTGTACAACCTGGCGAAGGCGTCATTCTTGTTGGTAACGATACATCACTACAAGGAATTGCCGAACATCATCCAAAAACACTCATTGAGACAATTGTCCATGTTTTCCCGAAGAGCATCATTGAATCAATGGCAAAAGGTGATGTTCTGCAGATAGTTACGTTTTCCGTGATCTTTGCTATCGCATTAAACTCTCTGGGAGAGAGAGGAAGGCCTGTTGTTGAGTGGTGCGACGCCTTGGCTCAGACAATGTTTAAGTTCACAAACATTGTGATGCTATATGCTCCTATCGGTGTCGGCGCTGCAATGGCAGCGACAATTGCTCATCAAGGGCTGGATGTACTCTATAACCTGGCAATGCTTATTGGCTCACTCTATGTAGCGCTCATTGTCTTCGTCGTTGTCGTTCTTGGCGCAGTGATGCTTATCGCACGAGTGCCCCTTCGCCCCTTTATCAAAGCCATCCGCGAACCGTTTACACTTGCTTTCGTTACTACTTCGAGTGAGAGTGCCCTTCCAATGGCAATGGAACGAATGGAAGCATTCGGAGTGCCCAAACGGATCGTAGGATTCGTTATGCCTGCTGGTTACTCGTTTAACCTCGACGGAACCACTCTCTACTTGAGCATGGCAAGTGTGTTTGTCATGCAGGCAGTAGCAAGCACGGTACCAGGATTTACTTTTGGTCTAACACAGCAGATCTCAATGATGCTAGCATTGATGATCACGTCGAAAGGTGTGGCTGCAGTTCCACGCGCATCTCTCGTCATACTTCTTGCGACATTATCATCGTTCCTACCGCCAAATCTCCAACATTATGGACCGATAGCAGTAGGAATGATCTTTGGTGTTGACGAGCTCATGGATATGGCCCGCACGAGTGTCAATCTCATTGGCAATTGCCTAGCAACTGTCGTCGTGGCTCGTTGGGAGGGTGTTTTTGACGATGAAGCTGCACGGTCGTACTCACCACCGAGTTAACACGTCACTAGTGTTGCACAACTATTTTAGCTGCTGCACCACTTTCGTTGTGTCTGATCACGTACACACCTCGCAATAGATCGGCAACATAGATACGATCAGACATTGCGCCGGATCGTACGGTTCGACCAGTCATATCAACGAGCGTAAACGTACCACTTGACGGACCGCCAAGACGGATCCATTCATCAGCAGGGTTAGGATTTGCAATGAGTGAGACTGACTGTGAGTCCGCGCTCTGCGTTGACGACGTTGTATCACTCGGGAATCGAACGTGATATCGTTCCCATGTTTCGCCTGCGAAATGCCCAATGATTTCCCAATCGGTACCATTTGGACGCAGAATGTAACCGTCACCCTCGATAGTCTCCGCTGTTGTCACACCCAGAATGGGAACAATCACAGCATCATGCGTATTGATAAACCTATTTCCATTCGTCGGAATGGAATACAGATCCTGACGTCGGCTGTCATTCGACGTAGGACCGCCACCACTGGCCCAGTATGATTTAATATCGTAGCGGCCAAAGGCGATTAGCCACGACTCCCAACATCTACATACGGGACTCGTAAACACGTCACCCACTGGGACATTCTGAGCGCGAATGACTTCGCCCTTACGTCGTGCAAGATCTCGTCCATCCGTACTAAGATTCCGTCCCGGGAAACACTCGGGAGCTGGACCTGGATCACGCTGCCCCCAATCCGTTACACTATGTCGGAAGAGGAGTACAAGTTTACCATCGCGAAGTTCATCCATAATCTCACGATACCGTTCATGACCCTCACGTTCCTTTTCATATGCACCTAGGTCAGGGCGATTCCCCACAACACGCGGGTTGCCAATTGCATCACAACGAGCATGATTTGTCCAGTGCGATACGAGTCCACGATCGACCATCACAGAACCGGGTCCACCACGCAGCCCATCATCGTCGGTATTCCAGAACCCATCAGGCCCGGGTGGATTTCCTGGATCTGCAAAAATTGGATCAAAGGTATACGTGCCGTACACAAAGTCAGCTTCTACTAGATTCGACGTCGATTCAATTGTGTCAAAATCATTCGTCGTAACGGGGCCGATTTGACGAATAATCATTTCACCGTCCCAAAAGACAGAGCTTTGTATAATCAACGTTGCACCACGCAGGACGACGTCATTTGTATCATCAGTTCTCCGAAAACGGTTTCGAAAGAACGTACAATGAGCAACGAACGACGTTCCGCCGCCGACCGTAGCAATTGCTGTTGAGTCTGCCGTGTTATCAACAACGATTGAATGGACAATATTAATTGTATCAGTTGTGACAATATCGAATGCTGCATTATAGGGAGCGACATTGCCAGTAAAGACACATTGGCCGATATACGGACCTCGTAGTGAATCTGGCGGCGCTGATGGAAGCCGTCTAGCAACAAATGCAGGCGCTCCGACATTCTGGCGAAACACACAGAATTCAAACCTCACACGGCCAACACCTTCAAATCTCACGATTCCCTGATCTTGCGCAGCATTCCATTCGAACGTACAATTCCTGAACTGAGGCAGAGATCGTATAACAATACATCCCTCGAATGGAGCTGGGGCAGTTGCCCCGACAGCGCCTCGGAACATGATGCCATCAATCACACAGGAGCTATCGACATTTCGCACTTCTAGCAAACAGTGTGCGTTATCATTAAAGGCTGGATCATCTGATGGTGCTCCGGCTGGATCATTTAGCAACAAGTCACCCGTGATAATCGTGGGCTTACGATACCAATCGCGGAGTTCACGATGTGATTCCGTACCTGCAAAACCACCGTAGATCTGAATTGCCTTAGACACAACAAGCTTCGACGACCTATCTCCTCGAGTGAACCCCTCACCACGGTCAACGGGATATGATCCTCTTGCAATCCAGAGTTCGTCTCCTGCTGCTGCCACGGAAATGCCATCGGAAACATATCGGAATGCCGTATTCCAGGACCGTCCATCTCCACCTGGTTCTGCGATTGCGTTTACATAGATCGTATCACCTGCGTGCGCAACTGCAGAGACGATGAAAAGGACGAGTAGGATGTGCAGATACTTCATGTACGGCTCCGGATGAACGTGCAACATACGAAGTGTTCATTCTCCGGGAGGATTCTCCCGGAGAATTGGATTGGTAGGGGGCGAAGGGGGCAGGTGGGAATTCTCCGGGAGGATTCTCCCGGAGGA
>ERZ761609.2251-NODE-2251-length-14661-cov-18.290018_pt1 | contig 14661 bp, 14 predicted proteins | sample MGYA00511163_ERZ761609 | MGnify/ENA primary metagenome ERZ761609 (study PRJEB28899, sample SAMN02445070) | bioreactor sludge metagenome | biome: EBPR sludge | place: Australia: Brisbane, Thorneside Wastewater Treatment Plant | collected 2011-12-16 ... | reverse complement strand
GATAATGTTAACAGTGATAAGCCCACCACGCTCACGGCCAGAAAATTCGGCCAGACAATATCAAGCCCCGCCCCGCGATACAAAATCGCCTGCGCGAAAGATACAAAATGAGTTGAGGGCACGAACCACATGATATGCTGCAGCCACTCCGGCTGACTTTCCAGAGGCGTTTGGCCTCCAGAAAGCAGGTTCATCGGCAGGATCGTAATAATAAACAGCAGGCCGAATTGCGGCATGGAACGCGCAGTCGTCCCCAGAAAAATACCAAGCGCCGAAGCAAAAAACAGATAAAGCAAGGTCCCCAGCAAAAAGAGCGGCACCGATCCGGCAATCGGTACTTGCAAAACGCCCTCAATCATCACCCACAAACAAAATGCCGTTGCCGTGAGGATCACCAGACCGTTAGCCCAGACTTTGGAGAGCATAATCTCAATCGGCGTCACCGGCATGACCAGAAGGTGTTCGATTGTGCCATGTTCGCGCTCCCGGATCAGCGCGGCGCCGGTGAGCAGAATAACAAACATCGTGATGTTGGAGATGACCTCCATAATACTCGTAAACCATTTGGAGGACAGATTCGGATTAAAGGCATAACGAAGCCTCATATCGACCGGGCTTTGCGATGTGGACGGGCCGTTGCTTATAAAACGCGATATCTCGTCATTGACGATGTTTTGAATATAGCCCGATCCAATCCCGGCGATCATAACGGCGGTGGCATCCAGATTGACCTGAAGGGTTGGCTGGCGGCCACGCAACACATCAGCCTCGAACTCTTCGGGAATAACCAGAACAAAACTGTATTTGTCCAGATCCATACCTTCATCGATGTCCTGAAAGGCGATGATGTCCGGCTGTTTGAAATAGGGCGGCAGGAATGCGCTGCGGATCCGCAGGGACAAAGGCGATTGATCTTCATCGACAATGGCGATGGACGCATTGTGAAGGTCGTGGGAAATCGATGTTCCAGCAATATAGATCGACGCACTGAACGCCCAGATTATCATGAACAGCATCACCGGATCGCGGTAGAGGCTGCGCAGTTCTTTAATGCCAAGACGGTATATATTTTTTACACTTCTCTGCATTGCTTACGCCTCCTGCTTTTTTAAAAAGAATATTCCGGCGGCCAGAATGATCGGCCAGGAGATCAGCAAAGCGCGCAAGCTGGGCCATAATTCGGCAAAATCCAGATCCTTGGCGAAGGCGCCCTTGGCCACCGTGATAAAATGTGTGGTCGGGTAAATGCGCCCGATAAAGGCACCCACGCCTTCCAACGTTGATACAGGCTGCATCAGGCCGGAAAACTGTACGGCAGGCAGCAAGGTCATAATGGCCGTCACCGCGAGCGCCGCGATCTGCGTCCCTGTAAAGGCGGAGAAGAACAGTCCCAAAGCCGTTGTACAACCTGCATAAAGGAACGCACCGATGAACAGGGCAATAAAGGATCCCTTCACGGGAACGCCAAAAACAAGCCAGGCCGTTAAAACCAGCAAAAGGAAATTCATCATCGTAATGGCGACATACGGAATTTGCTTGCCCAGTAAAAACTCAAACTTTGAGGTCGGTGTGACATACAGATTGGTGATTGATCCCAGCTCTTTTTCCCGTACGACGCTTAAAGCCGCTAGAATCGAGGGAATAAACAGCAGCATCAGGGCAATCACGGATGGTACAATCGCATAGGCGCTTTTAAACCCCTGATTATAGAGGAAACGCGGTTCAATCGAGACGGGAGAAAGTGCAACCTGTTCGCCGTAATACTCTTCATAGAGCCTGCCGATAAAATCATAATGCAGCCCCTGCATGTAACCGCCCGCCGTTTCCGCCCGAAACGGCATGGCGCCATCCACCCAGACCGCGACTTCCGGCGATTTCTGCCGCAGCAGGTCTTTGCCAAAACCGGGCGGAATATCAAGCGCCAGCGTAATTTGCCCGCTCTTCAGGCGGTGATCCATATCGGCGTGATCGATAAGCGGCGCTTTTTCCGTGAAATAACGTGAACCTTCGAGAGCTTGCGTATACAGGCGACTTTCCGGCGTCTTATCCTGATCCAGCACCGCAAAAGTAATGTTTTCAACATCGAACGTAATGCCGAAACCAAAGACCAGCATAAGGATCATCGTGCCGAAGAAAGCGAAAGCTTCGCGGATTCGGTCACGTGATAATTCCTTGGCTTCGCGCATCGCATAGGCGGCAATACGCCGGGTACCCTGAACAAGAGCAAGTAAAGCGCCGGTCTTTTTATCATCTTCAACGCTTGCCGTTATGTCGCCGGCAGCGCTGCTGTCAGGTTTCGCGCCCTTTTCCGCATTGGCTTCTTCCATGTAGGCAATAAAGGCTTCTTCCAGCGTTTTTTTGCCCTTATCCGCGATCAGCTTGTCCGGCGCGTCGCACGCCAGAATATTTCCCTCATGCATGAGCGTAATCCGGTCGCAGCGCATCCCCTCATTCATAAAATGGGTCGAGATAAAAATCGTGGTTTTTTTATTGCGGGACAGATCGATCAGCAGCTTCCAGAATTCATCACGCGCCACCGGATCAACACCGGAGGTAGGTTCGTCCAGAATAAGCATTTCCGGCTCATGCACAACCGCCACGGCCAGAGAAAGGCGTTGGCGCACGCCCAAAGGCAAGGAAGATGGCAGTGTGTCTTTATGCGTCTCCAGGCCAAAACGTCTCAGCAATTCATCAATGCGCGGTTTGATTGTATCGTCCGGCACATGAAAAAGCTGTGCGTGCAGCTCCAGATTCTGCCACACGGTCAATTCTGAATAGAGCGAAAAGGCCTGGGACATATAACCAACGCGATGGCGAAACTCCATATCGTTATTGCTCGGCGTTTTGCCGAAAATTTTGACCTCTCCCTCGCTTGCGGGCAACAGACCGGTCAGCATTTTCATGGTTGTCGTTTTGCCGCAGCCGTTCGAGCCTAAAAAGCCGAAAATCTCTCCCGGCATGATCTCAACCGAAACATCGTTGACAGCCGTGAAAGCGCCAAATTTTTTAGTCAGGTTTTTCGTCACAATAACCGGATCTTCTCCATGACCATCTTCGTAAGGCGGCAAAGCCAGTTTTTCATGCTTGACCTGCTTCCCATCATCGACCAAAGCGATAAAGGCTTCTTCCAGCGTTCCGCCACCCGTTTTGTCTTTCAATTCTTCTGCCGTGCCGGTGTCAAGAATTTTCCCGTCATTCATAGCAGCCAGCCAGTCAAAGCCTTCCGCTTCTTCCATATAGGCGGTGGCGATCAGAACACTCATCTGCGGGCGATCTTTACGGATAGAGCGGATCAAATCCCAGAACTGACGGCGGGAGAGCGGATCAACGCCCGTTGTCGGCTCATCAAGAATCAGCAGGTCAGGATCATGAATCAGGGAACAACACAGCCCCAGCTTTTGTTTCATCCCGCCCGAAAGCTTCCCGGCAGGTCTATCGGGGAACGGATCAAGCCCTGTGGCTTTGAGCAATGTTTTAATCCGCGCCTCCCGCTCAGCCTTGCCTTGACCGAACAGGCGGGCGAAAAAATCCAGATTTTCGAATACCGTCAAATCCATATAGAGGTTCTTGCCCAATCCCTGCGGCATATAGGCAATACGGGGAAGAAGGTCTTTGCGTTTTTTATCGTTGCCGATATCCTGCCCTAAAACCTTTATTTCGCCGCTCTGAATTTTTCGCGCGCCCGCGACAAGGCCGAATAAGGTCGATTTCCCGACACCGTCAGGGCCGATAAAACCGATCATTTTTCCAGCAGGGATCTCCAGAGAAACATCATCAAGCGCCTGCGTTTTACCGTAGACATGTGTCACATGCGAAAGGGTGATAACACTGCGCTCTTGCCTGTTCACACCTTACTCCTGTGATTGTCCGATATTCACCTTTAAATGCTCAGGCCAGTCATTTGTGTCCCCCAGCATGACATAGCCGATGCCCGGCAATCCGGTACGGACTTTCTCAATATGTTTGGAAAGCAAAGATTTAGGGATACGGATTTTTACGCGGAACATGAGCTTCTCACGCTCTTCTCTTGTTTCTACTTCGCGCGGCGTGAATTGCGCCTCAGAGGAAATAAAGGAGACTTTGGCAGGAATGACTACATCCGGCAGGGCGTCCAGCACGATCCGTGCCTCGCTGCCGACAATGATTTTGCCGATATCTTTGGCGGGCAGAAAAATGGTCATGTAGACATTCTCAAGATCAAGGATGGTGACAACACGTGATCCGGCGCTTAAAACCTCGCCCGGCTCAGCCAGACGATATTGCACGCGTCCACTCATAGGGGCTTTTAATGTCGCGTCTTTGATCAAGACATTCAAACGGTCGATTTCGGATTGCGCCGTTTCCACCTGATTTTCTGCCGAAGCCAGTTGTGCCTTGGCAACATTCAGGGCGGCTTCTGCCGTTCTAACCGAGGCCTTGCGTTGATCATACAGTTCTTTGGAAACCCCGGTGCCGACCAGGGCCTTGGCGCGCTGCTCTTCGGCCTGGGCCAGTTCCATCTCGGCCTCACGGTGAATAACTCCGGCCTGCGCTTCTGCTACGGCATTTTTTGCAGAGGAAAGATTGGCTATTGCGCCGTCATGTTGTGCTTCCAGATCTTCTGCGTCAATATGTGCGATAATGTCGCCTTGCTTGACCATATCGCCTTCATCGAACAGAACGTCGATCACGCGGCCTGCATATTTGGCCGCGACATGTGTTTCTTCTGCCTCAATACGACCATTACCCGAAGCTATAAATTCCGGCAGACTTGATTGCTGCGCTTGCCAGAAAAAATAGCCGCCTCCGAGGATCGCTGCAAGCGCGAGTATAATGGTGAGGCGTATGAATGTGTTTTTCTTTTTCATGGATTTACTTTTTCCGTTACATATTTACCGTTCAGCATAAAAAACGCGGAAACGGCCTGCTCGATATGCGCTTTTTTCTCTTCCTTCGAAGGATGATATTCTTTATTTAACAGCGTTTTTGTCAGCAATGTGCCAAACATAAAACTTAAGAACTGTTCTGTGGCGCTCTGTGCCTCCCCCTTGGGAAACCCGCGTGCGATTAAAAAATGACTGAGACGGTCGGTAAAAGCCTGCGCTCCTGATTGCCAGTAGAACTTCCCAAGCTCTGGGAAACGCGGTGTTTCAGATACGATCACGCGGTACAGCGCCAGTGTGTCGCGCTTGAAGAGCATATCCATCGCTCTTTCTCCCATGATGTGCAGGAATTCTTCTATATTCTGAGTTTGATCATCATTGTGAGGCAAAGTAGCAAAAAACGCATCGCTTTGAGCATGAATAATGGCTCGAAATAAACCATCTTTGCCTTTGAAATAGCTATAGAGCGTTTGTTTGGCGACATTAGATTCGCGTGCAATCTCTTCCATGCTTACACCGCTAAACCCTTTACGCAGGAACGAACGTGTTGCCGCTTCTAAAATAGCGCTTTCTTTCGACATATCTTCCCTTTGTTGCCTTATCTGCATGGTGTCCATCCTGAAAATTCGCCCACTTCTAACATGTTGTGACTAGACAGTCCAGTCTAATTATGGCACAGTGCACAACAAAACATGGGATATGTGGAAAAATGACCAATACGCCTATAGAGCAATTTACGTCTGCTATGGATGATCTGGATGACTTTTTTCAGATGAAACTGGCGCACCTCACTTACGGCCTCAGCCCCGCCGGATTGGTGCAAATGTATGCGACATGGCTCTCGCAGCTTTCCTTATGCCCGGGGCGGCTCGCGTCTTTGGCGGCTTTTCCTTCCGTTAAACTTGCCGCTCGTCTTTTGCAAGGCTGCGATGACGATAATCCGGCCTGCGCCGATGATCCTCGCTTTTCCTCGGAAAACTGGAAGATTTGGCCGTGGACCATGTATTTGCAAACATTCCATGCCATGGAGGAGTTTTGGGATCTGGCGACAAAAGATATTCCGGGGCTGGACCCTCAAACTGAGCGGGCCGTTTCGTTTATGGCGCGTCAAATTCTGGATGCGCGTGCGCCCTCAAACTTTTTACTCACCAATCCTGATTTATTATTCGAAACGCTTCGTAGTGGTGGCGCAAACTTGATTCAAGGCGCGGTGAACGCCGCCGAGGATTTTAAGCGTAATATCAATAGCCGGCCCCCTGCGGGCATAGAAAACTTTAAGCCCGGCGAGCATCTGGCGATCACAAAAGGCAAGGTCGTTTTCAAAAACGACCTTATGGAGCTGATACAATATGATCCCCTTACCCCGAAGGTGAGTAAGGAACCTGTTCTCATACTGCCCGCCTGGATCATGAAATATTATATTCTGGATCTTTCGCCACATAACTCGCTGGTAAAATGGCTGACGGAGCAAGGCCATCAGGTCTTTATCGTCTCATGGAAAAATCCGACCAGCGAAGACCGCAATCTCGGCATGGATGATTATGTCCGTGACGGTGCGCTGGCGGCGGTTGATGCCGTGTCCTCCATTACGAACAATGCGCCGATCCACCTGACCGGCTATTGTCTGGGCGGAACGCTGGCCATGATTACGGCGGCTTATATGGCACATGAAAAGGATGACCGCCTGAAAAGCCTGTCCTTGTTCGCCGCGCAAGGTGATTTTACCGAGGCCGGAGAAATGATGGTGTTCGTGACCCCCGGTGAAGTGGATTACCTTGAGAAAATGATGAAAGGGCAAGGCTATCTCGATACCAAGCAAATGGCGGGCGCCTTTCAGATGCTGCGCTCTTATGATTTGATCTGGTCTCGCATGGTCAAGGAATATCTGATGGGACAACGCGGAGAACTGTTTGACATCATGGCCTGGAACGCCGATGCCACCCGTATGCCCTATAAAATGCACAGCGAATATCTGGAACGGCTTTTCCTCAACAATGAATTCGCAAACGGAAGATATAGCGTTCTGGGCAAGGCGATTGCACCGGAAAACATCACGCTTCCCGTTTTTGCTGTCGGCACCGAAAAAGACCATGTCGCGCCGTGGAAATCGGTTTATAAAATCCACCTGATGGTGGGTAATGAAGTGACGTTCGTTTTGACCAATGGCGGCCATAATGCGGGTATCGTCTCAGAACCGGGGCATAAATACCGCCATTACCATATGGCCAGCACAAAACCGGGAAGCGCTTATGAAGCGCCGGATGAATGGCTGGAGAACGCGAAAGATTTTGAAGGATCATGGTGGGTTGCCTGGGATAAATGGCTCCAAAACCACATGGATAAAAACACTATCCCCGCCCCGAAAAAGGCCGGGAACACCGCATACAAACCACTTTATGACGCGCCCGGCAAATATGTGCATCAGGCTTAAAGGACAAAAACATGACCCCGGATATGTTAGAAAATATCACCTTCGAGGAGCTTGAAATCGGTCAAAGTGCCGAACTGAAACGCACACTCACGCAAAAGGATATTGAGCTGTTTGCCGCCGTTTCCGGGGACGTCAATCCTGCGCATATGGATGAGCATTATGCAGAAAACAGCCTGTTCCACGGCGTAATTGGTCATGGTATGTGGTCAGGCGGGCTGATTTCTACGGTACTGGGAACCGAGCTTCCGGGGCCAGGCACAATCTATCTGGAGCAGGATATGCGCTTTAAAAAACCTGTGATGCTGGGCGATCAAGTCACGGTACGCGTTAGCGTCAAATCAAAGCGCGATGATAAGCCCGTTGTTATGTTCGATTGTGTTTGCCTGAACGAAAAGGGCGACACGCTCGTTGAAGGCACGGCGACCGTTCTTGCGCCGACCGAAAAAATCAGAATTCCCCGCCCGGATATCCCCTGGGTCGATATCCGTGAAAAAGACCACTACAAAGGCACGATGGAAAAATGCCGCGCTTTTGGCATTCTCAAAGTCGCGGTTGTTCATCCGGTACAGGCCAATGTCATAGAGGCGGTCGCAGAAGCGGTTGAAGAGAATCTTATCGTTCCTGTGCTTATCGGGCCGGAGGCGCGTATCAAGGCCGCGATCAAGGAAAGCGGTGTGAACGCAAGGGGATGGCAAATCATCAGTACCGCGCACAGCCATGCTGCCGCCGCTAAAGCCGCTAAAATGGCCGCGTCAGGCGAAGTGGGCGCGATCATGAAAGGCTCGCTTCATACCGAAGAATTACTGGAGGCCGTTGTGCCATCCTCGGCAGGATTACGGACAGAGCGGCGGATTTCTCATGTATACCTGATGAATATCCCCACCTATCATAAGCCGCTCATGATTACAGATGCGGCGATCAATATCGCGCCAACGCTGGAACAAAAAGCCGATATCTGTCAAAACGCCATTGATGCGTGGCATGTGTTGTTCAACCATGAGCATGGCGATCCGAAAGTCGCCATTCTCTCCGCCACCGAAGAAGTCACCTCGCGCATTCCCTCCACCATCGATGCGGCGGCTTTGTGCAAAATGGCCGACCGGGGACAGATCAAGGAAGGCCGACTCGACGGGCCTTTGGCTTTTGATAACGCGATCAGCGCGCAGGCGGTCAAGGATAAAAATATCATTTCCGAGGTGGCGGGTGATGCCGATATTCTGGTGGTGCCGGATATCGAGGCCGGAAACGCGCTCGCCAAGCAGCTTATTTTTCTTGGCACGGCGGACGCCGCCGGAATTGTTCTGGGCGCGCGCGTGCCGATCATCCTGACCAGCCGCGCCGATTCCAAGCGCACGCGTATGTTTTCCTGCGGTGTGGCGATGGCGCTTTCGGCGGCGCGGCAGGAAGGGAAAATCAAGTAATGACCCATCTTCTGACCCTCAACACAGGTTCCTCAAGCGTTAAATTCCGCCTGTTTGGGTTGGAAAAAACTTTGCCGTTATTGGCGGGCGGAAAGGTCAGTGATATCGGCGGACATCCTGTTTTTGATGTGCGTAAGGAGGGTAAGAAGCTGGAAAGCTATACCTTAAGCGAGGATGCTTCCCATGAAGAGGCAATTGATCTGATCCTAAAATGGCTCGATGACCAGCGTTTTACGCTTAAAGCCGCCGCCCACCGCATCGTTCATGGCGGCGAACAATACGCCGCGCCTGTAAAACTTGATGAGGGTGCAATGAAATATCTGCGCAGTCTTGAACCTCTCGCACCGCTACATCAGCCGCATAATCTGGCCGCCGTCGATATATTGCAGAGTCGTCAGCCGGGTTTGCCGCAAATGGGATGTTTCGATACGGCCTTTCATGCACGGCATGGTCGATTATTCCATGAATTTGCCTTGCCGCAATCCATCCGTGACCAAGGGGTAAAACGCTATGGCTTTCACGGCCTGTCTTATGACTGGATCGCCCATTGCCTGAAAACCGATTATCCACACTTGGTTGAAGGTAAGGTGGTGGTTGCACATTTGGGCAATGGCGCGAGCCTGTGCGCGATGCAAAACGGACGCAGCATCGACACGACCATGGGTATGACGGCACTCGACGGTTTACCGATGGGCACGCGCTGCGGTGCACTTGATGCCGGGGCGGTGCTTTATATGTTGCGCGATCTTGGCTTGTCGCCGGATGAGACGGAAAATATCCTTTATAATGAATCCGGCCTCAAAGGATTGTCCGGCCTGACCAATGATGTGAAAGTCCTGTCTGAAAGCACGGATAAAAAGGCCGTATTTGCTCTGGATTATTTTGCAATGAAAGCCGCGCAGTTTATTGCAACCATGGCCGTTTCGCTCGGCGGCATGGATGCGCTGATTTTTACCGGGGGTATTGGAGAAAATTCCGAGAAAATCCGCATCATGATTTTAAGGCATTTATCTTTCCTGCCGCCTTTCGAGCATCATATCATTCCGGCCAATGAAGAGCGCGCAATGGCGATAGAAATTTGGAGAAATTTTCAAAAGGAGATGTATCCGTGATACAAAAAACACAACAAAGATTCTTGGGAAAAACGGCTGTCATTACGGGAGCAGGCTCCGGAATTGGGGAAGCGACCGCAACATTATTCGCGCAAGAAGGTGCAAAAGTTATTGCTTGTGATATTTCACAAAGACGCCTTGATGCTCTCTCCCGCACATTGGAAGCATACGACATAAAAACCTGTGCAGGTGATATATGCGATGGGAAGGTGATAGAAGAAATCGTTGAAATGGCTCAAGAACGAATTGACGTACTTGCTAATATCGCAGGCATTATGGATCGTTTTTTATCCGCCGGTGAAATCGATGATGCCACATGGGACAAAGTGATAGCTGTAAATCTGACGGCTGTTATGAAACTAACACGGGCAGCTTTACCTATTATGCTGCAAGCCGGTCACGGATCTATCGTCAATGTTTCGTCAGAAGCCGGTTTGCGTGGATCTGTTGCTGGTGCTGCTTATACGGCTTCAAAATGGGCCATTAACGGGCTGACCAAAAACACCGCCTTTTTCTATGGAGATAAAGGCATCCGTGTCAACGCCGTAGCGCCAGGCGCTGTAAAAACCAGCATTGAAGCCCCGATGGAATCGAAACTTTCGATTAATAGAATCGAACCTTTAATGAAAGCCTTAATGCCGCCAACAGCTGAAGCTATTGAAATCGCGCAAGCGATTGCATGGCTTTCCAGCGATGAAGCTAAAAATATTAATGGCGTCATTCTTCCTTCTGATGGTGGCTGGGGAGCCGTTTAAAATGAGCAAAAAACCGTTAAAAGGCCTGATTGTCGGTTTTGCCAATGAACAGTCTATTGCCTGGGGCTGTATTCAGGCTTTTGACTCTCTGGGCGCGGAAATGGCCGTAACGTACTTGAATGAAAAAACTCGGCAATATACCGAGCCTCTCATGGCCAAGATCAACGCACCGCTTTACCTGCCGCTCGACGTGACAGACGAGGCGCAGATGGACGCCGTTTTTTCTGGCGTAAAAAAACAATGGGGCGGGCTGGATTTCCTCCTGCACTCCATTGCCTTTGCGCCGAAAGAGGATCTGCAAGGCCGTGTGCTTGACAGTTCCTCGGCAGGATTCCAGATGGCGATAGATATTTCCTGCCATTCCTTAATCCGGCTGGCAAAGCGTGCCGAACCGCTTATGAAGGATGGCGGCTCTATTCTGACCATGAGCTATTATGGCGCGGAAAAAGTCATTGATAACTATAACCTCATGGGACCGGTCAAGTCCGCATTGGAATCATCGATGCGTTATCTGGCGCATGAGCTGGGGCCAAAAAATATCCGCGTTAACGCGCTTTCGCCCGGTCCGGTGATGACCCGTGCGGCCTCTGGCTTATCTCATTTCGACGCTCTCATGGAAAAGGCCGCGAAACAAGCCCCCATTCACGCATTGGTGTCTATTGAACAGATTGGCGAAGCGGCTGCATTTCTGATTTCAGACAAATCCCGCCATATCACCGGTCAGACAATTTATATTGATAACGGGTATAGCGTTCATGCGTAAAATATTGCTCAAAAATAGACTAGACTGGCCAGTCTTTTTATGTGATACTTCGCGCATGCAAAAAAGGAAATAGGATGGCCCGCGTAGTCTTAATTACAGGTGGAACGACCGGAATCGGTGCGAAAACAGCGCTGATGTTCAAAGAGAATGGATATCAGGTGGTTTGCAATTATATTGGCAACAAGGAAAAAGCGCAGAGCTTTTCTGCAAAAACCGGTATTGCTGTCTATGAATGGGATGTCACAGATCCTGACTCCTGCGAAGCAGGCTTTAAAAAAGTCAGCGGTGATTTCGGCCCCGTCTCCGTTCTGGTCAATAATGCGGGCATTATCAAGGATCACACCATCACCAAAATGACCGTCGAGGAATGGCAATCCGTTTTAAATGTGGATCTGAACGCTTGTTTTTATATGGCTCGTCAAGCCGTACCTGCAATGAAAGAGCAGAAGTTCGGACGCATCATCAGTTTAAGCTCGGTGAATGGTCTTGCCGGGCAGTTTGGCCAAACCAACTACGCGGCGGCCAAAGCAGGCATTATAGGATTCACCAAATCCCTTGCGCTGGAAACGGCGCGCTACGGCATCACAGCCAATGCGGTTGCGCCAGGCTATACCGACACCAGTATGATGCAGGCCGTGCCGGATGAAACGCTGCAAAAAGTTATCGATAAAGTACCTGTGGGCCGTTTGGCAAAGCCGGAAGAGATCGCTCGCGCTATTCTATTTTTAGCGCACGATGAATCCGGCTTTATTACAGGGGAAACGCTGTCCGTGAATGGCGGGCTGTATATGCAATAGGAGAAAAATATAATGTCTGCCCTTTATAAAACACAAGTTATTGCCACAGAAGGAAGGCACGGACGCGTTAAAAGCAGCGACGGTCTTCTTGATCTTGCTTTAGCAATACCGAAGGAAATGGGTGGTAAGGGCGATGCTACTAATCCCGAGCAACTTTTTGCAGCCGGATACGCTGCATGCTTTGAAAATGCAGTCATTCACTTGGCCAAAAAACAGAAAATACAAATAAAGGATGCAGATGTCAGCGTGATAGCAGATATTTCCCTTCACGCCAACGATCAAGAAGGCTTCGATCTGGCAGTGAGCTTGACGACGATTATTCACGGCTTAAGCCAGAGAGATGCCGAGGAGCTGGTTCAGGCGGCACATGCTGTTTGTCCATACTCTAACGCAATCAAAGGCAATATTGATGTTGTTTTGAATACGCAAGGCAAGCCGTTTTCTCAAACATTGGGTTTAAATTATAAAGGACAAAAAGCATGACTGATACGGATCATAAAAAATATAAGAATCTTCTGAACGAGATTTTGGAGCTGCGTGATGAAACGCGGCTGAAAATCCATTTAGGTTCGAAAGACCTTCAGGATGAGTGGCATGAGCTGGAAGAGAAATGGGAAAAGTTTTATAAAGACGCCGATCTCGCAAAAAGTGGGAAGGATATTACAAGTGCTTTCGGCATAGTGGGTGAAGAACTGAAAAATGCCTATAAACGAATTAAGGGTGCTTTGTAGAAAAGTATCTGGAAAATTTAACCCAAACCAAAAGGAGAAACTAAAATGAGCGAAGCAAAAAAAGACGATGTTTTCGGATTCGGTGGAACGATTCAGGAAACCCAGAAAAAATTACAAGATTTGGGGAAAGAACAAAGCGCTTTCTTCACCGATCTCATGGAAAAAAATATGAAATTCCAGAAAGATCAGTTCGATCTCTTATCAAAGATTGTGCAAAACCAAGTCGATCATAATAACAAAATTATACAGGACTATGTTAAAATAGCCAGCAATGGCGCAAAAACAACAGTATCCAAATAATATCACAGCCTCGCTACCTACCAGGTGTTTTTGAATGCCTGGAACGCCCCGGATCGTAGCCACTTGTGTTGAGTTTTATTGAGTTTATTTAACATCGGTTTGTGTAGAACTTATTTTTTTGCAAACTGCAATGGTAAATGGTGCTGACAAAAATAATTCAAAGGAGAGCCTTATGAAATATATATTGATGATAGCCATCGCTGTGACGGCGTTTACGACAGGAGCGCACACAGCATCGGCAGAAGGTTTTAAGGACAAGGTCTCGAAATTTCAGTCCATGTCTAACGAAGAAAAAGCAGCTATGGGGCAGCAAATAAAATCAAACTGGGAAGGCCTGTCAGAAGAAGAAAAAGCTGCGGTTTCCGCGACTGTTCAGGCGAAAGGTCAGGAAGCCATCGATAAATGGAACACTTTACCCGCCGAACAACAACAGGAAATACTGGATGCGGCACACATAAAAGCACAAGATACGGCAGCGCAGGCAAAAACAAAATGGGATTCGATCCCGGAAGAAACAAAGCAGCAGGCGGAGGAAAACGCCAAAGCCAAGTGGAACTCAATCCCTGAAGAACAAAAAGCAAAGGCTAAATCTATTGCCTCAGAGAAAAAACAAAATGCCAAATCAAAATTTCAGGGCAGATTTGGTCAATAAGAGGTTTTTTATTGATGCGGAGCAAAAGCGGGTCATGTGCCCGCTTTTTTTGAATCCATACGCAACCGCCTTCTCGATAGAACGGAGATGGGAAGATATTGAGAATGTTATTACAAAAATGCCTGATGTGGAATTTATTTTCAGATTTTGTCAACCAAGCCTGCGAAACGGCTGATTTTTTGTCAACTAAACTAGTTGATAAAATTAAACACTTACCATGTCAAGGAAGTTGACTGACCTAGCTGTTACTTGACGCTTTTATTTAAAGAAAACAAAGGCTTGCGCAAAATCTGTCAAGTAAGCCAGTCAACTAAGTTGAAAGTGCTGACGCTAAAAAAGTCCCGCACGTTCCCCGCCCCTATAGGAAATGCCCCCACAGGACCCGCGCGAATTCCTGCGAGAATGCCAGACCGCTCTGCGCAGGCTTGCGTGCATCACTGAATGATGTGCGAAACCCTGCATATTCCACTGGCTATTGCGGGCGAAGGAAGCATTCATGTCTGCATGGATGAGATACCGACCATCACGATTTACTCACGCGGTCACCCATTGGAGACCATCATCCTGGGCATGAACAAACTGAACATGGGACAGGTCGATACTGCGCTCGAGATTTATGCTGAGCATAACGGCACTGTTGTTGGGACCGTTCTTGGCGTCACAAATGATGCCGCCGTATTTACACCCACAGAAAACTGGACGCGTGATCTGGGGTTTGAAGACAACACCGTTCATTTCGTTACGTGGAAAGAGATCCTATCATTACTCCACATCGAACCCTGACCGACCGGGATGGGGTGCGTGGATCTGTATCCCACGCCCCCTCCCTTTAGGGAG
>ERZ761609.2250-NODE-2250-length-14665-cov-9.180014_pt1 | contig 14665 bp, 17 predicted proteins | sample MGYA00511163_ERZ761609 | MGnify/ENA primary metagenome ERZ761609 (study PRJEB28899, sample SAMN02445070) | bioreactor sludge metagenome | biome: EBPR sludge | place: Australia: Brisbane, Thorneside Wastewater Treatment Plant | collected 2011-12-16 ... | reverse complement strand
GACTTCGCCCGGAAGATCCGCGAAGACGAGAGCGCGCGAGAACTTACTCCACCGGACGAGCCATTTCGGGATCTGCCCCGTCACGAGCCTTGAGGCCGGCTCGACACCATGCGTTACGATCGACATGACTACATTCCCAGATACGCTTTTTGAAGAGCGGGATCGTTGGCAAGCGCCGCCGCGTCGCCAGACAGCGCGATCGCGCCGTTCTCGAGGACATACGCACGTGCGGCGATATCGAGCGATTGCATGACATTTTGCTCGACGAGCATGACCGCGAGGCCGTCCGAGGCGATGCGCTTCACGAGGGCGAACATCTGCTCCACAAGCAATGGCGACAAGCCAAGTGACGGTTCGTCGAGAATGAGGAGCCGGGGCTCGGCCATGATGCCACGTCCAATGGCGAGCATCTGCTGCTCCCCGCCGGACAGCGTCGCTGCCAGCTGGCCTGCGCGCTCGTTCAGCCTCGGGAACAGCGCATACACCTTCGCGAGGTTCTCGCTGCGACGTGCGGTTCCACGGCGGTACGAGCCGAGCTCGAGATTTTCCCTCACTGTCATGTTCGGGAAGATCTTGCGGCCTTCGGGCACCTGGATCAGACCCAGCGCCACGATTTCGCTGGCCGATTTCTGATCTATTCTCACGCCGTCGAAGCTGATCGTGCCCGCTTTCGGTCGCAGGAGCCCGGAGATCGTACGGTTCAGTGTCGTCTTGCCAACGCCGTTGGCGCCGAGGACCGCGACGATCTCACCCGCCGCAACGTCCAGCGACAGACCGCGAAGCACTTCGATCTCACCATAGCCGACAACGACATCCCGGACCTCAAGCATGGGCCGCTCCCGCGCGCTGCATGCGGCTGGCGGCCCCGTGACCAAGATACGCTTCGATAACCTTCGGGTCGCGGGCAACTGCGGACGGCGGTCCTTCGGAGATCAGACTACCTTGCGCAAGCACGTGAACGTGTTCGCAAAGGCTCATCACGGCCTGCATGACATGCTCGACCATCAGTATCGTCACGCCAGCGCGCGTCACAGACCGGATGATCGGAATCATGTCGCGGATCTCACTCGGATTGAGCCCCGCCAGAACCTCGTCGAGCAACAACAGTCTGGGTTCGGTCGCAAGTGCCCGTGCAAGTTCGAGGCGCTTCCGGCCTGCAACCGTCAAGGCAGACGCGGGACGATCGAGCATCGGCTCGAGACCGACCATGCCTGCAACTTCCGCCGCCTTCTCGTAGACGCGCTGTCGATCGGCGTGCCGCAGATACGCGCCGACCGCGATGTTCTCGCGCACAGTCAGACCTGCAAATGGCTGCACGATCTGGAACGTGCGCGCGATACCGAGAGCGGCACGTTCGTGGGGCGCAAGCGTGGTCACGTCCCGACCGTCGAACTCGATGCGCCCCTCGGTCGGGCGCTCGAAGCCAGAGATGATCGCAAAGAGCGTCGTTTTTCCGGCACCGTTCGGACCAATAAGCCCCGTAATCGTACCGGGCCGGACGACGAACGAAACGTCCTTCACGGCGATGAGGCCACCGAAGGCCTTCGAGACAGAGTGGACGTCGAGCAACGGCTGATTCACGGGTTGCCTCCGTGCCGTGCCGATGATCGTCCCTGCAACAGTCCGAGAATTCCTCGTGGCGCGTAGGCCACCGTCAGGATCAGCAGGACGCCGTAAAGAACGAGATCGATCCCGGGTATTGCACCTCCGGTCAGGTTGCCGAGGATGGTCTTGGTAACTTCACCGAAACCCAGCAGGACCACTGCCCCGAGCAGGGGGCCGAACACCGTCCCGATACCGCCGACGATCGGCGCAAGCAATGCATCGACCGATATCCATGGCCCGTAAGCGATCGTGGCGTCGAGATACAGGAATTTCTGCGCATAGAGACTGCCGGCGGTTGCCGTGATGGCCGCAGACAGCACGATGGCTTTCAGTTTGACCGCAAGAGTATCGACGCCGAGCGCGCGGGCCGCGTCCTCGTTTTCCCGCACAGCCACGAGTTGCGCGCCGAATCGGGATCGCGAGACCATGTGCGTCAGGCAGAGCCCGCCGACGACGAAAAGCAGAACGAACCAGTACAGCATTCGCTTGTCGGCAAATTGCATGTTTGCGGTCCCGACCTGAAGCGGGACGAGCACTCCGGCGGCACCGCCGGTAAAGGTCCATGCGTTTGCGAGAATCCGGAAGACTTCGGCGAAGGCCAGTGTGACCAGCGCGAAATAGGAGCCCCGGAGACGCGCGCGGAAGCTCAACAGCCCGACCAGGCCGCCGACCAGTCCACCCAACCCTATGGCGATAGGCAGGGCGACCCAGGCATTGACGCCGAAGCGAACCTGAAGAAGCGCCATAGCATATGCGCCGGTCCCGAAGAAGGCGGCATGCCCAAATGAAAACTGGCCGCCGTAGCCCGCGAGAATGTTCCAGCCCTGGGCTGCGATGGTGATGATCCCCGCGAACGTCACGAAGTTGAGAGCGACGTTCGACGTCATCACGATCGGCATTGCCGCCAGCGCGGCCGCCACGCCCAAGATAGCTGTCCATGACACCTGGTTCATGTTCTGGCTCCGGACAGCCCGGTCGGCCGGAGCAGCAACACCAGGATGAAGATGAGGAAGATGCCGATCTGGCCAAGACTTTCACCGAGAAAGAGACCAGACAGGCTTTCGACGACACCAATTATGAGACCACCTGCCAGCGCACCACCGATCGAGCCCATACCTCCGAGGACGACGATGGTGAACGCCACCAGGACGAATGCATTACCGGATCTGGGATTGACCAGATACGTGGGCATCAAAAGGCATGCGGCGATCGCGAGACACGCCGCACCGATGCCGAAGGTCACTGCGTAGATGTGATCGACATTGATGCCCATCAGGGCAGCACCCGTCTTCTCCTTCGCCACGGCACGGATCGCCTTGCCGGTATCCGTCTTCAGAAGAAGCGCCCCAAGCACGGCAGCAACGGCGAAACTCGCGACGAAGGCTATCAATTTCGGCAGCGACAACAGAAGTGGCCCGACCTCGACAACAGAGAAGCCGTACGGCACGTCAATGGACCTCGTGTCCGACCGGAATCCAGCAAGCAGCGCGTTCTCGATGATAATCGACAAGCCGAGGGTCACGAGGAGAATGTTGCTGTCGTCACCGTGGCTCGCTGGTCCGATGACAAAGCGCTGGACGAAATAGCCGAGCCCGAAGAACAGCGGCGCCAGCGCTGCGACTGCGATGTAGGGATCCAGTCCGATCGCCTGATGGCAGATCAGAACGGCATACATGGCCGCTGTCAGCGTCGCACCATGAGCGAAATTGATGATGTGCAAGACGCCGTAGACGAGTGTCAGTCCGAGCGCAATCAGCGCGTAGACTCCCCCGACGAGTAGGCCGTTCGCCACCGCTGCAAAGATGATTTCAGATTTGAGCATCGCTTACCGCGCCTGCCCGCATCGACACATGCCGATGCGGGCCAGGCAGAAGTGTCAGGTTGCGGGGAAAATGGGTTTGGCGTCGGCAAATTCCGCCGGGAAGATCACCTTGATATCTCCCGATTGAACCTGAGTGTTTACGGGCGCGGCGCCGGTATTCTGACCGTCGACGAACTTCGTCGGACCATATGGCATGATGTGATCAGAGAAGGTCGAGTTCGCCAGCGCTTCGGTAACCTTCAACCGATCCGCCGAACCGGCACGCTCGATGGCATCCGCAAGCAGACGCACGCAGGAATAGTTGAGCGGCGTGTTGTAGAGCCAGAAGCGACCGTCCTTTTCGGCGGCAGCCCGGACAGCGGCGGTCTTCGGTTTTCTCGGGTCTGCCCAATGGTTGCAGTCCATGACGAGATTGGCTGCGTCTCCGAACTCCTTGACGAAGCGGAAATTGGACGCGGCGCCGTTCAGAACAGCGTAGATCCCCTTCGGGCGGATCTTCTGCTGCTGGAGCGTTCGGGCGAGTAGCACGAACTCTCCGTAATAGCTCGACGGGATAACGAGATCCGGATTGAGTGACTTGATGCGGAGCGCGACGTTAGACATGTCACGCGAGGGCGTCGGATGTGCGATCGTTTCGAGTATTTCGAAACCACGCTTCGGCAGTTCGGCATTCATGAGTTTGGCCATGCCCGAGCCGAATAGGCCGTCTTCGTGGACAATAACGACCGTTTTGGCGGGCTTGCCTGCGGCGTCGTTGATCTTGACGAGGTTGTCGAGGGCGGCGGCGGTCACAGTGCCGAAACCGGGACCTAGCCTGAACGTGTTTTTCAGGCCGCGCTTGACGATCTGATCGGAAACGCCGACATCGACGATGTAGGGGATGTCATACCGAGAGGCCGCCTGAGATGCAGCAAGGCAGATCGGAGATGCGAAGCCGCCCACGATCGCCGCCACGCCTTCGGACTGCATGCGCTCGACTTCGGACGTGCCGCCTTCCGGATTAGAGCGGGCATCGCCGAACACCATCTGCAACCGAGCGCCGCCCATGGACTTAATGCCGCCGGCAGCGTTTATCTCGTCGATTGCAATGGTGGCGCCGAGCCGGCCATATTCGCCGTCCTGCGCGAGGGCGCCCGTCACGGGCTGAAGAATTCCGATCTTCAAAGTGGGCGCCTGCGCGCGGACCAACCCTGGCATAGCCAGCAGTGCGGTCGTCGCAGCAGTACCTCCGAGAACTCGACGGCGTGTCACGGTCATGGGGCAGTCTCCTCCACTAGGCCGCATCGCGGCGGTTTGGTTTCAGCGATTTTCGTTGCTTCCTGCTTGTGTGGCGAGGTTCTTTCGAGCGATTGCCGGGCCGTGTCGTCAGCCAATACCGTTCCCGGCCCTGGCCAGCCCGCATCAGTTCCATGCGGATCGAATGCATGTCCGGCCGATAGAGAGCGCTCAGGTACTCAACGCCGTGTCCGGCGGGATCGAACACCACTCGCGTCAAGGCCAGAAGGGCGGCGCCGACCTGCACGCCCAGCGCCTGCGCCGCTTCGGGACCGGCCAATACCGCGGTCACGGTCTGCTCGGCGCGATCGGCGATCACACCGGACCGCTCGAGGAGTTCAAGCAACGGCGTCACGGAAAGATCGCGCCGGGAATACTTCCTGCCGATGGATTCCGGGACGTACGTCGACAGCAATGAAAACGGCACTCCTGCTGCCATGCGAACGCGGAGGGCGTGCTGCGCGCGCGCACCTTGAGGCAAGCGGAGCTTGTCGGCGACATGCGGCGGAGGCACAGAATACCGGAAGTCGAGCAGCCGGACGGTGGACGAGCGACCCATCGCGGTCAAACTCGCCAGCATATCAGTAAGATCGCCTGTAACCGGGGCCGGGGACGACGGTGCGTTCACGAACGAGCCAGCGCCGGGCGTCTTTCTGATGAGACCGTCACGCAGCAAGCCTTCGAGCGCGCGCCTTACGGTGACGCGGGAAAGACCGTGAAGCCGGGCCAATTGCGGCTCGCTCGGGAGTTTCTGACCAGCAACCAAAGCGCCCGAAGCAATCTGCTCCTTGAGCAGAAGGTACAGGCGATGGGTCTTGGATGTCTCGATGCCGCTCAAGCTGAACCGTCTCCTCTTGACCTGTATTATTTATAAGACAGATACTTCCGTCAAGCCGCACGCGATGAAGCGTGGTGCGAAGAGTGGGAGGTTTCGATGGCAGAGCTGGCAGCAGACGATGGAGATTATGACGTCTGCACCGAAGTCGTCGTCGTTGGCGCGGGCGCGGCCGGACTGGTTGCAGCGCTTGCTGCGGCGCATCGTGGACTGGATGTCATCGTCGTCGAACGGGATGCAGTGCCGAAGGGCTCGACATCGCTTTCGGCAGGGCTCATTCCGGCGCCGGGGACGCGCTATCAGCGTGCCGCAGGGATTTCCGACAGCGTGGAACTGTTCGCCGGCGATGTTTTGCGAAAGGCCGGAAACGAGCCGGATGCAGACACGGTCCGGCGTCTTGCAGGAACCATCGGGCCGGCCATCGAATGGCTCGACGACCAGTTCGACCTGCCGTTCTCTGTCGTCGACAATTTCTCGTATCCGGGGCATTCGGCCCTCAGAATGCACGGTTTGCCGACGCGGTCCGGGAGCGAGCTCATGGATCGGCTTCGGACTGCGGCGGAGAACTCCAACATCGAAATCGTCACGGGCTGCGCGGCGGAGGCACTCATCTGCCGCGGACGGAGCGTTACCGGCATCGTTGCCAAGCGGGGCGACGGACGGCGCGAAAAGATCGGATCGGGGGCGGTCGTGCTGGCATCGAACGGGTACGGCGGCAACCGGGAACTCGTGCGGCGCCATATTCCAGAGATCGCCGATGCCCTGTATTTCGGCCATCCGGGCAACATGGGCGATGCGATCCAATGGGGTGAAGCGCTCGGGGCCGCGACGCGACATCTTTCCGGATACCAGGGCCATGGCTCGGTCGCGCATCCGCATGGCATCCTCATCACCTGGGCGACAATCACCGAGGGTGGATTCCAGGTCGATCTCGACGGGCGTCGCTTCTTCGACGAATCGAAGGGGTACTCGGAAGCAGCTGCCTCTGTCGCGGCAGCGCGGGACGGAGTGGCGTGGACTATCTTTGATCGCCGGATTTCAGCGATTGCAGCCCAGTTCGAGGATTTTCGGACGGCAGAGAAACTGGGCGCGATCATTCGAAGTGACTCGGTCGAGGACCTCGCATCGAAGGCGCGACTACCGGAAGGGCCACTCGTGGCGACGTTTGCGGACGTCGATACGGCGAAGCGCGCAGGCGCCATCGATCGCTTCGGCCGCAACTGGGCGAACGTCGCGCGGCTCGAGGCTCCCTACTGTGCCGTCAAGGTGACCGGGGCCCTCTTTCATACACAGGGCGGCCTGGTCGTCGACGACAAGGCGAGAGTGGTCGATGCGCGTGGAGAGCCGTTTCCGAACCTCTATGCCGTCGGCGGAGCGGCGGCAGGTGTCTCGGGTTCTACGGCTTCCGGCTATTTGTCCGGCAATGGACTGCTCACGGCAGTCGGGTACGGCTTCATCGCTGGCAGATCGGTCCTTGCGGAGCGGCACGGCGGCGGCGCGCACCGGGACTGAGCAGCGCCGGTATGCTGCGGAATAATCGGCGCGGCACGCATACAGGCGCAAAAAAGAAAGAGTGCGGCGACCCTGCGCGCCGCACTCCAGGTCTCACGCCGGGGAAGTGATTGCAGGGTGGAAGCAATCTAGTGCAGTGCCGGTGACAGGGCGCTGAACCGGCCATTCAGTCGCTGTTCATGGCAACGGCATACTTCGCCCTTATTCCCGTCAGTGGTCCTTCGGGCGCGAAACCTCGAATTTCGACTTCTGTTCGGCCGACGCCTCGCGCTGGTGCTTGGCGCGCCATTGCTCGTAGGGCTCGCCATAGACGTGCTCGCGGGCAGCGTCCTTGCCGACATCGAGGCCCTTGGCCCTGGCCGCATCCTGGTACCAGTTGGCGAGACAGTTGCGGCAGAAGCCCGCCATGTTCATCAAGTCGATGTTCTGGACGTCCGTGCGCGTACGGAGATGCGCGACGAGGCGGCGAAAGGCGGCCGCCTCCAGTTCTGTCTGCGTTTTGTCGTCGATATTGGTCATCGTCGCCTCGCGTATTGCCACGCGCGGCAACTCACTCGGCCGCGCGTACGGTTTCCGTCGCCTGAACTTGCAGGATCGCGCGCATCACTGCAACCGTCCGGTCGGCCCAATAGGCCTGGCCGGCCTCGTCGGCGACGAGATCCTGGCGATATTCGATGATCGCACCGGCAAGGCCGTTGCCGCGCGCGTGCTTCCAGAGCGTGTCGCCTTCGAGCGCGCCGTGATAGGGCTCGTTGTCGCCGACGAGCAGGCCCGGTTCGGCGCGGAAATGGTCGAGCAATTGCCCGGCAAGCCTGTGATCGCCGCCGTCCCAGAGAACCGAGATGGGCCACGGGCGCTGCACGCCCTTGAAACAGTGCGTCATAGAATGGATCGAGAGGATCACGGGGGTTACACCCGTCGCCCGGCAGCGCTGGATCGTCGCGGCGACGGCAGCATGATAGGGCCGCCAGAACCGTTCGAGGCGGCGGGCGACTTCGAGTTCGTCGACGTGCCGGTTGCCGGGAATGATGGCGCCGTCGGAAAGACGCATGACGAGCGTCGGATCGTCTTCGCCGCGGTTGATGTCGATCAGCAGGCGCGAGAATTTCGAGAGCACGACCGGCGCGCACAGCGCTGCGCCAATTCTTTCGGCGATCGATTCGGCCCCGATGTCGTAGGCGATATGGCGGCAGAACTGTTCGGCCGGCAATCCGAGGTCGGCGTACTCTTCGGGGACCGTATTTCGCGCGTGGTCGCAGATGACGATGACGCCGCTATCGGCCCGGCCACCGATGATGCGGTAGGCTTCCTCGTCCTCTCGCCCGATCTCCATCCGTCGAAATCCCGTCGTGCTGACCGGTCGCGCCGGTCGTCTGGTTCCCTGAGCCCCGCGCGCGTCTAAAGCGCGGGACATGAATGCAACATGATCGCCGCCCGCCTTGCGCCATCGTCCGGGGACTTTTGAACAGATTTCGAGGTTTGCGCATCTATCGCAGGCTCGCCAGCGCAGGCTTGCGGCTGGGTTAGCGGAACCGAGCCGTGGGGCAGAGTTGATCGCGTTCAATACCCGTGATTTCCCCGACGGCCGGGTCTAAGGTTGGCTCAAGGCAGCCCGGGAGGATCGGAAATGTCCAAGGATATGGTGCTGACGGTGATTGCGCGCGACCGGCCCGGTCTGATCAAGGCGCTGTCGGAGGTGGTGGTCGGGCACGGGGGCAACTGGATCGACAGTTCCATGGCACGCCTCGGGGGCGAGTTTGCCGGCATCGTCCGGGTATCCGTTCCTGAGGAGCGAAGCCGTGAATTCGAGACGGCGCTCGCTGATCTTTCGGGCGCCGGCATTACCGTGACGCTGCGCAGATCCGACGAGGACGGCAGCGTTCGCGCCGGCCGTCTCGTGCGGCTGGAACTCACCGGCGTCGACCATCCCGGCATCGTTCACCGCATCTCCGACGCACTCTCGACGCTCGGGATCTCCATCGACCAGCTGGAAACGCGCATTTTCACGGGCTCCATGTCGGGCGAGCCGATGTTCGAGGCGAAAGCGGAAATCCATCTGCCCGAGGGAGTCGAGGAGGCGAAACTGCGCAGCCGCCTCGAAGCCCTCGAACGCGATCTCATGGTCGACATCGAACTGGATGGGGTGTGACGCCCGATTCGGACTCGGGATGCTGACCCTGGCTGGCGACTAAGCGTCCGGCTCGGCCCGGGAAGTCGCGAGCTTCTCATTGATGAGATCGAGCAACTGCGCGGCACCGTTGGCATATGGATCTATCCGCACGCGGACGCCGTCCTGGAAGTCGACTGCATATGCGAGAAACCCCGGCCGCAGGCCCCGGACCTGTTCCAGATCGACACGAACCGAGCCACCCGCACCCGCGAACCTCACGATGTTGCCCCGCCAGCTAACGCGGTCACGGCGAATGGCCTGAATAGAAAACGCCGACACCATCGTACCGAGGCCGAATGCGATCGTGAGCCAAAACAGGATGCGCATCTGTGCGGCTCCGTCGGAGCGCGTCGAGCCGACGAAAAGCCAGATGTAAGCCATGAAGAAAAACAGCCCCGCACCGAGCACGGTTCCTGTCCAGTGCATCGCGCCGGGGGTGATATGCCGCCAGCCGCGATCGTCGGGTTGTGACTGTACGGCGACGCGACCCAGAATGGCGACGATGCCGGCAGCGATCGAGCAGATCAGAAACTTTGCGACGATGTCTGGCATGTCGGACCCGAACAGCAGAGTGATCGTGAACCCCCTCGGCCGGGTGCTCGCCGATCCACTAAACTCTCAGGGATTCGTTAAGATCAGATATAATCCCAGCCTCTGGAAATGCCCGTGGGCCGGCACAGCCACTCCCAGAAGTTTGAGCCGGGCGAGCCGATGTTCGAGGCGAAAGCCGAAATCCATCTGCCCGAGAGCGTCGAGCAGGCGAAACTGCGCGCCCGCCTCGAAGCCCTCGAACGCGACCTCATGGTCGACATCGAACTGGATGGGGTGTGAGATTTCAGACAATCAATTGCTGCTCAGGGCTAACAACGGAAGTGCCTAGAACTTTCCGCAGGGCACAATTTGTGTCAGCTTATTATGAGTACAACGGACACAAGGTCAGTACGATGACGATTAGTGGGCTCGACGTGGTCAGCGCCATTGTCGAGCGGCGCTCGATCAGGCGCTTTTTAGACAGGCCCGTGTCTCTTGACACAGTTCGAGCAATCCTAAGTCAAGCCGCGAGAGCCCCATCCGCGACAAACTCCCAGCCTTGGCTTGTCCACGTCGTCAGCGGCGACACACGTCGGCGGATATCCGAAGCGGTCTTGGCGGCGACCGATGTCGAACTCGTCAAGCAGCCATACTACCCCTACTTTCCGACAGACGCGGGCGAACCTTACCAATCACGGCGCGCAGAATTCGGCATCGCAATGACAGAACTCGATGGGTTCAATCGCCGTGATCCCGAAGGGCTTCGACAGGCGTTGCGAATGAACTATCTCTTTTTCGGCGCTCCAGTTGGCTTATTTTTTTGTCTGGAGCGAAAGATGCTCTATGGTTCGTGGGTGGACGTTGGCATGTTCATGCAGAACGTTATGCTACTCGCTCGCGGTCACGGGCTGGATACTTGCGCGCAGGTCTCGTGGACCAACTACGGCGCGATATTGCACAAAGAACTCTCGCTTCCTGATGACAGGGTTATCGTTGCCGGCATGTCTCTGGGGTTCGCAGACCCCGAAGCAAAGCCGAATGATCTACGCACGAAGCGAGCAACGATCGACGAGTTTGCTACCTTCCATAGTTGAGATTGGGCGCCTTCGGAGGGACGGCGGAACAGGGCTCCACTCCGGCAGCTTCGTCGGCTGCGGCTCAAAAAGCGGGCATTAAAGGCTGCAGGGGTTCACTCCGCGGCTTGCTTGCCCGGTGCAGGTGCCTTCCAAGTCAGCTTCGGTTCGCGTGCGGCCTTGGTCTCGTCGAGACGGCGGCGTGGGGCGTAACGCGGAGCGCCCTTGAAGCGCTCGACGTCGCCGGCTTTTGCGGCCTTTGCGAGCGCGGACATCGAGTGGATGAAGCGGTCGAGCGTGTCGCGGCTCTCGCTTTCGGTCGGCTCGATCAGCATGGCGCCGTGGACGACGAGGGGGAAATACATGGTCATCGGGTGATAGCCTTCGTCGATCATCGCTTTTGCGAAATCGAGCGTCGTGACGCCGGTATCCTTGAGCCAGGCATCATCGAACAGGACTTCGTGCATGCAGGGCTTGTCACCGAAGGGCTGTGTCATCACGTCGCGCAAGCCGACGCGGACATAGTTCGCGTTGAGCACGGCGTCTTCCGAAGCCTGTCGCATGCCATCCGAGCCGTGGCTCAGCATGTACGATAGCGCACGCACGAACATGCCCATCTGCCCGTGAAAGGCCGTCAGCCGCCCGAACGGCTTCATCTCCGCCGACCCACTCTCGTGCTCGACCAGTTCGAGTCCCTTGCCGCCTTTCCTGACGAACGGCACCGGCGCGAACGGCGCGAGCGCCTCCGACAGGACGACGGGTCCGGCACCCGGCCCGCCGCCGCCATGCGGCGTCGAGAACGTCTTGTGCAGATTGATGTGCATGGCGTCGATGCCGAGATCGCCCGGCCGCACCTTGCCGACGATGGCGTTGAAATTCGCGCCGTCGCAGTAGAAGTACGCGCCGGCGTCATGAACGGCCTTGGCGATCTCGACGATCTCCGGCTCGAAGAGGCCGCACGTATTCGGGTTCGTCAGCATGATCGCGGCAACGTCCGGGCCGAGCGCGGCCTTGACGTCAGCAGCGGCAACCGTTCCATCCTTCTTCGCAGGGATCGACTTGACCACGTAGCCCATGAATGCCGCGGTTGCCGGGTTGGTGCCGTGGGCACTTTCCGGGACAAGCACGACATTGCGCGTCGATCCCTTCGCATCGTGCGCGGCCTTGATGGCGAGCATGCCAGCGAGTTCGCCGTGCGCGCCCGCCTTCGGCGAAAGGGTCACCGCCGGCATGCCGGTCAGCTCCATCAGGTATTCGCCGAGCATGTGCATCAGATCTAGTGCGCCCTGGACGGTCGATTGCGGCTGCAGCGGGTGGATGTCGCCGAAGCCAGCGAGCCGCGCCATCTTCTCGTTGAGACGCGGGTTGTGCTTCATCGTGCACGAGCCCAACGGATAGAGGCCACTGTCGATGGCGTAGTTCTTGCGCGAAAGGCGAACGTAGTGTCGCATCGTCTCGGGTTCGCTGAGCCCGGGGAGGCCGATGTCGCCTTGCCGTTCGAGGCCACCGAGACGTGAGGCAATCCTCGGCGCGTCGGGGAGATCAACACCGGTCGTGTCGAGCCGGCCGCGCTCGAACAGCAGCGGCTCTTCGTGATCGAGACCGCGGTGACCGGAGAATGTCGGGATGTCGGACGTCGTCGCCGCGCCCGGTGCGGTCGGCCGGCCTTGTGTGTTCATAGCCATCTTCGTTACCTGTCGCTGTCGGCAAGACCGTGGTGTGCGGCTTGCGAATTAAACCTGTCTGTTAACCTCGGTGGCACAATCGGAGTTAATCGCGCGCAGACGCCCAAATTCGATCAGGCGTGCATTTACCTTCCACCTGGCATGGGGAGTACGCGGGCAGCCGCATGCTGCATTCCTGGGCCATCTGTGGCCGTTCTGGAGCGCCTTCGGGACCCGCTCCTCTGCACCCGTGCCAAAGGCGATCATGTGAGCACCTCGGCAAGGGACTTGGCGTAGATTTCGCGGTCGTCGCCCGTGTTGACCTCGGTGGCGGCGACCAGCACCAGATCTTCGTGCGCGCCCGGCGCGAGCCGCGCATACGGCACGCCTCCGAGCACGCCTTTCGCCGCGAGTTTCTCGATCACGGCGGTCGCATCGCCCGGCACGCGGATCGTGAACTCGTTGAAGAACGCCGCGTTGAGCACGCTCACGCCCTTGACGCTCCCGAGCTTGTCAGCCAGCGCCACAGCGTTGGCATGATTGATCGCGGCGAGACGCTTCAGGCCCGCTTCGCCGAGCAACGTCATGTGGATCGTCCACGCCAGCGCGCACAGGCCGGAATTCGTACAGATGTTGCTCGTCGCCTTTTCGCGCCGGATGTGCTGCTCGCGCGTGGACAGCGTGAGAACGAATCCGCGCCGGCCTTCCGCATCGACCGTCTCGCCGCAGAGCCGCCCCGGCATCTGGCGCACGAACTTGTCCCGCGTCGCGAACAGACCGACGTAGGGGCCGCCGAAGTTGAGGCCATTGCCGATCGACTGGCCTTCCGCCGCGACGATGTCCGCACCCATTGCGCCGGGAGACTTCAACGCACCGAGCGCCACGATCTCGGTCGTGACGACGACGAGCAGCGCGCCTGCCTTGTGGGCGGCGTCGGCAATCGGGGTGAGATCGCGGATGTGTCCGAAAACGTCGGGATACTGAACTACGACGCAACTTGTTTCCGCGTCGATCGCACCGGAAATGTCGCCTTCACCGGCGGGGGCGGCGGCGAGTGCGGTGACTTGCGCGCCGCCGTGATGGGACAGCGTCTTTATGACTTCGGCGTAATGCGGGTGCAGGTTGCCAGAGAGCACGGCCTTCTTGCGCCGCGACACGCGATGCGCCATCAGAACAGCTTCCGCCGCACCCGTCGAGCCGTCGTACATCGAGGCATTCGCCACATCCATGCCGGTGAGGCGCGCGACCTGCGTCTGGAACTCGTAGAGATACTGCAGTGTGCCCTGCGTGATTTCGGGCTGATACGGCGTGTAGCTCGTGAGGAACTCGGAGCGCTGGATCAGATGATCCACCGTTGCCGGAACGTGATGCTTGTAGGCTCCCGCGCCAATGAAGAACGGCACGCTGCCGGCCGCGACGTTTTTCGCAGCCATGCGCCCGAGCATTCGCTCGACTTCCTGTTCGCTTTTCGCGCGCGGCAGGTTCGGAAGGTCACGCAGCAGTTTGGACTGCGGCACCGACGCGAACAATTCGTCGATGGCCTTGATGCCAACGGCGGCGTGCATGTCGCGGCGGTCGGCGTCCGTCAGCGGAAGATATCGCATCAAACCCCCGTCGCACAGAATGCGTCGTACTGTTCCTTGGTCATCAGTGCGTCGAGTTCGGCCGGGTTCGACAGCTTGACGCGGAAGAACCAGGCGCGACCCTCGGCGCTTTCGTTGACCATGGCCGGCGTGGAGACGAGTTCGCCGTTATTGTCGGTGACTTCGCCTGATACCGGGGAATAGATGTCGGACGCGGCTTTGACGCTTTCGACGACGGCGCAGGCCTCACCCTGTTTGATGATGCGGCCCTTGTCGGGGACTTCGACGAAGACGATGTCGCCGAGCTGGAGTTGGGCGTGATCGGTGATGCCAACCGTGCCGACGCCATTTTCGACCGTAATCCATTCATGGTCTTTGCTGTATTTCGTGGTCATGTGTGTCTCCGACAATCTGAAACCTGAAACCAGTAACCCTCACCCGCCCTACGGGCACCCTCTCCCTCAAGGGAGAGGGAGAAAAAGAATGGTCGAACGTTTCGCCTTCTCCCCTTGGGGAGAAGGTGGCGCGAAGCGCCGGATGAGCGTGCACGATTGCGAAACCATCCATCCCTGGCAGCATGACGTCGAGAAGGACG
>ERZ761609.2249-NODE-2249-length-14670-cov-54.090044_pt1 | contig 14670 bp, 11 predicted proteins | sample MGYA00511163_ERZ761609 | MGnify/ENA primary metagenome ERZ761609 (study PRJEB28899, sample SAMN02445070) | bioreactor sludge metagenome | biome: EBPR sludge | place: Australia: Brisbane, Thorneside Wastewater Treatment Plant | collected 2011-12-16 ... | reverse complement strand
TTCATGGCTCCATCCTCTCAAGAGTCGGAGCCTCCGGGAAAGCCGGGGCGGTTCACCGTGGCCAAGCTCGCCGACTTTGTGCCGGCGAGCCATCCGCTCCGATCCATTCGAGCGTTGGCCGACGAGGCGCTTGGGCGCATGAGCGGCCTATTTTCCACGCTGTATGCGGACACCGGCCGCGCTTCCATCGCGCCGGAGAAGCTGATGCGGGCGCAGTTGCTGCAGCTGTTCTACTCGATCCGCAGCGAGCGGATGCTGATGGAGCAGCTCCACTACAACCTGCTGTTCCGCTGCTTCGTCGGTGTCGCCATTGACGAACCGGTGTGGGATCACTCGGTGTTTTCCAAGAATCGGGATCGCCTCAACGGCAGCGCAGTGGCGGCCGAGTTCCTGGCTGAGGTCGTGCGCCTGGCAGACACGCGCGGCCTGATGTCGGACGAGCACTTCTCGGTCGACGGCACGCTGTTGCAGGCGTGGGCGTCGCACAAGAGCTTCCGGCCGAAAGACGCAGGCCCGCCGGACTCACCAAGCGGTGGGCCTCGCAATGCACAGCCTGACTTCAAGGGCCAGCGGCGGCGCAACGACACCCATGCATCGACCAGCGACCCGGACTCTCGGCTCTACCGCAAGGGAAACACCGGCGCGCAGCTGAGCTATCAGGCCCACGTTCTCATGGAGCACCGCAGCGGCCTGGTTCGCGCAGCGTGTGTCACGCCGGCCAGCGGCCATGGTGAGCGGGACGCGGCCCTGGCGATGCTGGGGTCACTCGGCGGCCGGCGACGACGAACGCTCGCCGCGGACAAGGGATACGACACGGCGGACTTCGTCGCGAGCTGCCGGGCCGCTGGTGTCACGCCGCACGTCGCCCAGAACACGACCCATCGCCGCAGTGCCATCGATGGCCGCACCACCCGGCACGCCGGCTATGCGATCAGCCTGCGCACGCGTGCATGGATCGAGACGCACTTCGGCTGGCTCAAGGCCGCCGCGGGGCTGCGTCAGGTCAAACAACGCGGCCGAGCGAAGGTCGAGGCACTGTTCCAGCTTGGGATGGCGGCGAGCAATCTCGTCCGTCTGCGCAAGTTGATCACCGCGGGGGCCGGCTGATGGCGACCCGAGCGGGAGACGTGCGCCCGGAAGTCAGGAATTGGCCTGCTTCAAGGCTGGAAAAGCGATTGATCGGCGGCTGATTGCCACGAAAACACCAGAACCGCAGAACTCGCGGGCTTCGTCTGACCGAATTTCAACAGGCTGCTAGCCAATGACGCCCGGCACGGTCTGCCGGATGGGGCGGCGTCGCCCGCGCCAGGAGGACGCCTGCGGGGTGCTCGAGGTCGACGAACAATTGCCCCCCTCGCTCCGACTCCCACCAGCGCTGCCGCGCCGATGACAATGTGGCCGCCACGCTAGCAGCGACCGACAGGGATACCCCGACGTGCTCCCAATACCAGTGCCACGCGACTGCCGATGTCACGGTGCTGATTCCGAGGCCGAAGGCCAAGGCCGGACCAAAACAAGCGCGAGCCTCCCTCAGCACCGGCGCGTTGCCGGTGTATTCATCTGCCGTTTACATGGGTCCGTATAATCGGGCGCATGCCTCTGCGCGCACTCCTGATGCGGTTGTTCCTGATCGTAGCCTTGCTGGCTAACGGTCCGGGCATCGCTGGTGCGTCCATGCACATGACGGAGCACCTGAGCAACTCCCCGGGTGACGCCGCCCACGTGACAGCGACGCAGACAGCGGCCGACTGCCACGGGGCCGGAGTGATCGCTCCGGTGACCGACGACCACCATCATCCGCAGGCCGCTGATCACACCGGGACAGCACCACCGTTGGGCGACTGTTGTGAGACGGGCAATTGTGGTGCCTGCATGCACCACTGTTCAGCGGCAATCGCCGGGTCGGCACTCGCCGATTTCACCGTCCGGTACCGACAAACCGTCGAACCGTTCCTGTCAGTGCACGCGTCCGCTGCACTGACCAATCTTTTCCGACCTCCGATCGGCTAAGTGTCGCCGCGCGCCTTTTAAGGCGCTGATGGACCCTGTTCGCTGCTCCGCACCGACAGGGAAACGCTCGCCTCGCGAGCCCTCGTCACTCTCCCGGAGTTCCCATGTCATCCGATCTTTTCGGCCGCGCCGAGGGGCTGTCCGCCCCGTCGCGCCGCCTCTTTGTTCAAGGACTTGCCGCCGGAGGCGCCGCCGCGGCGCTTGGCCTCTGGCCGCGCACCAGCTGGGCCGTCAAGGCTGAAGGCGTGCCCAACGTACTTTCTGGCACCGAGTTCGACCTGACCATCGGCGAGACGCCGATGAACTTCACCGGCGCCACGCGTCCTGCCATCACGGTCAACGGCTCGATTCCTGCACCGCTGCTGCGCTGGCGCGAGGGCACTACCGTCAACCTGCGGGTCCGCAATGCCTTGCCGCCAGGCTCCATCCATGGCCACCAGGCATCGATCCACTGGCACGGCATCCTGCTGCCAGCCAACATGGACGGCGTGCCGGGACTCAGCTTCGACGGCATCGACCGCGGCGAGACTTACCAGTACCGCTTCAACGTCGTACAGGGCGGCACCTACTGGTACCACAGCCACTCCGGTTTCCAGGAGCAGGCCGGCCTCTACGGGCCGCTGGTGATCGAGCCACTCGAGCCCGAGCCCTTCGCCTATGACCGCGATTACGTGGTCATGCTCAGCGACTGGACCGACCTGGATCCGCAGCGTCTGTTCGCCCGGCTCAAGAAGCGGTCGGATTTCGACAACTTCTCCAAGCAGACCGTGGGCGACTTCTTCGCCGACGTGAAACAGCACGGCCTGGCCGCCACGGTCGAAGATCGCAAGATGTGGGGCCAGATGCGGATGACACCGACCGACCTGTCGGACGTCAACGGCAACACCTACACCTACCTGTTGAACGGCACGACCTCGCTCGGCAACTGGACCGGACTGTTCCGGTCCGGCGAGAAGGTACGCCTGCGCTTCATCAACGGGTCCGCGATGACCTACTTCGACGTGCGCATCCCGGGCCTGAAGATGACCGTGGTCGCAGCCGATGGCCAGTACGTGCATCCGGTCACGGTCGACGAATTCCGCATCGCCACCGCCGAGACCTTCGACGTCATTGTCGAACCGACCGGGCAGGATGCGTTCACCATCTTTGCCCAGGACAGTGGCCGTACCGGCTACATCAGCGGCACGCTCGCCGTCAGGCAAGGGCTGCGGGCTCCCGTGCCCAACGTCGATCCCAAGCCGATTCTCACCATGGACGACATGGGCCACGGCGGAATGGGTGGCGGCGGCCATGACATGTCTTCGATGTCTCACAGCGCAATGGCCGGTGGTGCAACCGGCGGCATGGATCACAGCGGTCACGACATGTCGGCGATGGCTGGGGGCGCAATGGCCGGCGGAAGCATGGCCGGCATGGATCATGGCACCGGCGGGAGCATGGCCGGGATGGACCACGGTGCCGGCGGCATGCAGGAACACCCTGCCACCGAAACCGGCAACCCCCTGGTCGACATGCAGACGATGGCGCCCGCGCCCAGGCTGGATGACCCGGGCATCGGCTTACGCGACAACGGCCGCCGCGTGCTGACCTACTCCGACCTGCGCAGCACGTTCAGCGACCCGGACGGGCGTGAGCCCGGTCGCACGGTCGAGCTGCACCTGACCGGGCACATGGAGCGTTTCGCCTGGTCGTTCAACGGAGTGAAGTTCGCTGACGCCGAACCCCTGCGTCTGAAGTACGGCGAGCGCATGCGAGTCGTCTTGGTCAACGACACGATGATGTCGCACCCGATCCATCTGCACGGAATGTGGAGCGACCTCGAGGACGAGTCCGGCAACTTCATGGTGCGCAAGCACACCATCGACATGCCGCCTGGTACGAAGCGGGCCTTTCGCGTGCGCGCCGACGCGCTGGGTCGCTGGGCGTTCCATTGCCACCTGCTTTACCACATGGAAGCCGGCATGTTCCGCGAAGTGCGGGTGGAGGAATGAACGCCATGAGCCGTTCCAATCGTCACTCCCTAGCCATCGGCCTGACGTCCGTACTCGTTCTTGCAACTGGTTGCGCCCCGGCGTGGGCGCAGGAGACGGACCACGCCGCACACCATCCGGCAGCCAAGCCGGCTGCGTCACCATCGTCGCCAAGGCCCGCGGATCCGCACGCCGGCCATCTACCGACTTCACCGGACAAGAGTTCCGACGATCACGGGACGATGAACCACGGGAACATGCGGCACGGAGCTGCGAATCCTGCCGACAGCGAACACACCGGGATGGACCACTCCACGATGGACCACTCCACGATGGATCACTCCGGGATGGATCACTCCGGAATGGATCACTCCGGAATGGATCACTCCGGCATGGATCACTCCGGCATGGATCACTCCGGCATGGATCACTCGGGCATGGATCACGCTTCCATGGGCCATCAACCTGGTGTCAGCGAGGACCTGCCGCCGACGGCCGAGCCGCGCGAGCCAATCCCGGTTGTCACGCCGACAGATCGGGCTGCGGCGTTCCCGGACCTCGACGAGCACCTGATGCATGGTGAATCGATCAATTCCTTCTGGTCGTTTGACCAGCTCGAGGCGTGGGATGCGGATGAGGACGGCACCGGCATGCTCTGGGAAGCGAAAGGCTGGGTCGGCACCGATCTGAACCGGCTCTGGCTGCGCAGCGAGGGCGAGCGGGTGGGCGGATCCACCGAGTCGGCGTATGCGGAAGTCCTGTACGGCCGGGCCATCGCCCCATGGTGGGACGCGGTCGCCGGTGTCCGCCAACACTTCGGCTTTGGCGGCGGCCCCTCGCGCACCTTTGCCGCGTTCGGTCTGATCGGTCTTGCCCCGTACAAGTTCGAGGTCGAGGCAACCGCCTACGTGGGCGACTCCGGTCAGTTCGGGCTCGGCGCTGAAGCCGAATACGAAATGCTGTTCACCAACCGGCTGATCGGCCAGTGGCTGGTCGAGGGCGCGGCCTGGAGCAAGGACGATCCGGCGATCGGAATCGGCAGCGGGCTGAGCACGGTCGAAGCCGGTTTCCGCTTGCGCTACGAGTTCCATCGACAGTTCGCGCCCTATGTCGGCGTGGTCTGGGAGCGTGCTTACGGCGGAACCGCAGACCTCCGTCGCGCAGCATCAGGCGAGGTTGACGACACCCGGATTGTGGCGGGCGTCCGCATCTGGTTCTGACAGGAACTGGCATTGAGCCAGCGTACGCAAGGCTGGCTGAAGTTTCTTCAGCGACACACACACCACTGATTTCGGAGTTCACGCATGAACGTAACACCCGTCACCCTCGCCCTCGCACTGGCATTTGCCGTTGTGTCGCCCGCTATGGCGCAGACAACCCAGGCGCATGCACATCACCCCGCCACTGCTGCAGCGGCGAACGTGGATGTTCCTGCCGCCGCCACGGCCGCCGTCGCCGTGGTAGAGCGGTTCAACACCGCACTGTCCAGCGAAGACCTGGCAACGGTCGGATCCCTGCTCGCTCCTGACGTCCTCATCCTCGAGTCCGGTGGTGCCGAGCACAGCCGCGAGGAATATCTGGGCCACCACGCCATCAGCGACGCGGCGTTCCTCAAGGACGCCCATCGCCAACTCCTGCGCCAGCGCGCACGAACCGCTGGTGAGTTCGCATGGGTGGGAACCGAAAGAGAGCTGCACGCTCAGAAGGACGGGAAGCCCCTGACCGTCCAGAGCACCGAGACAATGGTGCTGAAGCAGATCGCGGACGGCTGGCGGATCGTCCACATCCACTGGTCCTCGCGGACCAAGCGCTGACTGGAGAAGCCGAAATGAATGCTTACAGATTGAATCGACTGGCGTGGGTGGCTTTTGCGGTCGCCGGCTTGGGTGCCTGCACCCAGGCGGCTACACCCGCGCAATCCACCATCGCACCCGCTGCACAGGTCGTCTCTGAAACAGCCGACGCCACTCCCGCTGTCCTGCCACGCATGACCGTCCACAAGACTCCGACCTGCGGGTGTTGCGGTAGCTGGGTCGACCACGTGCAGAAGGCGGGCTTCACCGTGGATGTGCACGACATGGATGACCTGGGTCCGGTCAAGGAGCGCCTGGGTGTCCCCTATGCAAAGGGCTCCTGCCACACGGCCGAGGTCGGCGGATACGTCATCGAGGGCCATGTCCCGGCCGAGGACATCAAGCGCCTCCTCGAAGAAAAGCCGGACGCACGCGGCCTGGTCCTGCCGGGAATGCCGCTCGGCTCGCCGGGCATGGAGGTCCCTGCCGGGCGACAACAGCCGTACACGGTCGAGCTGGTCCGTCACGACGGAACCACCGAACCCTTCGCACAGCATTGATCCGTCGGAGCAACAGGGGCGGTGTTGCGGGCGCGCCGATTCTCGCCCGCGAGGAAGAAGGAGAACCACGTGACTCACCATTCCGCAGCCCACCGGTCCCAGGCCATGAACGAATGCATTGACAACTGCACGCAATGCCATGCGATCTGCCTGGAAACCATCAACCATTGCCTGACCAAAGGAGGTGCCCACGCGGCGCCGGAACACATTGCACTACTCGCGACGTGCGCCGATATCTGCGCAACCAGTGCCGATGCAATGCTGCGAGGCGCAAGCGTTCACAACGTGGTGTGCGGTGCCTGCGCGGAGATCTGCCGCCAGTGCGCCGATGCATGCGATGCCATGAACGACCCTGAGATGGCGCGTTGCGCCGAAGTTTGTCGCCGATGCGCGGAAAGCTGCAGCGCCATGGCGGCTTGATACGTCGAGGATCCCGCCTGAGCCGGCGGGATCCTCATCTCGCGAAGGCACGAATACCGAAAGCGACCACTCCTGGCTTCGCTGACATCCCGACATCCGACCGCATCGAATCCAACACGATACGGTCCCATGAGTGGGGCTTTCCATCACATTCTCAATGAGGATCATCCCTATGAAATCGTCAAACGTCATCCGCTCGTTCGCGCTCGTCATCGCACTGGCAGCAGGACAGTTTTCGCTGCAGGTCGCGCACGCCCACGCCGCGCTGCAGCAGTCAACACCGGCCGCAGATGCGGTGGTGGCTTCGCCAAGCCAGATCGATCTCGTCTTCAACGAAACGCTGATTCCGCGAGCGTCGCGGCTCAAGCTGGTCATGAAGCACGGCAGCTCCACCATGCCGATCGAGAATTTCACGACCGAGATCGTCAACAACGGCAAGACCCTGCGTGCCAAGTTGCCCCAGCCGCTGGCTCCAGGCGTCTATACGGTGGAATACCGCGCCGTCGGTGGTGACAATCACCCCATGCCGGGCAGCTTCAGCTTCACGGTGCGCTGAGGAGTCGCGAATGTTCGACCTGTCGGCTTACGCACTGAGATTCCTGGAGTACCTGGTTCTCATGCTTCTTTTCGGCGTCCCACTGTTCGGTTGGTACGGTTTGCGTCGACCGGCACTCGCCCACGCCCTGGCCGGGTGGCCATTCATGGGCGTTCTGTTGGTGAGTGCCGCCGTCGGTCTCGTGCTCACCGGGGCCGATGTCGTCTTCAAGACCGCGGGCATCATGGGAATGCCGATTGCCGACGTTGATCGCGAATCGCTCGGCTGGTATCTGTTTGATACGTCCGCAGGCCGCGCAGCCATGGCGAGAGGCGCGCTGCTGATCGCCATGGTGTTTGTACTCGGATGGCATCGTCGTCGCGGGAAGGTGGAGGCCGCCTTCCCGTTCGCGGCGACGCTGGCGGGCGGCGCCCTCGCCTCGCTGGCATGGAACGGCCACGCCGCCGCTGGCGAGGGCGTGGCAGGCGCGGTCCGGCTCTCTGCGGGCCTCGTCCATCTTCTCGCTGCAGGCGGCTGGATCGCAGCGGTCCTGATGTTCCTGGGAATGCTCCTGCGCGGCAAGGACGCTGCGGGCAACGGGCGTCTGCGATCAACGCATGACTTCCTGCGTGGATTCTCGACGCTTGGAACGATTTTCGTTGCTGCGCTCATTGTGTCCGGCATCGCGCATTACGGTGATCTCACCGCGTGGTCATTGTCGACGCTGGTCCAGAGCACCTACGGAAACCTGTTGCTGTTCAAACTTGCCCTGTTCGGCGGAATGCTGGGCCTGGGAGCAATGCACCGATGGACGCTGGTGCCGCGCCTTGAACGGGCGCTGGCCGGCGGAGATCCCTCGCAGGAGGTGCGAGCCTTGCGGCAGAGCGTTGCGGCCGAGGCTGCGCTGGCGATCCTGATCCTCATTGTCGTTTCAGTGCTCGGGACGCTCAGCCCCGCTTGACCATACCTTTCAACGACACACACGCTGGCAGGCCTAACTGGTGCCGCCTGTACGTCTCCGACGCACCCGAGAACCAGGTGCGACCGCACACGTTGCCGTAACTGTCGCGGTGCAACGCTTTCCAGGATGGTTGACGTCGGGTGGGACACTGTTCCGGAAACACTAGGAGAAGCAACATGGCACACGCTGTTCAAGGGACAGATCACAAGCACGCCGAGGGCAGCGGGCGTCCCTATCTGCTGTTCTGGATCAACATGGTGCTCGGTCTCGCGGTGATGTACATCGTCATGTTTTCGATGATCGATGGTGTCCGCGACTTCCGGAACAACCTGAACATGTTCTACATGGCACTGACCATGTGGGCTCCGATGGGGATCTTCATGCTCGCCACAATGCCTGGCATGTTCCCCAAGAAGGGCCTGAACATGGCGCTTTACGCAATCTTCGCCGCAGTGACGCTCGGCTCGTTCGGCGCCACGCGCGCGCAGGTGCTTGTAGATGACCGTCAGTTCATCGACTCGATGATCCCCCATCACTCAGGTGCGATCCTCATGTGCCGGGAAGCCAGACTGCGTGACGCCGAACTGCTCGCGCTGTGTGACGACATCACCAAAGCGCAGCGCTCCGAGATCGACCAGATGGAGAGCATCAGATCCCGTCTCGACTAGGCCGAGGATCTGCCTCCATCTGCTGCCCGGTGTCCGAGAAAAATGCCGCCCGGCCTCGCTCCAGAACTCGCCAAACTCCGGCGCCGAGACCGGCAGCCGCATGATGGCACTCGACAATGTGCCGCCGGCGCTGTCCAACTTCGAAACGCGCGGTCCATGACGTTGATCACCGGAGCCGGTTTCGGTCGACCGATCGTCTTACAGACAGCGGTCCAGAGGCCAGCGAGCTGATTCAACAGCCGCAATCGCCATCCGCACGATGGCAGTGCATGAGCTGGCTGCGCGGTAGCGACCTGCCGAGCTGCCGGGCCTTGACCTTGCCATCGTGGGAATCTTTAAGCTGGGCTTCCCGCGCATATTCCAGGGATAGTTCCATGACTTCCGTCGCCACCCGACCGGTCGCCAATCCACCCAGCTCCGCCGTCTCCCGCCTGAGCCTGCCAGTCGAGGGCATGACCTGTGCCTCCTGCGTTGGCCGCGTCGAGCGGGCGCTGAACGCGGTCCCCGTGGTGCAGGCGGCCGCGGTCAATCTCGCCACCGAACGTGCCGACCTCACCTTCTTTGGCCTGGCCGATCCGCGGGCTGCGGTTCGCGCCATCGAGAGTGCCGGCTACACGGTGCGCGAAGAGACCACCGAGCTCGCGATCGAGGACATGACCTGCGCGTCGTGCGTGGGCCGGGTCGAAAAGGCGCTCGCACAGATCCCGGGCGTGCTCGAAGCCAACGTCAACCTGGCGACCGAGCGCGCGCGGGTGCGCCACCTTGCCGGGGTCGTTTCCACGGCGGACCTTGAAGCGGCGGTCGAACAGGCGGGTTACAAGTCCCGCCGCTTGTCCGTCGATACGGCAAGTGCAGGCGATCATGACGCCGAGCGTCGTGAGAGCGAGGCACGGGGGCTGCGGCGGGCTTTGACCATTGCCGCCGTCCTCACCTTGCCAGTCTTCATCCTCGAGATGGGGTCCCACCTGATTCCCGCCATGCATCATTGGGTGATGGGGGTCCTGGGTCAGCAGACGAACTGGTATATCCAGTTCGCGCTCGCCACCCTCGTGCTGTTTGGTCCGGGGCTACGCTTCTTCCGCAAGGGCGTACCAGCGTTGCTGCGCGCTGCCCCCGACATGAATTCACTGGTCGCGGTTGGCACGGCGGCCGCGTACGGCTATTCAGTCGTCGCGACCTTCGTCCCCGACGTGCTGCCCCCGGGCACCGCCAACGTCTATTTCGAGGCCGCCGTGGTCATCGTGACCCTGATCCTGCTCGGGCGCTCGCTGGAGGCGCGCGCCAAGGGGCGAACCTCACAGGCGATCAAGCGCTTGGTCGGACTCCAGGCCAAGACCGCGCGCGTCGAGCGCAACGGCGATACGGTCGAAATTCCGCTCGATCAGGTGGCGACCGGTGACGTCGTGCTGGTTCGTCCGGGCGAGAAGATTCCGTTGGACGGCGAGGTCGTCGAGGGCGCCTCCTATGTCGACGAGAGCATGATCACCGGCGAGCCGGTCCCCGTATCGAAGGGGGTGGGCGCCGATGTCGTCGGAGGCACGATCAACAAGACCGGCGCTTTCAGTTTCCGCGTGACGAGGATCGGCGCGAACACGGTGCTCGCGCAGATCATCCGCCTGGTCGAGGAAGCGCAGGGTTCCAAGCTGCCGATCCAGGCGCTGGTCGACAAGGTCACCATGTGGTTCGTCCCGGCAGTGATGGCCGGGGCCGCGCTGACCTTCCTTGTTTGGCTGGCCTTCGGACCGGAGCCCGCGCTGTCCTTCGCGCTCGTCAATGCGGTCGCGGTGCTCATCATCGCCTGTCCCTGTGCCATGGGGCTGGCCACGCCGACCTCGATCATGGTCGGGACGGGCCGCGCGGCCGAGCTCGGCGTTCTCTTCCGCAAGGGCGAGGCCTTGCAGGCGCTGCGCGATGTGAGTGTCATCGCGCTCGACAAGACCGGCACGCTGACCAAGGGGCGCCCGGAGCTGACCGACCTGGTGCCTGCCGAAGGCTTCGAATACAACGAAGTCCTGGCGTTTGTCGCCGCGGTCGAGACCCGCTCCGAGCACCCGATCGCAGAAGCGATCGTCGACGCCTCCAACCAGCGGGACATCACGCTCGCACCCGTCGGGGGCTTCGAGGCCACGCCGGGTTTCGGCGTGTCGGCAAAGGTCGCCGGTCGCACCGTCGCCGTCGGCGCGGACCGATTCATGACGCAGATCGGTATCGATGTGTCGGACTTCCTGCCTGTCGCCCAGCGTCTCGGCGACCAAGGCAAGAGTCCGCTCTATGCCGCGATCGACGGCCGGCTGGCGGCGGTGATCGCGGTGGCCGACCCGATCAGGGAGACCACGCCCGAGGCGATCAAGGCGTTGCATGCGCTGGGACTCAAGGTCGCGATGATCACCGGCGACAATGCCGCGACGGCCGCGGCGATCGCCAGGCAGCTCGGCATCGATGAAGTCGCGGCCGAGGTCTTGCCCGACGGCAAGGTCGCGGCGCTGAAGAAGTTCCGGACCAATGGCGCGCGGGTCGCCTTCGTGGGCGACGGCATCAACGACGCGCCGGCGCTGGCCGAAGCGGACGTCGGGCTCGCCATCGGCACGGGAACCGATGTGGCGATCGAGGCCGCCGACGTGGTGCTGATGTCGGGCGACCTGCGCGGCGTGACGAATGCCATCGCGCTCAGCCGAGCGACGATCCGCAACATCAAGCAGAACCTGTTCTGGGCTTTTGCCTATAACGCCCTGCTGATCCCGGTCGCGGCGGGTGCGCTTTACCCGGTGAACGGCATGTTGCTTTCGCCGATCTTCGCTGCGGCCGCGATGGCCCTCTCCAGTGTCTTCGTGCTCGGCAACGCGCTCCGGCTCAAGCGCTTCCAGGCTCCCATAACGATCGAAACCCGTACGGGGATGCCCCAGAGCGGGGCGGCATTGCCCAATCCGCGCCAGGCAATCGAACATTGATCCCAAGACACGGTGCCGCCTGACTGAACACCAAGACAGGATCGATGTGGCGGACGCCGGCCTAGCGTGTCGAACCAAGCATCCTTGGGTGACCAGGAAAAGAGAATGATGAATATCGGTGAAGCAGCCAAGTTTTCAGGCGTGTCGGCGAAGATGATCCGCTACTACGAACAGATCGGCTTGATCCCCAAAGCTGCGCGCTCTGAGGCCGGCTACCGACACTACAGCACGCCTGACGCTTATAGCCTTCGCTTTATCCGTCGCGCACGAGACCTTGGCTTCTCTGTCGAACAGATCGCAGAACTGCTGGTCTTGTGGCGCGACCGTGAGCGCGCAAGCGCCGACGTCAAGGCGATGGCGCTTTCCCATGCCGCCGGACTGAAGACGAGAATCGCCGAGCTGCAGGCGATGGTGCAAACGCTCGAGCATCTGGCCGACCACTGCCACGGGGATGACCGACCGGAATGCCCGATCCTTGCGGATCTGGCCGAGCCAACAGCGGCGGAGTCGCGTTCGCAGGGTCCACATAGGACGCCTCGGTTTGGGGCCGACACGCCCGCCTCCTCGCGTAACCGCGGCGTCAGATGACTCATTCGTGGTCGGACGTGCATTCGCAAGAGTTCTCGGCGCCGTTGTCGGCCAGCCGTGAGCAGCTTGCAAACATTCTGCTGATAGCCGATTGACCTTGCCACGCTGTCAAACCCCATATTGATCCGACACCACAGTCGATCAGGAGATCAAGATGCTTCGTTTCCACATTCCAAACATGACATGCGGCGGCTGCGCCAAGTCCGTCAAGAAGGCACTGCTCAGTGTGGACCCCCAAGCCCGCATCGAAACCGACCCACCGACGCGTCAGGTGAGGGTCGATAGCGACATGGACGGGGGCGCGTTCCTCTCAGCGCTCAGTGAGGCTGGGTACCCGGACGAGCGATCAGCCTGAAGCTGGTTCCGGCCGCCGCCGGCGCGCTCTACTCGCGCTCGGGGATCCCGCTGAGCCCGATGGTTGCGGCGCTCGCCATGAGACTGAGCTAGGTGTCGGTTGTGGCCCGCGCGCTTCGCCTGGCCGGGTCGGCTCCGGTTTCGGCGACACCGAAAGCGGCCATGCCGGTCCAGTCACCCGATCTGCCCGGGGGATTGATCTGGGTCAGTTGCATCTGACCGAAAAAAAGGTAACCTCAAGCCATGATCCGCCGTCGTCACCGTAGCTGGTTCCTGCGCACCGCCCTCCTCGCGATGGCGGCATTGCTCTGGTCCCAGTTCGCGCTGGCCAGCCATGGCGGCTGCCTGGATCTTCCGGGCACACCCGCCGCCGCAGTCGCGGCCGGCGCGGATACCCCCCACGACCACGGCCACGGCTGCGACGCGGAGCTTCCCTCGGCGGACAGGGCGGTGTGTGCCGCGCACTGCAGCTTGGGGGGTATTTCGGCCGACAGTGGGCGCATCCCACCGGTCCCGCCGCTGTTTGTCGGAGCGTGGGTCTCCTGGTTCGTCGTGGCCGAGGTCGCCGATGCCGGCCCAGGGGTCACGCCCAGCTGGGTGGAATCGCCCCCCAGGGCCGCCTGGCACCGGCCCACCGCCCATCCCGCGGCTCTCCTGCTGATCTGATGCCCGAACGCTGACCCGCCCGCACAACTGTGCGGCGCGGTCCTGTGCGTTCGCGCCGTGGCTGCGTCACGGCATGTGTTCCTGCCCTCGTCCGAGCGACCTGCGTCGCGTCGGCCCAAGGACACTGATATGGCATCCCTGTTCGACCCGATGCAGGCCAGGCGCCTGCACCCATACCCGCTGTTCCGCCGTCGGCCACTGCTCCGGCACCTGCTTGCCTGCGTGTTCGCCGGCGGCTTGTGGACGCTGGCGCTGCCCGCGACCGCCACCGAACCCATCCCGGGGCACAGCCTCGAGTCGATCCGCACCTGGGTTCTGGAACACAACCCCGAGCTGCGGGCCATGGACTTCGAAACCCAGGCCGCCGAAGCGAGGATCCTTCCCGCAGGTGCCCTGCCCGATCCGATGGCCTCGGTTGGATTCCGCGGCCTCGATCCGGACAAGCCCTGGCGCACCGCCGGTGCCGAGCGCGAGGTGAACTACGCGCTGCGCCAGCGCTTCCCGCTCTGGGGCAAGCGTGGTCTGGCGCGGACCGCGGCCAGCCAGGACGCGGTCGCGGTCGGGCTTGACCGCATCACCGCGGCGCGCGACCTGCTGGCAGAGGCTGAAGCGGCGTACGTGCGCTACTGGCACGCCGACCAGGCCGTGGCCGTGCTCGATCGCCGCATCGCCCTGCTCCGCCAGGTCGAAGAAATGGCCGGCGTGCGCTACGCGCTGGGCCGCGCCGCGCAGCAGGATGCCATCCGCGCCCAGGTCGAGCAGACCAGCCTGCAGCGCGAGCGGATCGAACGCATCGCGACCAAGCAGGAGGCAGCCGCCATGTTGAACGCGGTGCTGGGACGCCGTTCCGATGCACCGCTGGCGACTCCCGATGAGGCGCCGCGCCTCGTCGTCCACAGCGCCTCGCTCACCGAGGCACTGGATGACGCAAATGCGCACCCCGCGGTGCGCTCGCAGCAGGCCCGCGCCGAGGCCGCGCGCACGAACGTGGTACTGCAGCGTCGCAACCGCTTTCCCGACATCACCGTGGGCGTGGGTGCGATGCAGTACGGCAACGGCATCGAAAGCACCGAGCTGATGCTCGAGGTCGAGATCCCGTTCCAGCAGCGCGCGCGTCGCGAACGCGAGCGCGAATCGCGCCTGCTCGAAGACGCGGCGCTGGCCCGCCGGGACGCCACGCTGCGGGCCGTCGAGGAA
>ERZ761609.2247-NODE-2247-length-14696-cov-38.622430_pt1 | contig 14696 bp, 14 predicted proteins | sample MGYA00511163_ERZ761609 | MGnify/ENA primary metagenome ERZ761609 (study PRJEB28899, sample SAMN02445070) | bioreactor sludge metagenome | biome: EBPR sludge | place: Australia: Brisbane, Thorneside Wastewater Treatment Plant | collected 2011-12-16 ... | reverse complement strand
TGGGGGAGGATGAGGGAAGATGGGGGAGGATGAGGAAAGTTGGGGGAAGGTGGGGGAAGATGAGGGAAGATGGGGGAAGATGAGGGAAGATGAGGGAAGGTGGGGGAGGGTGAGGGTGAGGGAAGATCAGGGATGTTGGGGGAAAATAGGGGAAGATATTGGATGGTACGGGAAGACGTAGGATGAGTACTTCTCATTACGTTTGAACTACAGGCTCGCCAGAACCTTTTCCGATCCATAAAGTTGTTGACGGAGTAACAATGGACACGTCGTGCGATACAATCTAGTCCGCTGGACATTCGGACTCTTCCTGATGTTGATTGCAGCAAATGCAATTGGCGGTGGTATCTACGGAATGATCGGCGCACCTGACGTGCCAACAACCTAGTTGCAGTCCTCGCCCTTCACGTCATACTTCATACCTGGTCTTATACTTTTTGTCTGTATCGGCGGAACGTACACACTTGCCGGCCCTGCCGTCCTCCGTCAACAACAATCAGCATCACTACGCTGTCTTATCGCCGGCCTCCTCCTCGTCGGCTGGATCGTCACCCAGGTCCTCTTTATCGGCTACGTATCCTGGTTGCAACCCACCATGGCCATCGTTGCAGTCGTTACAATAGCGATGAGCCGGGTTGTACGCGGCTCACCAGCATGACAACGGAATCAGTCGCCGCAACAGCACCCGTCATCAGAATCGTAGTATTTGGTTAAGGGGCAAAAGGGGCAAGTGATCATCTGTCGACAATACTGGCGTAAAGAATGTGCCATCATCCGCACTACACAACACGACAAAAACAGCAACAGTAGAATCATTCTACCTCTGTAGTTTGTTATTTGTCTCTCGAGGCGTATGATGATCACGTGTGCAGTGCTGCGGCGGTGCCGCGGCCTCCAAGCCAACAAATAGTATTCTGACGTACCTCGAGTTTCGGCGGAATCACGTCATCAGTTTCAATCGCGAGGAGACGTGAGGGGAGAAGACGAAAGTTGTTACCGATTCAGAATCGACGGATCTGTCGGATTGATGAGTTGTGATCATGTCTACTGCACCTCTGTGTGTCGCATGTACGTGTACATTCATCAACGTGAAACACCCTTTGCTCCTCATCACATAAAAATCGCATTGTATAGCTATCGTGAGATTTCGAGATTGCGACCTCACACAATCGGGAGGGAATGATGATGGGACTTGTACAACGACGAATAGCCGTTGTTGTGATGCTGACAATGGTGGTTGCATGTTCACAACAGGGCGGAAGGGGTGATGCAGAGTTGGATACAACAAACTCAGCGTCAACGGAGAGGTCGACAGCAAAACCTACTGAAGTTGCCATCAAGGATCCTCGAGGTACGTATGCTGACGATGAGGGAGGTCTTTCGCTTACGTTCTACATAACGGGTAAGTTCTCACAAGATCTACTCGGCGAAACATCGTTCGGTTCGTGGTCACGCAGTGGAGATGCCGTGATGTTAACGTATAGCGATGGAAGTACGATTGATTGTGATCTGAAGAACGATGGAGTTGTGTACAACGGTCTCGTATTACGAAAGTCATCACGATGAGCAATAATGTGAATACACGGCATACCAATGTCGCGTCGATCGAAAGACAAAGTATTGTACAAGACACGGTTACTAGTTTGATGCGAATAATGGCAGTTGTTGTGTGTAGCATTGCCGGGCAGACGACTGTTTGTGCGCAGTGGGAGAAGGTCGACATTGGCGTTTCAAGCGAACTCCTCGGTATTCACTTTTTCTCACCGCTTCGGGGAATTATTAACGGGACACAAAACACGATGCGCCTCACAACTGATGGAGGTGAGACGTGGACGACGCCGGAATACCCGGATGTTGGAATCCTTGCAGACATTGACTTTGTAGACTCACTTGTCGGTTGGATTTCGACACCTCCAGGACTGTTGATGTCGACGAATGGAGGAGATACGTGGTCACTTATCCCAATACCCGGTCATAACGGAGGTGCAATCTCCTTTGTTGACCGTGAATACGGGTGGGCCGGCGGAGGTAGTTATGTTAGTTCATCCGGGTGGATTTCTCGCACAACAGATGGTGGTGTAACGTGGACTCCACAAGTAAAAAATCTCGACGCCGATATCATCCGTATTTCGTTCTTCGATAGAAGTGCCGGATGTGCCGTTGGCTCCTTTGGGAGAATTCTCTGGACCGACGACGGTGGTGAGAACTGGCGTGAGTGTGAGAGTCCGACGGGTAGTTATATCTATTGGGTACAGATGTTGTCCCCGAATGAAGCAATGGCAAGTGCTGAGGGTGGGGGAATTATAAAGACGACCGACGCCGGGCTAACCTGGAGATCCATGCAGTCAGGAACTGGAGGTCATACGCTAGCATTGTCAATGTATCAGAAGAAGTGGGGCCTCGTAGCCGGAAGTAGTGGGCTTATTCGTAGAAGTATTGATTCTGGGGAGACCTGGCAAGACGATGTGTCTCCAACAGGTGTGACGTCAATGTATGACTGTCAACAGTATTGTTATCTACGCGCAGTTCTCATCATTCATCCCGAGCTGGCATGGGCCGTTGGTCAAGGTGGTGGTGTGTTCCGCTATCGCGGTGATCCAACTCGTGTAAACGAGATCAACAACGCTGTGAACATGAAGATTACGTATTCCATTGATGAGCAAACGATCAGCATTCATCGCCCACGTAATGGTGACGTGTCGCACGAGCGACTACGTATTGTCAATAGCGTGGGTGAGGTTGTAGTTGATCAGATGATGACCAACTCGAACGTCGTTGTCTATGTTCCGTCGTGGCCATCTGGAGTATACCATATCAGTATTACGCCGGAGGCGGGTAGATGGAGATACATAGAAAATGTTTGTGTTGTCCGATGATTCATCGTCGAGCATAGGCAAACAACGAGGATTCAGTAGTGCCTTCACGAAACGGCCCCTGCTGTTGCAAAACGAGTGCGAACACGATTCTACACGGGAGTGATACAATGGAAGTCATTGAAACAGTGGTTCAAACACTGACACTCATTGTTGGTGTAGTGGCAATCGGACTCGGAGTGCTCCAGTATAAGCGCAATGTACAGTTGCAGACATTCTCAGAATTTACCCATCGTTATGACGATATTATCACGTCGTTGCCTGCGTCCTTTGGTGCAAAGCTCTTTACTGTTGATGAAAAACTGTTTGACGACCCAGCTGCAGTACGAGCAGCACATCGATACTTTAATCTGTGCAGTGAAGAGTTCTACCTACACAGCAAGAAGTATGTCGACAACAAGATCTGGGACCAATGGAAACGAGAGATCGAGAAAAACGTTAACTCCCCGTTCTTTGAACGACACAAAGAGACAATACTGTTGAATCAGTCTGACTATCCTGACTTTGCAAATTTTCTACAGTCACTTCGCAAAACTTAAAGGGTTCGGACGCTCACACTTTTGTAACGAAGCGATCAGACTTTTAGCCGCCCACTCTACTGCTTCTCTGCATCAGGCGTCTTCTGCGTGACTCCCAGGATCTCACTCAACCTTGGGATAAACCAGGATGATTCCTTACGAAGCCGTCGGTTTAAGAGCATCATGGGAGCAGTTACTGCAAGCAGGAAGAGTATAGAGAACATAATCAGAAATGTAAGAGGGTCTCTTGAAACTAGTAGGATAAGTAGCAGTTGTATAAATAGTATCTGACCAGTCCATACAACGAGCCAAACAGCCGTCGCGATGACATGCATTCGAACTGTTATCGATATCCTCGATCCCATTGGATGATGATGGATAACACCATAAAATCGCGAGTAATGACGCTTAAACGAGTAATGGTCGAGTACACTTCGAATTCTGAAACGAACAAGCGGTCCACGGTCGTCTATAGCTCCTTCAAACAGTTTGTGTTTGCCAATTGGAATCGGAATGATCCAGTTAACTGGCTCAACGTTCTCGCGTAATAGCCGAACTGCCTCTTCCGGCTGATAGGGCGAGTAGATGGTGAACTTTACGAAGGGGAGCAGGAACATACCGCCGTCGTAGTATGTGTAGGTGATGTTTCGTGGATCACGATGTCGCGTTCCAACAAAAATGCCGAGGATGACTATCACCCTCGGCATTCTTCTTCAACATTGTACGATGTGGTTACCGACCAGCGATGAGGTTGAGGGCGCTTCCCGCCGTGAACCAGCCAATCTGTTGCTCATTCATCGTGTGGCGTAACACGATGGTGTCCGTTGTTCCATCGGCATGTGTTACAACGACGTCGAGTGGTTTGCTTGGCGCAAGTTCGTCGATGTTGATCGTAAAACGATCGTCCTCACGGATCAGGTCGTAGTCAGCCGGATTCGTAAACACGAGCGGCAACATTCCCTGCTTCTTGAGGTTCGTTTCGTGAATGCGGGCAAACGACTTTACGATGATGGCCTTGCCACCAAGGAAACGAGGTTCCATGGCTGCATGCTCACGTGATGATCCTTCGCCGTAGTTCTCATCTCCAACAACAACCCAGCTTACACCACGAGCCTTGTAGTCACGAGCTACCTTGGGAACTTCATCATATTTACCTGTAAAGGTGTTCTTGATGCTGTTCGCCGTTTCGTTAACGTAGTTTATCGCACCGATGAACATGTTGTTCGAGATGTTGTCAAGGTGTCCACGGAAGCGTAACCATGGTCCAGCCATCGAGATGTGGTCCGTTGTGCACTTGCCCTTAACCTTTAAGAGAAGTGGCATGCCAACGTATTCTTCCTTCTTTGGCGCTGTAAAGGCATCGAGTTTCTGCAGACGGTTTGATGCTGGGTCGATAGCGACGCTTACAGCGCTACCGTCTTCTGCTGGGGCGACGTAACCGTCAGGGTCTGGGACAAAACCACCGTTTGGAAGCTCAAGACCTGTCGGCGGTTGTAGCATGACGCCGTTAACTGGTTCCTTGATGAAGTTCGTTGTGAGGTTACCAGCAAGAACAAAGGCCGTTACGGTTTCTGGAGATGCAACAAAGGCATGTGTTTCCTTGATGCCGTCGTTACGACCGGTGAAGTTTCGGTTAAACGACGTGATGATGGAGTTTTTATCACCTTGTTGAACGTCGTGCCGTTTCCATTGTCCAATACACGGTCCACATGCATTCGCCAGGACCGTTGCGCCGATCGCTTCCATCTTGTCCAGAAGGCCGTCACGCTCAATCGTCGCGCGTACTTGTTCCGAACCCGGTGTTACCGTAAACTCTGATTGCGCCTTTAGCCCCTTACTCGCAGCAAACTCTGCAATGGAGGCAACACGAGCCATGTCTTCGTACGATGAGTTTGTGCAGGATCCAATCAGACCTACACGGAGTTCTTCTGGCCAGCCATTTGTTTTTACAGCGGCAACAAACTCGCTGAGTTCCATTGCACGATCTGGTGTGAATGGACCGTTGATGTGGGGCTCAAGAGTGTTCAGATCGATGTGAATAACTTGGTCGTAGTACCGCTCTGGTGACTCAGCAACCTCATCGTCGGCGCGAAGATGCTCGGCTACCGTACGAGCAAGGTCAGCAACGTCATTGCGATCTGTCGAGCGCAGATAACGGTCCATCGAATCATCATATGGGAAGATCGATGTTGTTGCGCCGATCTCCGCACCCATGTTGCAGATCGTTCCCTTACCTGTAGCTGAGAACGAGGCCGTGCCATCACCAAAGTATTCTACAATTGCGCCGGTTCCGCCCTTAACCGTAAGAATGCCGGCGAGTTTCAGGATAACGTCCTTTGGACTTGTCCATCCACTCATGGTGCCCGTGAGCTTCACGCCAATAAGTTTTGGCATCTGCAGCTCCCACGGCATACCAGCCATCACGTCAACTGCATCGGCACCACCAACACCAATGGCTACCATACCCAGGCCGCCAGCATTTGGTGTGTGGGAGTCCGTGCCAATCATCATGCCGCCTGGGAAGGCATAGTTCTCCAGGACAACCTGGTGGATGATACCTGCACCTGGTTTCCAGAAGCCAATACCGTACTTCTTGGAGACACTTGCGAGGAACTCAAAAACTTCCTTGTTTTCGTCAAGTGACTTCGAGAGATCCTGTTTTGCACCGTGTTCAGCGCGAATAAGGTGATCACAGTGAACCGTACTTGGTACGGCAACCTTTGGAATACCGGCACTCATAAACTGCAAGAGTGCCATCTGCGCCGTTGCATCCTGCATTGCTACGCGGTCAGGATGAAAGTCAACGTATGCCCGACCCCGATCGTGCGGAGATGAGGGCATCGACGTCATGTGCGAATACAGAACCTTTTCGGCCAATGTTAACGGACGTCCAAGTGTCTGCCGTGCTTGCGAAATCTTTTCCGGCAGTGCAGCATACACCTTCCGGATCATATTGAGGTCTTGTGTCATGGCTTTTTCTGAATGCTCGTTTGAGTTGTTCGTTCGTGAAGCTCGTTCGTGGTAATCGTGGTAATCGTGTTCGGGTGGTTAGGGGGCAAAAGGGGCAAAAGATGGCGGCGTGTTACCGTGAGCGTTTAAAGTACCGCACCGACGGTAGTTTCATGAAGTCGGCATCCTGAGTGAGAAGATCGGCATTGTGTGCCAGGGCCGTTGCATAGATCACGGCATCGGCCGTTGACAGAGCGTGAGTGCGACTGATCATGGCAGCTTCGCGAGCGCGGCCTTCTGAGAGAATGTCGACGGTGAACGTCTGCATACTCATTGTGACGGCGAGTGCTTCCTTGACACTAACAATGCGTTCAATCGAACGATACACTTCGAAAATGCAGACCGTTGGAACGATGATTCGTTCGGCTGGAGCTTGAAGAGCCTTTGCATACTCGCCGGCGTTAGGACCGTCGAGGATGTATTCAATCCATGCTGAGGAGTCTAGAACGACGTTTCGCACACTCATGGCTCAAGGTCCTCCTTGTCGCGAATGAGGCGAATGTCGTAATCCTTAAGATATCCTCGGAGGTCGTCAACCGAAAGAAGTGGGACCAGGACGAGCATACCTTCATGGATCATCCACTGCAGACGTTGGCCTGGTTTCACGTCGAAAAACTCCCGCACTTCCTGGGGAATCACGACCTGATATTTGGGAGAAACGGTGACTGTTGTGCTCATGGCAGTTGTCCGAGTTCGATGCTACTTCTGTTGTACGGACGTAGCATCGATACAAATATCGTACAACTGGGTCGGAAAGTCAAACTCCTGAGTCAAAAGGTGCCGGGGACCTTTAGGCCCCCGGCACCTTGTTATGCGGGGGACCTTTAGGCCCCCGGCACCTTGTTACGCGGCACCTTGTTATGTCCGCCCCATAGTACGGCAGCGCCACTTTCCGGCCGTACGGCGAAAAATGACGCGTTCTTCATACTTTGCAGCCCGTGGAGCCGAACCACGGGGAAAAACGGGGAGGATGCCGAAAAGCCAATAGAGTAGGCGATGTTCACATACAGTGGTGTTGTATGTCAAAAATCAAGGTTGCGGCAGCAGCGGTTCTGGCTGTCGTTTCTCTGTCAGCATGTTCGTTGACACTTCCGGTCAACGCGACGAGTAATAGTGTCGGTTCGAAGGTTGGTACAGCCTCGGCCACAGGATTCCTCCAGGTTCTGTTCTTCGGTGGTGACGCGTCAATCCGCACAGCTGCGAAGAATGGTGGAATTTCCAAGATCTCTACGGTTGATCTGAAGAAGTCCGACATCCTTGGAATCGTTCAGACGTATGAGTGTATCGTAACGGGCGACTAAGAGTCAAGTACGGGGACACCGGGAACGGATCGCAGATATGCGGTGCGTTCCCGTTCCCGTTTATAGACGTGAAACATTAAACCATGAAACATAGAGCCTTTGTTGTGAGTGCGACGTCCTTACTTCTTGCCTTTGCCATCATTTCGTGTGGAAATGGTGACGTTAAGGAGCGAATTCCTATCGGTGAGAAGGCTGCGTTTCTTGTCCTAGAGGATGAACAACTTGTTCAACCAGCTCCAAAGGCAGCCGTTGATCGATATGGAGCGTTGGTTAATCCATTTCCCGTGCTTAACGTGCCAATGTATCGATATGTGAAGGGCCCGTCGTACGATATCTTCATCGGCATCGCACTTCCCAACGATGGTGAGAATCCCGTAGATAGTATTGCGCAGTACAGCGGGTCGAGACTTGTTGCTCGTAGCGAGAACGGTGAACACGTATCACTTTCTATGCGTCGTGGTGATACATCGTACGTTGTAACGTTCCCCGCAGCTCTCTCCAATCCACGCATGGTTGTGGCCTACGTTACCACCGACTCAACAGCTGCTACCGCATGGTTTACTGATGTAGCCGCAATGAAGCGCATCGGTACGCCGGAATGATGCAATGAAGTTGTATTCTGTTGCTCTCTGTTGTGTAGTCGTACTGTTGTCGTCATGTCGAACAGGCATGGCACCATCCGGTTCTGCCTCGGGTGATGTTATCGACTTTCGAATTGATGACTCCGTCATGCAATACTATGTCCGGCCAATTGAGCTTGACGGCATTGATCATGATGAAGACATGGATCTCGATATCACGTTTCGAGATGGTGTTGGTGCAACGGATTCGGTTACGATGAACTTTACAATCGATGGTTCGAGAATCCTGAAGCGTATTGATACAATGACGATTGTTGCAGGCGGACAATCAGTACCGAGTACGTCGATTAGGTTGCTCTTTAACGAAGCCGATGGGGAAGACGTGCGTTCGCGGTTCTCTGCGATTTTCCGTCGTCGCGACTTTTATAATCTTATTCAGACACCAGAGTGGATCGTATCTATTGTCTCGAATAATGAAGTTCGCCGCTACGAAGCCTCTGGCTCTGCAGTCTCTCGCCTGCAACGTGTGGATCAATCCTTGATTCGAATTCTTCGAGCACCCTGACGGCCTTCACCTTCCCGTAGCTCATAGGTAGTAATCGAGCCAAACCCTTTTATGTCAACAACGCGCCCCTCACTAAAGCGAAATCGTTGACCTGAGTCGTTTCCTAACCTGGATGTAATGGCTTCGGAAACATGGATGCTGCCGTGTTGAGCCGTTTGTTCCAGCCGTGCAGCCAAGTTTACCGTGTCGCCCCATACATCAAAAGCTAAACGACTCTTTCCGATCACTCCGGCTACAACTGGTCCACTATGTATGCCAATCCTCAGCTTAACAACCGAGTCAGCGCCAGGAAACACCATCGTGCGTACAGCACGTTGCATGTCGAGAGCTGCTTCTGCTATTCGAATCACGTGGTCGTCAACGTAAACAGGGGCGCCACATACGGCCATCCATGCGTCACCGACAGTCTTGATCTTTTCAAGGCCATATCGAGCTGCAATGTCATCGAAAGTCTCAAACACATTTGTGAGCCCGTCTATGAGATCAGCTGGATCTAATTGTGATGACATCGGAGTAAACCCTACGATGTCAGCAAAAAGTACAGATACATCGTTGTATCGTTCAGGAGCGTAGTGACCGTCCGTTACGAGCGCATGAGCTACGGAAGACGGTAGCGTATTGTGTAGCACACGCTCCTGTTCTTGTGCGGTGTGTAGACGCTCCCTGAACCGCCGTTCAATTTCTTGCGCCTCAAACCGATGCATTTCAAGGGCCGCCTTCCGAAGGTCATCCGATGTGCCATTTGAGAGGTGATCTTTTAAGAGCGCATAAGCTTTGTCGAACATTCCACGTTCGGCAAGGAGTTCGGCATAGTCCTTTTGCGCCGACGCAAGTGTATCGTGTTCATGAAGTTGCGAAGCAATCACGCAGATGTTCTCATACACGTCTTGTGCCTCTTCGATACGACCAAGATACCGAAGAGCGCGAGCGCGAATAATGTCTGTATGTATCGATGGATCGGACGATATCGTTCGCTGTATCTCGCGAGCTTCATCGATAAGTCGTAAAGCAACATCCCACTCACGGCGATGCTGATACTCCGTAGCAGCAAGCATACGCGATTGATATGCCGCTAGTTTAACATCGTGTTCGTCGGCTAACGCCTGTAAGCGCTTGGCAATGGCCAATACTTCGTCTTGACGACCGAGCAGGTCATAGACCGAAGCAAGATTAGAAAGTGCATTAGAGAGTGGACCCCACATCTTGTGATCTTCAAACCATGAGACGGCAAACTCGAACTGTTCAGCCGCCTCAACAAGCCGATCCGTTTTTGAATAGGATACTCCGAGATTCATTTTCCCGTTGACGATGAAGGTCGTGTGTTCAGATCCATCCAGTACGTCTATCCCACGGACGAAGTAGTCTATTGCCTTTGACTCTGCACCAAGACGCGAATGACATACACCGATGTTGATGTAACTGCCACCAATGCCACGAACGTCGCCAACAGATTCAAAGAGCCGAAGCGCTAGATGATGGCGCTCAAGCGCACCCACATAGTCACGTGTTTGAACCTTGGAAATGGCGATTATTCGATGGAGATTCGCTTTCACGAGAGGATCGGCCGTTCGAACAACTGCCCCAACTAGATCGTCGGTCATAGCTGTTAACTCTTCGTACCTACCCTGTGCATAGGCATCCGTAGCCAACGTTAACAACTCTTCTGCTGGTTGCAAACTCATTGACGTTCCTCGAGTTCCATCCATCGGGCCATTGCAATGTCGAGTTCTTCTGCCAAGGTCTTATGCTGATCTGCCCACTGTTCATGTAGTCGATAGTCACCGTCACCCGTGCTCATGCGTTGTTCAAGGTCTGCTAACTCAGCTTCAACCGCGGCGATTCGAGAGACGAGCGCTTCGTATTCTTTCTGTTCCTTGAAGGATAACTTTTTTGAGCTACGGCTATTCGCGCCTGTCGAAGCTGTTGTTGGCACACTCTGTGTGTCCAATGTGCGAGCCGATTCTTCAGAAGAGACCTTTGCTGACTGCAACTCTTCGTGTTTTACAAGGTAGTCCGAGTAGTTTCCAGGATATTCCTTGATACGTCCATTCTCTTCAAAGGCCCAGATCGTCGTGACAACACGATCGAGAAATGCACGATCGTGACTAACAACAAGAAGTACACCCTTAAAGTAGTCAAGGTAGTCCTCAAGAGCTGTCAGTGTGGCGATGTCAAAATCATTTGTGGGCTCGTCAAGGACAATGACGTTTGGATCGGCCATCAGGGAACGTAGGAGCGATAATCTCCGACGTTCACCACCCGACAATGTATGAACATAGGCATGTTGTTGCCGAGCTGTAAAGAGGAAGCGTTCACAGAGTTCACGCGCAGAGAGATACTTCTCGCGTCCTACACCAGTGTCGATGTACTCTGCTACATCCCGAACGTTTTGCAAAACCGTTGCATCTTCTCGCAGATCACGAGGTTCCTGTTCCAGTGTGCCGATGGTAACGGTTTCACCAATAGACACATAACCCGTTGTTGGCTGAATCTTACCCGAGAGTACATTGATGAGGGTTGTTTTACCAGCACCGTTCGGACCGATAATTCCGATTCTATCGAGTGGTTTGGCACGCCACGTGTGATTGTGAAATAATGTGCGTCCATCACGTTGGAATGCGACATCTACGGCGTCGATGATACGACCACCAAGATATCGGCCTCCAACAGTTATCTCAATCTCACGTGCTTTTGTGCGTTCTGGTGCAGCCGTCATTTCTGCAATCCAGTCGATACGGCTCTTCTGTTTTGTCCTTCGCGCCTTTGCCCCTTTCGCTAACCAAGCTAATTCACGACGTAACTTATTGCGCTGATGTTCAGCTGTTGCATCGGCAACCTTCATACGCTCTTCCTTACGCTCGAGATACTTTTCATATCCACCGTCGTAAGAATAGAGTTTATGATCATCAAGCTCAACTATACGCGTACTTACGGCATCGAGCACGTAACGATCATGAGTCACAAACACAACAGCGCCAGTCCACGTCATAAGTGTGTCCTGTAGCCACTGTACGGCATCCGCATCAAGATGGTTTGTTGGCTCGTCGAGTATGATAAGGTCTGGTTCTGCAAACAATGCACGTGCAAGAGCCGTGCGCTTACGCTGTCCGCCAGACATCGTGGAAACACGTTGTTGATGATCCGTGATACCCAATGCACCAAGATATCGATGTGCCTTGGCTTCAAGGTTCCATGCGTCGGCAGCGTCAAGGAGTGTAAGTGTCTCTGTAATGTCTGCTTCTGCGGCACGCTCACGTTCAAAACGCTCGAACAGTGCAACGACGTCCGGACGTCCGCTCTTCACGGCCTCTAGAGCTGTTCCTTGTTCCTCGAGCAGTGGCTGTTGTTCAAGATAGATTGCCTTGATATCGCGGTTAATCGCAACCACACCTTCATCGGGCTCATCAATACCTGCAAGAATTCTCAGAAGAGATGACTTGCCAGCGCCGTTTCGGCCGATAATGCCAACACGTTCACCTGCCTGAAGGCCAAAGGAAACATCAACAAAGAGAGTTTTTTCGTAATAGACCTTACTAAGGCCCGTGCAGGAGACAATCGTCATCTATGGTGTTACTACAACAGACGTCGTAAGTACGGTATTGCCGTCGGTAAGGCGAATCACGTAAGCAGCAGCGGCGCGTTGTGTCATGGAAAAGGTGAGGGAAGGGGCAGAGGGGGCAACGCGGCGGCGTTCCAGAACGGTCCCTTCGACTGTTACGATCTCAACAACAGCATCTGGTGAGATGTCTGATGGAAGATCGACGACAACATCACCGTCAACGACGGAGGCTCGGAGTTCAGAAATGCCAGCGCCGGCAACAACGTCTGTCGTGATTCCGCCGTAGTACGCATCGTACAGAGTGGAAGCAACGTGTTGCATGTTCGCCGCCTCTGCAAAGATAAGGGCAACGGCAAACGTCATGGACTGGCCAGCCTCAAGCCGTACAGGTGCCGCAGAGACAACAGCGCGCACATCGCCAAACATTGTATCGGAATCGCGACGTTTCTCTGTCATAAAGGCGACACGTTGATCATTCGTCAGAATGTCCTTCGACGAACGGATATATCGTATTGCATGGATGCCCGCTTGCCGATCAGGAGGTAAAAAAGCATCAATAGATCCGTCCTTTGCTGGACCTTCAAGTAATACGAGTCCAACATGTCCTAACGAATCATGCGGTTGTGTGCCGTTGTGCTGAGTCTTCCAAGCCCGCACCAAGCGATAGGCAGCATCGCGTTCTGCTTGACCCATTGCGTTGCGGTGAACGTCAACGGTTGGTGCTTGTGCATCGACAAGATCAGGGTCAAAGGCCATACCAAGAGTTACTGGATGCAGCGGTGATTGACCAACGTTTCGAACGTCATACACGATGACAATCACGTCACGCAGCGGCCCGTGGATCCAGGAGAACGTGTGTTGAGTAATGTCAAGCGGTAACGGTGAGACACCGGTGACAAATGTCCAGCTAGATGGATCAAACTGTCGGTCACTTGCCGCCGTGAACCGAACGATGCTGTGTGCGTCGGCCATAAGATTTTCGGCACGACCAGGTAGATCATCGTGAACACCACTCCGCGCGGCATATAGTCGACGACGTTGACTATCAGGAAGGAGAGTATCCGCAGCCGTACCCGGAAGCATCCACGAACGTCCTGTGAGCGGATTAAACGCTTGAACGACCGTTAGCGGACCATGAGATGAAGGTCCGCATACCCATAGACCAGCACCAAAGAGATACTGTGCTGTGCTGCCATCTGGCCACGTAACATTAAAGCCACCGTCAGGGCCCGTAATACGTCCTTGCCAGTCAGAGGCAGCTCGCATACGTCCGCTCAGGCGAGCGCGAAGTGAATCAAGAGCAAGGGTTTCATTGAGACCCAAGATGAACGTGAGGGCGATGACGAGTACGCGGATCATGACGGAAACCTACGGAAAGTCTTGAAACGAAAAACGGGGCCGAGGCCCCGTTTCGTTCCGTCCTGTATCCGAGGTAGAATCAGCCCCCACACTCCGAGGTGTTGTCGCGGAATTCCACGACTTCTTCACCATCGTTGTTGAGGGTGATGTGGTACTTAAACTTCACGTAGAAGTTGTCTGAGCTACCTTTTGAGATCACGCGAATACGACGTTGAGTCGTTTCGCCTTCAAACGTTCGCGTGTTTACGTCGTACGTAAGATTATCGGAGTAATTCTCCTTGAGGTTGTAGTCTTCACCGGTTACACGACCAACACCAGAAGCTGCGATGTTAATCTTAAAGAGCCGGTGGATATCGCCGTTTTTGACGGCAGTGCTATTGGAAACAAGCTGAATCTCGCCCTCAAAGTCGACAAATTCCTGGGCGCATTCGTTGTAGACGCGAGTCTTGTAGGGAAACTTCCGGACGTTGGCACCGGAAATTGATGATTCAGATGACGGATCAGACGATGTTGCTGGTTCCGTCGAGGACGTGCTGCAGGCCGTCAGGACGAGGGCCAGAGCTACGGAAAAGGCGAGAAGGATCTTCATCCCTAACTCCCAAAAATTGTTGGTGAACTCTTTGTGTGTCGAGTGACACGTCGCATCTCGGGAGCAAGTATACATACATTTTCGTACGAATATTCACGTACTCCAAGCTGATTCGCAAAAATTTCGGCTTAGCCATTGTTAACGGAGAAATGGAAGTCGATGAAGGGTCTAAGGTAACGTGATTCCATTGACTTACGGGCGCATGAAAAAAGTTCTGGTGGATACGCCATATCCAAGGACGTATCCAAGGTCGTATCCAAGGTGCCGGGGACCTAAAGGTCCCCGGCACCTTTTGACTCAGGAGAATGGGATGTGGCAAAACTCCGAGGTGCCGGGGACCTA
>ERZ761609.2246-NODE-2246-length-14706-cov-6.875981_pt1 | contig 14706 bp, 7 predicted proteins | sample MGYA00511163_ERZ761609 | MGnify/ENA primary metagenome ERZ761609 (study PRJEB28899, sample SAMN02445070) | bioreactor sludge metagenome | biome: EBPR sludge | place: Australia: Brisbane, Thorneside Wastewater Treatment Plant | collected 2011-12-16 ... | reverse complement strand
ATACGAGATTGGTCAGTGACTGGAGTTCAGACGTGTGCTCTTCCGATCCCTCGCCTGCTGGATCATCCCTTTCTGCCGGGCATCGGTCGGCGAGCTCATGAGCGCCAGCACGCAGCGATAGTGCGTGGCCGCCGCCAGGGGCTCGGGATTGACCTCCGGATCCATAGACTTCAGGCGGCGATCGACCTCCAGCGTCTGAGCCAGGGCGTGCTCACGCAGGCCCGCGGCGAGATACAGGTGGGCCACGCTTGCGCCCAGCCGCACCCAGTCACCTTCGTCGCGGGGAGCGGTTTTGGGGCTGGCCTGCATGGCGGCTTCAAAGGCTGCCGCCTCTTCGCTGCCGGGGTGGGTCAACTGTTTCAACAGGCTGCGCGCATAACGCGGGAAGAACCCGTCGCGCCACACCGGCTCCACGTCGCGCGCCTCGGCATAAGCCAGGGTCGCCTCCAGCAGCCGGGGCTCGGACAGCCAGCAGGCCGTCTGAAGGAAGTGCTCGGCCTTGGCGTCGTTGCGCTCGCTCATGGCCATGGCGTCCTCCAGGCGCACCAGCCCCGCCCAGAGCATCTGTTTGGCCAGTGCCGCCTCGCTGACCTTGCGGTACATGCCGGTCAGGCGCGGCAGACTCCGCTGCACCAGGGCCATGCCTTTGTAGAGGTGCCCCAGTTCGACCAGGATCACGCCGTGGGTGTTTTCCAGGCGCGCGAATGCCGCCCAGCGGCGCCCCGCCTTGCCCGCCAGGTTGCGCGTGGCGCGGCACACCCGAAGCGCTTCGTGCAGACGGTTCATCTGCACCAGCGCGACCACGAGGCGGCGTGCCTCATCGCAGGCGCGCTCATCAAACAGGTTGTCGTTGGGCAGCGAGCGCAGGAACAGCTTGCGCTGGAGCTGCAGGAAGCGTGACGAGTTCTTTAGCTGAAACTCATGATAGGCCTGCACACGATAAAAATCGCGCTCGAGATCCTCATCGTCGCACAGCCGTGACAGCTGCTCTACGGCCTTGCGTAGTTCGCCGGCGCGGGCCAGGTCGCGTTTGTCCAGCGCGGCCTGGAGATCCCTGAGCATCTCAGCGAAAAGGGGGCGGCTTTGCTCGTTCAGTTTCTCGCGCAGACGCTCGTGGGCCACCAGCGCGTCATTGAGTTCTCGCAGTACCTTCAGGTGGTGCTTGCCCGTCAAGGAGCCCAGCCTCATGCGCGCTACGGCGCTCATGGCTTCGACCAGCGCCAGCAGGTTGCCGCCCAGCTTGGCGGTGTCCGCCGGAACATCGGCCAGGCTGGGCGCGCCCTCGCCCACCAGCAGCCACGAGGGGTTTACGTTGAGCCCGCGTACCAAGGCGGCACAGAACGCGGCGGGAATGCGCGCGCCATGGACGTAGCGATTGACACTGGCAACGAGGGAGCCGGTCTTGCGTGCGATCTCGCTCTGGGAGTGTTCGGAGAGCAGAGAGTTGAGGCGCTCGCGGATAGAGGCGTCGTCGGATTGGTCCTCAACGCCGGCCGGGGCCGGGAGTGATTGATCCGCGCTCATCGCCGCCCCCGCTTATTGGTTTCGTGAAGCTTACGCCCTCGCGGCGACAGCGCAAGCTTCACTGAATGCTGAAGTGCGGCGGCTTTTTCGCGAGTGAATTGGGCGTTGGTTCTGTTGGATTTGCGCAGTCGTATGACAACTCAGGGGCAGAGGGGGCGACCCCGGGTTCTTCGTATGGTAAGCCAAAGGCCAGCTCGGAGCTAAGCGCGTGTCCCGACGGCGCGCCCTGGCATGTCAACGACCTGATTGACGACCAGGTCAGCGCAAGCGGCATCGTGTTCTTCAGGGTGCTGGGCGACGACAAGGGCCCTGGGCACTTCCGCGGCTCTTCATTCTGTAACGGGCGGGTGCGACGGCGCCCTTGGCGCGGGGAAAACGCCGGACCTGAGCCGATGCGCGCAGGGTGTCGAGAGCGGGAGACATGAGTCAGGACCGCTTCGCAAAACTGCTTTCATCGCGGCTGGGCGCGGCTAACATGCGCGCGAATTTCGGGACCACGCGACCGCGCCACCGGAGCCGCCATGACTGACTACGCCGCGAAGGCCAAGACGACCATCGATACGCCCCTGGGCAAGCGCACGATTTACAAGCTCGATGCGCTGCGCGAGTTGGGCAACATCGACAACCTTCCTTACACGATCAAAATCCTGCTCGAAGCCTCGCTGCGCAATTACGATGGCCGTGTTTACACCCAGGAGCACCTCAAGGCTCTGTGCGCCTATGACGCCAGAAAGGTCGGCGAGAACGAGATTGCGTTCATGCCGGGCCGCGTCGTGTTGCAGGACTTTACGGGCGTGCCCTGCGTGGTGGACCTCGCGGCCATGCGCGACGCCATGAAGAAGCTCGGCGGCGACCCCAGGAAGGTCAATCCGCTCGTGCCCTGCGACCTGGTGATCGACCACAGTGTGCAGGTGGACGCCTTTGGCAGCGCCAACGCCGAGAAGGAGAACAGCCGGCTGGAGTTCGAGCGCAACCGCGAGCGATACGAGTTTCTCAAGTGGGGCCAGCAGTCTCTGAACAATTTCCGGGCTGTGCCGCCGGCCACGGGCATCGTGCATCAGGTGAATCTCGAGTATCTGGCGCGCGTCGTATGGGAGCGCGAGGGAGTGCTCTATCCTGATTCCTGCGTTGGCACCGACTCCCACACCACCATGATCAACGGCCTGGGCGTCCTGGGCTGGGGTGTTGGCGGCATCGAGGCAGAAGCCGTGATGCTGGGCCAGCCTACAGCAATGCTCATCCCCGAGGTCGTCGGCTTCAAGTTCACGGGCAAACTGCCCGGGGGCGCAACCGCGACAGATCTGGTATTGCGCGTGACGGAAATGCTGCGCAAGCACGGCGTGGTAGACAAGTTTGTCGAGTTCTACGGGCCCGGCCTGGCGGACATGCCCTTGGCCACCCGCGCGACCGTGGCCAACATGGCGCCGGAGTACGGGGCGACCTGCGGCTTCTTCCCCGTGGATGAGCACACGCTGGAGTACCTGCGCCTTTCGGGACGCGACGAAAAACTCATTGGCACCGTTGAGGCCTACTGCAAAGCTCAGGGGCTCTGGCGCGACGATAAGCGCAAGATCACCTACAGCAGCGAATTGGAACTCGACCTTTCGACGATCGAAGCCGCGTTGGCCGGGCCGGCGCGCCCGCAGGACCGCGTGGCTCTGGGTGCCATGAAGGCCGGCTGGCAGAAGTACTACGCTACGGCTCGGGCCGCAAAGCCCGCCACGACCGTCAAAACCCAGACCGGCGCCCAGGACGGCAGCGTGGTGATTGCCGCCATTACCAGTTGCACGAACACGAGCAACCCCTACGTGCTGATCGGTGCGGGCCTGCTGGCGCGCAACGCCGTCCAGAAGGGGCTTGCGCGCAAGCCCTGGGTGAAGACTTCGCTTGCGCCCGGCTCTCGCGTCGTGACCGAATATTTGAACAAGGCCGGCGTGATGGGAGACCTGGAGGCCCTGGGTTTCCACGTGGTCGGGTACGGCTGCACGACCTGCATCGGCAATTCCGGGCCCCTGCCGGAGGCCGTGAGCAAAGATATCGCAAGCAACGACCTGGTGGTGGCCAGCGTGCTTTCTGGCAACCGCAACTTTGAAGGCCGCGTCCACCCGGAAGTTCGCGCGAACTACCTTGCCAGCCCGTTGCTGGTCGTGGCCTACGCCCTGGCCGGCACCGTGGACATTGACCTGACTCAGGAGCCTCTGGGCAAGGGCAAGGATGGCAAAGCGGTCTATCTCAAGGACATCTGGCCCACGCAGGCCGAGATCAGCAAGTCCGTGGGCGCGAACATCTCGCGCGAGCAGTTCCTGCGCATTTATGCCGAGGTGTTTGGCGGCTCCCCGGAATGGAAAGCCATCAAGGCAACCAGGGGCGACAACTACGCCTGGGACTCCAAGAGTACCTACATCCAGCACCCGCCCTACTTTGTCGGCATGGGCAAGGACCCCGGCACGATCTCGCCCATCAAGGGCGCACGCTGCCTGCTCAAGCTGGGCGACAGCGTGACGACGGACCACATCAGCCCCGCTGGCGACATCGAAGAGAAGACGCCTGCCGGCCAGTACCTCAAGAGCCTGGGCGTCACAAAGGCTGACTTCAACAGCTACGGTTCGCGCCGCGGCAACCACGAGGTGATGATGCGTGGCACTTTCGCCAACAAGCGCATCAAGAACCAGCTCGCCCCCGGAACCGAAGGCGGGTGGACGACGGACTATACAGACGGGAAAGTGAAGTACGTCTACGACGCGAGCGTGAACTACCGGGCCCGCAACATCCCGCTGGTGGTGCTGGCGGGCAAAGACTACGGCATGGGTTCAAGCCGTGACTGGGCGGCCAAGGGCACGCTGCTGCTGGGCGTGAAGGCCGTCATCGCTGTGAGCTTCGAGCGCATTCACCGCAGCAACCTCATCGGCATGGGCGTGCTGCCCCTCACGTTTGAAGAGGGGCAGGACCCGGCCAAGCTTGGTCTGGACGGCACGGAAACCTTCGACATCGCCATCGACGACAGCGTGCAGCCGCGCCAGAAAATTGCGGTCGTCGCGCGCAAGGCGGACGGCAAGGAAATCAGGTTTAATACAAACTGCCGAATCAATACGCCCGTCGAGGTGGACTACTACCGAAACGGCGGGATTCTGCACGCCGTCCTGCGTCGAATGGCGAAATAGACTCGCCGTGAGGGGGCGCAGCATGCTGCGCCCCCGCTCTTCGGAGTGCCCCATGCCCTCTTCGTCACGCCGCGCCGCTGCCAGATCGTCTCGCCAGCCCGCCGCGCCGCAAAAGCGCATCTATCTCTTCGGCGACGGCAAAGCCGACGGCAACGCGAAGATGAAGGACCTGCTCGGCGGCAAGGGCGCCAACCTCGCCGAAATGGCGGCCATTGGCCTGCCCGTGCCGCCCGGATTCACCATCACGACCGAAATGTGCGACGCGTTTTTCAGGGGTGGCAACAAGATGCCTGCCGGCCTTGAAGACGAAACGCGCAAGAGCATCGCGTTCATCGAGAAGTCTCTCGGCCGGACCTTCGGCAAGGGCCCCAAGGCGCTGCTCGTCAGTATTCGCAGCGGCGCAGCAGCGAGCATGCCCGGCATGATGGACACCGTGCTCAATCTGGGCCTCAACGAGCAGACAGTCGCCGCGCTCATCAAGGAAACCGGCAACACGCGATTTGTCTACGACAGCTACCGGCGATTCATCACGATGTACGGCGACGTCGTCATGCACGCCGATCGCAAACGCTTTGAGCACGAGTTCGAGGCTCTCAAGAAGGCGCGCGGCTACAAACAGGATACCGACGCCACGGCTGAGGACTTGCAGGGGCTGTGTGAGAAACTGCTGCGCGTCTATCGCGCGGCTACGGGAGAAGACTTCCCGCAGGATCCGTGGCAGCAGCTTGAAACGGCGATCGAAGCCGTGTTCCGCTCCTGGAACAACCCGCGTGCCATTGAGTATCGGCGCCTCAATCGCGTAGTCGGCCTCAGGGGCACAGCGGTGAACGTGCAGGCGATGGTGTTTGGCAACCTTGACGACAACTCAGCCACGGGCGTGGGCTTCACGCGCGACCCGAGTACCGGCGAGAACACTTTTTTCTGCGATGTGCTTTTCAAGGCCCAGGGCGAAGACGTCGTGGCGGGCATCCGCACGCCGCTTCACCTCGACGCGCTCAAAGCTGCCCTGCCCCAGGTGCACGCCGAACTGTTCAAAGTGCGCGACCTGCTGGAAAGACACCAGCGCGACATGCAGGACATCGAGTTCACGATCCAGAGTGGAAAACTGTATCTGCTGCAGTGCCGCAACGGAAAGCGCACGGCCAAGGCGGCCCTGAAGATCGCCATCGACCTCGTAAACGAGAAGCTGCTCACGCGCGAGGAGGCCCTGCTGAAGATTGACGCGTCAAGTCTCAACCAGCTCTTGCACCCGACGTTTGATCCCATACACAAAGCAGCCGTGCTGGCCGAAGGCGTGCCCGCTTCACCCGGCGCCGCCGTGGGCCGCGTCGTGTTTTCCAGCAAGGAAGCCGAGGAGCGCGCGGTGCAGGGCGAGAAAGTCATCCTCGTGCGGCACGAAACCAGCGCCGACGACATCCGCGGCATGGCCTTGAGCGAGGGATTTTTGACGGCGCGCGGCGGGCGCACGTCGCACGCCGCCGTCGTCGCGCGCCAGATGGGTAAGGTGTGCGTTTCCGGCTGCGGGGCCATTGAGATTGACGAGCCGCACCAGTTCTTCTCGGTGCGGGGCCAGATTGTGCGCTCGGGCGACATCATTTCGATCGATGGCGGGACGGGCAAAGTGATGCTGGGCGAGGTGCCCCGCGTGCAGCCCCGGCTCGACGAAGATTTCGCGACCATCATGCACTGGGCTGATGACGCCCGCACCCTCAAGGTTCGCGCCAACGCCGACACGCCGGCGGACGCGCGCAAGGCCCGCGAGTTTGGTGCCCAGGGCATCGGCCTGTGCCGCACCGAGCACATGTTTTTTGACGAGGGGCGCATCAACAAGATGCGTGAAATGATCCTGGCCAAGAGCGTCGAGGGGCGGCGCCGCGCACTCGCCAAACTCGAGCCCATGCAGCGCGAAGACTTCTTTGGCCTGTTCAAGGCCATGGACGGCCTGCCTGTCACTATCCGGCTGCTGGATCCGCCGCTGCACGAGTTCCTCCCGCTGGATGCACGCACCCAGGAACGCGTCGCCGAGGAGATCGGCGTACAAGTGGAGGAAATCCAGGCTGCTGTGTCGCGCCTGCACGAGTCCAACCCCATGCTGGGCCTTCGCGGCTGCCGCCTCGGACTGCTCTTTCCCGAGGTTTACGAGATGCAGGCGCGTGCCATTGCCGCGGCCGCACTTGAGGCAGTGCGGCACGGCATCAAGGCCCTGCCGGAACTCATGATTCCCCTGGTGGGGCATGTCGAGGAGTTGCGGTTGATGCGCGATCTGTGCGTTGCGGCCATCAAGCGCGTTCAGGACGAGCAGGGCCTGTGCATCGAGATTCCCATCGGCACCATGATTGAAGTGCCGCGCGCCGCCCTCACGGCGGACAAAGTGGCCGAGCAGGCGGAATTCTTCAGCTTCGGCACCAACGACCTTACCCAGATGACTCTGGGCGTTTCGCGCGACGACGCCGAAGGCGGGTTCCTCGTCGAATACGTGACGCGCGGCATCTACCCCGTGGATCCTTTCGCCACCATCGACCGTGACGGCGTCGGCAAGCTGATGAAGATGGGCAAAGAACTTGGCCGCGCCGCGCGGCCCGGCTTGAAGATAGGCATCTGCGGCGAGCATGGCGGCGACCCTGAGAGCATCGCGCTCTGCCATGAGCTGGGCTTTGACTACGTGAGTTGCTCGCCTTACCGCCTGCCAATCGCGAGGCTGGCTGCCGCTCAGGCCGCGCTGAAGTAAAGCGACTGATGTCGCCCGGCGTGCGGGGCCGCTAGAATGGGGCCATGCGCACTCTTCCTGCAGCCATTCTTCTGGCGCTGTTTCCGCTCATGGCGATGGCGGACAAGCCCGCCGCTCTGGAGTTTGAGGTCACGAACCACCTCACCTTTGACCGGGCGCCCTCGCTTGTTCATCGGGCTGTGAGCCACACGGGTAAGGCGCGGCTGCTGGGGCCCGACGGCAAGGAACTGGCCTGCCACCACGACATGGCCGCGAAGAAGCTGCTGTTCATTGACGGCTTCAAGGCCGGTGAAACGCGTAAGTACAGACTTCTGTCGGAAGAGCCCAAGGTCAAGCCGCCGAAGTGGGTTTCCAAGCCGATCAAGGACGATCTGGAGCTGGAGGTCGGCAAGAAGAAGTTCAAGAGCGCGGGCGGCCAGGTTGAAAACGGTCTGCTGCGGGCGAGGGTGATGCGCAACTCGGAGTTGCGCACGGAGCTGGAGGTGACCAGCCTGAGCGGAGGTTACAAGTTCCGCTGTAATCCGCTGGGCAGCGCGGTGGGCTGTATTGACGATCCGAAGTATGCCCCGGAGCTTGAAGAGCTGGTCAAGTCCGGCGGCGGGACACACCCGCAGTTGATGAACGTTTATTTCGGGCTGCCGGAAAAGGTCGAGATACTGGAGCCCAATCCCTTTCAGCGGGTGCTCAAGGCCACCTGCGTGCCCTTTGCCGTCAAGTCCAACAAGGAAACGCCGGAAATTGTGAGTGAGGCCAGCATGTCGGTGACCTTGACCTGGGGCAGCCCGGTGATTGAGGTGAACTGCCGGCGCAAAGTGGCCAAAACCTACTACAACCACAACGGCGTGTTCCTGAACGAGTTCTATCTGCCTCAGTTTCCGGTGGAGATCTTCACGGATGGCGAAACGGCCGCCAAGCAGGTGGAGGAAAGGACCATCGCGGGCGGCGCCCTGGATACCAAGTGCAAGAAGTTCATGCTGCTCAGGCACCCGGAGGGAAAGGTGCCGTGCGCGACGCTGATCTGCGTGCCGGATTTTGAAAGCAGCGCCATTGAGGGCCCACGCTTTTCGGCCTTCCGCGACCGCATGATGACCGTGATATCCCAGAGCTGGCACCAGGGCTGGAAGCCAATTGAAATCAAGGCCCAGGACTACGACGACAAGCTGGTGCTGGCCTGCCACATCGGGGCCTCACTCACGCCGGCCAAGACCTATGGCGACTGGGCGGCGGAGATCGAAAAGCCTTTGGAGTGACGGCGCGGGTGCGACACCTGCGCCACTCTCAGATGTCCAGGTTCTTCACCTCGAGCGCGTGCTTCTCGATGAACTCGCGGCGCGGCTCGACCTGGTCGCCCATGAGGATCGTGAAGATCTCGTCCACTTCTTCGAGGTCTTCCATGGTGATCTTGAGCAACACACGGTTCTTGGGATCCATCGTGGTTTCCCAGAGTTCGCTGGCATTCATCTCGCCCAGACCCTTGTAGCGCTGTATCGACAGGCCCTTTTTGCCCTGCTCGCGCACGCGATTGATCAGCGCCATCAGGCTCGCCACGGGGTGCTCTTCGGGCTCGCCCTCAAAGCTGAGCATGAATTGCTCCAGCTGGTTTTCGCGTCCGTTGAGAGTCCAGGCGGGGAAGCCCCGTGCCTCCAGCTGGCCGATGACCTTGGCAGCTTCCTCAGCGATGGCGTCAACCTCGATGCGATCTTCAACGCGGGTGCGGTCGAGGGGTTTCTCCAGGTCGCTCTCCCGGTCGCTGATCTGAGCCGGCGTGAGCACCTCAAAGCCCGCGGCCTCGCGTGCCTTGATGAAGTCGTTCTGTTCTTTCTCCTGGTAGTCGTGGAAGTAATGGGCGCGGTCCTCGCTGACGATGATGACAGAAGGCAGCGACTTTCGCTCGGCGTTGTACTGCGCATAGAAACGCGTGGCGTTGACGCCCTTCTTGGCCAGCTTTCCAGAGAGTTCCTCAAGGCGGATGACGCGCTCAAAGATTTCGCTGCGCATCTGGGCGCCGTTGAACTCCCGGCCCGATGCGCCGATTTCCATACCCTTGGGAACCCGCAGCTTGGCGCCTTCGATGCCCATGCGCATGAGCGTGTCCTTCATCTCCTTGTCGCTGCGCACATATTCCGAACTCTTCTTGCGCGTGACCTTGTACAGCGGCGGCTGCGCGACGTAGATGTGCCCGGCCTGGATCAGATCCTTGAGCTGGCGGTAGAAGAACGTGAGCAGCAGGGTACGGATGTGGCTGCCGTCCACGTCGGCGTCGGTCATGATCACGACCTTGTCGTAGCGCAGCTTGCCGATGTCGAAGCCGCCCTTACTGGCTTCTTCGGCGCCGATGCCCGTGCCGATGGCAGCGATCAGACTCTGGATTTCCTCGTGCTGCAGCATCTTCGTGAGCGAGGCTTTCTCCACGTTCAGGATCTTGCCGCGCAGGGGCAAGATGGCCTGGTACACGCGGTCACGGCCCTGCTTGGCAGAGCCGCCGGCCGAGTCACCCTCGACGATGTATAGCTCGCATTCTTCGCGGTCTTTGCTCTGGCAGTCCGCCAGTTTGCCCGCAAGAAAGCCCGTAGTCAGGGCGCCCTTGCGCACCACTTCGCGTGCCTTTCTCGCGGCTTCCCGGGCGCGCGCGGCCATCAGGGCGAATTCGCAGATCTTCTCGGCGGCCTTGGGGTGCTCTTCGAGGTAAATCTCAAGCGTGGAGGCCACGACAGCGTCCACGGCCTGCTCGACTTCGCGGTTGAGCAGGCGGACCTTGGTCTGGCCTTCGAACTGCGGCTGCTTGACCTTGACGCTGATAACCCCGAACAGGCCCTCGCGATAGTCATCGCCCGTGGGAACGACATCGCCCTTCTTGTTCTTACCCTTCTGCTCCATGTAGCGGGTGATGTAGCGCGACATGCCGCGCGTCAGGCCCTTGCGGAACCCGGTGAGGTGCGTGCCACCGAAGGGATTGTTGATGTAGTTGCCGTAGGTGTGCGAGGGCATCTCGCCTTCGCCCTCGGTCCACTGGAAGGCGACCTCGACCTCGACCTCGTCGGGCTGACCCTCGTTCACGATCTTGTGGGAATAGACCACGTCGTCATGGATGCGCGTCTTGTTGCGGTTATGCCAGGCCACGAACTCCTTGATGCCCTCCTGGAAGTGGAACAGCTCTTCCTTGCGCTCTTCGTCGCGGTGGTCCACGAGTTTGATGTGGATGCCCTTGCACAGGAAGGCCAGTTCGCGCAGGCGCGAGGCAATCAACGGCAGCTTGAATTCGCGTGTGTCAAAAATCTGGTCGTCGGGCAGAAAGGCGACGCGCGTGCCCGTGTGGTCGGCCTTGTCAACGACCTTCAGGTCGGCCGTCTTCTTGCCGCGCGAAAACTCGATCACATGTTCCTTGCCGCCCTGCCACACGGTCACGCGCGTCCAGGCCGAGCATGCGTTAACGGCCTTGAGGCCGATGCCGTGCAGGCCGCCGGCCGTGTTGTATGCCTTGCCCTCGAACTTGCCGCCGGCGTGCAGGTCGGAAAGCACCATCTCGACGCCGGGTTTTCCCGTCTGCTTGTTGATGCCGACGGGAATGCCGTTGCCGTCGTCGGTCACGGTGCAGGAGCCGTCCTTGTGAATCTCGACGGTGATATGGTTGCACCGCCCCGCCAGAGCTTCGTCCACGGAGTTTGCCACGATCTCGAACACGAGGTGATGCAGGCCGTTCACGTCACGCCCGCCGATGTACATGTCAGGGCGCTTGCGGATGCCTTCGAGGCCTTCCAGCTTGATCAGGTCGTTGGCCTCATACTCACCCTCGACCTTCTTGCGCTCCTTGGGAGCTTCCGTCACCCGTGTGTCCGTGCTGGCTTCCGGCTTGTTCATGTTGATCCCTGAGTGGTATGGCCCTTCACACTTCCTGCGCGAGCGTGTGTCAATGCCGCCCGCTCGCTGCCTGAGGCCTTGACCTCGAGGCCGGCCAGCGACTCCTTGCCGGCCAGCAGCGCGCGCAAATGGTCCAGCAACTGCTGTTTCTTGACCCGTCCCAGTTCGTGAGCCAGTGCCGGACTGTCCGTACTGACCCTGAGGCTGCCGCCAAAGCTGCCGCGCACCTCGCAGTGCGCCAAAAGCTCTTGGGCCCGCTCGCCAAACAGTTCTACCAACGCCATGGACCAAGCCGCCGCCAGCCGCGCGCGGCTGGACTTGTTCATCCTGCGCTGCAGGTCGTTCAAGGCGGCCAGGCCCTGCGCGAAAGTCACCGGGGCGGCCTGCGAAACAGGGCGCCAGCGGCGCAACTGTTCCAGTTCGCCCGAGGTTTGCCGCACCGATTTTCCGGACTTGGAAACCAGACGCTTCCGCATCATTCAGAGTATACAGAGGGGGCCGACAAAGGGAACGTCAAACGGCCCAAAACCCGCTTCAAATCAAGGCTTACGCGTATCCAAGCGTCTGAAACCCGGGGAAAAATTGTGGAACATTCAAGGCGGCATCCCCGGGGCGTGAAGTCAAACAGCCGCCTGCGAAGGCGGCTGTTTGAAATGGCGGAGAGGGAGGGATTCGAACCCTCGGTACCTTGCGGTACACTCGCTTTCCAAGCGAGCACAATCGGCCACTCTGCCACCTCTCCAAAGCGGGCCGGGGCGGGATTGTAGCGACGCTTCGTCCGGCGACAACCGTCAGGGCATGACTTCCTGGCGCGAGGCCGGGTCTTCGACCCGGGCCTGGCGTCCGGAGCGGTAGTTCTCCATGGAGTCCGTGAGGGCGGCCTCGATGACAGGCACGAGGCTTTCGGCCACCTCAATGCGTGGCAGAGAAACGTAGCTGGCGCCGGCGGCGTACATTGCGGCGGCGTCGGCCATGGTTAGCGCCGTGACTATGATCTTGGCCTTGGGATTCATCTGGCGCAGGGCCTTGAGCAACTTGAGGTTAGACGTGCCCTTGAGGATGTCGTCGGGGATGGTGCAAACGATGATTCGTGCGTGGGACACCCCGGCGTGGTGCAGGGTCTCCATGTTGGACACGTCGCCATACTTGACGGCCGCACCACGCTCGGCGATGCGTGGGTGGATAGAGACGTTGAAGTCCACGATCAACAGATGCTTGAGCAACTCGGGTTGCCGCTGCTCAATGTGGAAGTAGAGGCTCGATGCCACGCGATGGAAGCCGAGCAGCACAATGTCGTACTCGTGGCGGCCGCCCAGGACCTGCGTCACCCCCTGAGGCGCTTTGAAGCCCAGGCGGCCCAGCAGGCCCCCCAACAGGGCATGCACGCGGTCCCCGGCGTCGAACATCACCGGGCCGGCCAGGGCCGTGATCACGAAGGCGAAGATGCATGCGCTCGTGAACTCGCCGCTGACGTGAGTCAGGCTTTGCCCAAGGTAAACGATGACCAGACAGAACTCCGAGATGGGGAGAAGCCGCGTTGCACCCACCATGGCGTTTCGGCGGTCCATACCCGTGAAGTAGAAGAGCGGGAAGAACACCACGTAGCGCGAGATCAGTGCCAGCAGGGCAATCACGACGGCCAGGAGCAGCACCTCCACGCCGTCCGGCGCGGGAATGCCCATGCCAAGACCCACGAAGAAAAGCGTGACAAAAAAGTCCCGCACGTTACTGACCTTGGCTACGACCTCCGTGCTGTAGGGAAGGGCTGCAATGCTGGCCCCGGCAATGAGGGCGCCCATTTCCATGGACACGGACATTTCGACGTGCATGCCCGTGAACTCCAGCAGATGTCCGAGGTGATTGCCCAGGAAGGCGATGCCGAAGCACCATGCCGTGGCCACCACGAGCATCAGCTCCGGCGCCTTGGCAATCCAGCGGAACACGCGCGGCAGCACGTACTTTGCGCCTAGAAGGGCGACCGCGGAGATGATCACGATGTCGACGAAGCTGAGAAGGATGACCCCGATTTTGGGGTCCGCGAAGTTGGGCTGGACGGCCAGCACGACAATGGCCCAGATGTCCTGAAAGATCAAAACGCCAAGGCAGATACGTCCGACGAGTGTGTCGAGCTGCTGGCGGTCCTGAAACAGCTTGACGATGATCAGCGTGCTGGAAGCGGCCAGCATGACGCCGAGATAGAGCGGCGTGTAGGTGCCTCCAAGGGATCCCCATCCGGCCGCATGCAAGGCCAGCGCCGCTGCGCCGCCGAAGGCCACACATAGCGGAAACTGAAGCAGGCCCGAAAGGATCAGGGTCTTGCCGCTGGCCATGAGTTTGCGCACGTCGATTTCAAGGCCGATCAGGAACAGGAGCAGGATCAGGCCGAGGCTGGCGATGGTGTCGATGCTTGCGCGATCCGTGACCCAGCCGGAAAGCACGGGGCCGGCAATCACGCCGCCCGCCAGAAAGGCTGCGATGGTCGGGATCTTCAGGCGTGTGAAAACGGCGGACAGAACGCCCGCTATCAGCAGGCAGATTCCGATGTCACGGATGACAGGGGGTAGTTCGCCGCTGCCGAGAAACCAGGGCAGCAGGCCCATTGGAAGTGGCAAGGAAGTGCTCCAAGACACGCGAAGGATGACGCGGCGGCACTGTGTCTATTTCGGGCGCTGCGGGTGTCAAGCGACCGCAGGCGGGACTTCCTGCCGTTTTCCGTTGCGTGGCCGGGCTTGTGGCCCAATGATCGCGGGGGCCGGTCAAGTCCATGGATCTCGTCGCCTTCCTCAAAGAGCTGGCCATTGTCGCCGCCGCCGGAGTCACGGCTGCGGTGTTGATGGCCTATATCCGCCTGCCAGCCGTGGCTGGACTGCTGCTCGCTGGGGCGGTGGTGGGGCCCTATGGCGTGGCTATGGTGGATGATCCGCACAGCATTGAGCTCATGGCGGAAGTCGGCGTGGTACTGCTGCTGTTCACTATCGGTCTGGAGTTCTCGCTGTCGCGATTTGCGCGCATCGGGCGCCTGCTCGTCATCGGCGGCACACTGCAAGTGGCGGCCACGACGGGCGTGGCTCTGCTGGTGTCGTTGTGGATTGGATATGGCGTTTCGCAGGGAGTGTTTTTCGGGTTCCTGTTTTCCATGTCGAGTACGGCCATCGTGCTGCGCGCACTGTCAGAGCGGCGCGAACTCGATGCGCCGCACAGCCGCTTCATCCTGGGCGTGATGATCTTTCAGGACCTCTGCGTTGTGCCCATGATGCTGGTAGTGCCTTTGCTGGCCGGAAAGTCCGACGATGGCAACCCGGCCGTACTCATTTCGCTGGCCCTGGGCAAGGCGGTGCTGGTCGTCGCGGCCACCTTTCTGCTTTCCCGGGTGATCCTCCCGCCGATCTTCAAGCGCGTGGATGCAGTGCGATCACGCGAAGTGTTCCTGATGGC
>ERZ761609.2244-NODE-2244-length-14713-cov-37.570815_pt1 | contig 14713 bp, 12 predicted proteins | sample MGYA00511163_ERZ761609 | MGnify/ENA primary metagenome ERZ761609 (study PRJEB28899, sample SAMN02445070) | bioreactor sludge metagenome | biome: EBPR sludge | place: Australia: Brisbane, Thorneside Wastewater Treatment Plant | collected 2011-12-16 ... | reverse complement strand
CTTTAACCCCACCTGCCTCCCCACCTGCCTCCCCACCTGCCTCCCCACCTTTAACCCCACCTCACCATGTACGACCCCATGCTCGTTCAGCCCATGCGCGATGAACTCACGCGTATCGGCGTAAAGGAACTTCGCACTGCTGCTGACGTTGACGAAGCAATGAAGGCATCAGGAACAACACTGGTAATTGTTAACAGCGTTTGCGGTTGCGCCGCCGGCGGAGCACGTCCGGCTGTGGCCTCTGCTTTGCAACATCCTGTTAAGCCCGACCATATCGTAACGGTTTTTGCTGGACAGGACAAAGAGGCAACGGAGCGTGCTCGCACGTACTTCACGTCGATGCCACCGTCCTCACCTTCGTTTGCAATTCTTCGCGACGGCGAACTCGTTGCCTTTATGCCTCGGCATCATATTGAAGGGCGCACACCAGAGATGATCGCATCGTCATTGACGGCGGCCTTTGATGAGTTCTGCTCACGTGAATCAGTCTAAGCTGTTACCAGGTATCAAACGCACCCGGTAGTATACGACGTTCAGCGGGGCCTATGGCCCCGCTCGTAGTTTTAGGCGCAGATTCCGTGAGAATCGCCGACCATTTGTCAAGAACGGCATCGGCTTCGTCGATCTCAGGGAAAACATCTCGTGTTAGTTGACGAAATGCTGGTGAGTGATTGAGGTGGACCAGATGACATAATTCGTGAACAATCACGGCACGAATACAATCATCAGGAACGATAATGAGGCGCTCGTTGAGGGTGATCTTGCCTGTATTCGTACACGAGCCCCATCGCCGGCGCATCGAGCGCACGGCGAGCCCCCTAAACCGAAGTCCTGGTACACCAATAGCTGGTAACACCTGCGTTATGACGTCGGAAAACACACGAATTGCCTCACGACGTTGCCATCGCGGGAACGACGTATACGTATGGCCCATGCTGCGTATGTTGACAATGGCACCACGATGAAGTGCCTCTTCCGGAGACGAAGGCCGCGGTAGTTCAGATCGTACGGCTAACGCCTCACGGCGTCGTTCTCGGATCCATTCGGCTCGTTCCAGAAGAAACACCTCGATTGCTGGAATCGACAATCGAAGTGGAGACCGAACGATAACGTCGCCGTGTGGCCGAACCTCCACGGATAACGTTCTGCGTCGTCCACGTACAAGGGTATACGTCGGAAGTTGAGTTCCAAAGAGATTGTCGGCACCTTCGATCACGGTAACCTTTTGATCCGTCAATTGTTAGTTGGAGTACATGAAGCGTCGGTTGAGCGAATATAGCGACTCGGATCTCTACGCAATGTTGCGGACGGATCGACGGGAAGAGGCGTTTGGCGAACTCTATGCTCGCCTTTCTTCGAACGTCTTTTCGTACTGTCTTCGTGTGCTTGGAAGTCGCGATCGCGCCAACGACGTGTTTCAGGAAACATTTCTGCGGTTCTATCAGAGTGCAGAGCGCTTGGACTATCTCGAGAATGTCCGGGCCTACGCGCTCACGATCTGCAGAAATCTTTGTCTGAATGAGAAAAAACGAACGGCGAACGCCGCCGTTGAATTTGAGGAGACGATGTATAACCCTGGCGTATCCCGTGAGGCCGATCGCAGTGAGATGATGCATCTCATTGCTACGGCACTTGAGCTTCTTCCGCATGACATGCGTGAAGCTTTTGTTCTCAGGGAATACGACGGAATGGCATACAACGAAATCTCAGAAATGTTGAATATCAAACTCGATACGGCCAAGGTCCGCGTTTTTCGCGCTCGGCAGAAGATCAAGGAAATCCTTGAGCCGTATCTGAACGAATTGTCAAGGGATTGATCATGAGCAACCATAGCGACTGGATCCAGGATCTGCTCGACGGTGAGCTCGATTCGATGCATGAACAGAAGCTATTCGCCGAACTTTCGGTGAATGGAGACTTACGAACAGAACTCCGGCAACAACTAGCAATTCGATCGGCTGTTCATCACGATCGTATGGGCCTTGTTCCTCCGGCAGCTCTGACAAACTCTGTTTTTGCCGGGTTGGGATTTGCGACACCGTTAGCGGGCGCAGCCGCAAGTGCGGCTGCAGGGGGCTCTGCCCTTATGCAATGGTTGGGACGTCTCGGACTGCCGATTCTCAGTGCTATTGCGGCGGCGGGATTAACACTTGCCGTAAGTGAAGGTGTTGGAAGTACGTCCGTACCGATACCAACAGCCGTAACCTCAACAGATGTTGTAACGCCTCCGGTAACGGGCGCAGCGTTACCAACCAACGTAACGCAGCCAGAGATTACGTCAGCACCCGTCACAGTACCGAGAGCTTCGTCTCGTGCTGATCTTGATCGTATCCGTGAGTTCGAGCGTTTGAACAGCCAACTACTGGCTGAACTGCGAGATAGTCGGGATCGTCTGGCAAAGGCTGAAGGAGAGTTGTCACAACGTTCGTCGCCATCTCTGGCAACAACTGTCGAAGAGGCTCCGGAAGAACCACGTGAACTCGCCGTTGTCCCGATTTCGTCAATTGATCTTTCCACGACAATTACACTTCAGCGGGAAACGGCAACTCCGATGTATACGCCGCGTACTCTGTCGGCTACGTCGGACTACATCCTGTATCCGAGTTTCCTCATCCAGCTCCGCGGACTCTCCGCATCGAACATCACCAACGTTAGTGCCGATCCTGACACACGCTGGTATGATCACATTGGAGTTGCCCTCATGTATCAACTCTCGGATCGATCAACGTTTGGCGTAGAATTCGGCAGCGAACCATTTCCGCAAGTGTTTGAAGGTAGTCGCAGCGGCCAGGTGATCCGATATGAACAGCAGCCATCATCCATGTGGGCTGGTGCCATGTATCGGCATACCTTCCCGCGCCTCGGTACAACATCCTTTGCGCCGTTTGGCCAGGCACTCATCGGCGGAACGAAGTTTGGGCCGCTGGGCCGTGCAACCGTCGGATTACAGTATGCACCAACAGGACCTCTTTCCTTCATCCTCGGACTTGAAGGCACCATGATGGGCTATCAGTTCCAGGATCGCTGGTTCACCTCTTCAAAATTCGGTCTGACCTACGGTCTGGCTGTTCGACTTTGACCCTTATCATCTTCATCTCTTATGAAAACCCTCGTACTACTCCTCACTCTTGCCCTCGTCACCTCTGCGTGTACGTCGCCGCTTGACACGGATACACCACGCAAGGAGACGCCTCTGACGCCGGCGATACTCATCAAACCGACGTCAGTTTCGGCTTCGTTCTCGACGGCTGCAGGCACATTCCGCATTGATGGGAACCCGGATATCCGCATCGACACAACAGCACGACCGCATCCCATCGTGTGGATGGATCTCACCATGCGTAATGCAGCTCTCGACACCGGTGGTACGGCTGTGATCCACGCGTATCGTGTGAATGTGGACTCCATGTCGGCAAGCGGAATCATTCGAAACCTCGGCGTCGGTGAAGGCTGGATTACATGTTCGGTAAACTCCGCCCTCGAAACCTTCGACGCCGATGCTTCTCCCTCTGCTGTGAACACCTTCAGCGTCCTCATAGCGGAACAACCGCACGTTGAAGGGCAAAAACGTCGGCTTACGGTGACACTCTTTATCATCGTGAACCGACCGGGCAATGCTATTCCTGGGCTTCCTCAACAGCAGATTCTGGGGACAATTGACCTCGAATTGTAAAAGAACCTTATCCCCAGCTGTAACCCTCGCCGTCGTCAGGGAATGTTGACTCCATACCTGTAGGGAAAACACTTCCTTTTTCACAAGTCTGGAGACGTTCCCATGCGAACGCGAGTCCCTTTCCACCGCCAACTGGTTGCCGCCCTGATTCTTCTGGCGTCGTCCGTGGCAACATGGGCTGCAGCCCCGAATGCACCCGTTGAGTTTGAGGCCGAGAATGCCTCGAACCTCACAACCACCAAGGTCGCCCTGTCATGGTTCGCTAACCGTGCCGGCGACGCGGCTACCTCGTTTGATGTTTATCGCGCTGAAGGTGAAACAGAGGATTTGTCTCTGTTTGACAAGATCGGCTCAGTTGACGTCACGCCGAATAACTCGCTCCGCTTCTCGTATTATGACATGGGTCTTGAGCCCGGTGTCTACACGTACTTCGTAAAGGCCGTTAACGCCGATGGTGAAAGCGATCGTACTCGAATTCGTGTTGTTCGCGTAGGCACACCAGAGCCAAAGGTCTTTATCGTAGGACAACCGAACAAGGTTCACGTCGTTGGTTCGGCGTATTACTACATGCCCCGCTTGGAGACAAATCTCCCTGACGGTAACGTCGAATGGTCACTCGTTCAGGGTCCAGACGGCATGACAATTAATGCAACGACAGGCAAGGTATCGTGGGATGTGCCAGTCGAAGGTCGTCACGAAATCAAGATCAAGGTCACAGTCTCTGCTGGCGGTGTTTCAATTTCAGCAACACAAGCTTGGGTACTGGAAGTCAAAAAAGAAGGTAATGGTGGTGACGACCGTCCAAAGGCATGCGCTGCAATTTATGGCACCGTGACAATTGACGGATCGGACCGCCCTGCTGAAGGCAAGATCACGGCGTGGCTGCTCAAGGAGGGCGACAACTCCAACGCAGCATGGCGCCCCGTTTTCTCTGCTGTTCTCCGTCAAGGCACCTACGTACTGGAGCTTCCTGCTGGCACATATAAGCTCCGTGCTGAAGGCCCAGGTTTCTATGCAGAATGGCACGAGAATGCAGCAGAAGTAGCTGATGCTGCAAACGTGACGATCGAGTGTGACACACGTACAGAAGTCAACTTTACGGTTGAAGGCCGCCCACAACCAAAGGTTTGGGTTGTACGTGGACGCGTAACGGATGAAACTACGGGTGAAGGCCTCAAGGCCGTAGTTGTTTTTGAAGCTCGCGAGCGTGACGACAACACACCGGAAAACTTCCGTCGCCGTGTTGCTGAAACAAACGCTGAAGGTTACTACGAAATCGAAGTTGCTGAAGGTGTTAACTACATCGCCTTGGCGAAAGCTGGCGGTCGCGACAACTTTGAAAAGTATCTTCCTGAGTTCTGGGAAGAAACGGGCGATGCAACACTTGCAACGTCAATTAATGCAACAGCAGATGTTGATGGTATCAACTTTACGCTGGGCCTTCGCCCTACGTATGAGAACCGCCTTGCCGGTCAACTTTTGAATGACTCAACCGGTGCCGCAATCGTTGGCAAGGTAACAGCCTACGCCCTGGTCACAAAAGAAGGCAAGGACGAACAGCATAAGGTAAAGGTTGTTACCGTTGAAACGAATAACGACGGTGGATTTGTCTTCGAGAACCTCGAGCCAGGAACATACATCCTCTTCGGTCATCCAGGTGAGCGTCCATTCGTTCCCGGCTGGTACGTTGAAGGTGAAGTAGTAGCTCACGCTTGGAAGAATGCTACACAACTCACAGTTGAGTCAACGTCGAGCATTGACGGCATCGAAATCCGCTTTAAGGCTGTTGGTGAGATCCGCGGCAAGGGCCGTCTGCGCGGCTGGGTGTTTAACCGCGGTGGAAGCATCCGTAAGGATGACGGCAAGGTCGAAGCCAACACGGCTGTCAACGGTGCTCTCGTTGTTGCACTTGATGCACAAGGAAACGTAGTTGACTGGACAATGTCGGCTGGTGAAGGCAACTTCCAGCTTACAAACATGATGCTCGGCACGAGCACCGTTGTTGTTGACCGGTTTGGATTTGAAGGAACATCTCAGTCTGTTACACTCGATGCCGAAAATGTTGACGTTGACGTGAACTTCGGTCTCAATGCAACAACGAGTGTCGAAGTGCCAATCGATCTCGTTGGCACAACGATGAACCTGTATCCAAATCCTGCATCAGCCACCACGAAGATTTCCTTCGTATCACAACCAGGTACGATAACAGTTGAAATCCTCTCAATGACAGGAACGGTTCTCTCAACAACGTCTACACCATCACTTGGTGGCGAAACGTCCGTTGACCTAAACGTTAGTTCCATCCCGTCGGGCATGACGATGGTACGCGTTTCGAACGGTACAACCACCTTCGCACTCCCCCTCTCCGTCGTACGCTAAGCGCACGTCGCGAACATGCCGAAGCCCGATGTCTGCTCAGCGGACATCGGGCTTCTTCTTTTCGTAGCTTTCGTTATGCTACGACGACATCATTCTGTCCTTGCCCGGTTGATTGCCCCTTTTGCCCCCTACCTGATCGCCATCGGTGCACTGTTGCCGACGTCGGCCACGGTAATCGCGCAGGAGCCATCACACCCTCTTCAACCGAGCCCTCAGCTCTTTTTGATTCAGCATTATGATGCTGACATTGATCTAACTCAGGCCAGCCAACGTCGTATTCGCGGCCGTGTGAAGATGGCTGTGACATTTGCTCTTGGACAATCAGACGCCGTTGTGCGGTTTCATGCAAAGGGAATCGACGTTGATTCTGTTGCGTGGCGTGGTATACGAGTTGAGTATTCAACGACCAACAATACCGCGGCAACAGCAGACTTTGCAGCACACGTTGGTGACGTTAGTCCATCTCTCATTCCTGACACTCTTACTGTCTGGTATTCTGGCACGATGACACATGAAGGTGGCACACTTCCGTGGGGTGGAGTGCACTTTGAAGGAGGGATACTCTATGCACTTGGTGTAGGTTTTACGGCACCCTACGTCAGTACAACGCGCCATTGGTTACCGTGTTATGACCATCCTTCCATGAAGGCAACCTTTCGTGCGCGATTCACCATGGCAGCGGGTAATGATGTTGCATCGAACGGACTACGGACCTATGATACTATCATCGGCAACCGTAGAATTGTTGAGTGGTCGATGACGGAACCATCTGCAACCTATCTCTTGACATTTGCGCATGGCCCGTATGCAAAGGTTGTTGTACCTTGGACAACACCAATTGAAATCTATGCATTACGAAATACTGATACAATTGCAGCAAAACGATCGTTTTCACTTGTGCCGCGAATGGCGGATGTCTTAACCGAACACTTTGGACCATATCCATTTTCGAAGATTGGATACTGTGCCACAACACGTGGTGCTATGGAACATCAAACCATGGTGAGTTATCCGGTTGGCCTTATGCGTGGCAACGATACGGTGAATACTGTGGCAGCTCATGAACTCGCCCATCAGTGGTTTGGAGACCTTGTAACGCCGGTTGACTTTCGTCACGCCTGGCTCACAGAGTCATTTGCAACTTTTAGTGAATGCCTGTGGCTCGAAAAACTCTCGGACACAACACGGTACTTCTTCTCGGTCAAGTCCAAAGCAGACGAATACATCACCACAATTGCCAAGTCTGAAGGTGTGTTTGGTCTCGTTGACTTTCCACGCACAGGTGGATCGAGTAACTATCCGCAAACAATCTATCAAAAGGGCGCAGTTGTCTTGGCAATGGCTCGGACCATAGCTGGTGACGAAGCCTTCTTTGCTGCTCTACAGTCATATCTCAACGAACACCGCCTTGGTACAGCAACAACTGATGACTTCGTTGAACACCTGACGTCAGCACTCGGCGAACGAACACAGAACTTTGTAGAGCAATGGATCACAGGAAAAGGCTGGCCCATCCTTTCAGTAGATCGTGAACGATTGGGAACCTTCTATCGATATACCATCCGGCAAACACAACGAACTCTTCATCCCGACTGGCCGATCTTCACGGAACTGCCCTTAAATATTCGATACGTTGCGCCGAATACCGGTGACACATCGGACGTCATTCTCTACCCGAATGACACTGGAGCAATTGTTCTACATGCCGTTGAGCTTCTCGACATCAATGCCGGAAGAATGTCACGGTGCCTCGTTGCCATGGAGCCAGCAACATCAGTCGACAATTCCGAGCTACAACCAGAATCGCAGCCGGTATCACTCGTTATCCGCCCTAATCCAGCGCAGCAAAAGGTTCACATTGATGTAGAAGGGGCAAATGGGGCTACTTCGGGAACAATGGTTGTTGATGTTTACGATGTTTCGGGACGTGTTATTACATCACTCAACATCGAACAGGATGTTATCGTCGACGTTTCAGCTTGGCCTGCGGGAACATATACGGCCAGACTTCATAACGACGCACGAATCATTTCGTCCACCTTTGTGGTGGCGAAGTAGAACCGATTGATCAGACGTTGAGTCGTGTCCACCGGATAATCTCCTTGATGCTTGGCTTCTTTCCATAGGAAAGAATTCCGATACGGTAGATACGTGCAGCAAGCCAGACACAGCCGAAAAACATCGTAATGGTCAGCACCACACTCGTAAGAATCTGCCACCACGGCACATCTGTTGCTGCTACACGTACCGTCATAAGAATGGGTGAGAACAGCGGGAAGAGTGACAAGACAACACTGAGTGTGCCGTTTGGATCAGCAACAACGTTTCCGATAAACATCATCGTAAGAACAACAGGAATCGTTACGGGGAACGTCAACTGATTTGCATCGGCCTCCTGATCAACGGCTGAACCGATTGCGGCGAATAATGTTGCATAGAGGAAATAGCCAGCTAGAAAATAAAATATTGTCATACCGATGTCAACAAAAGATATTGACGGTATAGCAAATCCTCCGTCAGCCATCGCAGCCTGTGCTTCTGGCGGGATGTTCATATTCGGCGCCACGAGGGTGCCGGCAATACTCGCTACGGCTGATCCAAGGACAGCCCACGCCGTAACCTGCGTGAGTCCAACGAGACCGATTCCAATCACCTTGCCCATCATGATATCCCACGGTCGGACGGAGCTCGCGATAATCTCTACGATACGATTCGCCTTCTCTTCAACAACACCGCGCATAACCATTGTGCCGTAGAGGAAGATCAGAATGTAGATGGCGAAACCTGCGACATATCCGAGAATGGCACTCGCAGTGGAGGCATCGTTTTCAATGCCGCCTTCGGTAACCTTCAATGCGCGAAGATTTACACCGCTTTCAACAAGATCAATCACGGAAGTGTCAACACCGGCACGCTGAAGTCGCGCCTCGACAACAAACGGCTCGATGGCCGATTCAATTTCTTTGTCGAAGGCAAGACCACTTCCTCCGCGAGAATACATCGTCACCTTACCACTATCAACAACGTTGGCAGGAATAACAACCCACGCCTGGAGCTCCTCATCAAGGACACGCTGTCGAAGTGTTTCAACAGGGGCATCAGCAACGACAAAGGCGGCTGTATCAGAGGCAACAATTCGGGCTGCCATGGTACCGGACTCATCGAGAATGGCAACCTTCCCTGTGCGGCCATCTCCAGCGAAGATTGTCATGAGTGCAGGGATGGCAAAAACGGCGATCATACCGATCGGGCCCAGCAAGGTTGTGAGCAGGAACCACTTTGCACGAACACGTGTGAGGTATTCGTGGCCAATGATGACGCCAATTTTTGACGAGGGCATAAAGATTCTCCGGGAGATCCGACGTTTTTAGGAGCACAAAACTAGTCTTTATGCCATCGTGACGGAATTCTCCGCGGCACTTCGTCGTTTTCCTACCACCCGTTCAGCATGTGTTCCGTAGTTTTGCATGCTTAGTTCGCAAGTTCGCCCCCCGGAGAGACCTGATGAGCATTTTACACGATACCCTCAACACCCAAGCGGAAACCCTCCGTACCAAGCGCGCAGCCCTTTTGAAGGAACGCGGTGATACCGTCCTCGGTACCGTTGCCATTGAGCAGGTCCTTGGTGGCATGCGCGGAGTACCAGCCCTCGTCTGCGATACGTCCAGCGTATCAGCCGACGAAGGATTGCGTATTCGTAACATCCCGATCATGGAGCTAACGGATATCTCACCTGAGGAGACGTTCTGGTTGCTTGTGACGGGTAAGCGTGCTACGGCTGAACAACTTGCTGCACTGCAAGCTGAGTTTGCCAAGCACTATACCATTCCGCAGTATGTGGTTGACACACTCAAGGCCATGCCAAAGGATAGTCATCCGATGGCAATGCTTGGTGCTGGCCTCTTGGCCATGGAGCGTGAGAGTGAATATCGTGCAGCGTACGATAAGGGCACAGGTAAGGACAAGCTGTGGCAGTCAATGCTGAATGATGCTGTTCGCTTGATCGCCTCGATGCCAGGTCTGGCAGCGGCTATCTATCGTATCCGATTTGGCAAGGGCGATGTTCTTGCTCCATTAACTGGCGACAATGACCTTTCGAACAACTTTGCTCACATGCTTGGTGTGAGTAACGATCCAACGTGGAAAGAACTCGTCCGCCTCTACCTCGTGCTTCATAGTGATCACGAAGGTGGTAACGTATCAGCAATGACGTCATACGTCGTTAGCTCCGCACTCAGTGATCCGTACTACAGCGTGTCGGCAGCAATGGCCGGTCTTGCAGGACCACTTCATGGACTTGCCAATCAGGAGTGTTTGCGCTTTATCATCGACGTCAAAGAAAAGTTCGGTGGTGTACCATCAGCTGATCAAATCAAGGACTTTGCTTGGGAGCGCCTCAACAACGGTCAGGTTATTCCGGGTTACGGACATGCTGTACTACGCGTGACCGATCCTCGTTTTACGGCCTTCCATGAGTTTGCGCAGAAGCACAACATCAAGGACGACAACGTTCAGATTGTTCAGACAATCTTTAATGTCGTTCCAGATGTACTTCTTGCCCACGGCAAGGCAAAAAATCCATGGCCTAATGTTGATGCCTATTCAGGCTCACTTCTTTATGCGTATGGCATGACGGAGTTCGACTTCTACACAGTGATGTTCGGTGTATCACGTGCCATTGGCCTTTGTGCCCAGATGGTTGTGAATCGTATGATGGCATCCCCTATCGTACGTCCAAAGTCACTCACACTCGACGAACTCGCCGGCGCGTAAATCGGCGGCTTACACCGCACAGCTAGAACAACCTTGCCACCGTTATGTGCTGAGAATATCAGCTGCGTAACGGTGGCTTTTTTTATTGCATCTACAAACGACTTTACAAGTCAGGTTGTAGTGTGTGTTTGATCTGGTGGTTGCAGTGGTGATTGATGTGGTGCTTCACTTCGTGTGTCACTTAGCCCCTTTTCCTTGCCCCCTAACGTATCAACTCCAATGGAACCAGTAAACTTGGGATACTGTTCATCGAGAAGGGGTGAAAGGGGCGTCTCCCAAACCCATGAATCCTGGGCCTTTGTGCGTGAATAGGCACGCATACCCACACCTCGCACACGACCGCCTCGCCATACATTTCGGAGTACGGAGACGAGTAAGGCCTTTTCGGCCTCGTGGTCAACATTCACATTTGTAGGTGCTGGAATTCGCTCAACGAGTTTACCGGCAACAACTTGAATAAGTCCCCAGCCCTTTGGTAATTCGTGAGGTTCAATAATTCCAGATACACCACAAAACCAGCGATATGTGCCGAGCAGGCGTTCGGCAGAGCGATGTTCTTTGTTACGATCGGCTAAAAAGTCAGCGCGTGAGACCTTACACTCAATAAGAAACGATGTACCATCGTTGGCAATACCAAACACATCGGGTGACTCTGCGGCATGTGGTGACGAAATCTCCGTCCCCACCACGGCAACACGCCTGCGTTCATCCGTTGGTGGGAGTGCCCACAACCAGTTCCTTGCAAGTCGAATAAGCTCAGCGTGTGTCATACCACGAACCTACATCAGATTCCAAACTGACGGAAGTGATGGTCGAGGTGTTTATAGAATAACGTACTCCACTCATCAGCCGTCAATACGCCGAGCGTCGACTGGCGTCTACCCTCAAATGCTTCGCGGCCATCGTGATGGACACGTTCGACCCACTCTGTGAACTTTTTGTGTTCTGTGAGGAAGTCTTTCTCAACCGACTGTTTCATGGCGGGAGCAGTTGGCCCATTTTTGGGATAGGGTTTATCGCCGACGAGTAGATCACGGAAAAAGAGGGCGACAAACTTCCTCATAATCCACGGTGGAGTATCGGTGCGGACACCATAGGCAAACTCATAGGCCACGGAGAGATGGGCGAGCATTTGAGCAGCCGACATTGTCCCCCATAGCCGGGGACTATCTTCGTGAAGTAACGACAGGCGTGAGAGGATTTCGGCGTGTGTTGCTTGGTCAAAAACCGATGGGAAGCGCATCATACCTCCAAAAACGAAGAAGCCCGTCTGAGTGGACGGGCTTCGTATCTTTGCCCCCGCTCGGGGGACGATCGTGGACGCTACTAGATTCGAACTAGTGACCTTTACGATGTCAACGTAACGCTCTAACCAACTGAGCTAAGCGTCCGACGGGATTCCAAAGATAGGGGGGTGGACGGAAAACTCCAAAACCGATAATCCCACTTACGTATCTCGTTATCGGGCACGATCAACGACACTCATTGCTTCACCAGGAAAGGATCGGAATGATCATCGGAATGATTTTTGGATTGGGAGCGCTTGCCCTTATCGTGGCAGCAATCTTCCGTCAGCGCGTACTTGCCGTCCGCATTGAGGATGGTGCGGCTTCTGCCGAAGAGGTTTCGAAATTAAAGGAGATCTCTGACGCTATTGCCGAAGGTGCAATGGCCTTCCTTGGTCGCGAGTATCGCGTCATGAGCATCTTCATGATCATCTTCGCAGCCCTCATCTTATGGACTGTGGACCATGGTGCGTACACAGCGGTTGCCTTCCTTGCAGGAGCAGCAACATCAGTGGTTTCGGGATACGTTGGTATGCGTATCGCCACAAAGGGTAACGTACGCACGGCATCAGCAGCGCGTATCAGCCTTCAGAAGGCATTTAACGTTGCCTTTCATTCTGGATCCGTGATGGGATTTGGTTTGACAGGACTTGCCGTTGTAGGTCTGTTACTTGTGTGGATGGGTATTGACGTACTGCTGCCACTTGGTGACGTCACGCGTGAAGTTCAGATGGAGATTCTTTCCGGCTTTGGACTTGGCGGATCAGCAGTAGCACTCTTTGGTCGTGTTGGTGGTGGTATTTACACCAAGGCAGCTGACGTTGGTGCTGACCTTGTTGGTAAGGTTGAAGCTGGCATTCCGGAAGATGACCCTCGTAACCCTGCCGTTATCGCTGATAACGTAGGTGATAATGTTGGTGACATCGCCGGCATGGGTGCTGACCTCTTCGGATCAATTGCAGAGTCGACATGTGCGGCCCTCGTTATTGGTGCTGCAGCCTATGCGGTTACACCAGAGGCATCGAGAAACATTGGTGTACTGCTCTTCCCGATGCTTGTCAACGGCGTAGGTATCCTTGCCAGCGTTATCTCCTTGCCGTTCATTCGTGCAACAGTTGAGGAAAAAGTTGAGGGTGCATTAAAGAGTGCCCTTATCATCTCGACACTCATCATGCTGGTTGCCTTGTACCCTGTCACACATTGGGTCTTTGGAACAACGACCTTCATGGTTGGTGCGGTGAATGTTGACGCAACGGGCGTGTTTGTGGCCTTGGCTGCGGGACTCATTGCTGGCCTCCTTATCGGCCTTGTCACGGAGTTCTTCACGTCGCACAGATACAAGCCGGTGCGCGAAGTAGCAGACGCATCGAAGACCGGCTCTGCAACCAACATTATTTACGGACTGGCATTGGGATACAACTCAGCTGTTATCCCGATGTTACTCATTGCCATCAGTGTTGTTGTTGGATTCGTCTTTGCTGGCATGTACGGCATTGCCTTAACGGCAATTGGTATGCTTGGCACCATTGCTGTTGGACTCACGATTGACGCCTACGGTCCTACCTCGGACAATGCCGGTGGTATTGCTGAAATGGCAGAGATGGGTAAGGACATTCGTAAGCGTACGGACGCTCTGGATGCTGCTGGAAACACGACGGCTGCAATTGGTAAGGGCTTTGCGATTGGATCTGCAGCTCTGACATCACTTGCACTCACGAGTGCCTTTTTAACGCGTGCGAACAACGTACTTGTCACACAAGGCAAAAGTCCGCTCGACCTTACGATCACGGACCCACAAGTACTTGCTGGACTCCTTGTTGGTGGAGCGCTCCCATTTGCCTTCTCTGCAATGACGATGAAAAGTGTAGGCAAGGCAGCCTTTGACATGATTGAGGAAGTGCGCCGTCAGTTCCGTGAAATCCCTGGACTCATGGAAGGAACGGCGAAGGCTGAGTATGGTAAATGTGTTGACATCTCAACGAAGGCATCAATTCGTGAGATGATTGCACCGGGCCTACTTGTTATCCTCACGCCACTCATTGTTGGATTCCTGTTTGGTCCGCAGATGCTTGCAGGCCTGCTTATGGGCGCACTCGTTGTTGGTGTAATGCTTGCCATTTCCATGGCCAACTCTGGTGGAGCCTGGGACAATGCTAAAAAGTACATTGAGACAGGTGTCCACGGTGGAAAGGGATCAGACACGCACAAGGCAGCTGTTGTTGGCGACACCGTTGGTGATCCATTTAAGGACACATCGGGTCCGGCGCTTAACATCCTCATCAAACTCATGGCCATCATCTCCCTTGTCTTTGCGGCAACCTTTGCAACGAATGGCGGCATTCTGTTGAAGTAAGGGGAAGACATCGGGAAGAACGAATACGAACGAGGGTGGAGAGATCCACCCTCGTTTTTTATTCTCCGGGAGGATTCTCCGGGAGAACGGTATTGGTAGGCGGCGGGAAAGTATTCTCCGGGAGGGTTCTCCGGGAGGATTGTCCCGGAGAACGGTATTTGTAGGCGGCGGGAAAGTATTCTCCGGGAGGATTGTCCCGGAGAATTGGATTGGTAGGGGGCGAAGTGGGCAGGTGGGAATTCTCCGGGA
>ERZ761609.2241-NODE-2241-length-14722-cov-8.018477_pt1 | contig 14722 bp, 6 predicted proteins | sample MGYA00511163_ERZ761609 | MGnify/ENA primary metagenome ERZ761609 (study PRJEB28899, sample SAMN02445070) | bioreactor sludge metagenome | biome: EBPR sludge | place: Australia: Brisbane, Thorneside Wastewater Treatment Plant | collected 2011-12-16 ... | reverse complement strand
GCGCGCGCGCCGTCGGTCCCGGCCTGTTTGGCCTGTTCGGTTGCGCGATCCTGTTGCCGCAGGGCCTCGGCCAGTTGTGACCGGGCGGAATTGGATGCCAGCCGCGCGGCGGCAAGATCGGTGCGCAGGCTGGCGGCGAGTTCCGCCAATGCGGCATCGGCATGGGTCGGGTGGTCGGTCGCGCCACAGACCGGGCAGGGCGTGTCCGGCTCCAGCCGCAATCGCAGGGCTTGCGCCGCGTCGGATGCCGCAAGATCGGCCCGTTCGACCGGAGCGGTCAGGGCGGCGACCTGTGCCTCGGCCCGTGCCAGATCACCGGTGGCGCGCGTGGCATCGCCCTGCGCCGTGGCCAGCAGGGTTGCGGCGGTCTCTCCGCTCGCCTTGGCGTTTGCGAGGTCGGTGCTGGCCGCTGCGTGATCGGCCCCGACGCGGATCATATCGGCCAGAGCCGAGGACAGGGCAGCGAGATCCCCGGCGCGGCGGGCGGGATGGGCGGCCTCAACCGCGCTGATGGCTGTGGCAAGGTTAGCCGATTGCCGGGCCAGACCGGCCTCTGCGGTCCGGTCGGCCTGGTCCTGCGCGGTCAGCGTTGCCAGGTCTTGCGCCAGACCGGCCAGCTTTTCCGTGTGCTTTGCGGCTTCGCCTTCTGCTGCGGTCAGTGCCTCTCTGGCCGTGGCATGCTCCGCGATCTGTGCGCGGACCTGCCCCCAAATGTCGGCCAGACCCACGTCAGCCGAAAGGCTGGCGAGTGCCGTTTCCGTTTCGGTCAGGGTTGTGCGGTGATTGGCTTCTTCGGTCTGCAGGGTGGTGAGCGCGACGTGCAGGACACTTGCCTCCTGCGCTGCACGGGTTGCCTGACCTTCTGCAGCCGCAACCTCTGTTGCCGCAGACAGGATCTGCTGATCCAGCGCCGCCGCCTGATCCCAGATCGGGCCGAAGGCTTTGAACTCCGCTTCCCGGGCGGTGAACTCGGCCTCGGCCTGATCCGATTGTTGCCGGGCCGTCGCCGTCTTTGTCGTTGCCTCGGCTGCCAGCGACCGGGCGCCCACAAGGGCGATGTTCGCCGCTGCAAGCCGGGTTTCAGAGGTCTGGACGGCCAGCCATGGGGCCCGCAACGGGGCGGCGCGGTCGATGCGGGCCAGTTGCGCGCGCTCGGGCGCGGCGGAGGTGTGATCGGCGATGGCCTGTGTCTCTGCGGCCTCGGCCAGCGTAAGTTGCCGGAGGGCAGCGGTGTGGCGTGTGTGGAGGTCAAGCTGCACCTGCAAGGCTTTAGCGGTGGTGATGCCGCTCTCATGGGCTTCTGTCAGGTCCACGTTCTCCGCCTCTAACGCGGCGCGGTTCTCGTCCGAGAGCAACCGGTAGCCCGCCCGCTGCAGGATCAGCGCGTCATGGGCCTGCCGGGCCGCGTCATGCCGTTCATAGATGCGAATCGAGACATCGCGGTAAAGCCCGGTGCCCGTGACCTTTTCCAGAAGGCCGGCGCGGTCGTTGGTATCGGCGCGCAGAAAGGCGTCGAAATCGCCCTGCGCCAGAAGCACCGTGCGGCGGAATTCCTCATAGGAGAAACCGGTCAGCGTCACGATCATCTCGTTGACGGCCGAGAGCAGGTTGGCAAGCGGCTGGCCGTCAGCCGCGCGGGACAGAGAGCGGGAGACATTTTGTAAACGGCCATCGGCCTTGTCGCGCGCGCGTCGCGCCTGCCAGCGGGCGATGTAATCCTGTCCGTCCCGGGCGGTAAAGCGGACCTCGGCCCAACCCTGTGTTGCACCGCGTCGCAGCATGGCGCGGGAATCTCGGGCCTTGATCGTATCGCCCGATGGGTCAGGGACCTCATCCGTTGTCGCGCCGCCCGCAAGGCGCGGCGCGTCGCCATAAAGCGCCAGACACATCGCATCGAGAATCGAGGATTTGCCCGCCCCGGTCTCGCCCGTGATGGCAAAGAGGCCCGCGCCGGCCAGCGGTTCAGCGGTGAAATCCACGGAGAACGGCTGGGCAAGGCTCGCGATATTCTGGCCGGAGATGGAAAGGATGCGCATTCTGTGGCTCCGGGATCAGACTTCGGACAGGGCGTCGCGGAAGGCGGCCAGATGGGTGCTGCCCGGGTCTTGGCCATGCGCTTGCCGGAAGGCGGTGATGAACAGATCCTCGGGCGTGGTCTCGGATAGGCTGGGGGGCGGTGCGTCCGGTGTTGCGGCAACCTCTGGCCTGATGATCGAGAGCCCGGCGAGGCGCAGCGGCAAGCCTTCAATCAGCGCCTCGGCCTCGGCCCGCAGTTGCGTCACCGGGCGGTCGGCAAGGATCGCGAGGTAGACGAAGGGCTGCGCACTGCGCGGTGTGTCAGACGCAAGGTTCAGCGCCGCCAGCGCGGCCGCAATTTCGGCCAGCGGGGCCGCGCCGCGCGCAGGCAGGCGGTGTATGGCGACAGGACGCGGCAGGGGAATGTGGCGCGGCGCGAAGCCCTCATCCAGATCCAGAAGCGTGACGCCGTGGTCATAGGCGATTTCGGCGGCGGAAAGCGGGAAGGGAGAGCCGGAATAGCGCACCCGCCCGGCGTCGAGCGATTGCGGGCGATGCAAATGGCCAAGCGCGACATAGGACAGCGCGGGCGGAAAAATGTCGGGCGGCACCGCATGTTCACCGCCGATCAGGATGCGGCGTTCGGCCCCCTCAGATTCTAGGCCGCCGGCGCAGGTCAGGTGCCCCATGGCGAGAAGGGGGAGGCTGTTTGCCCGGGTTGCGGCCGCTTCAGACATCGCCAGATGCAGGGCGCGGGCGGCAGCGGTGATGGCGGGCTCGGCCCCGCCCGTGGCTCCCAGTTGCAAGCCCGGCAGATCACCCGCGCGCAGGAAGGGCACGGCCAGGACGTGCGCCCGGAGCGTGCCGCTGCTGTCGCGCAAGCCGATCAGGTGGCGGTCCATATCGACGCCATCCGGCCCATGCCGCAAGGTGCCGATCACATGCACGTAAAGCGCGGCCAGCACCGCCTCGGGGGCTTCAAGCCTCTGGGCCGGATCGTGGTTGCCCGCCGTCATCACGATCTGCAACCGGGGATTTGCTCTGTGAAACCCCGCGATAGCTTCGTAAAGCAGGCGTTGCGCCTCGCCCGAGGGGTTGATGCCATCGAAGACATCCCCGGCGACCAGCAGGGCGTCGATCCGCTCGGTCACGATCAGGTCGCGCAGATTTGCCAGAAAGGCGCGATGCTCATGCTCTCGCGTCCAGCCATTCAAGGTCTGGCCAATGTGCCAGTCGGCAGTGTGCAGGATGCGCATGAGGGCCTCGAACTGATTGACAAGCAGAGCTTAGTATGGATATAAAATATACGGGCATTGTATGAATGTCCATATACTTTATATTCTGATGGTGCGTGATGCTGAAATGGGGTGTCGAGCGGCGGCTGGAGTTCATTGAATTCCGCCTGTTCTGGGAGGGTGGTGTCAACCGATCCGACCTGATCGATACCTTTGGTGTCTCGGTGCCGCAGGCCTCGAAGGATCTGACGCATTATCAGGAGCGCGCACCCCACAATGCGATCTATGACAAGAGTGCGCGGCGCTATGTGGCGGGGCCGGAGTTTCGGCCTGTGTTTCTGGACCCTGATCCCGATGCCTACCTCATGCGCCTGCGAACGCTGGCGGAGGGTCTGGTCGAGGCCGGGTCCAGCTGGCTCTCTGTGCCGCCCGAGATGGATATTGCACTGACGCCCCGCCGCAAAGTGGATGTGGGGGCGCTGCGCGCCATTCTCGCGGCGATCCGAGGGGGGCAATCGCTGGATGTCTGCTATCAGTCGATGAGCCGGGATCGTCCGGACCCGACTTGGCGCAGGATAACCCCCCATGCCTTTGGCCATGACGGGTTCCGCTGGCACGCCCGTGCCTGGTGCCATGAGACTGGGCGGTTCAAGGATTTCCTTCTGCCGCGGATTCTGGAGATTGGGGCGACCTCCGCGCCCGGTGCCGACGGTGTGCAAGATCGCCTGTGGCATGAGGCCTTCGACATCATACTCGTCCCCCATCCCGGGTTGTCGCCGGGGCAGCAGGCCGTGGTGGCGAAGGATTACGATATGGCGGATGGGCGGTCAGTGCTGACCGTCCGATATGCGATGCTGTTCTATGTGATGCGCCGTCTGGGGCTGCTCAACGATGCAAGCGGGCGTGATCCCCGCACACAGCATATCGTCGCTGATAATGCACCTGAACTCGCTGCAGCGCTTACGCGGGCGCAGCACGAATTCGACGGTGTCGGTATCTGAAGATGGTCGTGTCGCAGAAATATCGAATGTCCTTCAGTGTTGGCGGCTTGATGCTCAACGAGAGCCTTGCGATTGCACAAAGCTATCGCGCGGGCGAGCCATGGGGGGCTGCGCGTGATCGCCTGTTACGGGAGGGGGCTTCTGCACTGCCGAAACTTGCCTCACAGACCCGCGCTTTGCGCGAAGTCTACGATCGGATCGGGCAACTGACCGAGGCTGAGCGGCTTTGGATGCTGGAGGAAGCTGATCGCGCCGGGCAGCAGGCAATGATGTGGCTGGCGATTTGCCGCACCTACCGCTTTGTTCGTGAATTCGCAGTTGAGGTGATTTCCGATCGCTTCGCCAGCTGGAGACTGGAGCTTGGCCATGATGCTTTTGATCGGTTCCTCGCCGGAAAGGCTGAATTCGATCAAAGCCTTGCCGAACTCTCGCCATCAACCTGCGCGAAATTGCGGCAGGTCCTGTTTCGCATTTTGCGCGAATCTGGTTTGCTCTCGGCGAACAGCCAGATTGAGGCCGTTTGGTTGCCGCTGCGGATGAAGCTGTTGATCGAAGAGAATAGCCCTGAGGACCTGTGGGTTTTTCCGGGAAGTGAGGGGGCAAGGTGAGCACGAAAACAGATCGGCGCGGGCGTGCCGAGCACCTTTTCAAAGTTGTATCAAGCGCACGGTTCCTGAACAAACAGGGCTTGGGCAATGAGGTGCCGTTTTTCATCTGCGCCTATGATGCGGCGGATGGTCTGACCCAGGTTGAGGACCGCAAGGATCTGATTGCGCGCCTCGGCCATGCCGGTGTCCGGGTTCTTGATGTTGATCTTTACGATCTGTCGATTGAAATCCTGAAAGAGCGTGCGATTTTTGATCAGTTGCTGGATGTTGAAGCGGAGACAGACAAAACCGAACTGAAGGAGCTGCTGCAAGGCGTCCTGGATCCGCAGGAGCATCTGATTCCGGCGATTGGCAGCCGGATCGAGGCCACGCCGCATGATGTGATCTTCCTGTCGGGCGTGGGTGAGGTCTATCCCTTCCTGAGGTCGCATAATGTGCTGAACAACCTGCAAAGCACTGCGAAAGACTGCCCGACCGTGATGTTTTTCCCGGGCAACTACACCCATGCTCTGGCCACCGGCGCTTCGCTGGAACTGTTCGGCCGCTTGCATGATGACAAATACTACCGCGCTTTCAATATTCTGAATTACGAGGTCTGATCCATGGCTACCTTATTGCGTGACATCTTTGCCAAGCCGGTCGACCGCGCGATTGATGGTGTCATCAAGGCTGACGATAAAGCCAGCCTGCTGATCGAGTTGGATGAATATGTCATCACCAATGAAATTGGTGCCCGGCTTGAGCAGTTTCTGGATGCCTATAACAATTACGATACGGCCAATGGAGTCTGGATCTCTGGCTTCTTCGGTTCGGGTAAATCACACCTCTTGAAGATGCTCGCTCTGCTTTTGGAGAATGATGAGATCGATGGGCGTCGCGCCTTTGATGTTTTCGAAGGGAAGCTTGCTGACAAGCCGATGCTGTCTGGGGCTCTGCGGAAGGCAGTTTCGATTCCGTCGCGCTCGGTTTTGTTCAATATCGATCAGAAAGCCGATGTCATTTCAAAGACCGATGTGGATGCGCTTTTGGCGGTGTTCCAGAAGGTCTTTGACGAGATGTGCGGATATTATGGTAAACTGCCGCATATTGCACAGTTCGAGCGCGATCTGGATAGCCGTGGAAAGCTGCAAGTCTTCAAGGATGCCTTTGCCAAATCCTCGGGCAAGTCGTGGGAGCGCGGTCGCGAACAGGCCCTGATGGAGGGACGTCATGTGGCTGCGGCGTTCGCCGAGGTCACAGGTGATGATGGCAAGGATATTCTGGGTCAGTATCGCAAGGATACCAGGGTCTCGATCGAGGATTTCGCCAATATGGTGAAGGCTTGGATCGACGCGCAGGGGCCAAAATTCCGCCTGAACTTTTTTGTCGACGAGGTCGGTCAGTATATTGCAGACAATGTCAAGCTGATGACAAACCTGCAAACGATTGCCGAAAGCCTGAATACCAAATGCAAGGGGCAGGCATGGATTATCGTGACCGCTCAGCAGGATATGAGTTCGGTCATCGGGGATATGACGGCTCAGCAGGAAAATGACTTCTCGAAGATCCAGGCCCGGTTTGCGAACCGAATGCCGCTTAATTCGCAAGATGTGGCCGAGGTGATCCAGAGGCGGTTGCTGTCAAAGACGGAGAAGGGCCAGATCACCCTGGGCAATCTTTACGATGCCGAGGAAAACAACCTTCGCACGCTGTTTGACTTTGGTGACAATTCGTTCAAGTTCAAGAATTTCTCAGGGAAGGAGCAGTTTGTCGCGTCCTATCCTTTCCCGAACTACCAATATGACCTGTTCCAGCGCGCAATCATGGGCCTGTCGCAGCACAATGCCTTTGAGGGCAAGCACAGCTCGGTTGGCGAACGCTCGATGCTTGGCGTGTTCCAGGAGGTGGCCAAGCAGCTGGCGCAGACTGAGGTCGGCGGGCTCGTGACCTTCGACCTCATGTTTGAGGGCATCCGGACCGCGCTCAAATCCTCGGTGCAGCAGTCTGTTCAGCTGGCCGAGAAAAACCTTGGTGATGAGTTTGCCGTGCGGGTGCTGAAGGTCTTGTTCCTTGTCAAATATGTCAAGGAATTCAAGCCGACGGCGCGCAATATCTCGATCCTGCTGCTGTCGAAGTTCGAGGCGGATCAGACGGAACAACGTCGCAAGATCGAAGCAGCGCTGTCGCTTCTGGAGCGTCAGACGCTGATCCAGCGCAATGGCGAAGTCTTTGAATTCCTGACCAATGAAGAAAAGGACGTCGAGGCTGAAATCAAGGCCATCGCTGTCGATCCGGCTGAAATCGAACGCCATCTTGATGAACTGGCCTTCGGGGCGATCCTGAAACACAGCAAGATCAAACATGCGGCCACGGGGATCGACTATCCTTTCACCCGCAAGTTGGATGGTCACAAGCTGAACCGGGATTATGAGCTGTCGATCAATTTTATCTCGCCCTTCAGCGATGAATCCGACACGCCGGACGTGGTTCGCTCAACCAGCATGGCCACGGATGAGCTGGTCGTTCTGTTCGGTCGGGATCCCCGGTTCACCCAGGATCTGATTCTTTGGCTCAAGACCTCGAAATTCGCCAAGCAAACAGGTTCGACCGAAGGGCAGCCGGGGCGCTCGCGTATCATCGCAGAAAAGCGCGAGCAGAATACCCGGCGGGAGAAAGAGCTGATCCTGCGTCTTCGTGGCCTGATGGGCAATGCCCGCCTCTTCGTTCGGGGAAGCGAGCTGGAAGTCGGCGGCGAGGATCCGCAGGACCGTATCGTCAAGGGTTTCCAGACATTGGTGGACAAGGTCTATACCGGCCTGCCGGTGCTGCGGGGGGCGTCTTATTCCGAGGCCGATCTCAGTCGGGCGGGGCGGATTGACGGGGGGCTGTTTGGCGGCGAAGGCAGTGGTCTGACCGAGGCTGAAAAGGACGTGCTCGATCATGCACAGGCACAGATGCGGCTTGGAACGCGCGTCTCGGCCAAGGCGCTTGTCGAGAAATTCGGGGCCAAGCCCTATGGCTGGCCGGGCATCGCGGTTCTCTGTCTGACCGCGAGCCTTTCTGCGCGCGGCAAGCTTGAGGCACGCATCGACAGTGCGTTGATTGAAGGCGATGCCCTGGTGCAAAGCCTGCGCAACAGCCATGCACTCGGCAATATCCTGCTATCGCCGCAGGTCGAATTCACCGCAGGCCAGATCCGTAAATCGCGCGAGCTGTTCCAGGCGCTCTTCGATCTTCCGCCATCGGGGAACGATGCCCGTAGCCTGGGCGCAGAGTGGCAGACCCAGTCGCGCAAGCTGATAGATGAGTTGGAGCGTTTTGGACGTCAGTCAGCGCAGTATCCGTTTGTTGCCGCGCTCGATCCCCTGCGCCTGATCCTTGACGCGATGCGTGACCAGGCTGCGACCTGGTTCATCACCGGTCCTGTCGGGCAGGAGGACCAATTGCTTGATGCGAAAGAGGATGTCCTCGACAAGATCCGCAGCTTCATGTCGGGCCCGCAAAAGGCGATTTATGACGACGTTCGCGCCTTCCTGAGCGCGCAGGATCAGAACATTGCCTACCTTGCTGATGGCTCATCTGATGCGATGCGCGCAGCACTTGCAGATCCGAATTGCTTCAAGGGGTCCGCCATGCAGGGCCTGAAGGCTGATTTTTACGCGCTGAAGGAGCGTGTCGAGCAGGCCGTTCTGGCAGAGCGCACCACGGTCATTGCCGCGATTGACGAGGTCGCTGCCAAGATCGCCCAGACATCGGAATTCCTTGCGCTCGCGCCTGAGCAGCAGGCTCGCATCCAGACCAGGCTGGCGGATCGTAAGGCCGCGCAAGCGGGCCAAAGCCTGATCCCGGCGCTCCGCAATCAGGCCAACGAGGTTCGCGCCAGCCTTCTGGCCGATACCCTGACCCAGATCGCAGCGCTTTCACCGTCCCGCGAGTTTTATCGCCAACCCGAACCCACCGGTGGTGCGCTGCATGAGGCCCCGGCGAAAGATCCGGTCAAGGCGTCCGTCCAACCCATTCCCGCCCAACCGAAATACATCAATGCGCGTTCGATCACCGTCCGCTTCGCCAAACCCTATCTCGAAGATGAGGCCGACGTGACCCGCTACCTTGACGAAATGCGAAAGACCCTGCTGGCCGAAATCGGCGCAGGCAATAAGGTGACTGTCTGATGGATACCAACGCGCTGAAGAAATTTGCCCAAGCCGCGCGCAATCTGCTGATCGATCAGGTCACCGCCCGCCTTGATATGGTGCTGTCTGATGGTGCCGCAGCGCGGCGCGAACACCCCGCCGCGATCCGCAAGCTCGAAGCCGCAGTGGCCGCCTCCCGCCCGCAGGTGATCGACCAAGCCGCCTATACCTGGTTCAACCGCTTCACTGCGCTGCGGTTCATGGATGCGACGGGGCTGACCAACCCGCGCGTGGTCTCGCCCGCTGACGGCGCCACCCGGCCCGAGATTCTGGCCGAGGCGCTGGCCGGCAACCTGCCCGATGCCGCCCGCCCCGAGATCGCCGAATATCTGAACGGCACCCGGCCCGCGCATGACGGCCAGGCCGAGGCTTACCGCCTGCTCGTGATCCATGCCTGCAACGATTGGCACGGCCCCATGCCCTTCATGTTTGAGCGGGCCGAGGATTACACCGAGCTTTTGATGCCCGACGACCTGCTGTCACAAACCAGCATCCTCGCCCGCCTGCGCGAGGTGATGACCGAAGAGGCCTGCAAGGATGTCGAGATCATCGGCTGGCTCTACCAGTTCTACATCTCGGAAAAGAAGGACCAGGTCTTTGCGGGCCTGAAGAAGAACGTGAAGATCACCGCCGAGAACATCCCGGCGGCGACGCAGCTCTTCACGCCGCATTGGATTGTCCGCTACCTGGTGGAAAACTCGCTGGGCCGGTTGTGGCTCTTGAACCGCCCGCAGTCCGGGCTGGCTTTGAGGATGGACTATTACATCGCGCCGGTGGAGCCCGAGACGGATTTCCTGCGGATCGCACGGGCCGAGGACATCCGCATCTGCGATCCGGCCTGCGGTTCGGGCCATATGCTGACCTATGCCTTCGATCTGCTGTATGAGATCTATGCCGAGGAAGGCCATGACGCGGCCGAGATCCCCGGTCTGATCTTGGCGCACAACCTGACCGGGGTCGAGATAGACGACCGGGCCGGGGCGCTGGCGGCCTTTGCCCTGTCGATGAAAGCGGCGGCCCGTCTGGGGCGGCGGCGCTTCCTGCGGATGGAGGCGCGGCCCAACATCGTGGTGTTGCAACCGTCTCGTGTTTCGCTTGATGATGTTTGGCAAATTTGGACCAAACTGCCGGGTTCTTTCCATGCAACCCTTACGGAACTTCGATCTCTGTTGAACAGCCTCCCGGGCTTTGTCGATGATGTCGCATCTGCAATCGACCATATTCACGGCGCGCTTGCCAATGCGACTTCTGCTGATGCTGTCATGGGGGTGTTCGTGACCTTCGAGGCCGCCTTGCAGCGAAGCATCGCACTATTTCATGAAATGGCGTCAAAGCCAAAAGTGCTTGCGGCTTATGACGAAATATCCTCCGGGCTATGGCATGCTGCCGTGAACGCACGCCCTTGGCGCGAAGTGGAAGGGCTCTTGGCCGCGTTTCGCAAACAATCTGGTTGTGAGGAGGTCGCTCAGCGTCTTGAGGGCATCATGCTGGCCATGATGAACCCAAAGAATGATATGACGAAAGAGGCTGTGGCGCTTTCCCACTTCCAATCACGATTGACCCATGCTGCTGGTAAGACCGAGCTGTTCGCGCAGTTCCAAAGAAATGTGAACATCTTGCGCGCCGACATGCGCCACTGCGTGGAGCTTTTGGCCGATCTCCAGCAGTTCGAGCAGGCGAAGAACTTCGGCTCGCTGATCGTGCCGAAGCTGCGGGATCCGGCCGAGACGCTGCGGGTGGTTCAGGCGCGGGACTTCGACGCGGATTTGCTGCTGCGCCCGGTGCTGGAGCGCTTGGAGAAGGCGCTGCAGATGGCCGAGGCGCTGTCGCCGAAGTATCATGTGGTGGTGGCGAACCCGCCTTATATGGGCGGGAAGAACATGAGCGAAACAATCGCTGATTTTTTGAAGTCGAACTATCCGGATGTAAAGTTTGACTTGTTTTCTTCGTTCATGGTTCGCAATACGCAACTGGCAATCAAGGGTGGTCACCTTGGATACATGACGCCGTTCGTGTGGATGTTCATTTCCACCTATCATCCTTTGCGAGAGTTTATCCTGAATGAGAAGTCAATCACTAGCCTGATTCAGTTGGAATACTCAGCTTTCGAAGGGGCGACCGTTCCAATTTGCGCATTCACACTTTCCAACTCGCACATGCCAGAGATGAAAGGAGGGTTTGTTAAACTGTCAGATTTTCGTGGCGCGGCGAGTCAGGCGCCAAAGGCACTGGAAGCTATTCGCAACACCGATTGCGGTTGGTTTTATCGCGCATCCGCGAAAGACTTTGGGCGCATTCCAGGTAGTCCAATTTCCTATTGGTTGGGTGAGAATATATACAGGCTGTACAGTGGTCAGCTGATTGGGCAGTTGTGTGAAATAAAAGAAGGCGTCGGAACACGGAATGACGACGTTTTCATGAAGATGTGCTGGGAGGTCTCTCAGGTCAATATTGGTCGTGATAGACGTTGGATTCTGACCGATAAGGCGGGTGGATTTAGGAAGTGGTATCTGGGGCCGGACTTTCTCATGGATTGGGAAGATGATGGTTTCCGGATCAAAAATTACAGGAACCCAGATGGCTCCTTAAAGTCTCGTCCGCAAAATTTGAAGTACATGTTCCAAAGTGGTGCGACATGGGGCTTTGTTGGATCGGGGATAACCAGCTTCCGCTGGAGACCGGAAGGGTATGGCTTTACCAGCGCAGCAATTTCGATCTTTGGGGAAAATGCGTTCGACACCTTAGCATTCCTCAACACGAACCTGATGCGACTACTCCTTCAGGTTCGCGGCGGGACCCTGAATGTGGTATCCGGAGTCGTATCCGACCTGCCAGCACTCAACGCAGCTCCGCAGGAGCGTCATCAGCTTCGGATTAATACTGAGACGTTGCTGAAGGCGGCAAAAGATGACTGGGCAGCATTTGAGCCCGCGTGGGACTTCACCACCCTCCCGCTCCTCCAGCCCGAGCATCGCGCCGAAACGCTCTCGGCCAGCTACACGAACCTCCGCGCCCATTGGGCGGGGATGACGGATGAGATGCAGCGGCTGGAGGAGGAGAACAACCGCATCTTCATCGATGCCTATGGCCTGCAAGACGAACTCACCCCCGAGGTGCCGATCGAGGAGATCACCCTTACCTGCAACCCTGCCTATCGCTATGGCGTGAAGGGCACCGAGGAGGACCGCGAGGCGCGGTTGCGGCAGGAGACGGTGGAGGAACTTCTCCACTATGCCGTGGGCTGCATGTTCGGGCGCTACAGCCTCGACGCGCCCAGCCTGATCCTCGCCAATCAGGGCGAAGGGATCGAGGACTATCTGGCCCGCATTCCCGCGCCTACATTCGAGCCCGACCGCGACAATGTCATCCCGGTGCTCGATGCCGACTGGTTCGCCGATGACATCGTCACCCGCGCCCGCGATTTCCTGCGCGTGACCTTTGGCGAGGCGAAGTTCCGCGAGAACCTCGCCTTCGTGGAGGCCGCCCTGGGCAAGGATCTGCGCCGCTGGTTCACGAAGGATTTCTTCGATTACCACGTGCGCCGATACAAGAAGCGCCCGATCTACTGGATGTTCTCCAGCCCCAAGGGCAGCTTCAATGCGCTGATCTATATGCACCGCTACCGGCCCGACACCGTCTCGGTCGTGCTGAACCAATACCTGCGCGAGTTCATCGCCAAGCTGGAGGTCGAACGCGGGCGGCTGGAGAAGCTGGCCGATGACCCGACCGCGACCCCGGCGCAACGGACCAAGGCGCAGAAGGAGGTCGGCGCGGTGATCAAACAGATCGACGAGCTGACCGCATGGGAGCGCGATGTAGTCTATCCGATGGCGCAGAAAAAGATACCGATTGATCTCGATGACGGGGTTAAGCGCAACTACCCGCTGTTCAAGGGCGCGCTGAAGCCGATCAAGGGGCTGGAGGCGGCGGATGACTGACCGCATCACCGCAGGTCTGGTGCGGCTTTACGAGGATCAGGGTCACCGCATCGTCTTCTGGTATGACGCCAACCGCGACCTGCGGGCGGCGTTCGACGCGCTGGACCTGCCCGGCGTGACCAAACTGGAGATCGCGAACAACGAGTTCGGCCTGAAATACCGCCTGCTGCGGGAACAGCCGAAAGCGCGGTTCCTGCTCTACAAGGAAGGCCCCGAGCCGCCGATGGCGGATAACTGGTTGCTGGATCTGCAACTCGCGACCGCCGTGTTCCGCGCCGATCAGGCGGCGATCTGGGTGGCGGAACTCGGCATCCCGGCGAGGTATGAGGCGGCCGTCCGCGACCATATGGAGTTCTACCGTTCCGGCAAGCGGCTGGATGCTCTGCGCGAGATGGAACGGGATCGCCCCAGCAGCCATGAAAACGACATTCGTCGCAAGATGCTGGCGGTTTGTGCGGGTTCCAGTGGTGATCTGGATACGGTGGTCGAGGCGCTATTGGCGGAACTGGCCGAAGAGCGTGACGATGCCTTGCGCTTGACTGAGCGGGTGGGTCTGTTGCCATTCTTCTGGACCGAGGTCGCTGCGCGCTATGGCTATGCGCCGGATGCTCCCGATTTTCAGGATTTCGCCATCTCGCTTTTCGCCAGCTCATGGGCGCGGGCGATGGGAGATAAGGCTGCGCTGACCGGGGATGCTGCGCTGATGTTCCGGCGCTGGAGCGCGTCGAAATATGCCGTATCGGCCTTTGAGGCCCTTTCGGGCCAGTATCAGGATGTGCTGAAGATCAAGGATGATCTGGCGGCCCGCGATTTCCGAAAACTGATGGCGCATGACCATTTCGAGGAAGTTGATCGCCGCATCGTTCTTGAGATCGTCAAAGGCCTGTCTGAGCAGAGCCTGAACGCAACGGATGTGCTGGCCTGGGTGCGGGAGCGGCGACAGAGCCATTGGTATGGCCGCTACGCCGATGTCTATCAGGCGATCGAGGCGGCGACCGAGTTCCAAAAGGCGCTGGCCGAGGCGGATCTGACAATGACCAGCGTTTCCGATGGGGTAAAACGCTATGCGGCAAGCTGGTTCCGGCTGGACCAGCTTTACCGCAAGTTCATCTACCATATGCAGAAAAGCGGGCAGGCAGGGTTGTTGTCCTCGCTCTATGAGGCGGTGGAAAAGCGTTACACCACGAATTTTGTGCTGAAGCTGAATGATGCCTGGCAAGATCAGGTGGCCCGGCTTGACGATTGGTCGGTGCCGGGCTTTCCGCGACAGATGGATTTCTACCGCGATCAGGCCGCAGAGTTTCGGCGCAAGGATCAGAAGGTCGTCGTCGTCATCTCGGACGCGCTGCGCTATGAAGTTGCCGAGGAGGCGCTCCGCCAGATCCGCAGCTTGAACCGTTTCGAGGCAGAGCTGAAGCCGATGATTGGCGCGCTGCCGAGCTATACCCAGCTTGGGATGGCGGCGCTTTTGCCGCATCAGCGCCTGTCATTCGCGGATGACGGTGACCTTGTCCTGCTCGACGGCGCCAGCACGGTTGGGGCTGGCCCTCGTGAAAAGGCGCTGACCGCGGGCCGTGTGGGCGACCGGGCAAAGGTTCTCGCGGCGAAGGATTTCATGAACCTCAGCACGGCTGAGGGGAAAGAAATCTTCCGCGATCACGACATTCTTTATCTTTACCACAATCAGATTGACGCGGCAGGCGACAAGCTGGCGACCGAAGAATATGTGCCCAAAGCCGCCGAAGATGCCAT
>ERZ761609.2240-NODE-2240-length-14731-cov-633.729490_pt1 | contig 14731 bp, 10 predicted proteins | sample MGYA00511163_ERZ761609 | MGnify/ENA primary metagenome ERZ761609 (study PRJEB28899, sample SAMN02445070) | bioreactor sludge metagenome | biome: EBPR sludge | place: Australia: Brisbane, Thorneside Wastewater Treatment Plant | collected 2011-12-16 ... | reverse complement strand
CGAGATTGGTCAGTGACTGGAGTTCAGACGTGTGCTCTTCCGATCTCAGCACCGATGACCGCAGCGCCGTTCAGCAGCAGGGCTTCGCGACGCCCGAAGACGCCGCCGGCGCACTCGCCGAGGCCGTGCGTGCGCAGGATGTGCAGGCGTTGCTGGCGGTGGTTGGCCCGGCATCACGCAGTTGGCTGTCGAGTGGCGATGCGGTCGCCGATCGCGCCGAGTGGCAAAGATTCCTCGCCGCCTACGATCGCAAGCATGCGATCGGCCCGCTGGGCGATGGCCGCGCGCTGCTGCTCGTCGGCGACGATGACTGGCCTTTCCCGGCGCCGCTGGTGCGCAAGGGCGAGCGCTGGTTCTTCGATGCGGCAGCCGGGCGAGAGGAGATCCTCAACCGGCGGATCGGCCGCAACGAGCTGGACACCATCCAGACGCTGCTGGCGATCGTCGATGCACAGCGCGAATATGCCGCCGGTGACCTCGACGGCAACGGCTCGAACGACTATGCACGCCGCTTCGTTTCCAGCGAGGGCACGCGTGACGGCCTGTTCTGGCCGGTTGCGCCTGATCAACCGGCAAGCCCGCTGGGGTCACTGGTCGGCGAGGCGACGCGCGAAGGCTATCGCGCGCAGGCGCCAGGCGGTCGTCCGGCCGCGTATCATGGCTATAGGTACCGGATTCTCGACGCACAGGGCCCGGCCGCGTCGGGCGGCGCCTACAGCTATTCGGTCGATGGGCGCATGGTCGGCGGTTTCGCGGTGCTCGCCTACCCGGCGAGCCACGGCGTCTCGGGCGTGATGAGTTTCATCGTCAATCACGAGGGCGTCGTCTACCAGAAGAATCTCGGCCGCAACAGCGCCGCGGTGGCGAGAAAGATCCAGCGTTTCAACCCGGACGCCGGCTGGACGAAGGTCCAGCTCGACTAGCGCGGATCCGGCGCGGACAGCCGGGCTGCGACGAGAGAGCGGCCGGTTCGCTGCCGGCGTTTGCCGACGTCCGGCTGGCGCGCGTCGTGCTCGCTGCCCGCTGCTACACAACCAGCACAGGGCGGCACGATCGGGACGTGGACAGCGGCTGGTCAAATCGGCCATAATCCGCCGAACTCTCGACGCCGCCCGCCATGAAGTTCCTCTTCGACCTCTTTCCCGTCATCCTCTTCTTCATCGCCTACAAGGTCTTCGACATCTACGTCGCGACCGCGGTCGCCATCGGTGCCACTTTCGCGCAGATCGGCTGGCTGTGGTTCCGGGGTCGCAAGATCGACACGATGCTCTGGGTGAGCCTGGTGATCATCAGCGTTTTTGGTGGCATGACCCTGGTGCTGCACGATGAGGAGTTCATCAAGTGGAAGCCGACGGTGCTCTACTGGGCGTTTGCTGCAACTCTGCTCGGTGGCACGCTGTTCCTGAAGAAGAATCTGATCCGCCTGCTGATGGCAGAGCAAATGCAGTTGCCCGACGTTGCCTGGGCGAAGCTGAACTGGTCGTGGATTGCCTTCTTTGCCTTCATGGGCGTGGCCAACCTCTTCGTCGCATTCAATTTTTCGACTGACGACTGGGTCAACTTCAAGCTTTTCGGCGGCATGGGGCTGATGCTGGTCTTCGTGCTTGCGCAGGGTCTGCTGCTGTCGAAGTACATCGAGGAGAAGTGACGATGTTCTACATGATCGTTGGTGAGGACCGACCCGGCTCGCTGGCCGAGCGGCTGGCGGCGCGACCGGCGCATGTCGAGCGTCTGCAGGCGCTGCAGGCTGAAGGCCGCCTGCTGCTGGCCGGACCCTGCCCGGCAATCGATTCGCCGGACCCCGGGCCGGCCGGTTTTTCCGGCAGCCTGATCGTTGCCGAGTTCGACTCACTCGCAGCGGCCCAAGTCTGGGCCGACGCGGACCCCTATGTCGCCGCCGGCGTGTACGCGCAGGTTAGCGTCAAGCCGTTCAGGAAGGTGCTGCCGGCGTGAGCGGATCGGCAATCGTCGTCGGCGATGCTGCGGACGTCGCCGGGCTGATCCGTCAGCGACTTGCGGTGCTGGCGCCGACACGCCTCGAGCTGATCGACGATTCCGCGAGGCACGCCGGGCATGCGGGCGCGAGGAGCGGCGGCGGGCACTATCGCCTGCTGATCGTTGCCGAGGCCTTTGCCGGGCAGCCGCGATTGCGACGGCACCGGCTGGTGCATGAGACGCTCGGAGAGCTGATGCGCAGCAGGATCCACGCCCTGAGCGTCCAGGCGCTGAGTCCACAGGAGGCTTCCGCGGCGGCTGTACCGTCCGTCTGAGCCGATCCACACTTTACCCCAACCCTCCGAAGACAAGGAAACCCACAAATGCACAAGCTTTCAAAACTGGCCGGCGCGTTGTTGCTCGGCGCTCTCGTCTCGCTGCCGGCGCTTGCCCAGAAAGCTCCCGCCGGCGGGGCCGTGGCGACGGTCAACGGCGTCGCCATTCCACAGGCGATCGCCAACGCCTTCGTCGCCGAACAGGAGGCGCAGGGAGCCCCCGACACACCGGAACTAAAGAACGCCGTCCGCGAAGAACTGATCCGTCGCGAGTTGCTGGTCCAAGAGGCGAAGAAGCTGGGTCTCGACAAGAAGCCTGATGTCGCGGCGCAGGCCGATCTGGCGCGGCAGGCGATCTTCATTCGCGCTTTCGTGCAGGACTACGTCAAGAAGCATCCGATCAGCGACGAGCAGCTGAAGGCTGCCTACGACCGGGTCAAGGGCCAGATGGGCAATACCGAGTACAAGGTGCGCCACATCCTGGTGGAGAAGGAGGACGATGCCAAGCTGATCATCGGCAACCTGAAGAAGGGCGCGAAGTTCGACGAACTGGCGAAGCAGTCGAAGGATCCGGGGTCACGTGACAAGGGTGGCGACCTCGGCTGGAGCAGCACCGCGAGCTACGTGAAGCCCTTCGCCGACGCCGTCGTCGGCCTCGCCAAGGGCAAGTACACCGAGGTGCCGGTAAAGACCGACTTCGGTTATCACGTCATCCTCGTCGAGGACAGCCGGCCGCTGACACCACCGACTTTCGACCAGATCAAGCCGCAACTGGCGCAGCGGCTGCAGCAGGATCAGTTGCAGAAGCTGATCGTCGAACTGCGCGGCAAGGCCAAGATTCAGTAAGCGCCGGCCCAGACAGGCAGCGACGGGCGCCGGTCGTTCAGGCGCCTTTTTCGTGCGCTGCCGACTGCTAGCCCAGCCAGCGCCGGGCATTGCGGAACATCCGCAACCACGGCGAGTCGTGCCAGCCGCGCGCCTCCCAGTCGGCCGGATGCCACGACATCTGGACGCTCCGGAAGACGCGCTCGGGGTGGGGCATCATGATCGAGAAGCGGCCATCGGCGGTGGTGAAGCCGGTCGCTCCGGCGGGCGATCCGTTCGGGTTGTACGGATAGACTTCGCTCGGCCGCCCGCAATGGTCGACGTAGCGCATCGCCACCAGCGCCCGCGCCTCCTGCTCGCGCGAGGCGAAAACGGCACGTCCTTCGCCATGCGACACGACCACCGGCAGTCGGCTGCCCGTCATGCCGGCGAAGAAGAGCGACGGTGAGGCAGGCAGTTCGACCAGCGAAAAACGCGCTTCGAACTGCTCGACGCGATTGCGCTCGAAACGCGGCCAGGCGTCGGCGCCGGGAATCATGCCCCGCAGCGCGCTCATCATCTGGCAGCCATTGCAGACGCCGAGGGCGAAGGTCGCCGAACGGGCGAAGAAGGCGGCGAAGTTGTCGCTCGCGCGCTCGTTGAAAAGGATCGTCTTCGCCCAGCCCTGGCCGGCGCCGAGCACGTCGCCGTAGGAGAAGCCACCGCAGGCGACGACGCCACTGAAGTCGGCGAGCCGTGCGCGGCCGGCGAGGATGTCGCTCATGTGCACGTCGATGGCGGCGAAACCCGCGCGGTCGAACGCGGCCGCCATCTCGACGTGTCCATTGACTCCCTGTTCGCGGAGGATGGCGACGCGCGGGCGGGCGCCGGTGTTGATGAACGGCGCCGCGACATCCTCGGCCGGATCGAAGCTGAGGCTGAACGAGAGGCCCTTGTCGTCGCCGTCGAGCAAGCGGTCGTATTCCTCCTGCGCGCATTCGGGGTTATCCCGCAAGCGCTGCATGTGGTAGCTGGTCTCCGACCAGGCACGCTGCAGATCGACCCGCTTCTCGTCGAGTACCGCCCGTGCATTGCGGATGATGCGGATGCGGTCCCAGGGGTTCGGCGCACCGATGAACTGGCTGTACGCGCCGAGCCCGGCGGCGCGCAGGACGCCCATGACGCGGCTGCGGTCGGCGCGCCGAATCTGCACGACGGCGCCGAGTTCCTCGCAGAACAGGGCGCGCAGCAGGAGTTCGAAGGAGCGGCCGCGGAGCAGATCAGGGCGCTTTTCGTTGCCATCGACATCGTTGCTCAGCGGGTCGTAGCAGAGGCCGTCGGTGTCGATCGAGACGCCGCAGCGGGCAGCGAATGCCATCTCGCAGATCGTCGCGAAGAGGCCGCCATCGGAGCGGTCGTGGTAGGCGAGCAGCAGGCGTTCACCGGCAAGCCGGCGGATCGTGGCGAAGAAGGCCGGCAGCAGGGTGGCATCGTCGACGTCGGGAGCGTCGTTGCCGGTGGCCGAATGGACCTGCGCCAGCGCCGAACCGCCGAGGCGATTGCGGCCGCGCCCGAGGTCGATCAGCAGCAGGTCGGTCTCGCCGGCGTCGAGCACGAGTTGTGGTGTCAGCGTCCGCCGGGCATCAGCGACCGGCGCGAAAGCGGTGATGATCAGCGACAGCGGCGAGATGACCTGTTTCTCGCGACCGTCGTCAGCATCGCGCCAGGAGGTGCGCATCGACAGCGAATCCTTGCCCACCGGGATGGCGATGCCGATGCTCTGGCAGAGGTCGGAAACCGCGCGTACGGTGTCGAACAGGCGGGCGTCCTCGCCCGGGAAGCCGGCGGCCGCCATCCAGTTGGCCGAGAGCTTGACATCGCCGAGGGTTTCAATGTCGGCGGCGGCGATGTTGGTCAGAGCTTCGCCGACGGCCATGCGGCCCGAGGCGGCGGCATCGATCGTCGCCAGCGGCGTTCGCTCGCCGATGGCGAAGGCTTCGCCCAGGTACGCGTCAAAGGACATCAGCGTCACCGCGACATCGGCACAGGCGACCTGCCACGGTCCGACCATCTGGTCGCGCGCACTCAGGCCGCCGACGCTGCGGTCGCCGATGCTGATCAGGAAGCTCTTGTCGGCCACTGCCGGCAGCCGCAGGACCCGGTAGGCCGCTTCGCCGACATCCAGCCCGCCAACCTCCAGAAGCACCGGCAGCGGCGGCAGGCGGGCGACACTGCGCGTCATCCGCGGCGGTTTGCCGAGCAGCGCGTCCATGTCCATATCCACCGGATTGTTGGCGAAGTGGCTGTCGCTGAGCAGCAGCCGATTTTCCGCAGTCGTCGCGCCAACGACGGCGAACGGGCAACGCTCGCGATCGCAGACCGCCGAGAACTCGCCGAGTCGTCCGGGCGGGATCGCCAGGACGTAGCGTTCCTGCGCCTCGTTGCACCAGATTTCGGCCGGCGACATTCCCGGCTCCTCGATCGGCACCGCGCGCAGCTCGAAATGCGCACCGCTGCCGGCGCCGTGTGCCAGCTCCGGCAGCGCGTTCGAGATGCCGCCGGCGCCGACATCGTGCAGCGACAGGATCGGGTTGCCATCACCGGGCGCCGAGCCATCGCCTGCCGCGGCCCCCATCTGCCAGCAGCGATCGATGACCTCCTGCGCGCGCCGCTGCATTTCCGGGTTGCCGCGCTGCACCGAAGCGAAGTCGAGATCCTCGGTGTTGCTGCCGGTGCTCATCGAACTGGCGGCGCCGCCGCCGAGACCGATCAGCATTCCCGGGCCGCCGAGCTGAACGAGCAGCGTTCCGGGCGGCAGCGTGCTTGCCTTGAACGACTGCTCGGCGGCGATGTTGCCGATGCCGCCGGCGATCATGATCGGCTTGTGGTAGCCGCGCAGCAGCGGCGCCTCAGCGCTGCCGGTGAGCTGCTCGTAAGTGCGGAAGAAGCCTGCCAGGTTCGGGCGGCCGAATTCATTGTTGAACGCCGCGGCACCGATCGGCCCTTCGAGCATGATCGCCAGCGGCGACGCGATGCGCGCCGGGCGACCGTAGGCAGCGGTCGGAGTCTCCCAGGGTTGTGGCAGCTCGGGGATGGCGAGGTTGGAAACGACGAAGCCGCAAAGACCGGCTTTCGGCTTCGACCCGCGGCCGGTGGCGCCTTCGTCGCGAATCTCGCCGCCGGAGCCGGTCGCTGCGCCGGGAAACGGCGAGATCGCTGTCGGGTGGTTGTGCGTTTCGACCTTGGCGAGGATGTGCATCTGCTGTTCGCGGTAGCCGTAAAGACCGTCGGCGTCGGGCTGCAAGCGTTGCACTGTCGCGCCTTCGATGACCGACGAGTTGTCGGCATAGGCGACGACCGTACCCTGCGGATGCCTGCGATGCGTCTCGCGGATCATTCCGAACAGCGTCTCGTCGCGCGCCTCGCCGTCGACGGTCCACAAGGCGTTGAAGATCTTGTGCCGGCAATGCTCGGAGTTCGCCTGCGCGAACATCATCAGTTCGACGTCGCTCGGATTGCGCTGCGCGCGGCAAAAGAGATCGACGAGGTAATCGACCTCGTCGTCGGACAGGGCGAGCCCGAGCAAGGCGTTCGCCTCGACCAGGGAAGCGCGGCCTCCGGCGAGCAGATCGACGCTGCGCAGCGGTTGCGGCGCGAAGTGGCGAAACAGCTCGCCAGCCTGTGCGAAGTCCGTCAGCACGGTCTCCAGCATGCGGTCATGAAGCATGGCGGCGATGACCGCCCGCTCGGCCGACGACAGGGCGTGCCGCCGGCTGGCCAGGCGGTAGGCGATGCCACGCTCGATGCGCGCGACCCACTGCAGACCGCTGTTGTGCGCGATGTCGGTGGCTTTCGACGACCACGGCGAGATCGTGCCGATGCGTGGCGTGACCAGGAAGAGATCACCCTGCGGCTCGTCGTCGGCCGGACGTTCCTCGAGCAACGCCGCGAGCTGGCGGCGATCGCCTGCCGCCGGCGGTTCGTGGCTGGCGACGAAATGCCAATACTCGGCGCTGACGATCTGCGCCCCGGTGACGACGAGCGCAAGTCGCTGCTGCAGTCCCTGCAGGCGGAACGACGAGAAGGCGGGGGCACCGCGAAGAAACAGGAGTTCGGCCATGGCGGGCTGTGCACTGCGGCAGGCAGGCTGCGTTGAGGGAAGCCGGGATTATAGCCGACCCGTCACCCCTGCCGCGGCGCAGCCCTGACGCCGGGCCGGGCGATGGCGTGCCGGCGGCAGGGCGCTGTCTAGCCGCGGCGCCGCGCCCGCTGGCGCGCCGGCTGGATTAGAATCGGCCCGAGGTCCGTTGGGCGTCAAGCGTACAGTCGCTGCCGTCCGCAGTCCGCTTCTTGCTCGTCTCCCGGCTCAGGAAACCGCCATGAAAACAGGAAACCGCTCGCAACCGCTCTATCGTTCCGACGCCTTGCGCAGCATCGAGGCGCTGGCGGCAGAACAGCCGCTGATGCAGCGCGCCGGACTCGCCGCCGCCGAATTGGCGACCTCGCTCTGTCGTCTGCAGGGGGCGGCGCTGCTGATCCTCGCCGGACCCGGCAACAACGGCGGCGATGCCTTCGTTGCCGCGCGTCACCTGCGTGAACGCCGCTTCGCCGTCAGTCTGGTCTTTGCCGGCGAGGTTGGCCGCCTGCCGCCGGATGCGGCGGCGGCGTGCAAGCGCTTCCTCGATGACGGTGGCACACTGCTCGACGGCATTCCAGCCGGTCAGCGCTGGGCGATGATCATCGACGGTCTCTTCGGCATCGGCCTGCAGCGGCCGATCGCCGGCCGCTACGGCGAACTCGTCCTGGCAGCCAACACGCTCGCCGCCCACGACCGCTGTCCGCTGCTCGCGCTCGACTGCCCGAGTGGCCTCGACGCGGACACCGGCAGGCTCTGCGGTACGACCATACGGGCGACGCACACGATCAGCTTCATTGCCAGCAAGCCTGGGCTGCACACCGGCGACGGTCCGGACCACTGCGGCACGATCTCGGTGGCACCGCTCGACCTCGACGCCGAACGCCTGACGAAGGCGACTGCGCGCACCGTTGGCGTGGACCTGCTGCTCGATCAACTGCGGCCGCGTGCGCGCAACTCGCACAAGGGCAGCAACGGCGGCGCCGGCATCCTCGGCGGTGCGCCGAGCATGCTCGGCGCAGTCTTTCTCGCCGGCCGCGCTGCACTGCGTCTGGGCAGTGGCCGTGTCTATCTCGGACTGCTCGACCGGCAGGCGCCGGCGATCGACCCGCTGCAGCCTGAACTGATGCTGCGGCAGCCGGAGGCGCTGCTGGCGGCGCCGCTGACGGCGCTGGCCTGCGGCCCGGGACTGGGTGGCAGTGACGAGGCTCGGGAATGGTTGTGGCGTGCCTGTTCGCTGCCGCTGCCGCTGCTGCTCGATGCCGACGCGCTGAACCTGCTCGGCGCCGAGGCGAGCCTGCGGCAGGCGCTGCTGACGCGCGGCGCGCCGACGCTGCTCAGTCCGCATCCGACCGAGGCCGCCCGCCTGCTCGACTGTGATACTGCTGCCGTGCAGGCCGATCGGCCGGGTGCTGCCGTGGAACTCGCCGCCCGCTATGGCGCGCTGACGGTGCTCAAAGGCTGTGGCAGCGTCGTTGCGGCGCCCGGCGGGCAGTGGTTCGTCAATACCAGCGGCAACCCCGGTCTGGCGACTGCCGGTACCGGCGATGTCCTCAGCGGCTTCATCGTCGCGCTGCTGGCACAGGGCTGGCCGGCGCTCGAAGCCATGCTGGCGGCGGTGCACCTGCACGGCGTCGCGGCCGACGAACGGGTTGCCGGCGGTTGTGGACCCGTCGGACTGACCGCCAGCGAGATCATCGACAGCGCGCGCTCGGCGTTCAACCGCTGGATCGCGCGTGCTCGCTAGCCGCGGCAACGAGCGACTGCCGGCTTCCGGCGTCCTCTTCTGCCTGCTGGCGCTGTTCCTGTTCTCCGCTCTCGACGCGACGGCGAAGTACCTGAGTACGTTCCTCGCCGTGCCGCTGCTGGTCTGGGCACGCTATCTGGTGCAGTTGCTGCTCATGCTGCTGAGCGTTGCGCCGCGTCTCGGGCGCAGCATCCTGCTCACCCGCCGGCCGGGCTTGATGGCGCTGCGAGGCGTCACCCTGGCCGGCGTGACGCTGCTTGGCCAGATGGCGCTGACGACCCTGCCGCTCGCCGAGACGACGGCGCTGGTCTTCGTCGCCCCGCTGCTGGTGGCTCTGCTCGCCGGTCCGCTGTTGCATGAGCGGGTCGGGCTGCGCACCTGGCTGGCGACCGTCGCCGGCTTCTGCGGCGTCCTGCTGATCGCGCGGCCCGATGGCAGCCTGAGTCCTGCCGGCGTGGCCTGCGCGCTGGGCGCGGCTCTCTTCTACGCTGCCTACCAGATCCTGACGCGCATGCTGGTCGCCAGTGAACCGCCGCTCCGCCTGCTGTTCCATACCGCGCTGTTCGGCACGCTGGCGCTGCTGCCACTGCTGCCATTCCATTGGGACGGGCGGCTGCCGACTCCGGGGCAAGGGCTGCTGATCGTCTCGCTCGGGGTCTACGGCGGCGTCGGCCACTTCCTGCTGATCCGTGCCTTCCAGCAGACTCCGGCATCGCTGTTGTCGCCACTGCTCTACGTGCAGCTGGTCTGGGCAACCCTGCTTGGCTGGCTGGTCTTTGCCCAGCTACCGGATGCGCTGACGACGACAGGCATGCTGATCATCGGCGCTGCCGGGCTCAGTCTCGCGGTCGGTGGTCGCCCCGGTGGCCTGCCGGGTTAGTCGCCAGCGAGTTGGCGCAACTCGACCGCCGCCATCAGGGCCTCGACCTGCGGCCACGGGGGCAGACCGCTGCGCAGGGTGCCGAGCCTGGCGCAGGCACAGGCGATGGCGAGGCGGGCGCAGGCTGACAGCGACCAGCCGCGCAGCCATCCGGCGATCTGGCCGGCAAGCAGGGCATCGCCGGCACCGACGGTGCTGCTGACGATGGTCTGCGGCGGGATTGCCAGCAGGCAGCGATCGGCATTCACGAACAGCGCGCCCTGTTCGCCCAGCGAAACGACGACACAGGCGATGCCGCCGGCGACCAGCCGTCTTGCGGCTGCGGCAGCCGCCGCAGGGTTGGGCAGTGCTTCGCCGACCAGTTCCTCGAGTTCGGCGAGATTCGGCTTGATCAGCCACGGTCTGGCGCCGACTCCGAGACGCAGGGCGGTGCCGCTGCTGTCGAGCGCGACCCGCTTGCCGGCTGCCTGCAGGCGAGCGATCAGCTCGCGGTAGCAGCCGGCGGGGACTGTGGCCGGCAGGCTGCCGGCGAGAACGAAACAACTGCAGTCGGAGAGCAGGGCGTCGATTGCCCGATCGACGCGGCCCAGGTGTTCGTCAGCCGGGAAGCTGCCGGGGAAGTTGATCTCGGTCACCTGCGGCATGTCGCCACTGAGGATCTTGATGTTGACCCGGGTCTGGCCCGGAAAGCGCACGCAGGCGTCACGGATTCCCTTGCTCGCGAACAGTCGCTCGAAGATGCCGGCGTTGTCGCTGCCGAGCAGCCCGGTGACGGTGACGGCAAGGCCGAGGTCGGCAAGGCAGGCGGCGACGTTCACCGCCTTGCCGCCGGCGTGCATTTCCTCCCAGTTGACGCGGTTGAGCGTTCCGGCGGCGAAACCGGCGATGCCGATGCTGTGGTCGATGGCCGGACTCAGGCTGACGGCGGTGACCGTGAGGGGCGCAATCATGGCGGGTCCGGGCGTGTCGCCGGACCGTTGCCGGTAAGGGTGTGGCCGTCGCGCGCAGGATCGGCGGCGCTCATGCTGCCGTCTGCTGCCGGCCGAAATCAAGGTCGGCGGCGAAACCCTGTTCGACTGCCGGCAGTTGCAGGCTGCCCCCGTGTGCGCGCGCAACCAGTTCGACCAGCAGCAGGCCGAGACCGCTGCCGCCCGCGTCGAGTTGCCCGGCGAGGGCGATCTGCAGGCTTTCCCGTTGCTCGGGGCTGACGCCGGCGCCGTCGTCGTGCACGCGCAGGACGTTGCTGCGCGGCAGCGACAGGCGGACGCGGGTGGCGCCGTGGCGCAGCGAATTGTCGAACAGGTTGAGCAAAGCGGCGGCGAGCAGGTCGGCATCGGCGCGCAGCCGCAGCGGGGTGGCAATCTCGAAGCGCAGACCCTCGACCGCGAGGCGCGGGAGCATCTCGCCGACGTCAAGCTCCTGCAGGCGGATCGCCGCCGAACTGCGGAACAGCGTCAGCAGGGCGCTGACGACGCGGTGCAGACGGTGTGCCGCCGTTCGCACACGCTGCAGGCGCGGCTGCAGCTCCGGCGGGGATTCGCGCAGAGCGATGGCAAGCTGGGCGTCGATGCCGGCCAGCGGGGTGCGCAGCGAGTGTGCGGCATGCCCGGTGAAGGCTCTCTCGCGCGCCAGCCGGAGAGCCAGTCGCTGTGTCAGCTCGTCGATGGCACGATGCACCGGTTGCAGTTCGTCGCGCTCGGCAGCGCCGAGCGCGGCTCCGACGTCCTGTGGATCGCGTTCGGCCAGGCGCTGCGCCAGACGCTGCAGCGGCTGCAGTTCGTGACGAATCTGCGCCTGCAGCCACACCTGCGCGAGGAGGGCGATCGCCAGCGTCGCCAGCGCCGCACTCAGGGCCACCTCGGCCAGCGCCTCCTGGCGCTCCGCGTGCGTTTGTGCGACATAGAGCCAGCGCCTGCCGTCAGCCAGCGGGATGCCGAAGACGCGCCATTCCTCGCTGTCGCCGAAGCCGCTCGACGGCGCCGCCCGCAGCGGTGCAGCGGGTGCCAGTGGCGAGCCGGCGACGAGTTTCGCCTCGCCGCCGGCCGGGTAGTCGACCACTTGCCAGGCAAAACGCCCGCTGCCGGTCGTTGCCGGCAGCGAGCCGGCGACGCTGGCCGGCGGTGGCTCGGCTGTCGCCGGCTGCGACAGTGGTCCGCGCAGACCCTCGGCAGCCGCCTGCAGCGTGTCGTCGAGCAGTTCGTCGACCTCGTCATGAACTGCCAACCAGGCCGCCGCGGCGACGGCAAAGATCCACAGCAGCGACGAGACGAGCAGTGCGCGTGTCAGACGAGCCCGGATCGACGGCGGCGCCGACGCTTTCATCGCTCGCTGCCGATGCGATAGCCGATGCCGCGCACGGTCTCGACGACGGCTCGCCCCAGCTTGCGCCGCAGGGCGGCAACATGAACCTCGACGGCGTTGCTCGCCCACTCGGCAGCGAAGCCGAGTACCAGCCGTTCGAGGTCCGCTTTCGCGACGATGCGCCCCGGGCGCAGCAGCAGCGCTTCGAGAATGGCCCACTCGCGGCTGGTGAGCTCGATCCGCTGCCCGGTCAGCCAGACCGTGCGTGCGGCAAGGTCCACCTCGACCTCGCCCAGCCGCCGCCGTGCGTCAGCGCTGCCGGCGGTCCGCCGGCTGACCGCTCGCAGGCGTGCTGCGAGTTCCTCCGGTGCGAAGGGCTTGACGAGATAGTCATCGGCGCCGCTGTCGAGACCACGGATGCGATCGTCGAGCAGGTCGCGCGCCGTCAGCATCAGCGCCGGCGTGGCGTCACCTCGGCGTCGCCGGCCGCGCAGCCAGTCGAGACCGGAGCCGTCGGGCAACTGCCAGTCCACCAGCAGGGCATCGTAGGGCTCGCCGTCATGAGCGGCGACCTGCCGCAGATTCCGGCACCAGTCCACGCGGTGGCCATCGGCGGTCAGAAAGTCCCGCAGTCCCTCGCCAAGGATGTCGTCGTCTTCGATCAGCAGCAGTCGCATCGACTCTCCCCGATGTCTGGCCAGTACCGCCAGGGGGGCGATTGTACCGGAGCTCAGGTGCTCACGACAGTTGGCAGGGCGTGCAGCAAGAGGCCGCTTAAGGACCTCTTCAGCCGCAACGCGCAGCATCGCCGCCATGTCTACCAGCGAACCCTCTCGTCCGCCGTCCCGGCGCAGCCCGTCGCTCGCCGGCAGCGATCCCTTCGTGATTCCGGCGACTGTCGAACAGTTGCTGCTCGTCGCGAGCATCTTCTGGGCGCTGACCGCCAACCGGCCGTTCTTCGCCGCCGTACTCGGCGAACATCCGCTTGCCGCGGCACGCACCTGGGGGCTGCTGCTGGCTACCGGCGTCCTGCTGGTCGGCATGCACTTCACCCTGCTGGCGCTGCTGGCGACGCGGCGGACGGTCAAGCCGCTGCTGGCGCTGATGATCGTGACGACCGTCATCGCCTCGCACTACATGTCGGCCTACGGCGTCTTCCTCGACCCGTCGATGCTGCGCAATGTCGTGCGAACGGACATGCTGGAAGCCCGCGAACTCTTCTCGCCGGCACTGGCGGCACATCTGCTGCTCTACGCGCTGCTGCCGCTGCTGCTGCTCTGGCGTACCCGCGTGGTGGTGCGCCCGCCACTTCGGGCGGGTGGTGTTCGCCTGCTGGCTTTGCTTCTGGCGGTCGTGGCGATGGCCGGATCGCTGGCGGTGGTCTACAAGCCCTTCTCGTCGCTCATGCGCAACCACAAGGAGGTGCGCTACCTGATCACGCCGGCGAACTACCTCTGGTCACTCGCCAGTGTCGCAGCACGCGATGCCCGCGGGGCAGCGAAGCCGCACGAGGCGCTCGGCCTCGACGCTTCTCCCGGCCCAAGCTGGGAGAAGGGCAGCAAACCGCGCTTCGTCGTCGTTGTCGTCGGCGAGACGGCACGCGCGGCCAACTGGGGGCTCAACGGCTACGCGCGGCAGACGACCCCGGAACTCGCCAGACTGAACGTGATCAACTTCAGCAAGGTGACGAGCTGCGGGACGAACACCGACGTGTCGCTGCCGTGCATGTTCGCTCCGGTGGGCAGGCGGAGCTACGACGCCGAGCGGATCAATGGCAGCGAGTCGCTGCTGCATGTGCTGTCGCGGGCCGGTGTCGGGGTGCATTGGCGTGACAACCAGTCCGGTTGCAAGGGGGTCTGTGAGGGCTTGCCGACCGAGACCGTCGCCGGACTGAACCCGCCGGGGCTGTGCGACGGTGGGCGTTGTCTCGACGGCGGTCTGCTGCACGGTCTCGACGAGCGCTTGCGACGTGCGCACGGGACCAGCCTGATCGTCCTGCACCAGCTCGGCAACCATGGGCCATCGTACTTCCGTCGGTACCCGCCGGCCTTCGCACGCTTCCAGCCCGAATGCACCAACGACGACCTGAGCCAGTGTTCCTCCGAGCAAGTCGTCAACGCCTACGACAACGCGCTGCTGTACACCGATCACGTATTGGCCAGTCTCATCGCCACCCTGCAGGCGCGGGCCGGCGAAGTCGACTCGGCGCTGATCTACGTTTCCGATCACGGAGAGTCGCTCGGCGAGAGCGGGATCTTCCTGCACGGCGTTCCTTACGCCATCGCCCCCGCCGTACAGAAGGAAGTGCCGATGCTGATGTGGTTCTCCGAAGGCTTCCGCCGCAGTGGCGGGATCGACTCGGCCTGCCTGCAGCGGCGGGCTACCGCGCCGGCCAGCCACGACCACCTGTTCCACACGCTGCTCGCCCTGCTTGACGTGCGCACCTCGCTGTACGAGGCGGACTGGGATCTGCTGGACGGCTGTCGCGGTCCCGGCGCCGCCGCGACCTGAGCCGCCGCGCTTTGGTCGCTGCCGCTGGCGCAAGCGCCGAGATCGGAAGAGCACACGTCTGAACTCCAGTCACTGACCAATCT
>ERZ761609.2237-NODE-2237-length-14749-cov-49.136314_pt1 | contig 14749 bp, 14 predicted proteins | sample MGYA00511163_ERZ761609 | MGnify/ENA primary metagenome ERZ761609 (study PRJEB28899, sample SAMN02445070) | bioreactor sludge metagenome | biome: EBPR sludge | place: Australia: Brisbane, Thorneside Wastewater Treatment Plant | collected 2011-12-16 ... | reverse complement strand
CCGCCCTCCGCCGCGAAGGCATCCGCCTCCCCCTCGACATCAATTACGAGGACCTCCACGTCCACCAGAGCGAATACACCTCCTCCTGCGCCACCGTCCTGCTGCTCGACTGTTCCCACTCGATGATCCTCTACGGCGAAGACCGCTTCACCCCCGCCAAGCGCGTCGCCCTCGCCCTCGCCCACCTCATCCGGACCCAGTTCCCCGGCGATTCTCTCCGCCTCGTCCTCTTCCACGACTCAGCCGAGGAAGTCCGGATCGGCGAACTCGCCCGCCTCCAGGTCGGCCCCCACTACACCAACACCCGCGACGGCCTCATCCTCGCCCAGCGCCTCCTCGCCGCCGAAAAGAAGGACATGAAACAGATCATCATGATTACCGACGGCAAACCCTCCGCGCTCACCCTCCCCGACGGCCGTATCTACAAGAACCCGATGGGCCTCGACCCCTTCGTCCTCCGCGCCACCCTCGAAGAAGTCGGCCGCTGTAAACGCGCCGGCATCCTCATCAATACCTTTATGCTCGCCTCCGACTACGCCCTCGTCCAGTTCGTCCAGCAAGTCACCGAAATGTGCCGAGGTAAAGCCTACTTCACCACCCCAAACAACCTCGGCCAGTACCTGATGATGGACTTCCTCAAACGCAAAACCCGCTCCATCCACTGAGCCCCCCACGATGGTGTGCCACCGTGGTCCGATCAGGCACATGGTTTACAATCTGGCCCGGCAACATGGGTTACACTCCTGGGTGTGTCCAATCTACCGCCTGGACCCCACCATCTGAGCGGGCGCATGGTTGACCGTCAGCCGCCCCCGTAAGGGGGCGGGCATCGAAAGCCCCGACCGTGAGGGAGGGGCACCCCGCTCCCCGGAAACCGGGCTCGCCGATGATTCCCGGCTTCCGGCGTCAACCGCCAGTGGCGCTGATCTTTCAGTGGGATGGAACCCGCGGCGAGGCCAGGGACGTCCGGTTGGATAACCACAGTTATCGTTGAGGTACACCATGCTCATGACGAAACGAAAACCCGTCACCGCCGGTGAAATTCTGCTTGAGGAGTTCCTCAAACCCCTCAACCTCAGCCAGGGGGCGCTCGCCGCCGCCATGGGCGTCCCGCGCAAACACGTCAACGAAATCTGCCGTGGACGCCGCCGCATCACCGCTCCCACCGCCCTCATTCTCGCCCGCGTCTTCGGAAACACCCCCGATTTCTGGCTCAATGTCCAGCGGCGGACCGATCTCTGGGAAGCCCTCCACAACCCCACTGAACGGACCCGCATCGAACGCGCCCGCCCCCTCGGCAGCGCCGCCTGACCTGCACCACCCCAACCCTCGTAAACCGAACAGCGTTCAGCACCGCGCAGCTGTTCACAAGCCAGAAATGTGGTGCGAGACGCGTCTGACGCCTCCCGCACCAGCACGCCCATGGGCCCTCACCGGCCGTGCTGTCGAATCCCGGATCATTGCTGCCCGGACACGATCTTCGACCACCGCTCGCTCCGTTGGTCCTCTGTGGTCTCCTCGATGCGGGTCGCGATCGTCCACATGTGTCCGGCGGGGTCTTGAACCCAGCCAATCCGGTCGCCCCAGAAGTGGGTTTCGACGGGCACGACGAGTTTTGCGCCGCGCTCCAGGGCGCGTTGCACGGTCGCATCGACATCTTCGACGTAAAGGTAAATCACCACGGGCGAACTGCCGTCGAGGTTTGGCGCCCGGCTGGGCAATGTGGGCCACTCCGCTTCGAGCATGAGCATCGATGACCCGAATTTCAACATCGCATGGGCTGTCCGTCCATCCGGCCCCGGCCGGCGGCCGCTTTCGACCGCACCCAGGGCTTCAGAACAGAATTCGATCTCTGCATCCACGTCAAGACAAAAGAGCCTTGGAATCACCGCCGAGGCCCCTTCGGGCACTCCCTTGCCTGGTTCTGACATGCGCCCTCCTATAGCCATCAGCATACCCCCACGGCTTTCGACATTCCGGGCCCACCTCTTCGCGCACGCCGGCCTGGCTCCATCCATGAATCCGCCGGCTCAACTCCCCCCCTCTCGTGATAGTCTGGTCCCGGCCATGAAACCCAACCGCCGCCACTTCCTCACCGCCGCCGGAAGCGCCGCCGCCGCCCCCGCACTCCGCGCCGCCCCAGCCAATCTCGCCGAACGCTACCGCCTCCTCGATCAGGCCCTCGCCCAACCCGTCCTCAAACGCGAACTCTTCAAAACCCCCGTCATCATCGAGTCCGTCGAACTCCTCCGCCTCGGCAACAACTACCTCTGCCGCGTCCGCTCCCGCGACGGCGCCGAAGGCATCGCCGTCGCCCACAGCGGAATGAGCACCCTCTTCCCCATCTTCCTGCGCAACGTCCGCCCGTTCATCCTCGGCAAGGACGCCCGCGAACTCGACCGCATTCTCGACAAAATCTACATCTACAACTTCAATTTCCGCTTCAGTGGCATGGCTTTCGGCCTCCCCCTCGCCACCGTCGAGTTCGCCATCCTCGACATGCTCGGCCGGATCGCCAACAAACCCTTCGCCCAGTTAGTCGGCCAGACCCACCACGCCCACGTCGCCATCTACGTCGCCACCGAATGGCGCGAAAAGCCCGTCGACGAATCCCTCCGCCTCATCCAGGAGGCCGTCGCCCAATATGACGCCGAGGCCCTCAAGATCAAGGTCGGCGGCCTGATGTTCATGACCACCGACATGAACGCCCAGGGCCCGCCGGGGCGCACCGAACAGATCGTCCCCCTCGTCCGCAAAACCTTCGGCGACGACTTCGCCCTCTACGCCGACTCCAACAGCTTTTACACCGTCCCCGAAGCCATCCGCGTCGGCAGACTCCTCGAACAGTACAAGTTCGAGTACTTCGAGGAACCCGTCATGTTCGACCACCTCGAGGAAATCAAGCAGGTCGCCGATGCCTTGACCCTCCCCATCGCCAACGGCGAACAGGACTACAGCTTTTACGGCTTCCGCTGGCTGCTCGCCCACGACGGCCTCGAAGTCGTTCAGCCGGATAACTATTACTTCGGCGGTCTCATCCGTTCCCTGAAGGTCGCCCGGATGGCCGCCGCGGTCGGCAGAACCATCATTCCCCACATGTCCGGCGGCGGTCTCGGCTGGGTTTATAACATCCACGCCGTCTCCGCCATGCCCAACGCCGGCGCCCACCACGAGTTCAAGGGCCTCCGCACCCACGTCCAGTACGAGTGCAAAACCTCGCCCTTAACCGTCTCCGGCGGCAAAATCAAAGTGCCCACCGGCCCCGGTTTTGGCATCGATTTCGACCCCGCCTGGGTCGCGAAGCACCAACCCGCCACCCTCTGACGCGTCATACAATCAAACCGTGCCCGGCGCTGACCTCCAAGAATTCGGCCCCTTCCGCTACGACCCGGCCCAGCGCCAGCTCTTCCGCGACGGCCAACCCGTCCCGCTCGTCCCCAAGGCCATCGACACCCTCCACGTCCTGCTCGAACGCCGCGGACAGATCGTCGACAAAGCCACCCTCCTCCAACTCGTCTGGCCCGGTACCACCGTCGAGGAGATCGGCCTCGCCCGCAATATCTCCATCCTCCGCAAAGCCCTCGGCGACGATGGCGACACCCCCCGCTACATCGAAACCATCCCCAAACGCGGTTACCGCTTCGCCGCCGCCGCCGCCCCAAAGCCCGCGCCCGTCAAACCCCGCCTGTGGATCCCCGCCGCCGCCCTGCTCGCCCTCGCAGTCTTCATCTGGTGGCAGTTCTACCTCCCCTCGCGCTACCTCCCGCCCGGCGAGCGGATGGCCCAGATCGCCGTCCTCCCCTTCGAACCCCTCGACGCCACCCTGCCGGGAAGCCTGCCCGCCGCCCTGAATGAACAGATCGTCGCCGAACTCGTTCGCACCGGCGGCATGCGCGTCATCTCCCCCTCCACCGTCGCCCGCTACCGCCGCTTCGCCATCCCTTCGTCCATCATGGCCCGGGTTCTCGGCCTCGATGTCGTCCTCGAAGGCGCTCTGCAACCCGCCAGCGACTCCGTCCGGATCACCGCCCGCCTCGCCGATGTCCACTCCGGCAAACTGATCTGGGCCGAAACCCTCGAATCCCCCTCAGCCGACCTCTCCGCCGCCTCCAGCCAGATCGCCGCCCGTATCCGGAGCCATCTCGTCCTCGCGAAACCCTGAATCAGCGTTTCCGAAACCTTTCCGAAGCACTTTCTGGCGCATTTTCGCTGCACAATGCCCCCAGAAAGGAGCATTTCGATGCGCTTCATGATCATTCTCGCGGCTCTGAGCCTCCCGCTCGCCGCCCAGCAACCCCTCCGGATCGGCGTCTACGACACCCGCGCCATCGCCGTCGCCTACACCCACTCCGAGTACGCCCAGGCGCCCCTCCGCGCCAAAATGGAGGAACACAAAGCCGCCAAGGCCGCCGGCAACTCAGCCAAAATCAAGGAGTTGGAGGACTGGGGCCAGACCCGCCAGCGCCAACTCCACCGCCAGGGCTTCAGCCGCGTCCCCGTCACCGATCTCCTCGCCCACGTCCAGGACCGCCTCCCCGAAGCCGCCGCCCGCGCCGGCGTCCAGGCCATCGCCCCGGACTGCGATTTCCACGCCCCCGGCGTCCAAATCGTTGATATCACGGACGAAATCGTCCGCCTCTACGACCCCTCCCCCCGCGTCCTCTCCATCGTGAAGGACATGAAAGGCAAACCCCCAATCTCCCTGGATGAAATAGAGAAGATCAAGCACTAGCGCCGGGCTCTTGGGTTCGAGGCCGGGTTTGTGGCACAATCCACTGACGGCGCTTGTGTGATGACACCCGAACTCGGCTTTACCATCGCGAACTCGGCGGTCCTGCCCGCCTGGATCCTGTTGATGCTGTTCCCGAAGTGGATCTGGACGCGAAGATTGGTGCCTTTAGCCTTTGTTGTGCCGCTTTCGGCGGTGTATCTGGGCCTTTTGGCGGCAAATCTCGACAGCGGAGGCGGCTTCGGGAGCCTCGATCAGGTGGCGGCTCTCTTCAAGAATCCCTGGGTGCTGCTGGGCGGGTGGATCCACTATCTGGCGTTCGACCTGTTCGCCGGCGCCTGGGAGGTTCGCGACGCCCAGCGCCTCGATTTGCCCCATCCGCCCGTGGTTTTCTGCCTGTTTCTGACATTCATGCTGGGCCCGGTGGGACTGCTGATGTATCTGATTCTCCGGGTCACGAAGCGGCGGCGGTGGCTGCTGGAGGAGGGCGAATGAACCGGGTTTTTCAACGCGAACCGATGATTCTGGCGCTGGCGGTGGTGATGCTGGCGCTGTTTGTGGTCTGTGTGCTGTTGGCGGCGGTCGATCCGAGGCTGATCACCGGGGTCAATGCCTGGTTCAAGCCCGCCAAATTCACGCTTTCGGTGGCGATCTACCTCTTCACCGTGGCCTGCCTTCTGTCGCCGCTCGAACGGGGATTGCCCGGTCTGGCGGCGGCGCGCCGGACGGTGGCCGTGGCGATGGCCGGGGAGATCGTGATCATCCTGCTGCAGGCAGCGCGGGGCGTGCCGTCGCATTTCAACAATTCCACGCCGCTGAACGCGGTTCTTTTCGCCATCATGGGCATTCTGATCCTCGCGAACACGCTGGCGGCGGCCTGGATTCTGTGGCTCTACTGGAGCGACGCTCCGGCGCTGAAGGCGCCGCTGCTGCTGGGGATCCGCCTCGGACTCGGCATCTTCATCGTGGCCGGCCTGCAGGGCTTTCTGATGGTGGCCAACGGCGCTCACACGGTCGGCGCGCCGGACGGCGCGCGCGGGATCTTCTTTGTGAACTGGAGTTTAACGAACGGCGACCTGCGGATCGCTCATTTCCTGGGCCTGCACGCGCTGCAGGGGTTGCCCGTGGTGGCGTGGCTCAGCGGGTCTCGGAAAGCCGTGATCGGGGTGGCGGCAGGCTGGGCTTTCGTCTTCCTGCTGACGCTGGCCGTGGCGCTGCTCGGCCGGCCGTTACTGACTCCGCCCGCGGGCTGAAATCCGCCAGGCGGCTTCGACGAAGTCGCCCCGGACAGCGTAGAGGGTGTCGTAAAGGTTCACGGTCGGGTCGCAGTGGGGAACGACGAACTCGAGGCGGTCGCCCACTTTGGCTCCGCTGGCGGCCAAAGAGCCGTGTTCATCGCCGCCGAAGCCGACTTTGACGTCCGCGCGGCCGCGCAGTTCGGGTCCATAACCGCGGTCGGCGGCGAAGGCTTTGTAGCCGCCGTCGGTGATCGCGAGGTCGGGTTTCGGCTGGCTGACGACAGTGCAGATCACGAACAGCGACTGCTGGAAGTCGTGGAACTCCTCCGACCCGGCGGCGCCGATCCGGCGGTAGTCGATGTCCATGAACAGGAAACTGCCGGGCTGAAGTTCAGTGATGCCTTTAATTTGGGGGTCGATATTCCATGTACCGGTGGAACCGCCGCTGAGCCAGGAACAGGGGATGCCGTCGCGCTCGAGCAGGTGGCGCGTCTCGACGGCCCCGGCCATGGCTTCCTTGGTGGCGGCGGCGCGGGCTTCAAAGCCGCGGCGGTGGGACGACGGCCCGGAGTACGCCTGGAGACCTTGGAGGCGGACGTTCTTGAGACGGCTGACGTGGCGGGCGAGTTCGAGGGCGGGTTGGCCACATTCGATGCCGGTCCGGCGGCCGACCCAGAGGTCGAGGGCGAGATTGACGCGGATGCCGGCGGCCCGGGCGGCAGCGTCCCAATCGCTCGCATTCTGGTTCTGATCGACACAAAAGATGGTTTCGGGGCGCTTTTTGGCGAGTTGAATGCCTTCGAGGATCTTGTTGCGGCCGATGACGGCGGTGGTGACGAGCAGGCCGGTGGCGCCGCCCTCGGCGAGGGCGGCGGCTTCGCTTAGTTTGGCGGCGCAGTTGCCCACCGCGCCGGCTTTCTGGCACATGACGGCGATTTCAGGGGTTTTGTGGGTCTTCGCGTGGGGGCGGAAAGCGAGGCCGGAAGCCTTCAAATGCCCGGCCATTTTGGCGAGATTGGCTTCGAGTTTGTCCAATTCGACGATCAGCGCCGGAGTGGGCAGATCTTCCCGGCGTTTGGGGACCGCCCGGAGGGTGGCGGTCGCGAGACCGGGAGTCAGAAAGAAGACACGCCTGCTGGTCATGATTCATGACAGAATAGCAGGGAGGAATCGGATCTGCATGTCTCAAACCAGCCGTGAACTGATTGATGCCTTTCTGGCGGAGAAACGGATCGCGTTCGTGGGGGTGTCGCGGGGGTCGAAGGACTTCAGCCGGATGCTGTTCCGGGAGTTGGCCGGGCGGGGTTATGACGTGGTGCCGGTGCACCCGGAAGCGGCTGACATTGAAGGGGTTCCGGCGTTCAGGACGGTGCTGGAAATCCCGGCGCCGAGGCCGAAGGCGGCGCTGCTGCTCAATCCTCCGCAAGCGAGCGAACAGGTGGTCCGGGAGTGCGCGGAGGCGGGGATCGGGATGGTGTGGCTCTACAAGAGCGTGGCGTTGGGGGCGGTGACGCCGGAGGCGGTGGCGGCGGCGAAGGCGTTGAATCTGAAGGTGATCGAGGGCGAGTGCCCGTTCATGTTCCTGCCGAACCCGGGGCTGATCCACGCGCTGCACCGGGGGTTCCGGCGGATTACCGGGACGCTGCCGCTTGCTCCACCGCGCGCATGAAGCGGAGGAAATTGCCGCCGTAGATCTGGTGGATATCGCGTTCGGAATAGCCTTTTTCGAGCAGTTTGCGCGTCAGATTCGGCATCTTTGAGACATCTTCGAGGCCCGCGGGCGCGCAGTCGATGCCGTCGAAGTCGCTGCCGAGTCCAACGGCCCCGACGCCTCCGATTTTGCGGACGTGGTCGATGTGGGCAACAACATCGTCGATGGTTGCTTTCGATTTGGGCCGTCCGGTCAGGAACTGGCAGTAGAAGTTGACCATGATGACGCCGCCGCCCTTGGCGATGGCCCGGATTTCGGCGTCGGTCAGATTGCGCGGGACATTGGCGAGGGCGCGGCAGGACGAGTGGGAGGCGAAGACGGGGGCGAGGGTGACGGCGAGGGTGTCGGCGAGGGTCTGGCTGGAGATGTGGGAGACGTCGATCATCATGCCGAGGCGGTTCATTTCGGCGACGACGGAGCGGCCGAAATCGTTGAGGCCGGGGTTGCCGACTTCGCCGGAACTGCCGGCCCAGGCGAGATGGCGGGTGTGGGTGAAGCTGAGATAGCGGACGCCCAGATTGTGGAACTGGCGGAGGAGGCGGAGGTCGTCTTCGATGGCATGGCCGCCTTCGATGCCGATCAGGGCGGCGATCCGGCCCTGTTTGCGGGCGGCTTCGATTTCAGCGGCGGTGGTGGCGAGGGCGAAGTGCTGGGGGTTCTTTCCGACAATGTCGTGGCGGATGGTGTCGATCATCTGGAGGGCGCGATGGGCGCTCTGGCGTTCGTCGATGTAATTGACGCCGACGTAAGCGGCGAAGAACTGGGCGCCGATGTTGCCCTGGCGGAGGCGGGGGATGTCGGTGTGGCCTTCGGTGGTGGATTTGGCGATGTCGAAGCCGGCGACGGTCTTGCTGGTGACGTCGTTGTGGCCGTCGATGATCAGGGCGGAGCGGTGGACGCGGAGGACTTCTTCGTCCGTGACCGGGCGGGTTTGGGCGGTGGCGGCGATGACGGAGGCGAGGAGCAGGACAGCGACGGATTTCATGGTTAATTCAGCAATCGTAGCGCGAAAAAACCCGTTATGATGGAGTTCCGAATGACGAGACGCGAGGCGCTGCTGGTTCCGGTTGCTGCCGTCCGCGCGTGGGGGCGCGAGTCGCTGGCGCTGACGGACAGTTACGGAGACGGGTTTCCGGACTTTCTCAGGTTGCGGGAGAGGGCGGATCAGGAGGCGTTCCGGGGGTGGACGGTGTGGCTGGCGGAATCGGTGTTTGTGTCGTTTCCGAAGTTGCCGGTGGACGTGGTGGATTGCGCGGCGCTGCTCCGGTTTTGCTACCGGGAGGCGTTGCGGCGGCATGACGGGGAGTGGGCGCGGGCGGCGGGATTGCGGGCGTTGCCTCCGCTGGGGGATGTCCGGGAGGCGCGGTACCCGGCGCCGCGACTGCGGGACCGGATTTTCCGGGTCCGCGGGGGGCCGTTCCGGGAGGCGGATCTCGAGAACGGGGCCTTCCGGGCGTTCGCGGACGCGGAACATCTGATGAGACGGAACGCTTTTTTGCTGGGACGGGAACTGGGGCGGGCGCTACCGGGGGATCTCTTGTTTTTCAAGCAGTTGGTGGGTTCGTTCCCTTTTCATTCGATGATCTGGACGGGGGAGGCGGCGGTGTATCACACGGGTCCAGTTGGGGGAACGAAGGGCGAAATGCGGAGATTGACGCGAGGGGAACTGGAAGGGCACCGGGAGGCGCGGTGGCGGCCCCGGGCGGGCAATGACAATTTTTTGGGCGTGTATCGCTGGAATATTTTGAGGGATCCATCATGAAGACACCGAAGCGCTGGGCGATTCCCGTGACCGTGCTGCTGCTGGGGGCGCTGGCGGCGCCGGCGCAACTGGACGAAGCGCAGGTGTATTTTTCGGTGAGCACGGACAAACCGGTCAGGCCGGGGGAGACGGCGCGAGTCCAGGTGCGGGCGCAGGGGGTGGACAAACTGCAGTTCCGGCTGTACCGGGTGAATGATCCGGAGAAGTTCTTTCTGAAGCTGGATGATCCGCACCGGTTTGGGGCGGAGGCGAGTCCGAGACCGGAGGTGGCGTTGACGCCGCTGGAGCGGTTCGCGGCGTGGAAGAACCGGTTGCGGACGCGGGTCCGGAACGTGGCGCGGCGGCAGTTCACGGGGGAGAACCGGTCGGCGATCCGGGCGAAGTATCTGACGCCGAAGCAGGCGCCGGCGGCGGCGGGAACGCCGGGGGCGGCGGTGCAGGGGAGCGAGTACGCGGCGATTCCGCTGTTGAATCCGCAGCAGGTGCTCCGGGTTTGGGAACAGCCGGTGAAGTCGCGCCGCCGGTGGGAGAGCGTGGTGGTGCCGGTGGAAGTGGAGCGGGCGGGTTTGTATGTGGTGGAGGCGACGGACGGAAAGAAGCAGGCGTACACGGTGATATCGGCGACGGAACTGGTGATCGTGTCGAAGTCGCAGGCGGGTCAGGTGCAGGTGCGGGTGGTGAAGCGGGAGGACGGAGCGCCGGTGGCGGGCGCGGCGCTGACGGTGGCGGTGGCGGGCCGGGGGGGCGAGCCTTCGCGGGCGAAGACGGACGCGGACGGATTTGCGCTGGTGGTGCCGGAGCGGATGGAGGACGGGCAATTGTTGTTGATGGCGCGGCACGAGGGGGATTTCGCGGTGGCGACGAAGGGGTCGTGGGGGTTCAACCGGGCGGAGCGGGAGTTGCGCGGGTATGTGTACACGGATCGTCCGGTGTACAGGCCGGGGCACACGGTGCATGTGAAGTCGATTCTGCGGCTGGCGTCGATGAAGGGTTTTGAAGTGCAGCGCGGGGAGGCGCAGATTGAAATCCAGGATTCGGACGGGGAGAGCGTGCTGCGGAAGAGCTTGCCGCTGAACGAGATGGGGACGGCGGCGGCGGATTTCGTGGTGCCGGCGGAAGCGCCGCTGGGCTATTACAGCGTGGAGGTGAAGACGGGGGAGGATTCGGTGTCGGGCGGGTTCCACGTGGAGGAGTACCGGAAGCCGGATTATGAAGTGCGGGTGACGCCCCGGGAGACGCGGGTGGAGATGGAGAAGGAGAATGTGCTGACGCTGCGGGCCCGGTATTACTATGGCGAACCGGTGGCGGGGGCGAAACTGACGTGGGCGGTGCACCGGAACCGGTATTGGGTGCCCTGGTATGACATGGATGACCTCAGCGAGAGCGGGGAGGAGCAGGACGAGTATTACGGGGGCGAGCAGGTGGCGGAGGGCGAGGGGCGGTTGAACGAGAACGGGGAGTTCGTGTTGCCGTACACGGCGCCGCGGACGGAGACGGATCAGAGATACCGGGTGGAGGCGCGGGTGACGGACGAGAGCGGGCGGGAGATCACGGGGGCGGGTTCGTTTGTTGCGACGCGGGGGGAGTTCTTCGTGCACGCACAGGCGGCGCAATGGCTGACGAAACCGGGCCAAAATGCGCGAATTGATGTCGAAACAAGGGGGTATGACGGGGTTTTTGTGCCGAATGTGGGGTTCCGGGCGGAACTGGTGCGCTATGAGTGGGGGCGGCGGGAGAGGCAGACGGTGCTGGCGAGTTCGGCGGGGACGACGGGGGCGGACGGTCGCGGGGGGGTGGAGTTCACGCCGCCGGAGGGCGGGAGTTATCAGGTGAGGGTGTATGCGAGGTCGAAGGCGGGGCGGGAGATCCAGGGGACGGCGTGGTTGTGGGTGGAGGGCAGCGGGGCGGGGTGGTTTGGGGGTTCGCAGCAGCGGGTGCAGATCATTCCGGACAAGCGGTCGTACAAGGCGGGGGAGACGGCGCGGTTGTTGATCGCGACGGGTTTGCCGGAGGCGCACGCGTGGGTGTCGATCGAGTCGCAGGGGGTGCATTGGGCGAAATTTGTGCATTTGAAGGGTCCGGCGGAGACGCTGGAGGTGCCGGTGGACGGCTCGTGGGCGCCAAATGTGTTCGCGGAGGTGGTGTTTGTCCACAAGGACACGCTGTACCGGGGGTCGAAGATATTGAAAGCTCCGGCGGTGGAGAAGCAGATTCAGGTGGAGGTGACGAGCGACAAGCCGCAATATCAGCCGGGTGAACCGGCGACGTTCAGCATCGAGGCGAAGGACTACCGGGGAAATCCGGTGGAGGGGGAATTCAGCGTGGGGGTGGTGGACGAGGCGATTTATGCGGTGAAGCGGGAGATGCAGGGGGATATTACGAAGGTCTTTTATGGGCCGCGATGGCGGCAGGTGCAGACGGATTCGTCGCTGTATTTCTATTTTTATGGGGAAGCAGGCAAGCGGCGGATGGAACTGGCGACGATGATGGCGTCGCGGGGACTGGCGCAACTGAAGCCGGAGCAGATGGCGGAGGCGCGGGTCCGGAAGGAGTTTCCGGACACGGCGTTCTGGGTGGCGCAGATGCGGACGAACGCGCAGGGACGGGCGACGGCGCGGGTGACGTTCCCGGATTCGTTGACGACGTGGCGGACCACGGCGCGGGGGATCACGACGGACACGAAGGTGGGACAGGCGGTCCAGAAGACGATTGTGCGGAAGAATCTGTTGTTGACGATCGCGGCGCCGCGGTTTTTGACGGAAGGCGATGAAGTGACGATTCCGGTGATTGTGCGGAATTATCTGGAGGGGGCGGCGAAGGTGAAGGTGACGATGGAGGCGCCGGCGCTGACGGTGGTGGGGGGCGGCGCGCGGGAGGTTGAGATCGCGAGCAAGGGGGAGGCACGGGTGGATTACCGGTACAAAGTGCCGGCGGGGGCGGCGCGGGCGACACTGGTGGCGAGCGCGATGTCGGTGAAGGAATCGGACGCGATGGAGTTGACGCTGCCGGTGGAGCCGGATGGATTGAAGTGGCGGGCGGTGGAGCAGGGGGCGCTGCGGGATGCGACGCCGGGGACGGTGCAGGGAGCGTTTCCGGCGGATTCGCTGGGGCACACGCGGGCGCTGGAGATCGAGGTGACGCCTTCGGTGGCGGGGGCTTTGTTTGGGGCATTGGAGTACCTGGCGGGGTATCCGTACGGGTGCGTGGAACAGACGATGTCGCGGTTTTTGCCGAGCGTGGTGGTGAGCGAGGCGTTCGAGGCGCTGAAGTTGCCTCCGCCGGAAAATCCGGTGGAGTTGAAGAAGAAGGTGAACGCGGGATTGGAGCGATTGTACGGGTTCCAGCATGACGACGGGGGCTGGGGGTGGTGGCACAGCGACGCGAGCGATGGTTTCATGACGGCGTACGTGGCGTCGGGGCTGCGGCAGGCGCAACGGGCGGGGTACCGGGTGAACGAGTACCGGTTGAGACGGGCCGGCGAGAGACTGGCGACGATGCTGGCGGAACCGGCGAAGGACGCGCATCCGGATCTGGCGGCGTGGCAGTTGTACGCACTGGCGGAACTGGAGGCGGCGAAGGCGGAGCAACTGGAGAAGGTGTGGGCGGGCCGGGAGAAGTTCACGCCACTGGGCTGGGCGCTGGCAGGACTGGCGGCGCACGGGATGAAGGACGCGGCGCGGGCGGCGGAAGCGGCGCGGCAACTGGAGGCGAGCGCGCGGCGCGAAGGGGGCGAGGCGTGGTGGAAGGCGGAGCGGGATCTGATGCTTGATTTCGAGCAGGACGCGACGCCGGAAGCGACGGCGTTCGCACTGCGGTTACTGGCGGCGCTGGACCGGGACGGGGGGTTGCAGACGGCGGCGGCGCAGTGGTTGGTGGCGCACCGGAACGAGGGTCCGTACTGGTCGTCGACAAAGCAGACGGCGCTGGTGGTTTATGGGTTGACGCCGTATCTGGCGCGGAGCGGGGAGTTGGATGCGGAGTCGGCGCTGAAGGTGACGGTGAACGGGAAGGAGGTGCTGAGCCGGCGGTTCGTGAAGGGGGATGCATTGCGGCGGGAGCCGGTGAAAGTGCGGCTGACGGGGGTGGAGGTCGGGGCGCGGTATCTGGTGAGGCTGGAGAAGGAGGGAGCAGGGCGGGTGTACTGGTCGGTGCGGGAGGAGTCGCGGCGGCGGGTGAGCGGGTTGACCGCGCCGGCGGAGTGGAAGATGCGGGTGACGCGGGAGTACTTCCGGATGCGTCCGGAGCGGCGGGATGGGCGGGTGGTGTACACGATGGAGGCGCTGGAAGGGCCGGTGCGGACGGGCGAGTTGATCGCGGTGCGGTTGACGGCGCAGGGGGCGGATCAGCGGTATGTGCTGGTGGAGGATCCGATTCCGGCGGGGGCGGAACTGGTGGTGAATGACGAGGTGTACGAGTTCGGGGAGCGGCCGCCGTGGTGGCGCTGGTGGGGGGAAAGACGGGAGTTGCGGGACAACCGGGTGACGTATTTCCCGACGTATTTGCCGTCCGGAGGGGAGAATTACACGTATTTGATGCGATTTACGAACCGGGGGGTGTTCCGGGTGCCGCCCGCGCGGGTGGAGCCGATGTACCGGCCGGGGTATGTGAGTGCGAGCGACGCGAAAGTGATCGAGGTGCAATGATGATGCGGCTGATGGTGGAAGCGATGGGGGAGGCGTGGCGGAGGCCGGGGGCGTGGGCGGCGGGATTGGGGTTGCTGGCCGGGTGGTGCGGGCTGGCGTGGTGGTGGCTGGGGATGGGCGTGGGGAGCGCGGGGGAGGTGGCGCTGGTGGCGTTGGGGGCGGTGGTTTTATTGGGGGTTCCGGGATGGCTGGTGTGGCGGATGCGGGGGCGATTGCGGACGGGGGGCGTGTGGTTGGCGCTGCCGGTGGCGGTTTTGGCGGCCGTGGGGGGGCCGTGGTTGCTGGTGAACTGGGTGCCGGAGGTGTCGGGGTTCATGGGGCAGGCGGTGAGCGCGGGGATTCGATTCGGGCTGGCGGGGGTGTGTTTCGTGGGGGCGTGGTTGTGGTGGGGGCGGGTGGGCGTGAAGTTGATGGAGGAAGAGTCGAATGGAATTGACGCGGGAGTTGAATAATGGACGGCGGATCCGGGTGGTGGAGGGGGACATCACGCGGATTGCGGTGGACGCGATGGCGAATGCGGCGAATGCGCGGTTGCTGGGGGGCGGGGGCGTGGACGGGGCGATTCACCGGGCCGGGGGTCCGTCGTTGATGGAGGAACTGGACGCGATGCGGGGGGCGGTAGATCGGAAGAGCACACGTCTGAACTCCAGTCACTGACCAATCTCG
>ERZ761609.2235-NODE-2235-length-14752-cov-58.145064_pt1 | contig 14752 bp, 11 predicted proteins | sample MGYA00511163_ERZ761609 | MGnify/ENA primary metagenome ERZ761609 (study PRJEB28899, sample SAMN02445070) | bioreactor sludge metagenome | biome: EBPR sludge | place: Australia: Brisbane, Thorneside Wastewater Treatment Plant | collected 2011-12-16 ... | reverse complement strand
AGATCTACACTCTTTCCCTACACGACGCTCTTCCGATCTGTGGCGAACCCGGCGGCGCAAGGGCAGGCGACGAGGAGCACGGCGAGGGCGTGGAGGAGTCCGGTGGCGGCGCCGGCGTGGTTCCACCAGAAGACGAAGGTGGCGGCCGAGGCGAAGGCGACGAGGGGGACGAAGAGGCGGGCGAAGCGGTCGGCGAGGCGGGCGACGGCGGCAGGGCGCGCCTGGGCGCGTTCGATGGCTTCGAGAAGGGGGGAGGGGGCGCGGGAGTCTTCGAGGGCTTCCAGGGTCAGGAGGCCGTCGAGCGAATGGGCTCCGGCGGGTAAAAGGTCGCCGGCCTGGCGGCGGTTGGCGAAGAATTCGCCGGTCATCCGGGATTCTTCGACGAAGGCTTCGCCGTCGAGAATGCGCGCCGGCACGGGGACGCGTTCACCGGGATGGAGTTGGAAGCGATCGCCGCGCGCGAGCAGGCCGCGTGCCGGGACGGGCACGGCGAGCAGGGCATCGAGGGCACGCTGCTGGGCGCGCGCGGAGGCCATCGTGCCGAGGGTGTAGACGACGAGCAGAATGGCGGCGACTTCGTAGTAGACGGCGCCCTCGCCGGTGATGCTCGCAGTGACCGAAGCGCAGATGGCGCCGCCGATGCCGAGGAGGAAGAGGGCATCGATGCTGACGCGCCGCTCGCGGATGGCGCGCCACGCGCCGCGGATGAGCGCGCCTCCGAGCAGGCCGAAGACCGCCGCGGTGAGCGCGGCGGCGGCGAGATGGAGGCGGGCGCGTTCATCGGAGGTGGTCTCCGAGAGATTGACGGCGAGCGACAGCGTCATGGCATTCATGGCCAGGAAGGCGCTGAATCCGATGCGGAGCCACGGCAGGCGTTCGCCGGGGGCACAGGCGCCATGGCAGGCGGGTGTCACTTTAATTCGGCGGCGGTCCAGGGTTTTCCGCGGCCGGAGGTGTCGCCGCGGACGCGCGCCACGGTTTCTGGCGTGACCGGGGGCGCATCGTTACCGAACGAGGCGCGCACGTAGGTGAGCACGGCGGCGATCTGTTCGTCCTTCAACTGGCCCCAGGCGGGCATTTCGCTGTTGTAGGTCTTGCCGAGCACCTGGACGGGTCCATTCATGCCGTGGAGGAGAATGCGGGCGAGAGTATCCTCGCTGCCGAGGACCCACTCGCTGTTGGCAAGCGGCGGAAAGGCGCCATCGACGCCCTGGCCGCTGGTCTGGTGACAGGTGACGCAGTTGTTGTAAATCCGCTTGCCGAGCACCATGGGGTCGACGGGACCGGGGGCGGGCCGCCCGGCGGCCGAGGCTCCGGGCTTCATCAGGTCGTCGGTGAGCACGGCGACATCGAAATCGCCGCTGTTCATGGCGAGATACCAGCCTCCCCAGCCAATGAGGGTGAAGTAGATCAGCATCAACCAGACGGGTGTGGGCTCGAAGCCATCGGTCGGCTCGTCGAGTTCCCGCATGATCGGGTGGTGCATGGGGATGACTTCCGGCGTCGCGTTTTCTTCGCGCTCGATCCGGTTCCGCGCGGATTCATCGCTCATTGGGGCGCCTCCGGGAGTTCATAGCTTTTGTCGAGGCTGCGCAAGTAAGCGAAGAGGCTCTCGGCGCGAGCCGACGGCAGGATCCAGCCGCTGTCGTCGGGCAGACGGATGGCGCGCTCCGGGGCGCGGTCCGAGGGGGCAACCTTCTCGAACAGGAACCGGTGGGGGGGCATGGTGGAGCCCGGTGAGGTGATGACTGGGTCGTAGAGGTGGAGCATGTGCCAGTCACGGCTGGGCTGACGCGCGCCGATGTTGGCCAAATCGGGGCCGGTGCGCATCGTCCCGAGCAGATGGGGTTTGTCGAAGAGGTAGTCGCGGGGCACTGTGCGGCGGAAGCCCCAGCCGCGGTCGAGATCGGCGCCATAGTTGGGAGGGCGGACCTGCTGCGTGTGGCAGTAGACACAGCCCAGCGAGACGTACTCGGCGCGCCCGAGCGCTTCGGCGCCTTCGAGTTGCACGGGCCAGAGATTACCGTCGTCGTCCTTGTGCTGTTGCATTTCGCGGAACTGCCAGTTGGGGATCAGCACCAGTCCGGCCATGGACAGGACGACGGTCAACATGATGCCCAGCGCGATTGTGAGACTCCGGTTCATGCGCTTTTCCTCCGCTTCAGCAGGGTCGGTCCGATCAGGGCGGCGCCGCGCTGGCGGACCAGGTTCCAGACCAGCCAGGCAAAGCTGACGTGACCAATGGTCATCAAGACCCCGGCGAGGGAGCGGGAATGGAGCCAGGGCTTGGTGTACTCCACGATCGCGAGGAAGGGGATGTTCGGGTCGTTCATCATCTCCCCCTGGCGCCACCCGGCCCAGGTAAGGCCGAGCCAGTAGAGCGCCATGCCAAGCGAAGTGGCCCAGAAATGGACCCGGATCCAGCGCGCCGAATGCCATTCGGTGTTCATCAGGCGAGGGAGGATATAGTAGGCGGCGCCGAACATCATCATGGTGAAGAAGGCATAGACGCCGAGGTGGGCATGCGCGATGGTGTAGTGCGTGAAGTGGGAGACTTCGTTGACGGCGCGCAGTGCGGTGAGCGAGCCCTGGAAACTGACGACGGTGTAGCTCATGGCGGCGACCACGACGAAGCGGAGCGTGGGGCTGGTCCGGAGGTGGTGGAAGTTTCCGGCCATGGTGAGGTGATGGTTGACGGCCACGGTGATGACCGGAATGAACATCATCATGGAGCCGACGATGCCAACGGTGACCAGCCAGGCGGGCAGCGGGCCGCCGATGAGATGGTGGGTGCCGGCCCAGTTGTAGAAGATGGCGAGGGTCCAGAAGCCGAGCAGCGAGAGGTGATAGCTGTGGACGGGGCGTCCGATGACCTTGGGGATCATGTAGTAGGCGGTGGCGAGGCCGATGGGGGTGAACCAGAGTCCGAGGACGTTGTGGGCGAACCACCAGTTGGCGGCGGCCTTGGCGACGCCGCGGACGTCGCCGGCCTCGCTGAGCACGACGCCGAGGATGTAGAGGAAGGGGAACCAGAGGACGGCGCCGAACAGGTACCACTGCGACACGTAGGTATGTTTGACCTGCCGGCGGACGAACATCAGCACCGAGGCGACAATGATGACGGCCATGCAGAAGCCGATAAAAGCGAGCACTTCGACGGGGAATTCGAGCCATTCGATGCCGGTGGAAGCGCCCTGGAGAATGCGGACGGTGCCGTAAAGAACGGCCAGGTTCCAGATGACGACGGTCACGGGCAGCAGGAGGGGGAGCGGGAGGCGGACGCGCGAGAGGCGGGCCTGAAGCCAGAGCAGGACACCGACGCCGGCCATGGAGCCCCAGCCGTAGATCATGGTGCTCAGGTGGGCGGGACGGACGCGGCCGAAGGTGAGCCAGTCGGCATCGGCGAGGAAGCCCGGGGTGTGCATTTTGATGGAAGCGAGCAGGGCGAGGAGGCTGCCGGCGAGGAGCCAGGCGACGGCGCTGACCATGTACCAGACGACGGTCTGGCGGCAGGAGCGGTCAATCTGGATGCGGCTGAGCCGGTCGCCCGGCAGCCCTTCCGGCAAGGGTTGCGCGACGGCGGGCGTCATGGGTGCTTCCCTTCGCCGGGAAAGGCATCGGTGACACGGCCCACGGGTTCGCCTTCATCGAAGATGCTGGCGGCGCCCGCGCGGAAGTCGCGGAACTGGCCGGTTTGCACGGCCCAGGCGAGGGCCCAGACCGCGGAAGCGCCAGCGAGGAGCGTGAAGGCCCAAATCACGAGATAAACCAGAAACACGGATTGCCTCTCAGTTTCCAAATTGTCCAGCGGAACTTTTAGCTTCGCATTAGTGCGGGAAGAAATTGAATATGTAGATGAATTAGTGGAAAGGTCCTATTTGGGAGAACTGGACCGAATAGTCTGGCTAAAGAGAGAATGCTGGATGCCAGGGTCTTGAAACGGAAGCAGCGATGGGGGAAGATGGGAACTGACCCAGGAGTCGTCAAACATGAGATACATTGCTGGTTTGATTGCGGTGATGGCGTTGGTTTCGGCCCCCGGTGGGGCGGAGGAGATCCCGGCGGCGCGGTTGAAGCTGTTCAAGCCGCTGCCTCCGGTGATGGAGTCAGCCTCGAACCCGCTGACGGATGCGAAAGTCGAATTGGGGCGGATTCTCTATTACGAAAACAGGCTGTCCAAAAGCCACCAGTTTTCCTGCAATTCGTGCCACCTGTTGGATAAATACGGGGTGGATAATGAAGCGACCTCTCCGGGTCACAAAGGGCTGCGTGGGGACCGGAATTCTCCAACTGTGTACAATGCGGCTGGTCATTTCGTGCAATTTTGGGACGGGCGGGCGGTGGATGTGGAAGAGCAGGCGAAAGGGCCGGTGTTGAATCCGGTGGAGATGGCGATGCCGGACGAAGCGACGGTGATCGCGACTCTGAAGTCGATGCCGGAGTATCCGGAACTGTTCCGGAAGGCCTTCCCGGGCGAGGCGGAGCCGATCAATTACGAGAATTTCGCGAAGGCGGTGGGGGCATTCGAGCGGAAGCTGGTGACCCCGTCGCGGTGGGACAAATTCCTGGAAGGGGACCGAAATGCGCTGACGGCGGAGGAGAAGGCCGGCTTCAACAAGTTCATGGCCACGGGTTGTGCGACCTGTCATCCGGGCGCGTACCTTGGGGGGACGTCGTATCAGAAGTTAGGGGCGAAGAAAGCGTGGCCGAATCAGAAGGACACGGGGCGGCACCAGGTGACGAAGGCGGGCAAGGACAGGATGTTCTTCAAGACGCCGTCGCTGCGGAATATCGAGAAGACGGCGCCGTATTTGCATGATGGAAGCGTGGCGAGCCTGGAGGAGACGATCCATTTGATGGCTGAGTATCAACTGGCGAAGAAATTGAGCGATGCCGAAGTGGCATCGATTGTCACCTGGCTGAAGTCACTGACCGGGGAATTGCCGCTCGACTTCATTCGGAAGCCCGAACTGCCTGCTTCGACGGCGCAGACGCCGAAGCCGGATTTGACGGAGTAGAGCAGTGGACCGGATTCTCTGTTTGCTGGTGTTGACGGCGGGGGTGCTGGCGGCGCAGGAGCCTGGGCCGCGGGCGCGGGCGGCGGTTCAGGAACTGGGTCAGAAGATCCGGTCTCTGCTGGCTGCGGAACTGGCGTCGGGCGGGTTCGAGGGGGCGGTGGGGGTGTGCGCGGAGAAGGCGCAGGCGGAAACGAAGCGGTATGCCGCGGAGCAGGGGATTCAGATCCGCCGGGTAAGCACGCGGGCGAGGAATGTAGCGAACCGGCCGGACGAGTGGGAGCGGAGTCGGCTATTGGAGTGGGAATCGGCGCTTCGGGAGGGCAAATCGGCACCCGAAAACGCGCAAACGACGACTGCCAGTGGCGATTATCGCCTTCTGGTGCCGATTCGCGTACAGGCGATGTGCCTGACTTGTCATGGAAACGAGAAACAGATCCCCGCACGGGTCGGGGATCTGCTTCACAAGCACTATCCGGAGGATGCCGCCAAGGGTTACCGCAACGGCGACCTGCGCGGGGCCTTCAGCGTGGTGATTCCACGCGGTCGCTAGGGGACTGTTTCTCAGTCTGGCTGGATTGGGGACGCCGGGACCCGACGTCGCAACTGTTCGCCATTCAAGTGGGGACGCCCAGGCCGGGCAGCACCCACTTCATGAGGGCGAAGTAGCCGAAAATCACCAGCGGAATGAAGATCCAGTCAGGCATTCGTTTCCTTTTCATTAATTGCTATTAATCCGTGTGGCGAGGGGGGATCGTGACGACGGGGACGCCGACCTCCCGAAGAGTGCGCTCAGTGACCGAGCCGAGCAGGAGGCGCTTCAGGCCCGTCCGGCCGTGGGTGCCCATGACGATCCAGCAGCCCGGCAGGGTCTCGGCGACCGCGCGGATGGCGTCAACGGGCGGGCGTTCAAGGATCTCGTAGGAAACGTCCGCTCCGGGGGCAAGGAAGGGCTCGCACCAGGAGGCAAGGGCGTCCTGGGCGGCCAGTTTGGCATTGACCAGGCCCTTGGCCAATTCCATCTGGGCGGATTCGTTAATGAAGGGCGGGGCTTCGAAGTGGGTGGCGTAGATGACTTTGAGCGGCACGCCACTGGACTTGGCCAACTGGCTGCCGATGCGGAGAGCGTCACCGGCTCCGGAACTGAAATCGACCGGGCAGAGAATCGATTGATAGGGCAGAGTTGACATGAATCCAGATCCTTTCAATTGGATGCTTCAATTGCATCACACGTGACATGAGGCCGCAAGAAAAGGAGATGGCGCGCAAGGGGGAAACCTTTGCGCGCCGCGGTTGGTCTTGGGTTGGGCTAGAACCGGAGGTTCAGCGAGAACTGCCAGGAACGGGGCGGTTCCTGGGCGGTGACGAGGCCGAAGGCCGAACTGACGGGGTCGGTATTCGGATTGCGGAGGACGACTTCGTTGCGGGCATTGAAGGTGTCCGCGCGGAAGATCATCTTCATCTTCTCGGTGATCTGGAAGGTCTTGTTGGCCGAGAGGTCGAGGCGGCGCTGGGAATCGGCGCGGATGTTGGAGTAGCGCAGGGGGGCGGTGCGCACGTTGGAGGCGAGCACCTGCTGTGAACTCCGGTTGAAGACCGAGGTATTGAACCACTTGTCGGTGTTCCGCTGGTCGGTGGGCAGGCGTATGGTGGACGAGTCGCCGATGAACAGCGCCTGGCCGAAGCCGAGGGGGGCGCCGCTCTGGTACTGCCAGACGCCGCTGATCTGCCAGCCGCCAAGGAAGAGGTTGACAGGGCCCGGCATGTTGGCGCCGAAGCGGCGGCCCTTGCCGAACGGCAGTTCATAGATGCCGCTGGAGGTGAGACGGTGCGCGCGGTCGATGCCGGAGAGGGTTTCGTAGGGCATGGGGTCGACCGAGTTCAGGAACGAAACCGCTTCCATGGCCTTGGACCAGGTGTAGGCAGCCTGGAGGGTGTAGCCCTTCGAGAAGCGCTTTTCGAGGCGGGTCTGGAGCGAGTGGTACCAGGAGTAGCCCACGGGATCCTGGAAGTTGACGTTCGAAAAGTGCGGGTAGCGTTGGAGCAGGGCTCCGCGGCTGATATTCCGGCCGGTGAAGTTCGGATGCAGCCCGAAGTAGGGGCTGGTGAAGTTCTGGCTGAGGAAGTTGATGGTGGCCTGGTCGCGGACGGGCGATGTGCTGAGGTATTCCCGGGGGATGAAACTCATCTGTCGAGTGACGGGCAGGCGGGAGGCCCGGTTGCCGACGTAAGAGGCCTCGACCATGTAGCCCTGGGGCAGTTCCTGCTGGAAGCCGAACGACCAGCGCTGGGAGGGGGCCATTTTGCGGTCGGCGGGGAAGAACGTGGTGCCCTGGCCGAGGGTGGTGGCGAGACCTTCGGAAGCGCCGAGCACGGGCAGCAGGCCGGTGGGCAACGGATTCGAGAGGTCGGTGAGGAAGCTCACGCCATTGTTATCGGAGGCGATGATGGGCGTGGATCGGGTGAAGCCCGACAGGATCGAGTTGGTGCGCAGGATGCCGTTGGGCTGGTAGAAGATGCCGTAGCCGCCGCGGAAGACGGTCTTTTCGAACATCTGGTAGGCGAGGCCGATGCGCGGGGACCAGGCGATGCCCTGGTCGAGCCAGTAATTGCGGGAGTTGCCGCCGACGCCGGCGAAAGTCACACCGCCTTTGACCTGGAAGGCCTCGACGGGCAACTGAGGCATGGGCGCGCGGGCGTAATTGGCTTTGGCCGCGGCTTCGATGGGGTTTGATGCGCGTTCATCGAAGCCCGAAACAGACCGATTGTAGCGCTCGGTGATGGGCGATTCGTGCTCGGCGCGGAGGCCGAGGTTGAGGGTCAGCTTGCGGGTGACTTTCCAGTCGTCCTGAATGTAAAGGGCTGTATAGATATCCTGCTCGGCATAAGTGGCGGTGCGGGCCATGGAGCCGCCGGGTATACCAGACAAGAGTGCGATGAATTCGGCGCCTACGGGTTGGACGGGCGAATTATCGAAGGGGCCGCGGGCCCAGGCGCTGGAAAAGCTCAGATCGGGAGCCGTGTCCTGGGGGTAGCGGGCGCGGAATTCACGGAACATCATCCAGTCGAGCCCGAAGCGGACGTGGTGGTTGCCTCGCATCCAGGCCACGTTGGCAACGCCGTTGTGGCTGATGGAGGCGGTCTTGCCGTCACCGGATTCCCAAGGGGACAGGGTCTGAAGTGATCCGACCGCGGTGCGGGGAATCGTGGCGACGGATTTGTCGACGAGGCCGACGAGGCCGGGCGAGAAGCCGAGCGATGCGAGGTCAAAGCCGCTGCTGGTGCGCCTCTCCGGGAATTCCTGGGCGCTGATGCCGTAGCGGAGGTTGAGCACCATTGTTGACGAAATCATATGCACATCGTCCACGGCGATGCCGCGATTGATCCGGTTCAGAATGACGCCGGTGACGTCGTCCCCAAAGCGGCGGTTCTTGTCTTCTTCCCAGAAGTCGCGGTGGATGCGGACGAACATGCGGTTCTTCTCGCTGAAGGCATGGTCGAAGCGGCCGATCGTAGTCCAGTAGTCCTCCAGCGCGGGCGCCGACATGAAGAAATTGTTCCGTCCGTCGGCGGTGGCCGGCGCGTTCGGCAGAGGGTAAAGGGCGAGCAGGTTCTTGGCGACCGGATTGATGCGGCTCGCCGGGAAGATGTTGCCCGGCAACGGGGACCGGCTGAAGCGGCCGTTCGGCGCGGCCGTGATGGTGGCCGGATCGTACAACTGGTAGTTGGCGCCGATACGCAGAAGGCTGGACAGGTCGCCCTGCCGCCATTCGGCGCTGGGGACGGTGGAGATCATTGATCCACCGACGTTCGGATCGCCGAACTTGTTGGCTTCGTAAGTGAAGAACCAGAAGGTCTTGTTGGTTCCGTTATAAACGCCCGGGAGGACGACGGGAGCACCACCGGCCACGCCGTAGCGGTTGTCACGGTAGATTGGCAGTTTTGTGAAGGTCGGCGACCGCTTCTGGTAGATGGTTGGGGTATCGAAGGCCGAGTGCCGGAGCCACCACCAGGCCTGACCGTGGAACTCGTTGGTCCCGCCCTTGGTGCTCACGTTCACTGTCGCGCCGGAGGTGCGGCCGAGGGCGGCGTCAAACGATGAAGTCTGAACCTTGAACTCGGAAAGGGAGGCCTGGGGCGGCGAAAAGGCCACGCGGGGCGCCGTGCCGTCCGAATAGACGTTGGCGACACCGTCGATGGTGAAGGCGTTGCCGTTGTTGCCGCTGCCGTCGGTCGAAAACTGCGAGGGGGCGGCATTGAAGGGGGCCTTCCGGAGGCGCATATCGGTGCCGTTCACGGTGCCGGGGGCCAGATGGACGAGATCCATCGCGTTGCCGGCGAACAGGGGCAGTTCGACGATGCGGCGCTCGTCAATAATTTGACCGAGCGAGGCTTCGGCGGTTTGCAGCAGCGGCGATTCCGCCGTCACTTCCACCGATTCACTCACCTCGCCGACCGTCATCTGAATGTCGAGCGGAACGTTATCATTGACGCGGACCTGAATGTTCTTGCGTTCAAATTTGCGGAAGCCCGTGACTTCAGCGGTGACGGTGTAAAAGCCGGGGCTCAGGAAAGGAAGCACATAGTTTCCGGCATCGTTGGTGGTGACCGAGACCGCGACCCCAGTCGCGGCATTGACCGACCGGACTTCGGTCCCCGGAATCACGGCGCCGGTGGTGTCGAAAACACGGCCCACAATGTTCCCGCGGGCATCCTGGGACTGCGCCAGGATGGAGATCGCGGAAAGGAAAAGCAGGCAGACCCCAACGCCGATGGATTTGATCGACATGGCAAAAAGACTCCTTCGTTTACTTTTCAAACTCCCGCCGGCACCCGAATTGAATCCGAAGATTCGGACCCGGAGGTCGACTGTTGCCGTTAATATATCATGCGGGCTTTAGTTTGATGCTGCGTTAGTGGCTATCTTTAGATGGTTTACAACAAAAGAGCAATCTTTTGGTAGAAGTGTGCGCTATGTGGCTATCTTCCGATTTATACTGAACAGGCGATTCAGAAGGGGAGGCGGGCGGGGAGAAGGGAAGGGAGGATCGAGAGGCAGGCGGCCAGGAAAGCGGAGGCGCGCAAGGGGGTTGCCCTTGCGCGCCGGGGACTGCCAGGGACTTGGGCTAGAACCGGAGGTTCAGCGAGAACTGCCAGGAGCGCGGGGGTTCCTGAGCGGTGACCTGTCCGAAGGCCGAGCTGATGGGGTCGGTATTCGGGTTGCGGAGGACGACCTCGTTGCGGGCGTTGAAGGTATCCGCGCGGAAGATCATCTTGATCTTCTCGGTGATCGCGAACGTCTTGTTGGCCGAGAGGTCGAGGCGGCGCTGAGAGTCAGCGCGGATGTTGGAGTAGCGCAGCGGGGCGGTGCGCACGTTGGAGGCAAGCACCTGCTGCGAGTTGCGGTTGAAGACCGAGGTATTGAACCACTTGTCGGTGTTCCGCTGATCGGTGGGCAGGGCGATGGTGGAGGAGTCGCCGATGAACAGCGCCTGGCCGAAGCCGAGGGGGGCGCCGCTCTGGTACTGCCAGACGCCGCTGACCTGCCAGCCGCCGAGGAAGAAGTTGATGGGGCCGGGCATGTTGGTGCCGTAGCGGCGGCCTTTGCCGAACGGAAGTTCGTAGATGCCGCTCGAGGTAAGGCGGTGAGCGCGGTCGATGTCGGCGAGAGTCTCATACGGCATATCGTCGACGGCGTTCAGGAACGTGTTGGCTGCCATGGCCTTGGACCAGGTGTAGGCGGCCTGGAGGGTATAGCCTTTGGAGAAGCGCTTTTCGAGGCGCGTCTGGAGCGAGTGGTACCAGGAGTAGCCCACGGGATCCTCGAAGTTGACATTCGAGAAGTGGGGGTAGCGCTGGAGGAGGGCGCCACGCGAGATGTTGGCGCTGGTGAAGTTGGGATGGAGCCCGAAGTAGGGGCTGGTGAAGTTCTGGCTGAGGAAGTTGATGGTGGCATTATCCCGGACGGGCGAGGTGCTGAGGTACTCGCGCGGGATGAAGCTCATCTGGCGGGTGACGGGCAAGCGGGATGCGCGGTTGCCGACATAGGAGGCTTCGACCATATAGCCCTGCGGCATTTCCTGCTGGAAGCCGAAGGAGAAGCGCTGGGAGGGGGCCATCTTGCGGTCGGCGGGGAAGAAGGTGGTTCCCTGGCCGAGGGTGGTGGCGAGACCTTCGGAAGCGCCGAGCACGGGCAGCAGACCGGTGGGCAGCGGGTCGGAGAGGTCGGTGAGGAAGTTCACGCCATTGTTGGTGGTAGCGATGATGGGCGTGGAGCGGGTGAAGCCCGAGAGGATCGAGTTGGTCCGCAGGATGCCATTGGGCTGGTAGAAGATGCCGTAGCCGCCGCGGAAGACGGTCTTCTCGAACAGCTGGTAGGCGAGGCCGATGCGTGGGGACCAGACGATACCCTGGTCGTTCCAGTAATTGCGGGAATTGCCGCCGACACCGGCGAAGGTGACGCCGCCCTTGACCTGGAAGGCCTCGACGGGTAACTGGGGCATGGGGGAGGCGGCGTACCGGGCCTTGGCCGCGGCTTCGATCGGGTTCGAGGCGCGTTCATCGAAGCCCGAGACAGAGCGGTTGTAGCGCTCGGTGATGGGCGATTCGTGTTCAGCGCGAAGGCCGAGGTTGAGGGTCAGCTTGCGGGTGGCTTTCCAGTCGTCCTGGATGTAGAGGGCCGTGTAGATGTCCTGTTCGGCGTAGGTGGCGGTGCGGGCCATCGAGCCGCCGGGGATGCCGGCGAGCAGGGCGATGAATTCCGCGCCAACGGGCTGAACAGGGGAATTGTCGAGCGGGCCGCGGGCCCAGGCGTTGGAGAAGCTCAGATCGGGGGCCGTGTCCTGCGGGTAGCGGGCGCGGAACTCGCGGAACATCATCCAGTCGAGGCCGAAGCGGACGTTATGGTTCCCGCGCATCCACGCGACGTTGGCGACGCCGTTGTGGCTGATGGAGGCGGTTTTGCCGTCGCCGGATTCCCACGGGGCGAGGGTGGTGAGCGAACCGACCGCGGTGCGGGGAATCGTCGCCTTGGAGGAGTCGACGAGACCAACGAGGCCGGACGAGAAGCCGAGCGAGGCGAGGTCGAAGCCGCTGCTGACGCGCCGTTCGGGGAACTCCTGGGCGCTGATGCCATAGCGGAGGTTGAGCACCATAGTGGAGGAGATCATGTGGACGTCGTCCACGGCGATGCCGCGGTTGACCCGGTTGAGGATGACGCCATTGACGTCGTTGCCGAAGTGGCGGTTCTTGTCCTCTTCCCAGAAGTCGCGGTGGATGCGGACGAACATGCGGTTCTTTTCGTTGAAGGCATGGTCGAAACGGCCGATGGTGGTCCAGTAGTCTTCGAGCGCGGGGGCGGACATGAAGAAGTTCTGGCGGCCGTCGGCGGTGGCCGGCGCGTTGGGCAGCGGGTAGAGAGCGAGCAGGTTCTTGGCGACCGGATTGATGCGGCTCGCCGGGAAGATGTTGCCCGGCAGCGGGGAGCGGCTGAACCGGCCGTTCGGAGCGGCGGCGATGGTGGCCGGGTCATACAACTGGTAGTTGGCGCCGACGCGCAGGAGGCTGGACAGGTCGCCCTGACGCCATTCGGCGCTGGGGACGGTGGAGATCATCGAGCCGCCGACGTTCGGGTCACCGAACTTGTTGGCTTCGTAAGTGAAGAACCAGAAGGTCTTGTTGGTGCCGTTATAGACTTTCGGGATGACAATGGGCGCGCCGCCGGCGACGCCGTAGCGGTTGTCGCGGTAGATGGGCAGCTTGGTGAAGGTGGGGGAGCGCTTCTGGTAGATGGTCGGGGTGTCGAAGGCGGAATGCCGGAGCCACCACCAGGCCTGGCCATGAAACTCGTTGGTGCCGCCCTTGGTGCTGACGTTGACGAGTGCGCCGGAGGTGCGGCCGATGGCGGCATCAAACGACGAAGTCTGCACTTTGAATTCGGAAAGGGACGCCTGCGGCGGCGAGAAGGCCACGCGGGGCGCTGTGCCGTCGGAATAGACGTTGGCGACGCCGTCGATGGTGAACGCATTGCCGTTGTTGCCGCTGCCGTCCGTTGAGAACTGGGAGGGCGCGGCATTGAAGGGCGCTTTGCGCAGGCGCATGTCGGTGCCATTCACGGTGCCGGGGGCGAGGTGGACGAGATCCATCGCGTTGCCGGCGAACAGGGGCAGTTCGACGATGCGGCGCTCGTCAATAATTTGACCGAGCGAGGCTTCGGCGGTTTGCAGCAGCGGCGATTCCGCCGTCACTTCCACCGATTCACTCACCTCGCCGACCGTCATCTGAATGTCGAGCGGCACATTGTCATTCACGCGAACCTGAATATTCTTCCGTTCGAATTTGCGGAAGCCCATGACTTCAGCGGTGACGGTGTAAAAGCCGGGGCTCAGGAAGGGGAGGACGTAGTTTCCGGCTTCATTGGTTTTGACCGAGACCGCGACCCCTGTCGCGGCATTGACCGACCGAACCTCCGTGCCCGGAATCACGGCGCCGGTGGTGTCGAACACACGGCCTACGATGTTCCCGCGGGCATCCTGGGACTGCGCCAGGATGGAGATGGCCGAGAGCAACAGCAGGCACACTCCAACGCCGATGGACTTTATCGACATGGCAAAAAACTCCTTGGTTTGCTTTTCAAACTCCCGCCGGCGCCCGGGTGCCTCCGATAAATCGGACCCGGATGTCGACTGTTGTCGATAATATATCATGAGAATTTTGGGTTGATTTTCAATTGGTGGCTATCTTTTGGGGTCTTTTTTTCAAAAAGCCAATCTTTGGATTGATTTGATGCGAATGTGGCTGTCAAAGGATGGCTCTTTGGTTGCCTGTCTCTCATACGGTCGCTGAAGTGGCATCCCGTGGGGCAGACTTCGGCCCTGGGGTGATCTTGGGCTGAAGATCCTCCAGGCAGGGCCCGGAGAGGTCCGGGTGCGGCTCGGTGTGTTGCCGGAATGGAGTAGACCGGGCGGGGAGGAACGGTGCGGGGAAGGGGGTTAGCGGCGGGCGATGACTTCCTGAACGCTATCCCGTGTCATGAAGAACTTGACTGAACTGAACTCTCGCAGAAATCGTTCGATGGTCCTGGGCGTAAATTTGCGGGTCCGCCGGGTGGCGCCGCGTGGGCGAACGAGCAGGTTCTGGGCGTCGATGATCCGGCAGGAAGACAGGGTTGCCTGGGGTCCGGCGGATTCAGGGTGGAACAGGGCGAGCAGCAGGCCCTCAGGCTTCATCACGCGGTGGAGGCGCTGAACGACGGCCTCGGCGAGGGCGGCAGGCAGGTAGTGAAACTGGTCCCAGGCGAGCACGGCGGAGACGCTCCCATTGGGAAACGGGATGGTGCGTTCGAGGAACTCCTCGATGGCGCGCTCATCCAGGGGGCCGGTGTCCTCGTCGATGCCGGGAAACGCTTCTTCGGCGGATCGAAGCAGTTCCTCCGCGTACAGGCGGTGCCCGAGGCCGGTGACGAAGTCGACGGTTTGCTGCCCGATGCCGCCAAGATCCAGCACCTGCATCGCCTCGCCGCGCAGCAACGCCCCGGTAATGTGTTCCAGGGCGTGGCTGCGCCTTGCGCCTTCGGGCGCGGGACGCGCCGCTTCACCGGGTTTGGTGGAAGTGGCTGCGCCCGGGTTCATCCGCGGCGGATCTCCGGCGGGGCGCCCGCCGCAGCGGCGCCGCTGGCCGAAGCACTGGAGAGATCGGAAGAGCACACGTCTGAACTCCAGTCACTGACCAATCTCGTA
>ERZ761609.2232-NODE-2232-length-14760-cov-5.266780_pt1 | contig 14760 bp, 8 predicted proteins | sample MGYA00511163_ERZ761609 | MGnify/ENA primary metagenome ERZ761609 (study PRJEB28899, sample SAMN02445070) | bioreactor sludge metagenome | biome: EBPR sludge | place: Australia: Brisbane, Thorneside Wastewater Treatment Plant | collected 2011-12-16 ... | reverse complement strand
TATACGGGCTGAGTGAAGATGAGGGGTTGCGCGCCGATGCGCTGCGTGGAATCGCGCAGCATCCTGTCCCGCAGGCATTTGACGTTGTGAAAGGCGCGTTAGCAATTCAGAACTTGAAACCCCTTGCAGTCGAGGCGCTTGCGGCGACCGCGGTTGCACTGAGCGCGAACAAGGAAACAGAGAAGGCCATAGAAGCTGCGAAGCTTGTGCAGTCCTCTGGTGCGTCGGTGGAGACTTTGGTGCGCGTTGCGTCGACATTGGGCGACAATGTGCCGCCGGAGTTGGCGAATCTGCTGGGCGCTGTGAAGAAATGGATGGTGATCGGGCCATTCGATTGGAAGAACGATGCGGGGTGGTCCACAGCGTTTGTGGGCGAACCTAACGTTGACATTACGAAGACAATTCCGCGCGGCGATACGCTGCTCGCGTGGAAAGCGGCATCGGGCAATGGACCGACGGCTTTGGTTGATCTTACCGGTGCATTGGGCGCTGCGGAACGGTCGTTCGGTTATGCGTATGCCGTCGTCGACATGGCCGAAGCTGGAGAAGGTCAGATTCGACTTGGATCCGACGATGGCAACCAGATTTGGTTGAATGGCAAGCAGGTGTTTGAGAATCGTGTGGACCGTGGAACCGCGCTTGACCAAGACAAGATCGACGTTACGTTTTTGAAGGGTCGAAACGTGATACTCGCGAAGATAAGCCAGGGTGCGGGCGGATGGAATTTCTGTTTGCGCCTTTGCCGGGCGGATGGAACGGGCCTGCCGTTTACGCAAGAGTAGTTGTAATACTTCTTGAATCCCGACATAATAGGTGTATATAAAATACATCTATTATGTCGGGTTCGTTAATATGTACTCAGGATCAGTCAGAAACGCGGTAAGCGGGACGAGTTGGATCGGTTTTGCCGTGATCACCTGCGCCATTTCGCTGGATGCGGCTGCTGTAGACAGTTTTGAAGAAGCGCCAATTCACTACAGCGCGAGCGCGGCGAGCAATCCCGTGGCGGCGTTGCAGTCCGCGCTGGAAAATGGCGGTGCCACGCTGTCATACGATGATCGTTTTGGTTATCTGGTCTCACTTCTCAGGGCACTCAACATTCCACAAGAATCGCAGGGGCTGGTTTTTTCCAAGACCAGTTTGCAAGCTCACCGCATCTCACCGGAGACGCCGCGCGCGATTTATTTCAACGACGATACTTATGTCGGCAGCGTGCCGAATGGCGAAGTGATTGAGATTTCGGTCGCGGATCCGCAGTTGGGAGCGGTCTTTTACACGCTGTCGCAACAAAAGAGTGAGCGTCCTGTTCTCATTCGCCAGACCGAAAACTGCCTGCAATGTCATGGTTCGACGTTGACGCGCGGTATTCCGGGGCATTTGGTCCGATCAGTGTTTCCCAACGCGGAAGGATTTCCGATACTGAAGGCGGGCACACACCTGACTTCGCAGGGCAGTCCGATGCAGGAGCGGTGGGGTGGCTGGTATGTGACTGGGGAGCACGGCGCTACGCGGCATATGGGAAATGCGATTGCCTTGGCGACGGAGCGCGACGCGGAAATAGACACGGAAGCAGGGGCAAACCGAATGGTCCTTGATTCGCGGGTGCGGCTGGATAGTTACGTTACCGCACACAGCGACATCGTTGCCCTGATGGTGCTGGTGCATCAGGTCGACGTGCATAATCTGTTAACAAGCGCAAACTTCGAGACACGTCAAGCGCTTGCGCGCCAACAGGCGTTGGACGAAGTTTTGAAACGGGATCCATCGCTACCCAACGACACTACGCAGCGCATCATAAAGAGCGTGGGGGACAAGCTGGTCGAGAGCCTTCTTTTTGCCAACGAGGCGGCATGGGAGAGTCCCATTCGCGGGACGGCTGGATTCGCCGAGGTCTTTTCGGCACAAGGGCCAAAAGATAAGTTGGGGCGTTCGCTGCGAGAGTTCGATTTGCAAGCGCGACTGTTTAAATATCCATTGAGCTATCTGATTTATACGCAATCTTTTGAGCAGTTGCCCCAGCCCATGAAGGATTACGTTTACCGAAGTCTTTGGGATCACCTGACGGGTGCGGTGGAATCACGTTTCAATGCCCACCTGGATGCGGATATGCGTGACGCAATACGCGCGATTCTTATCGACACGAAAACCAATCTGCCGGATTACTGGAAGTAAAGCTACTTCAATTTCATTCCGAAATGGTAGCTAGTGATTTCCATCCCGTGTTCGATGTAGAAGCGGTGCGCATCCACGCGATGCGTGCCGCTGTCGAGGTGAAACTGATCGCAGCCGTTCTCCCGCGCGTGGTTCTTTAGCCACTCCAGAAGTTGGCCGCCATACCCGCGACCGCGTTCGGATTCCTTCACGACCAGGTCGTCCACGTACATGATTCGGCCCCAGGCCAGGAAGTCGCCGAAACGAAAGCCAGCGACTGCTTTTACCTCGGAATGATCCTCGAGTGAAGCTAGGTGGTAACCGCTATCCATCTGTCTCTTGATGCGCGGGAGTAAGTCGGAGACGGGGATATTCGGTCTCAGCTCCGACAAAACGGGCACGCAGCCGAGGATGCTTGTGTCGGAATCGCATAATTTAATGCTGACCAAAGACAACTCTCCCAAATGATTTACACTTCCAGTTATCGTTTTAGATGCACATCCAGCCAGGTGAATGCTTCGTCTTGCATGGCGGCGTTGAATTCGTGTGGGACGGGCCAGAGTTTTGTGAGCAGGGAGTCAGACGCATTCTGGGCGGTCCAGACTTCGCGGAGCTTTGCGTAGGACGCGTCAACGCCGGGGACGGGGAAGAGCGTGTCCTCAGTGCCGTTGAAGAAGAGCATGGGCTTTGGCGCGGCGATGCTTGCGACGTCGGGGTAATCGAGGTGATTGCGTAGATTGGGCACAAGCATGCTGAAGGCCGACTGCCCGCGGGTCTGATTGTTTTTGGGACTTGCGAGCGTCGGGGTGTCGCCCATCCAACAGATGGCGGCGCCGCATTTCACGATATCGGTTGCGGCATTCAGGCTCCAGGTGCGGTGAGAGCCCATTGAGAGTCCGAGGCAACCGATGCGGTCGGGATCGACGTTGGGTAAGCTTTGCACGAATTCCGCGCTGCGCAGGTCATCCCACACGATTTTGCCTGCCCAGGATAAGCCGAGTTGCAGCATGTTTGCGCCGAGCGCTTGCTGGTCTTCGTACTCGACACCGCCGAAGCGGCCCCGATCGCCCCAGAACAAAGCATCGGTTGCGAAGACTACATACCCACGCTCGGCGAGGGCATCGCCAATGAAACGCGCACCGTAATACTTGTTTGTCCAATCGACGGCATCCGCGAGCCGCTCTTCAGATTCCCCAAACGGTTTCACGACTTTTTCCTTGCCGATAGCGAAGTGCGCGCCATGATCGTGTAGCGCAACGATTGCGGGGTGCGGGCCCTCGGCTTTCGGAACGAGCAGGTATGCTTTGATGCGCTCATCCGCGGAGATGTTGATTGCGATTTTGTGCGCGACGTACGAGCCTCGATCTTCTGTGGCGATATCAGTAGCGTTGAACGCGGCAAGGGGCGGTCGCGAGCCCAGTGATGCCAGGTAGGATTTTCGCGCGGCTTCGCGCCATTGTGTAAACGGAAGCGAAGAGGCGCGCCACGAGGTGTCGAACTTCATTCGCGCGATACGCGCGTCGTTGAAAGAAGGGAGCATGTCACGCACGCCGTAGGCGGCCGTTTGTGCGGCAAGCGGCCCCGGGGCAACCGGGGTAGTCTTCCATCGCGCGGCATCTTGATGATAGCGCTGCGCAAGGTCATCGAGCGTGCCGCGCATGAGGTATGCGTTTACGCGCAGCGTGGATGGGCCGTCACGACGCATGGGCACGGAACCGTGAGAGTGTATGCAGCGGTGAGAGGCGTTTGCGTTGTTGCAAATGCTAGTGCCGTTCTCCGCGGCGGTCGCGGCGATCCATGCGCCGTCTTTGCTCACACATGCTGAAAGTGGAACGTCGGGGCGGGGATCGTGAATCGTTTTCCATCCACTCGCGACCATGTCCCCTTCGACATTCGGCGATGGGCCGCCGGTTACGAACTGAATATTGCGGGCGTTTCCGTTTGCGCAGGCAGCGAGGGTGGTCCACGCGCCGTTTGACAAGAAATGCATGCGGGACATGATATCGGCTTCCTCGCCGTCGAAGATGCTGCCTTTCATTTGTTGGCATGGACCGACGGCGAGTCCGCTCGTGATGGTTGCCTCCGGTTTTGGCCAAGCGGTGTAAAGGCATTCGACGTAATTTACATGGGGAATGAACTCGGCAGTGAATGTTGCTTCAGGGCGATCTATGGAATAGGAAACTGCGCCTGTTTTGTCGTCACGTTTCCAATCCAACTTCATGCCGCCCAGTTCTTCCTGCGAATAGCCGAGTAAAGGCACGGAAGCCCATTCGGGTCCCCACAGGGTGACGTTCACGTTTGGATCGGACGGATGTTCGATTCGAATGAAAGAGCCGCCTGTCTCTGCGGGGCTGAGTTTTAACCGTGCATCCGGAACGCGGGCAAGAACCTGCGACAAGGCTGTGTTGGCGTGGAACAAACGCTCCGCCGGACGATGCGCAAGATAGTACGAAAGCACCTCATCGAAATAAACCAGCCCGTCGGGTGGGGCACTGCCAATACCGATGCTTCCCTCGGTGTAATCCCGCGCGGGATTGCGGTCTTCGGGTTTCTTGTAGAGGTCGTAGATGGTTTTTCCATCTCGTAGCGCGCCCGTACTTGTCTCCCATCCAGAGAGGCCGGCGAGAATCGTTCCTGAACGTTGAAACCCTGTGACGCGCGCTTGCAGGACTTTCTCGATCGCGTCCAACAGCGTGTCGATATTTTCTCCTCGCGCTTCCAGGACGCGCGCCGCGTTTGTGATCTGAGCAGCGTGTTCGAGTGCCTGGCTCAGGATCATGCCACTGCTGTTCGGGTGCGGATATCGCCAGCCGCCGACCGGATCGATGGACTCCGCAAGAAAATCGGCGACGGCACGAACCACATCGCGAAGGCGCGGCTCATCGGGCGCGACTTCGAGGAGGTTTGGAAGGCCTGCGAGGGCGTACCCAATGATATAAGGCTTTGCGAATGGCGCGTTGTACCCATGCTGATCATCGTCGATAAATGGACCATCCTTCACGATGGGTTGGCCCCCTTGGCTGAAGAGGTTGTCGTCACCGAGTTTTGTGCGCAGTTCGCGAAAGAGTCTAAGGGCTTCTTCGCGGTACTCGGCCAATCCGGTAAAACGATAAAGGCGCATGAAATCGGAAACGTCGCCAATGTTGCGGCATTCGCCTTGATCAACGCGGATGAATTGTTTCGCGTATGCTATCTGCGCGTGAAGCGCGGTAAGCATGCGCGGGTCGCCCGTTTCTTCGTAGGCGAGGAAGAATGCGTCAATGCCTTTTGTGCAAAAGTGCGAAGTGCCGTTCGTGCGCCAGAGAAACGACGTGTCGCCCTCGTGTTCTTTTTGTCCAGCGGCGACTGCCGCGTTGTAGCGCGTGCCCCCGAAATCGGGCGAATCCCCCCACCATAGCGACAAGTCGTACATGTTGCTGCACCATTGCACGGCAGTCTCGCGGAGTTGGGAGTCGCCGCTTCGAAAGTAGTCTTCAAAGATTGCCGGGGCGTGATTCAGGCGGTTCATGCCGTAGTAACTTGCGGGCGCGCCATCGCTGAAGGATGTAATATTGCCGTAATCATCGCCGAGCAACGCCGCGCGCACGACCGCATTCCGATGGTATTCGCGCAATTGATCGAGCCCGGGCCACATCGACAGATCCAACTCGGGGGCTTGGTGTCGGGATAGAAGTTCGAACCTATGAGCTGGTTCCAACAGCGGGTTCAGGGGCTCAATCGCAGTTGGACGCATCGCAATCGTCGATGTGCGCCACGCGCTTTCCTGCATGGGGACGCGATCCGCTTCGGTACATCGGAGGTAGGTGATTTTCGCCCCGCCATCGACCTCACGCGTTTCAATATGACCCCGCAGGAGCAAATGCGCGTCCGGCAAATCAATTGTGTAATCGCCGGTTGTGGAAGACAGCGAATAGCGCTGTTCTGAAGAAAACGTTTGCGGCGGGGAGGCGCCAAAGCCGGGACGCACGATCTCCCAGCCGAGATTGGGGGCATAGTCGTCGCCCTTGGCGAGTCGCTGAACATGGGCACGGAGCGCGATAGTGCCCGTTGCGTCCGCGCGTAATTCCAAGATGCGAGGCCACTGCGGATTCGGGCAGAGGAGACGCACCCAGAGGTAATTTGCGCTGGATTCGACGATTTCCAGAGTTGAAATGCCACCTGCTTCCAGGGAGGGTGCGATGGGCGTAGCCGTCCAATTCATTGACGCGGACGAGTATTCGATGCGGTGGGACGCAATGATAAAAGTGGCGTCATTGAAAGAGAGCGTATGTTGCGCCTGCGCGTCGGACGCGGGCGTGGTTTTTTGTTTCTGGGAGGACAAGATTAGCGAGAACTTCACCGGTGCCAGCGATTCGAACGTAAATGGGAAGCTCACGATCGCTTTACGAACCGACTGCGGCAGGCCAGGGTGCAGGCCCAGCACGCGCAGGTCCGCGGGGAGTCGAACGTCACCACTGATCGCATCCAGCCCGAAACCTTTGGGCAATGCCGCGGGCGGGAACGGTAAAGAAATGCGCACGAACTGCATGCCAGTCCTGGAGGGGGCTACGGAAAAAGAAGGAAGGGCTCCGATTTCACCGGTGCAAACGCCGGTTGAATCGGCAGGCGATTCCTTAAATGAAAAGCGATCCAGCCAACGATCTGATGAGCCATCTTGCGCAGGTGCGACAACGCTTGCGGCTACAAGCGCCAAGAAAGCGATCAACGTTCTTGCGATATACATTGCGATGCCTCAATCCGGAGTTTGGGACAGTGTATCCGGAGCGCGGGGACGCATCTAGTCTGCATTTCTTACCGATGATGGCTTTTGTTGTTGCAACACGACGCTCTACATGTGTGTTTCGAACACAGGCTGGCAATGTGTGAGTCGTCAGCCCACATCGTGGCGTGGAAAAGCTACCGCTTTGCTGGTACGCCCCGGAACAAGGCGTCGTGTCGCAGTCGATCCAGTAGGACTCCTTGAGAGAACAGCGCGAACAGCGGCAAGGTTATGACGCCGGGCAGTAACAGCTCCATCCCATGTTCGCTCAACAGACGCCACGCCAACACGGTGCATATGATACCCAGTAGCGCGAATTTATTGATTAGTTTGCGGTCAAAAATCTTTCTGCGCCAACAGGCATTCGCCAGCCAGGCGAATGCCAGCGCATAGATCATAATCGGAATCGCGAGCAGGAAGTCGCGTTCGAGGATGCCGCTCCCCAGCGTTATCACTACGAGGATTAGCCAGGCACAAATTGGCAGGTAAGGCACCCAAATAAGCAACCAGGTTGTAACCATGAGCAACGCTGCGAGCGTAAGCGAGTCGGGCGCCGCCGAGAGATACTGTTCTACGTCGGAAATCCCAAACGCAAAATTTGAAATACTCAGCATCAGATAGAGGATGAGCAAGGTAAATAACACAGAGAAAAACGATACGCGCATTCTTAAGACGACGACATCCTGAACGGTTATCGGGCGAGTCCATAAGAAGCGTGATACGCCGGTAACTTTGTCGCGATGCTCTCGAGCGAGAAGCAATAATCCCACCAAAACGGCGGCGGTGGGCACGCCAACCATGAGCGTCGAATTGAGCGCGGCTTGGAGAATGTTCGGTGCGTTGGCGAATGGCTTACTCAACAACACCAACTGAATTGTAACGAAAGTCACCAGCAACAGCAGGGAGAAAAGCGGATACAACGCGCCCGTGCGCTTCCATTCGAAACCCCATGCTATCGGCAGGTCCATGAGGAAGCGCAGCATACGCGGACTTTGCCTGCGAGAGAGCCTGCAAAAGGCGACAAACGCGTACACAAGGGTTGCGACGACTGTCATCGCGTGGCGCGGTACTCCGCGACCTGCAAGAAACTCATCGAAGAGCGAAACGGCCGCCAGGACAGGGGGAAGGGTGAGCACGGTGAGAAAAATTGCAGCACCCGGCGAGAGCTTTCCAAGCGTCAGCATGATGACGGATGTATAGGCGTAGCCGAGAACGGCGAGTATGGTGATGTGGGGAACATAAGGACTGAACGAACGATCAATCGCGACGATCGACAAACAAAGCAGTAGCGCCAGGACAAGAACCACGCCGAGCCGAAACGCAATTTGTGAAAGTGCCAAGCGGGATTCGCTGATCGGCAAGGTTGCCATATGGGACGGCAAGCTCACGCGGAGATCGCGAATGGTACTGTGGGTGAATTGCAAAACTGCCGCGACAATCACCAAAGCGAATACCGTGAACCCCGCGGCGTTTGCGGCCCATAGCTTCGCCTCGAAAAGACGCGACGGCGTCGGTTCGTAGTAATTCATTTGTGCATACAACACGCCGGCGGCGAGCAACGCCAAAAGATAGGTCCCGATGATGGGAAAGCGGACTTGTCGCCATTGTTCCCAGATCAGGGCCTGCATGGGTGAACGCATACTTTTCCCTTCAGACTTTGAGGCTGCGGCGGCCTGCGCGCGCGATAAAGATGTCTTCCAGGCTTGGGGTTGATTCTTCGACAATACTGGCGCCGAGTGATTCTGCGGAAGCGCGCACTGCCGCCATTTCACCGTTGCAGACGACGGTCCATTCTTTACCCCGGCCTTCGATTGATAGCGCGCCGGCAATTTTTAGTGGGCCGGTGACGGGTTCGGGGAAGTGGAGTGTCAGTGTGTGGTGTTGCGCCTTGATTTCGTCCATTCCCGCGCAGAGCACGAGTTTGCCTTTATTGAGCATTGCAACGGTGTCGGCAACGCGCTCGACTTCGTCGAGCAGGTGGGATGAGAAGAAAACCGTTCTGCCTTCGTCGGCGACGGTGCGCACAATCGCGGCGAGAATGTCGCGGCGTGCGATAGCGTCTAGACCAGAGGAAGGTTCATCGAGCACGAGCAGTTCCGGTTTGTGGGCCAGCGCAATGAGCAACCCTGCGAGCGCGCACTGGCCGCGCGAAAGGTTTTTCACCTTGGCTTTTTCGTCCAGCCCGAACTGTTGGCGCAGTTCTTCCGCGTATGCATCGTCCCAATTTGGGTAAAAAGAGCGGTTATATCGAATCAATTCATTTACGCGCATCCAGTGTGGAAGGTCGTGGTCTTCCGACAGATAGCCAAGGCGTCCTAGAACCCGCTCTGGATGCTGTATCGGATCCATTCCGAACATCGTCACGCTGCCCGCGTTCGGGACCAGCAGTCCCAGCATCAATTTGATTAGCGTGGTTTTGCCCGCGCCATTTTCTCCGACCAATCCGAACACGGCACCTCGGGGAACCTGAAGGGAGAGGTCAGAAAGGGCGGTGGCACGGCCGTAGAACTGCGTGAGATGGGTAACGAGAATCGGCAGTTCGTCCGCACTATGAGACGGCATCTGCATTCGCGGCCTCCTCCTCGCGGGGTTGGGCGAGTAACCTGTCCCGAGATTTGATTAGGGCTATTACCTCTTGAACCGGCACATCCAGTTGCCGGGATTCCGCGAGAAGAGCGTCAACCCGTTCAGTCATTATTTTTATACGTTCTGCCCAGGCAAGAGGCGAGCCGGTATTCGATACATAAGTGCCTGAGCCTTGGCGCGATATCAAGATGCCCGCCGCTTCAAGTTCGCGATAGGCTCTAGCGACAGTGTTGGGATTAATTAACAGTCTTTCTGCCAAAACCCGAATCGGGGGTACTTCATCGGATGGCAGAAGCCTACCGGAAGCGACCAGGTACTTGACCTGACTTACGATTTGGCGGTAGATGGGAACGCCGTTGTTTGTCGAGAGATGAATGTTCATGGGAAGCTCAGATTGTATTAATAATTTAATACATTGTGCTTCAAAAGTCAACCCCCTTGCGCGACACTGCGTTGTCGCATATACTCTTTACACGACGCTAGGGCGCAAACTAGGGAAAAAGTCGTTGAAACTTCGCATTGGCTATTTAACTGCGGCACTGGCTGCGGTTCTTGCCGGGACGGTTATGGAAGCGGACGCTCAGTCCGTTCCCTCCAACCGCGATTCGGCGAAAGCACTTCAAAAATCCCCAATTGTCATATCTGACAAGCCCGCCCGTGCTGGAAATCTTGGCAGCGCGACCCAGAATCGCATGAAGCAACGCGAAGAGCGGGAAAAATATCTTCAGGAACAGCTTGAGCAACGCCGTGCGGCGTCCCCGGGCCGGACGCGTGGCATGGCGATCTATCAGCCGCGGGACGGCGGAGTGCCGCTTCTCACGAATCGCATTGAGAAGTATGAGGGACGCAAAGATTTTCGGCGGATCAAGATCAACTACGATCCGATTGTAAAGCCCGACCGCTGGGGAAAGACCACGGGGCGCTATACCGACTCCGACATTCATCAATACGTCACGCACTACGCCAAGCAATACGATCTTGATGAAGGGTTGATCCACGCGGTCATACATGTTGAGAGCCGCGGCAATCCCTATGCGGTATCGCCAAAAGGGGCTTCGGGATTGATGCAACTCATGCCCGGTACCGCGGGCGACCTGAAGGTCAAGAACGTATTCGATCCGGCTGAGAATATTGGTGGGGGTACGCAGTACCTTTCGAAACTGCTTAAGTTGTTCAACGGCGATCATTCGCTCGCGCTTGCGGGATATAACGCAGGGCCAGAAACAGTGAAGCAATATGGCGGCATTCCACCGTATCGCGAGACCCAGCAGTACGTGACCAAAGTGTTGAACAAATGGAATGAACTTGCACGAAACGGGAACTCTGTTCCGTACAAGAAGATCGATCCTAACGAATCCCCCGTCGTGAAAGCGGCAAAGGCAAAGGAACGCATCACGACGAAGAAGTTGGGGGATCCCGACAAGGCATCTCACGCAATCGTATTCGCGAGTGGCAATGTGCAAGAGGTTGACGAAGTCAGTGCCCAGGGCGAGTACGTCTACCTTGTGGATGATGGCCGCACATTTCGACTGAGGAAGGAGTTGGTGCAGCAGGTGGATGGAACGCCCGTTTCTCCCCTGGAAGGCGAAGGCGAGATCGCCGCGATTCCGGATGCTACCGTGCCGCTGCCCAAAGACAACGATGTTCAGCTCGCCGCCCAGATATAGGGCTACGCCACTCGAATTTCCGCAATTTGTTGTGTAGCGACCACACCTTCCGGTTGCAATCCACGATCCCCTGTGTTAGCATGTAATCCCGTTAGGGGTAACGGGAAATCACCCTCCTTTTAGACCTAACCCAGTGCATTTCAGTTCGGCGGCGGCGTATTTTGGGAAAGGCCGGCTGTATGGGTAAGTGTCCCTCGTTTCTACGCGTATTTGGTGTGAAACAGAGCTCGCTTTCCCTAGAAAACAATGGCAATGCGACGTCCTTTGCGGAAGGGGCGACGGGGGGTATGGCTTGATGCCGAAGTACGTATTTATAACTGGCGGAGTCGTATCCTCGGTAGGGAAAGGGGTTGCCGCGGCGAGTCTTGGGTTGTTGCTGGAAGCGCGGGGGCTGAAAGTGGCAATCATGAAGCTCGATCCGTATATCAACATCGATCCGGGCACGATGAATCCTTTCGAGCATGGGGAAGTTTTCGTTACGCATGACGGCGCTGAAACTGACCTTGACCTGGGCCACTACCAGCGCTTTACGCATGCGAAGATAAGCCAGAAGAGCAATATCACCACGGGCGGGATTTATCACGCGGTAATCGAGAAAGAACGTCGCGGCGAATATTTGGGTAAAACGGTGCAGGTGATACCGCATATCACTGATGAAATAAAGCGCCGCATACGTGCTTTGACCGCGGAACCCGAGGACGAAGCCGATGTCGCGTTGATCGAAGTTGGCGGCACGGTGGGCGATATCGAAAGCCTGCCATTCCTGGAAGCGATTCGTCAGTTCAATTTAGATGTTTATCCCACGCCTTGCTGCAACGTACACGTCACGCTTGTGCCCTTTATAGAAGCGGCCGGAGAACTGAAGACCAAGCCAACTCAGCACAGCGTCAGCGCGCTTCGCGAAATCGGCATTCAGCCGCACGTGATTATATGCAGGACCGGCACGCACGAATTAGGCGCCGATCAGCAGCGCAAGATTGCGATGTTTTGCAACGTCACAGAGGACGCGATCATTGGGGCAGCCGACGTGAGCCCGGTTTATGCGATTCCGTTGAACTTTCACCGTCAAGGGTTTGACGACACCGTTCTACGTCGGTTGGGGATAGAAGCCCCCGCCCCTGAGTTGGGCGCGTGGGAATCCATGGTAGAGAAGATCGTGCATCCGAAATCGGAAGTGCGGATTGCGGCCATCGGCAAATACATTGATCACGATGATGCGTACAAGAGTATCAATGAGGCTTTTGTACATGCTGGAGTCGCGAACGATTGCAGGGTGAAGCTCGAATGGATCGACAGTGAAACATTTGAGAATGGATCTTTGCCTGACGCTCGACTCTCGTCGTTCGACGGAATCGTCGTTGGTCCAGGATTTGGCTCGCGTGGCATAGAGGGCAAGATTCGCGCCGTCAACTACGCGCGCACTTCCAAGAAACCATTTTTCGGAATATGTCTGGGAATGCAGATCGCGGTGATTGAGATGGCGCGCAATTGCCTTGGGCTTGCAAAGGCGAATTCGACCGAGTTTGACCTTGATACGCCCGATCCCGTTATTTCGCTCCTTTCCGAGCAGCGGGGGGTACGCGACATGGGCGGTACGATGAGACTTGGCGCGTACCGTTGCCAACTGAAGCCAGGCACGAAGGCATTCACGGCATACGGTGAAGACGTTGTCGAGGAGCGTCACCGCCATCGCTACGAGTTTAATAACAGTTATCGTGATGCGCTAGAAGCGCGCGCGGGGTTGGTTGTGAGCGGGACGCACCCAAAGACGGACCACGAACTCGTCGAAATAATCGAGCTTAAAGACCATCCCTGGTTTTGTGCATCGCAATTTCACCCGGAATTTACGAGCACGCCGCTACGTCCGCAACCCTTGTTTCGGGATTTTGTTAAGGCCGCGTTGACGTATCACACCGCGCGCAAAGCATAATATGCCCTGAACAATCATCCGCCCGTTTTGGTACGCTGTGATACACTCGAACCGGGAAACCGTGTAGATGCCAATTCCGAGCGATCCGAAGCTACCGCTGCGACTTGCGTTCTCCCACAAGGAGAAGGCCGAAGCGGCGATCCGTCAGGTCGAAAAAGCGTATGCGGATAAATCGCTAGACCGCCGCGCCCATGATTCGCAGCGCGCGAGTTTTGACCGCGAGCGCGTCAAGGCGAAACGTACGCTTGAACGTTTGTTGGGTATTGAGCGCGCGCGGGTTGACGCGCTTGAAGCGCAGCGGGCGGCTGCGTTAGAAGAGCAGCTCCACCTTCCTGAGCGTGTTTCCGCCGGCAAGCTTTCCGCACTGGACGCGAACGACACCAATCGCCGGCTTGTTCAACGCCTGGCGGAGTTAAATCAACAACTGGAAATCGGCCGCGCCCGCCTTGAGGCGCAAACGTCAGAACAACTAGGCGGGTATATCGACCTTCCTTTTGCCGAGTATGCAGCCGCGGAGGCAGGCGGAAGCGGCCTCGCGATTCGCGCAGAGGACCCAGGCCGTTCTCGCGATTGGATCATTGCCCTAACAGTCGCGTTAATAGCCAGCGCATCCGTTTTCTTGCCATGGCTGAGCAAGAACGGTGTGACCTCATCACTTGCGACATCGGGCGGTGAGCTGGCGCGGCTGGCCGTTGAAGCTGATCTTCCAGCGGCTTTAGCGCGCAATGCCTGGGTGGCATTTGCGCTGCTCCCATTCGCCGGACTTTTGTTTACGGCCGGCCGCTCCTTCAGGGTTACCGGCTGGGGATTCCTGATACTGGGGCTAGTTATGCTCGCGGCGGGAGCATTCCCTGGGCTCATGCTCGGCGCGCGAGGCGGAGGCCCGTCGACTCTTCTCCACCTTACGGCATCGTTTCGCCCCGGGGCATTGCTATATTGCGCATGCGCGATGAGTCTCATTGTCATAGGCGCGTTTCGTGTAAGCCCGCCAGGAGACACGCTCAAACACGCTGTTTCCGTCTCGCTGGCGCTGCTGGCAGCTGTAGGTGGCGTGGGATTGCTTGCGGCTCTTGCGTTGCTGGGCGTGCAGGGTAAGGCAGAAGCTTCCTTTACCGCCGCGATCGACGATTCAGCGACCGACCGGGTTAATTTTGTGTTGCGGAATGAGGGCAACGGCAGCATTGCCTGCTTCTTTCCGCTTCCGGGCAATGATGAATACGTCGTCTCTCCCGTGAATGACCGCCACACCTTTGGAATGCGCCTGTTCATTCGAGAGAAGGCATCCAGCGCGTATCGTGAAGCTCCCGCGGCACCGTTTGTCTGGCGACTTGCGCAGGGGCCGATTCCGGAAGGCCAGGCGGTGTCGATAAATCCGGGAACGGATTTCACGGGCTATCTTGATCTTCGTCAGTTTGCGGAACTTGGAGTCGAAGCGAATTCGGCCCGTCTGGCATTGGCACGGCGCGACGGCACAATCGTCAATGAAGTGGAGGTCACGCTGCCCGAGCGCTATTTGTCGGCGCCCGGCTCGATTCGCGAGACCATTGTCGTTGCGCCTCCGGCTTCGAGGCCGGTTGTGGCATCCCCGGAGGCGTCGGTTCCCGAGACGGTTGAGGCGGTTGCGCAGCCCGCGCCCGTTCCATCGCCACGTTACGTGGGGTTCGCCG
>ERZ761609.2230-NODE-2230-length-14782-cov-641.013784_pt1 | contig 14782 bp, 13 predicted proteins | sample MGYA00511163_ERZ761609 | MGnify/ENA primary metagenome ERZ761609 (study PRJEB28899, sample SAMN02445070) | bioreactor sludge metagenome | biome: EBPR sludge | place: Australia: Brisbane, Thorneside Wastewater Treatment Plant | collected 2011-12-16 ... | reverse complement strand
CGGAGCTGTCGCTGCAGGCGAAGGACTGGTGCCTGCTGGTGGTCGGCTGCGTCAACTATCGCGGCTATTACGACCGGCGTGCCGCCGAGCAGCTCGCCGCCGAGTTGCGCGCGGCGGGATACGACACCTACGTCGGCGGCGTTCCGGCGTATTCGACTCTCGGCCACTTCGACGACCCGGTTCTAAACACCTTCCTTCGCCTGGGAACGCTGGCAGTTGCCCGCACGGTCTTTCACGAACTGGCGCACCAGATCGTCTTCGTGCCGGGCGATACGCTGTTCAACGAGTCCTTCGCGACGGCGCTCGAGGAGGAAGGGCTGCGGCGCTGGCTGCGCGAGCACGGCAGCAGCGGACAACGGGCGCAGCACGAAACGCAGCAGCAGCGCCAGGCCGAGTTCACGATGCTTCTGCACGCCTATCGCGAGCGCTTCACGGCGCTCTACTCGAGCGACCTCCCGCCCGCCGGCAAGCGCGCTGCCAAGACCGCCCTGCTCGCCCGCCTGCGCAGCGATCATGCCGCGCTGCAGGCCGCGTGGGGCGGCGTTGCCGGCCATGCTCGCTTCGTTGCCGACGATCTGAACAACGCCAGCCTGGCCTCGCTTGCCCTCTACAGTGAGCTGGTGCCGGCGTTCGAACAGCTCCTCGCCAGCCAGGATCACGACCTGCCGCGCTTCTATCGCGAGGTCGCCAGCCTCGCCGCGCTCGCCACGAGTGAGCGGCACGCCGCGCTGCGCGCGCTGCTGCCGCCGGCGAGCGGTGGCGACGGCGGGGTCGCCGGCGGCAGCGCCGAAGACGAAAACAGGTTGCCAGTCCGTTAAGCAGTATTCTAGAATCTTCTTACGCGCTACCCGGCGATGTTCCTGCCGGCAGTGCCCCGGCAGCGAGGCTCCTGCCACGCATGCACAGGACCCGGCAGTGGCACGGCGGCGGCATGCCGCGCAGCGCGGCCGATGGCTCCAGCCACCGCGTCCGACACAGGGAGGAGTCCCCATGCACATGGCAGACGCACTGATTTCGCCGCTGGTCGGCGGCGTGATGTGGGCGGCCACCGCCGGCATCACCGCCTACAGCGCGCGCAGGCTGCAGGCCAATGGCGACGACAGCGTGGTGCCGCTGATGGGGGTGCTCGGCGCCTTCATCTTCGCCGCGCAGATGATCAACTTCAGCATCCCGGGCACCGGTTCGAGCGGCCACCTCGGCGGCGGCATGCTCCTCAGCATCCTGCTCGGTCCGCACGCCGCCTTCCTGGCGATGGCATCGGTACTCACCGTGCAGGCGCTGTTCTTTGCCGATGGCGGTCTGCTCGCCCTCGGCTGCAACATCTTCAATCTCGCCTTCTTCCCGTGCTTCGTCGCCTACCCGCTGATCTACCGACCGCTCGCCGGTGCGCACGCATCGGCGAAGCGCATCCGCGTGGCGGCGATCGTCGCCGCGATCGTCGGCCTGCAGCTCGGCGCCCTCGCCGTCGTTCTCGCAACCTTCCTCTCGGGCGTCTCGGAACTGCCGTTCGGCACGTTCCTGCTGCTGATGCTGCCGATCCATCTGGCGATCGGCGTCGTCGAGGGACTGCTGACGGCGGCCGTCGTCACGTTCGTCGACAGCGCGCGCCCCGGCATGCTGGCAGCGGCGGCTGCCAGCCGGCCACCACTGCAGCGCGGCGGCGGCCGGCTGCTGGCGCAGTTGCTGCTGCTGACCGCGATCACCGGCGGGCTGCTCTCGTGGTTTGCTTCGACACGCCTCGACGGCCTCGAGTGGGCGATCTTCCACAGCAGCGGCAGGGAAGCGCTGTCGACGCCGGCGACCAACACGCATTCGCTGGCAACAGCACTGCAGGAAAGGACCGCCCTGCTGCCCGATTACAGCTTCCGGCAGGCGGCGGACAGCGGCGACGCGGCGGCTGCGGGCGACGCCGGCGAGGTCGCCGGAACGGGCAGCGAGAAGGCGCAGGAGTGGCCCGACGTCAGCGCCGCAACGTCCTTCTCCGGCCTCCTCGGAGCGAGCCTCAGCATGCTCGTCGCCGGCCTCCTCGGCCTCGTCCTGCTGCGACGCCGGCAACGGCCCTAGGCGGGCGGGGATTCGCGCGACGGCAAGCGCTGCGCCGGCACAACGGGCAGCGACAGCCATGGCAAGGATCGAGTCGTCGTTTCCTGACTTCGGGTACCTCGACAGCCTGGCGTCGCGGGACTCGCCGATCCATCGCCTCGACCCGCGGGTCAAGCTGCTCACGACGCTGCTCTTCATCGTCTGTGTCGTCTCCTTCGACCGGTACGCGCTGTCGCCACTGCTGCCCTTCGCCATCTACCCGGTCGTTCTGCTGACGCTGGCGAAGCTGCCGCCGGGCTACCTCTTGCGCAAACTGCTGCTGGCGTCGCCCTTTGCCCTGTGCATCGGCATCTTCAATCCGCTCTTTGATCGGGCCATCCTGCTGCATGTCGGGTCACTCGAGATCTCCGGCGGCTGGATTTCGCTTGCCTCGATCATGCTCCGCTTCGTCCTCACCGTCGCTGCGGCGCTGATTCTCGTCGCCAGCAGCGGCTTCGACTCGCTTTGCCTGGCGCTCGCCAGACTGGGCGCGCCCGCCGCCTTCGTCGTCCAGTTGCTGCTGCTGCACCGCTATCTCTTCGTCCTCGGTGATGAGGCGCTGCGGCTGGCGAGAGCGCGAGCGCAGCGATCCTTCGGTCGCCACGGCATCGAGCTGCCGGTCGTCGCCAGCCTGCTGGCACAGTTGCTGCTGCGGACACTCGATCGTGCGCAGCGCATCTACCTGGCGATGAAGTGCCGCGGCTTCGACGGCGAGCTGCGGCTGCTGCGCCCGTTGCGGATCGGCGCGACGGACCTCTGCTTCCTGATCGGCTGGACGGCCGCGCTGCTCTGCCTGCGCTTCGTCGGTCCGGCGCCGATGATCGGCCGCGCCATCGGCGGAATGTCGTGGTGACGCGCCCGGTCGTCGAAGTCAGCGATCTCCGCCATGCCTACGCCGATGGCACCAGCGCGCTGCGTGGGGTCTCTTTTCAGGTCGGTGATGGCGAGAGACTGGCGATCGTCGGCGCCAACGGCGCCGGCAAGTCGACCACCCTGCTGCACCTCGCCGGCTGCCTGCTGCCGCAGGCAGGCAGCGTGCGCATCGCCGGCCTCCCGCTCTGCCGCGACACCCTTGCACCCCTGCGACGCTGCGTCGGCCTGCTCTTCCAGAACCCCGACGATCAGCTCTTCATGCCGCGGGTCTTCGACGACGTCGCCTTCGGTCCGCTGAACCTGGGGCTGCCGGCAGACGAAGTGCGGACGCGGGTGATGCATGCGCTCGCTGTCGTCGGCGCGACGCATCTCGCGCAACGCCAGCCGCACCGACTGTCCGGCGGCGAGAAGCGCGCGGTGACGATCGCCGCAGTGCTGTCGATGTCACCGACGATCCTGCTCCTCGATGAACCGACCGCCGCTCTCGATCCACGGTCGCGGCGGCAACTCATCGAGCTGCTGCAGACCCTCGGGCAAACGATCATCGTCGCCACGCACGATCTCGACCTGGTCCTCGATCTCTGCCCGCGGACACTGGTTCTCGGCGAGGGAAGCGTCATTGCCGATGGCGCCAGCGGCATCATCCTGCGCGATGAGGCGCTGCTCGCAGCCGCCCACCTCGAGAAGCCGCTGCGACTGCAGTCCTGCCCGGTGTGCCGCGGTGTCAGCGGACAGGCCGCGTCAGGCTGCCACAGTTCGAACCGCGTGTAGGCCGAGGAAGGCTCGTGTTCGCGGGCGTTCAGGCAGAGCGCCGAAGTCGAGGCAGACGACATAGCCGGACGACACGGATGGCCAATCCTTCGCCTGGCACGGACGACGGACGCAGAGCTGTCAGGCGCAAGAGGTCGCCTGCCCTTCGGCACTCGCAGGAAGTGACGCGTAGCGGAGTCCGGGGGCCCGGGCGACACGCCGCGTTACCGATCAGCGAGGACCGACGGCCGTGGAACCTGCCGTTCCGGCCGCACGCGGCACCCAGGGTCGCTCGCATGGCAGGTCGGCCGCGGTGATGCGCGAACCGTCACCGGCGCTGTAGGTATCGGTGAAGGCCCCTGGCGAGACGGAACGTACCTCGCGCTCCCGGCTTTCGCGATTCCCGGAGACCAGCAGGAAGACGCCACCTTCCGCACCGAGATGCAGGTCACCGACGCGTGCCGGCCCGGGCACGAAGACGGCGCACAGCGTCTCGCTGGCACGCAGGTGAAGGCCGAAGCCGGGTACGCCGGTCGCCGTATCCGCCACCACCGTCAGCGATCGCGCGGCATAGGTGCGCGTGGAATCATAACGGTCATCAAGACCGATCTGCTGCGCGCGCTCGAGCACGAGCAGCACTCGTTCGACCGAGTCCAGCGCTGCAGGACCGCCCATGCCCGCCACGAAGCGCTGCAGCTCGCACGCCTGCTCGGGCGTCGGACGGTTGAAGATGACGATTCCGTCACCGCCACTGCCAACACCCTGAAAGGTCGCGTCCTCGTAGTTGAAGAAGACGACGCCGCTCGGCACCGATCCGTCCGGTCCGACGATCGGCCGTCCACGCCAGTCTTCGAGCGGACGCCCGGCCTTCGGATGTGGCAGCGCCGCCAAGGGATGCCGCGACCCGTCCCGCCGCCGCATGTCGGCCGGATAGCGCACCGGATAGCGCAAGTCCTCACCGGGAAAGGCGGGTAGCGGCACCACCAAGCGCAAGGCCTTGCGCAGGTCACGGCTGGGCAGCACCAACGCCGCCGGATTGAAGCGGATCGCGTCGATGGAAAAACACGGCACGGCGGCGCTGGTACTCACTGGAATCGGTCTCCCTGTTGTCCCCGCTGAACGGTCACGATGGCTCGGCAGGGTCAGCTGCCTCACTGGCATAAAGCTCGTGTATCCGGATGTAGTCCGCCACCTTCGGCGACAGCCCGGGGGCGGGGCGACCGGCACGCAGCGCCTGGCGAATCGCCGTCGCTGACAGGCCGCGATCGAGGTCGCTGATGGCGTGCACCGGCAGTCCGTCGACCAGCGACGGAAGCGGTGGTCCGTCATGCCGGTCGTTCACCAGGATCTCGACGCCCAGCGGCCGCACGCCCGGCGGCAAGCCGGCGTACCAGCGCAGGGCATCGCTGCCCAGCATGACGAACACCAGCGCCCCGGGATGAATCTTCCGGACGCCTGCAAGCAGCTCCCACAACTCGCCGCCAACGAAGCGGTCGTCCGCTTCCGCTTGCAGCACACGGACGTGCTCGTCACCCTTGAACAGAAGTCGGGTCATCGCCGCCCGGTGCTCGAGCGACTGCATGCGCTTGTAGCGCTGGCAGGCATCCGGGACAACGTACACCAGGTCCAGACCGAAGCGATCCCGCATGCGCAGCACCAGTTCGCGGTGGCCGAGATGCGGCGGATCGAAGGAACCGGCGAAGAGCGCGACGCGCTGCAGACCTGGCACCCGCGCGGCGGTGGTCGCGCCAGCGGCAGCGCTCCTGCCACGGTGCCGACGAGCCGCCACCAAATCGTGCAAGGTGTCAAGGACACGCCATTGGCGCTCGGCTTCAGGCAACCTGTCGGCAGCCTGCGCCGAGGCCCCGCCATCACCGACGGCGTCGGCTGAGCGGCGAACCAGAAAATGCAGGATGCCGAGTTGCACGGCGTGCACGATGCCCTCGTTGACGATGCTGCCGCCACCCACGAACACCGCATAGCCGCCATGGGCCTCGGCGACGGTCAGCGCGGCCAGCAGGGGCGCCGACCAGTCCTGATGCACTCCGGCGAACGCCACCGTATCGACCAGGTCGATCTCGCCGGCAATCGCACCCTGCTGGATGAAACCGACGACTTCGTATCCCTTTTCGCGGGCCACGCGGTGGACGGCAAGCTCGAAGCCGTGGTCGGTGCCACCGGTGATCAGGATCTCCCGCTGGGGCGACGCCATCTGCGCGACCAGAGCGCGTGCTTCGTCCTCGACACGTGCTTCGGCGAACGGCGAATGGCCAAACTTCGAGAATCCGGACACGACGACAGGCCTGCGGTCCCCGATCAGCGTCTCGACGGCATCGAGCGTCAGGATGCGCTTGCCCTTGCGATGCAACTCGGCGACGAGCAGGTCGAAGTGCCGCCGCGGATCCTCGAGTTCCGAGCGTGCAACCGCTGGCTCGGGCCGCATGTTGGCAAGCGTTGCACGATCGACGAGCTGGTCACGGATATCGTAGCCATCGAAATACTTGGTGATGAGGAATCGCGTGGCGCCGCCGATCCGCGTCCTGCCGATGACCGTGTAGCTGTCCTGCCGCGTGACCATGCCGATCGGCGGTGGGCTGTTCGCCGAGACGCGGCAGGCGGTCGCGATGCCGCGCGAGGTCACCCCCCTGACCCGGATGCCACCGTGGACGTCGATGCTGATCGTCGAACGGACACCGGCGCGTCGATGCGAGGTATCCGCCATCAGCCTCAGGAAGCCGTCTGCCTTGAGCGGTCCCGGCAAGTCGCCGAAGGGCGAATGGCCAACGATTTCGGTGTCGATCCCGGCATCACGCAGATAGGCGATCGCCACCTCGTCGGGCACGCGAAAATTGCCGTGCTCACGCTGCCGGAAGGGGTAGATCAGGCTCACGTCGTTCATGAACAGCGCCCCGGAGCCGGCCCGCGCGGTCGCGTCCCAGATGGCATCGGCATAGCGGATGAAGCCGTCGGGAAAGCATGCCTGCCGACCCTGCGAACGGACGGCCCGCTCGACAAGAGCGATTTGCTGGCGCCCATAGGCGTTCAGCGCCATGATCCATTGACGCGCGTCAGCGACCCGGCCGGTGGCCCCCGGAACGAAGCCGATGTTCGACCGCGAGACGCCGCCATGGTCGATGAGCACATTGCCATGCACGATGGCGATCTGTCCCAGACGCAGGAACTCGAACATCGTCCCACCCGGCTGCAGCCGCGCGATGTAGTCATCGGCAGCCTCCTGACGCGACACGGGATGGCCGCGCATTTCAGCGAGCTCGCGCTGGTGGAACTCGAAGGCCTGCGAAGCGCCCTGCCGGGTCAGCCAGTAAGCGATGCGGCGGTCGAGACTGTCGCGCTCGCCCCGCTGGCACCCGCCACTCTCACCGCCCAGGGGCACCCCGGCCACGGCCGTGGTGTCCGCCGTGTCCGGCTGGCTGCGCAGCCAGGCTTCGTAATCCGGCGTCCCCAGCGCGAGACCCGGCAGATCACGCAGCAATGCGAGATTCTTGAGGTCCAGGTTGCCGTAGGCCCAGGCAACGCGATCGGGATGCCGCCGTTTGAGCGCGAGCAGCATCTCGACCAGGCGGATCGTGAACGGCCCCCGGTCCGTCACATCGCCAGCGAAGTACAGCCTGTCGTTCGGGTCGACGAAGTCCAGGGCACCACCGACGCAGCTCAGCCTGCCGGCATCGACCAGATCATCGATCGCGTCACGCCGGCCCTCGAGGTCGGTGACCACATGGGCGAACCGCCATCGGGCGTCGGGCGCCGACGGGCATGGGGACGGGTTGCTTGACGCGCACCCCGGTAGAGCGGCCGGGTAAATAATGTCCAGAGCTTGGCTGAGTCGGGTCGGGTTGCACGCGGATACGGATGCGTCCGACAAGGATAACAGGCGCAACCAGACTCCACCAGACGAACGAGCCGTGATCCCACAGCTGAAGTCGGCGATGGCGGCCAGTCAGCCGCAGGAGGCGATGTTCTCGAGTCCTGCGAAGGCAGTGCGAGGACGCCATGGAAAGCCGGCATCCGCGCCGCACGCGGCGCTACACCTGCCGGCGAAAATGCGCTACCTTGCACGGCTTTCGCAACCGACCGGCAGCCGCAGCGGCCGCCCGGTGAGGCTGAGAGGGCATGAGGACAGAAGCGAAGCGACGCCGAGCGACGATCATCGTCGAGGTCGATGGCAGCATCCTGCTGGTCGAGAACCGCGGCGGACTCGTCCTGCTGCCGGGCGGCGGGGTGCACGCCGACGAATCCCGGCTGCAGGCGGCGGCCCGCGAGCTGGCCGAAGAGACCGGCCTCGTCGCGCAGTCGCTGCTCTTCCTCTTCGACCACGAGTCGGCGACCAATCGCCATTCGGTCTTCTGGGCCGATGCGTCGGGAACAGCGCTCGCCGACGACGATGCGACCGCGCTGCATCTCTTCACTGCCGACGAACCGGCGCTGCGCGAGCGCATGTCGGCGGCGAGCCGGCAGATCGTCGAGCGCTTCCTCGACCTGCCACGCGGCGCCACCGGCGTTCCCTGGCCGCCGGCAAGCGCGCTCGAATGAGGCGGCAGGTACGCCCGCCGAGCAGCCACAGGGAGACCGGGATGATGCCGACGACGACGACCCGCCGCGCCCTGCTCGTGCTCGCCTGCCTGCTGCCTGCTGCCTGCAGCACCACAAGCCCGGCTGAAGCCCGCGACGAACTCGCCAACACCGCCTGGCGGCTGGCGTCGCCTGCCGACGTTCCGGCTGCCGGCACGCGGGTCGCGAGTTTGCGTTTCGACCATGGCAGGGTCTCCGGATCCGCCGGCTGCAACCTGTACAGCGCAACCTACGCGAGTTCCGCGCAGGACATCCGTATCGGCCCGGCAGGCGCGACACGACGCAGGTGCAGCGCGCCGCAAGGGATCATGGAGCAGGAAGCGCGCTTCCTCGACGCGCTCGCCAGCGCCGCCACCTGGCGGCTCGACGGTGACCGGCTCGAACTGCGCAGCGCCACTGGCGCGCTGGCGCTCAGCCTGACGGCAGCCGCCGAAGCGGCCACGGCGACGCTTGGCGCAGCGGGTGACGGGAGCCGGATCTATCGTTGCGGCGAGCAGAGCGTGCGCCTGAGCGCCGGCGGCGACCGCCTGCAGCTCCTGCCGGATGGCCCGGGCTTCGCGCTGCAAGCGGCGGTCGCCGCCTCCGGGGCACGCTACGTCGCGCGCGACGACGAGCGGACGAGCTTCTGGTCGAAGGGCGATCGCGCGACGCTGATCGTCGGCGGCAGGACGTACCCGGAATGCCTTCTGCAGCACCCGACCGGCGCCGGCGGCGCGGCGGGCGAGCTGCCCGGCTGCGGGGCAAAGGCCGCCGTTTCCAGCGGCGGCGGCTGACCGTCGCGCGGCAGCCGCTGCGCCGGGCGGGCCGAGCAACGGCGCCTCCGTCTGCAATGAACCGGTGGCGGCAGCCACGAAACGGCGGCTGCCGCCGCCGATACGCAAAGCAGCGGGCGACCGCCAGGAACTGCGCGACGCAACTCGCCCGGCTGCTGATGCCGTGGCGGAATCGGCGCGGCAAGCGGGTGACCCGCCCTCTCGCTCGCTTCCCGGCCAGCACGACTGCTATCATCGCCGCATGAACGCGATCTCGCCGCCCACGTCGGGCGACACCCCAGCCACAGCGGCACCGGGCTGGCTGCCGATGCTGCATGCGGCGATGCTGCAGCTCGCGGCGGCGCTGTCGCCCTCGGTCTACACGCCGGAGGTCCGCCATGCCGTCGCCAGCAGAATCTGCAGCGCCGCGGCCCAGGCTGCGCCGCGCTTTCTGCTCCTGACCGGGCTGCTCAGCCAGGTGATCGTCCATATCGTCGTCGTCACCGCGCAGAGCTACGGGCTGTCGCAGTTCGCCCTGTCGATGGTCATTCGCGTCCTCGTTGTCGAACTGCTGCCGCTGGCCGCTGCGCTCTTCGTCGCCCTGCGCCTCGGCGCCGACACCGCCGACGCGAGCGTCGGGCAGTACCGGGACGGCCTGGCCGGCGTCGTCAGCCGTTTCGTCCTCGTCATCGTGCTCGCCACCGGCAGCGGCGCCATCGCGCTCGTCATCGGCTACCTCAGCGTCTATGGCGTCACGCCGTGGGGATTCGACGCCTTCACGCGCACCGTCGGCCAAGTCTTCGATCCGCTCGTCCTGATGGCGCTGGCGCTGAAAACGTTGCTCTTCGCGGCAAGCGTCGCCACGCTGTCGGGTACGACACGCCTGTTCGCGCTGCTGATCGCCGTCGAAAGCCTGCTGCTCGTCGCCGAGTTCTTCTGAGACAGCAGCGATGGACCAGCAGACCGCTCCCGTCCGCAACGCCGAAACGAAGGCTCTGGCGCTGATCGCGCTCACTGTCGTGCTGATCGTCGCCTTCATCCTCTACGTCATGACCGCACGTGGCCTCTTCGAGCCGACGCAGCGACTGGTGCTCGTCGGCGACAATTCGGAAGGGGTGCGTCCGGGAATGGATCTCGGCTTCTCCGGCTTTCCGATCGGCCGCGTCAACCGCGTCGAACTGGCCGACGACGGCAGCGTCCGTATCCTGATCGACGTGCCGAGCCGCGACGCGCGCTGGCTGCGGACTTCGAGCGTCTTCACCCTCGAGCGCAGCCTCGTCGGTGACGCCCGCCTGCGCGCCTTCTCGGCGATTCCCGACGATCCGCCGCTGCCGCCCGACGCCGAGCGCCCCGTGCTGCGGGGTGACGCCAGCGAGCAGATCCCGCAAGTGCTCGCCAGTGCCCGCTCGTTGCTGGCGAACCTCGAGCGGCTGACCGCGGAAGACTCGCCACTCAGCGCCACCCTCGGCCACGTCGAATCGGTGACCGGCCGCATGCGCGGGCGGCACGGCGCGCTCTCCGGCGTCCTCGGCAGCGAGGACAACGCGCGCAAGCTGATCAGCGCGCTCGACCGCACCAACAGCCTGCTGGCGAAGACCGACGCACGCGTCTTTGGTGAAGGCGGCATGCTGGCCGAGTCACAGGCGGCCGTCGTGCAACTGAAGGGACTGCTGCGAGAAGCGCGCGACAGCCTGCGGCAGGTCGACGCGATTCTCGCCGATGCGCAGATCATCACCGGCAACACGCGCAGCGCCTCGGCCGATCTGCAGGCGCTGCGCAGCGAGGTCGAGACCAGTCTGCGCAAGGCCGGCCAGTTGATCGACGAGATCAACAACAAGTGGCCCTTCGCACGCGACACGGAGATTCGCCTGCCATGAACGCGGCGTGGCGTCGGTCGCTGCTGCAGGTGCTCGCGGCCACCGTCGCGGCGACGGCACTCGCCGCCTGCGTCAGCGCACCCGCAGCCCCCGACTGGCAGACGAGCGCCCACGGCGCCCTGGCCGGCTACAGCGAAGCCTACCTCGCCGGCAACACTCGCTTGGCCGACGGCGAGTTCGCCCGCGCCCACCGCGAGCTTGCGCGTACCGGCCGGCCGGATCTGCTCGCCCGCGCCGAACTGACCCGCTGCGCACTGCGCGTCGCCTGCCTCGATGTCGGGCCCGGCGACGTCTGCCCGGGATTCTCGGCGCTGATCGAGGGTGCCACCGCCGACGAGAGAGCCTACGCCGATTTCCTCGCCGGTCGCCCTGCCGATCCCGCGCTGCTGCCGGCAAGCTATCGCAAGCTCGTTGTCAGCGACGGACGATCGCTGGCGGCGATCGAGTCGCCAGTGTCGCGCCTGATCGCTGCCGGCGTCCTGCTGCAGCAGGGAAAGCTGTCGCTGCCGGACGTCGACCTCGCGGTAGACACGGCCTCGGCACAGGGCTGGCGTCGCCCCCTGCTCGCCTGGCTCGACCTGCAGGCCACCCTGGCCGAGAAGCGGGGAGACTCCGCCGTCGCCAGGAATGCCAGATGGCGGATCGAGCTGGTCAGCGGGCAGCCGTAGCAACAGCGAGGGGATCAACGCCGTCACCCTGATGGAACTGGCCGGTCCGCCCGACCAGCAGCGCGTCGAACTGCTGTCGGTCGTCACCGGCGCGGTCCGGCGCCGCCCGGCGAAGGGCACGCCGGACTGCTCGGAGCAAGCGACGCTGCTCGAACTGGCGGTGCTCGCAGACAACGAAGCGGCCGCCATCGAAGTGGCGAGCACCGCCTTGGCGCTGGTGTGCGAGAACCGGGAGCCCGAAGCCACCGCCCGCAACCGTCGCGCCTGACCGCGCCAGGGTCCCCCCGGCGGGTATAATGCGAAGCTCTTTGATCAGCGAGCGACGCCACCATGGAAGCCGAACAACTCAACAGCATCGAAAACCGCATCGCCGACATCGCCGGCCGCGCCGGCGAGCTGCGGAGGTATCTTTGACTACGATCAGAAGGCTGATCAGTTAAAGGCCGTCGCGCGCGAACTCGAAGATCCGAAGGTCTGGGACAACGCCGAACGCGCGCAGGAACTCGGGCGTCAGAAGCGCTCGCTGGAGAATGTCGTGCTGACGCTCGACAGCGTCGCCGATGGCCTGCGTGACGCCGACGAACTCTTTGCCATGGCGCGCGACGAGGACGACGACGAGACGCTACAGGCGGTGGTCAGCGACATCGACGGCATCGAGAAGGAAATCGCTGGCCTCGAGTTCCGGCGCATGTTCAACAACCCGGCCGACCCGCTCAACTGCTTCCTCGACATCCAGGCCGGCGCCGGCGGCACCGAGGCGCAGGACTGGGCGGCGATGCTCCTGCGCATGTACCTGCGCTACGCCGAGCGCAAGGGCTACGCCGTCGAGGTCCTCGATGAATCGGAAGGCGAGGTTGCCGGCATCAAGACGGCGAGCCTCAGGATCGCCGGCGACTACGCCTACGGCATGCTGCGCTCGGAGACCGGCATCCATCGCCTGGTGCGCAAGTCGCCGTTCGACTCGAACGCCCGCCGCCATACCAGCTTCTGCTCGGTTTCCGCCTATCCCGAGATCGACGACTCCTTCGAGGTCGAGATCAACCCGGCCGACCTGCGGATCGACACCTACCGCGCCTCCGGCGCCGGCGGCCAGCACATCAACAAGACCGATTCGGCGGTGCGCATCACGCACCTGCCGACGAACATCGTCGTCCAGTGCCAGAACGACCGCTCGCAGCACCGCAACCGTGCCGAAGCGATGGCGATGCTCAAGTCGCGCATCTACGAAGCAGAGATGCGCAAGCGGCAGGCCGAGCAGCAGAAGCTCGAGGACGCCAAGTCCGACATCGGCTGGGGCCACCAGATCCGCTCCTACGTCCTCGACCAGTCGCGGATCAAGGACCTGCGCACCAACGTCGAGGTCGGCAACACGCAGGGCGTGCTCGACGGCGACCTCGACCAGTTCATCGAGGCCAGCCTCAAGCAGGGAGTCTGAGCCGTGCCACCCGGTCTGCCGCGACGAGCCGGCAGCGCTGGCGCGGCGACCTGTACCGTATTCCACTGATCGCGAGAAAGCCGCACACCATGCCCCAGCTCGACCAGCCGCAGCACAACCCGCCCGCAGTCCCGGCGCAGGACGAAAACCACATCATCGCCGAACGCCGCGCCAAGCTCGCGGAACTGCGCCAGCTCGGCCAGGCCTACCCGAACGATTTCGCGCGCGAGAACACCGCCGGCAAGATCAACGAGCTCTACGACGGCAAGCGCAGCGAGGAGCTGGCAGAGACGCCGGTCGAGGTGCGCGTCGCCGGCCGCATCATGCTCAAGCGGGTGATGGGCAAGGCGTCGTTCGTCACGCTGCAGGATCTCTCCGGCCGCATCCAGGCCTACGTCAGCCGTGACGACATCGGCGAGGAGACCTACTCGGCGTTCAAGCGCTGGGACATGGGTGACATCGTCGGCGTCGTCGGCACGCTGTTTCGCACGCGCACCGGCGAACTGACCATCCGCTGCTCGGCGATTCGCCTGCTGACAAAGTCGCTGCGGCCGCTGCCGGAGAAGTTCCACGGCCTCACCGACCAGGAACAGAAGTACCGCATGCGCTACGTCGACCTGATCACCAGCGAACAGTCGCGCTTCACCTTCGCCGTGCGCAGCCGCATCGTGCAGTCGATCCGCAGCTACATGGTGCACCACGGCTTCCTCGAGGTGGAAACGCCGATGATGCACCCGATTCCCGGTGGCGCGACGGCACGGCCATTCCAGACGCACCACAACACGCTCGACATGGATCTCTTCCTGCGCATCGCGCCCGAGCTCTATCTCAAGCGACTGGTCGTCGGCGGCCTGGAAAAGGTCTTCGAGATCAACCGCAACTTCCGCAACGAGGGCATCAGCCCGCGCCACAACCCCGAGTTCACGATGATGGAGTTCTACGAGGCGTACTCGGAGTACCGGCAACTGATGGACTTCACCGAAGGGCTGTTGCGCCAGAGCGCGCGCGAGGCACTCGGCGGCGAAGTCTTCGAATACCAGGGCCGCACACTCGATTTCGCGCGCCCCTTCGCCCGCCTGACGATCGTCGACGCGATTCGCCAGAGCCATCCCGGCTTCAGCGTCGAGCAGCTCGCCGACGCCGCCTGGCTGCGCGACCGACTGCGCGCGATGCAGGTCGACTGTGCGCCCACTGCCGGCCTCGGCGCGCTGCAACTGCAACTCTTCGAGGAGACGACCGAAGCCGACCTCTGGCAGCCGACGTTCATCATCGACTACCCGGCGGAAGTCAGCCCGCTGGCGCGCCGCAGCGACCGCAACCCGGAGATCGCCGAACGCTTCGAGTTGTTCATCGCCGGACGCGAGATCGCCAACGGCTTCTCCGAACTCAACGACCCGGAAGACCAGGCGGCGCGCTTCCTCGAGCAGGCTCGGGCGAAGGAGGCCGGCGACGAGGAGGCGATGTACTACGACGCCGACTATGTGCGGGCGCTCGAGTACGGTCTGCCGCCGACTGCCGGCTGCGGCGTCGGCATCGACCGCCTGGTGATGCTGCTCACCGACGCGGCGAACATCCGCGACGTCATCCTCTTCCCGCAGATGCGCCCGGAGTAGGCGCGCAGCCGACAGGCAGCCACGCGACGGCCGATGGACCGCCACGCGATCGTCATCGGCGCCGGCCTCGCCGGCAGCAGCGCCGCCGAACGGCTGGCGGCGCGCGGCTAACAAGATCGGAAGAGCACACGTCTGAACTCCA
>ERZ761609.2225-NODE-2225-length-14811-cov-8.198089_pt1 | contig 14811 bp, 12 predicted proteins | sample MGYA00511163_ERZ761609 | MGnify/ENA primary metagenome ERZ761609 (study PRJEB28899, sample SAMN02445070) | bioreactor sludge metagenome | biome: EBPR sludge | place: Australia: Brisbane, Thorneside Wastewater Treatment Plant | collected 2011-12-16 ... | reverse complement strand
TAGCAGCCGGCGCCGGAGGTGTCTGAGGCGCGGCCGGAGCTGCCTTCGCATCGGCATCAGGTGCGGCCTTGACCGGGGGCGCTACAGCAGTCTCCGGCGCCGCAGGCTGCTTGCTGCTGTCGGCCACACCCTGCTCGGCGGCCGCCTTGGCTTGCGCCTCGGCCTGCTCACGACGGAGGCGCTCTTCTTCCGCCGCGCGTTCGCGCTGAAGTTCCTCTTCACGGATACGCGCCGCTTCGAGCGCCTGCATCCGCTTGTCCATTTCGCGGTTCGACAGCGTACCGAGACGCGCCGCTTCATCGGCAGCCGATGCTCCGCCAGCGGGCGTCGCAGACTTCTCCTCGCCAGGCTTGGCGAGCTTCCGCGTCTTCTTGACCTCGACCTGAACGGCCTTGGACCGCCCCTGGCTGAAGCTCTGCCGCACGGTCCCCTGCTCGACGGTCCGCGTGAGCGTCAGCGTTTTGCGAGCGCCACCTGCCGCGCCGCCCGACTGGGAGGCTGCAGGACGCTTCGACTTGTCGCTCGTTTCACTCGTATCGCTCATTCTGATCCGTACCTGCCTGATCCGTACTTGAAAAAACGTGGTCGGCCAGGGGATTGATCACCCCGGCCGTGCCTTTGGCATCGCCCGTCACGCGAAATCTTTGCAGCCGCTCGACACACCTGACGAACGCCCGGGTCTGACCGCCGGCTGCCAAAGCTGCATGTATCACATTTTTCCCGCCGATAGCTAAGCTCAATTCGTCTGAGGAAAAACCCGTGAAAATAAGGGCCGGCCGGCCGCTATCGGCCTGAACGGCGCGGTATTTCCGGTCCAGTTTACCGATACCGTCCGGGCGGCCGTCCCCGGCATGAACCAGAACGGCCACGCGACCGGCGGCTATTTCCGCCTCGACCTTCTGGAACCCCGTGGACACCAGACCGGCCTTCCTGGCCAGACTGAAAGCCTGCCGCGCCGCGTCCGCAAGCCGGGCCTCTATGAGTTCCGCCAGATCGGCAGGAACAGCAACCTGACGCTTGAACGCCCTTGAAAATGCGCCTTTTTTGGCCGCCTCCACAACCGCAGCACGGGCCGCCGTAACGTATACGCCACGACCGGGCAGCTTCCCCGCGAGGTCGGCGACCACGGTCCCGTCCGGCCCGCATGCGAAGCGAAGGAGATCACTTTGCGGCAGATCCTGCTTCGTGACGATGCATGTCCGCACAGGATGCGATGCGCCACCCCGTCCGCGTTGCGGCGCGGCAGGTGGGTTATCTGCACCCTGCGAACGTGTCTCGTCCGTCACGATATGGTCTGCCTCCTCGCACGACCGTCAGGCGCCGCTGGCGGCATCTGCCGCAGCTTCGCCCTCGGCCGCAGCCTCGTCGGCTGCTTGCGCCTTGCTGGCCGCGAGATCCTCGGCCGTGATCCAGCCGGCCAGAACACGGGCCTGCATGATCATGTCCTCGGCATCCTGACGGCTCGTCTCGAAAGGCGAGAAGATGCCCTTGTGCCGGACAGCTTCTGCGTCCTTCTCCTTCTTCCGCTCGACCCACCCGACGAGTTCGTCGGTCGCCAGATCGGCGAAATCCTCGACCGTCTTAACACCCGCTTCCCCGAGCGCGATCATCATCTGGCTGTTCATGCCGGGGATCTGCGCCATCTCGTCCGCGACGCCGAGGTCGCGCCGCTTCTGGTCGCGCTCTGCCTCGATACGTTCGAGATATTCTCTGGCGCGCGATTGCAGCTCGGAGGCGAACTCCTCGCTGAAACCCTCGATACCCACGAGTTCGCCTTCGTCGACATAGGCGACCTCCTCGATCGTCTCGAAGCCTTCGGTCGCCAGCAACTGGCCGATGAACTCGTCCACGTCCAGAGCTTCCATGAACAGCTGCGACCGCTCGGTGAATTCCTTCTGCCGCCGCTCGCTCTCTTCCTGTTCCGTCAGGATGTCGATGTCCCAGCCCGTGAGCTGCGAGGCGAGGCGCACGTTCTGTCCACGCCGCCCGATGGCGAGCGACAGCTGCGACTCCGGCACAACGACTTCGATCCGGTTGCTGTCCTCGTCGAGCACGACCTTCGAGACTTCCGCCGGCGCCAGCGCGTTGACGATGAACTCGGCAGCGTCCGGCTTCCACTGGATGATGTCGACCTTTTCGCCCTGCAGTTCGGCCACCACCGCCTGCACACGCTGACCGCGCATGCCGACGCACGCGCCGACCGGATCGACCGATGAATCCTTCGAAATCACCGCGATCTTCGCGCGGCTTCCCGGATCACGCGCCACCGACTTGATCTGCACGATACCGTCGTAGATCTCCGGCACTTCCTGCCCGAACAGCTTCGCCATGAATTCCGGGCGCGCCCGCGACAGGAAGATCTGCGGCCCGCGCTGCGTCCGCTCGACGTTGTAGATGTAGGCGCGGATACGGTCGCCGAGCTTTACGCTCTCGCGCGGGATCATCTCGTCGCGCCGGATGATGCCTTCGCCGCGCCCGAGATCGACGATGACATTGCCATATTCGGCCCGCTTGACCGTACCGTTGATGATCTCGCCGACCCGGTCCTTGTATTCGCTGAACTGCCGGTCACGTTCCGCTTCGCGCACCTTCTGCACGATGACCTGCTTGGCGTTCTGTGCGGCGACGCGGCCGAAATCGAGCGGCGGCAGCGGCTCGACAATGAGATCGCCCGCGGCGGCATCGGGCTTGCGGTGCTTGGCATCCGCGACCGAAATTTCAGTGGAGTCGTTCTCGACGGCCTCGACGACGGTCAGCACCCTCGCGAGCTTGGTTTCGCCCGTGCGCGTGTCGATGGTGCACCGGATGTCGTTTTCCGCGCCATACCGCGACTTCGCGGCCTTCTGGATCGCGTCCTCCATGGCCTGGATGACGATCTTGCGATCGATCGACTTTTCGCGCGCGACCGCATCGGCGATCTGCAGCAGTTCCAGTCGATTGTAGGACACTCCAGCACTGGCCTGGGCCATCGTCTGCTCCTCGGATGATGCGTCGTCCCGTATGGGGACATGCCTTGCGTTACGTTGTCTGCTTTACGTGTTGTCTGCGTCCAGGGATTGATCCCCGGCGTTGTCGGCCTGCTCGCGGGCTTTCTTGGCCCGGCGCAGGGATTCCCGGATGAGGTCGTCCGTCAGCACGAGCCGCGCTTCGTCGACCAGCGCGATCGGAAAGCCGACCACCTCCTGCCGTGGCGGCGCGCCCTTCTCTGCGACCTCGATTTCGATGCGCGCTTCGCCATCATCGAAACCATCCAGCACGCCCTTGTATTTCTTCCGCCCCGAAACCGGTTCCTTGAGCGTTACGCGCGCCTCGTAGCCCACCCAGTCCTCGAAATCGGACGGGCGCACGAGCGGCCGATCGATGCCCGGCGAGGAAATCTCGAGACGATAAGCGCCCGACAGCGGATCGAGCACGTCGAGCAACGGGGAAATCTGCTTGGAGACACGCTCGCAGTCGTCAGCTGACATCGTCCCGTCAGGCCGTTCGGCCATGATCTGCAGCGTCTGTCCGTCACGACCCGACACGTGTACACGCACCAGCCGATAGCCGAGATCGACGAGCGCCGGCATCACGGCCTCGGCTATTGCCGCGGCGACTCCGCTTTCGCGGTAAAATCTGTCGTCCTGAGCCTCGAGCTCGTTCGTCATCGAAACGCTTCGAACAGTTGCGATCCAGTTTTCCGGCACACACCGGCACCTTCCCGGCGCCAGACGGCCGGGTGCTGCATCGACGATCAGCTTGCTCCGCGCCTGTTCGCTTCGGAGCCTCGGAGAGGCCCCAAAACAAAAAGAGCGGATCCGGAGGATCCACTCTCAGAGTTGAGATGATCATGAGCAACATGACTATTACACAGGCATGAATTCGAACGCAAGCCCAAAAAACACACTTTTGTGACTGCACGACGAACCCGTTGTCACAACATGAAAGTTTTCTCGTGCCGTGCGCCTCGAGCTGATCTGCACATTACCCGTTAACTGATTTTCCAAGGCGGTCGAGATCGACGTTTCCACCGCAGACGAGTATGCCGACGCGCTCAGTCGCTGCTGCCCGGTAGGCACCAGATGCCAGAGCAGCGAACGCGGCTGCCCCGCCCGGCTCCGTCGCCAGTCTGAAATGCCTCCATAGGGCCCTCTGCGCCGCAACGATCGCATCGTCATCGACCAGCACCACACCCGCCACCGCAGTGCGCGCGATGCGCCACGGAAGATCACCGATGCGCCGGGCTCCGAGACTGTCCGCCGCCACGGAATTGACGTCCACGTCGACCGGCTGTCCAGCTTCGAACGCGGCGTGCAACGCCCGCGATCCTCTCGGCTCGACACCTATGACTTTAGGCACTGCGTGCCCGCGTCTCTGAGCACCGGCATACCAGGCCGCCATCCCGGCAACGAGCCCGCCACCACCCACAGCCACGAGAACGGTATCAAGACCTGAACTCTGCCTTGCCCATTCGAGAGCGAGCGTCCCCTGCCCCGAAACGGTCGCTGGCGCATCGTAGGCATGTACGGCGAATGCGCCGGTCTCCGCCCTGAACCGCTCCGACGCCTCGAGCGCATCGTTATACCGCGCACCGCCGACACGAACGTCCGCGCCGCACGCCCTGATCGCATCGACTTTCGCCTTTGACGAAATCTCCGGCACGAAAATCGTCGCCCTGACACCTGCGTCCCGCGCCGCGAGTGCCACTGCCACTCCGTGGTTGCCGCCCGACGCCGCAACCACGCCTGCGTCCGTGAGGTCTCCGCCGAGGACGGAGTTGAATGCGCCGCGCGCCTTGAACGAACCGGCCCGCTGCAAGAGTTCGAGCTTGAACTCCACGGCCGATGGCGATTGGGCGAGACCCAACGACCTGACGTCGCTACCGACCAGCGACAACAGCGGCGTCTCCCGCACGTGGCCCGATATGCGCCGACCGGCTGCCTCGATGTCTTCGCAATCAATCTCGGCCATATGCAGCATGCTCCCTGTTGCCGGGCCGTTATCCTGCCCGCCGTATCAGAAGGTAACATGAGCGCCGGCCCTCACGCTCTGCCTTCGCCTCGTACCGTGTCCTGGGCCAGTCCGCCGGCCGGATCCGCCAGTCGTCGGGCCCCTGGGCCGTCCAGACGAGTCGCGGCTCGCCCTGCAACGCCATGAGCATCGTCCGCGCATAGTCCGCGATGTCCGTCCCGAGACGCAACTCCCCACCGGGAACGAGAACACGGGCGATCTGTGCGAGAAGCGCGTGATTGACCAGCCGCCGCTTCTGGTGCTTCCGCTTCGGCCAGGGATCGGGGAAAAGCACGAAGACGCGGCTTATGCTCGCGTCCGGCAACGCCTTGAGCACCGCCCTGGCATCGTCGTCGTGGAGACGAATATTGCCGATGCTGTCGTGCGCGATGTGCGCCAGAACCTTGACGACACCATCGACAAACGGTTCGCAACCGATGATCCCTATGTTCGGATTGCTCGCTGCCTGATGGACGAGATGCTCACCCCCGCCGAAGCCGATCTCGAGCCAGATCTCGCTCGGCGCATTGCTGAATTGCCCGCGAACGGCAGCGTCGTCGTCGAGTTTCCGAAGCGATAGGCGAACACGCGGCAGCAGTTCGGCAACGAGCTTGTCCTGCCGTTCCGAGAGTTTGCGACCACGCCGCCGACCAAACGATCTGAGATCGTCATTCCGAACGACGTCGTCGCCATCGTTCCGGTCCGCCTCGTCGGTCTCCCCGGCCATGCGTCATGATCTCCAAAACGAACACGGCCGCCGTCAGGCAGCCGTGTCCTTCGTCCATACCGGTACCGTTCAGCCGACGGCCTTCTTGATCTTGTCGGCGATATCGGTGTTCTCCCACGAGAACGCACCGTCCTTGGGATCGTACTGCCGGCCGAAGTGGCCGTATGCCGCCGTGCGGGCATAGATCGGCTTGTTGAGATCGAGATGCTTGCGGATGCCGCGTGGCGTGAGGTCCATACATTCCGCCAGCGCCTTCTCGATCCGCGCCTCGTCGACCTTGCCGGTGCCATGCGTGTCGACGTAGATCGACAGCGGCCGCGCGACGCCAATGGCGTAGCTGAGCTGGATCGTGCAGCGGTCGGCAATGCCGGCCGCGACGACGTTCTTGGCGAGATAGCGGGCCGCGTAGGCAGCCGAGCGGTCGACCTTGGTCGGATCCTTGCCCGAGAAGGCGCCACCGCCATGAGGCGCTGCGCCACCGTAGGTGTCGACGATGATCTTGCGCCCGGTCAGACCGCAGTCACCGTCGGGCCCACCGATGAAGAATTTGCCCGTCGGATTGATGTGCCAGGCCGTATCCTTAGAGATCCAGCCGTCGGGCAGGGCGGCCCTGACGTACGGCTCGACGATCTCGCGCACCTGACCCGACGACAGATCCTCGACGATATGCTGATGCGAAACGACGATCGCCGTTACGCCCACCGGCTTGCCGTCTTCGTAACGGACCGTCACCTGGCTCTTGGAATCCGGACCGAGCTTGGCAGCATCGCCCTTCTTGCCTTTGCGCGCCTGCGCCAGATCATAGAGGATGTTGTGCGCGTAATAGAGAGGCGCCGGCATCAGATCCGGCGTTTCCCGGCAGGCGTAACCGAACATGATGCCCTGGTCGCCAGCGCCCTCTTCCTTGTTGGTCGGCTGCTTCGCATCGACACCCTGCGCAATGTCTGCCGACTGCCCGTGCAGCAGGACTTCGATGTTGGCGTTCGCCCAGTGGAAGCCATCCTGCTCGTAGCCGATATCCCGGATCGCTTTTCGAGCCAGATCCTGGATCATGGCCACCGTCACGCTCTTCGGAGTGTTCGAGTACTCGCCCGCGATGACGACCCGATTGGTCGTGCACAGCGTCTCGCAAGCTGCACGGACCGCCCAGGGATCGAGCTTTGCAGCAGCGCTCTCCCGGTAGAATGCGTCGACGACCTCGTCGGAGATGCGGTCACTGACCTTGTCAGGATGCCCTTCCGAGACCGACTCGCTCGTAAACAGATAGGACTTGCGTGCCACAGTAATCCCTCGTCATGCAGGTTTCAAAATTTCCGCCTCTGTCGCAGCCTTTACCAGGCCGGTCAAGGGTGGCGCCCCCCGCTGGAATACGAAAAATCGCATAAAAACATCGCGCGGGAGCGCCTGAACGTCCCGCGCGATTCACAAATTCGCCTAACTGTTGAGCTGGCGGCCTCCTGGCCCGGCAGGCTTCGACCCGCCGCCCGGCCCTTCAACCGATCTTCGGATCGCGGTCTTCGCCACTCATCGTCCGAACGAGATCGACGATCGCGCGCCGCATCTTGCCGTCCTGGATGCGAACGAATGCCTTGTTGAGCTCCAGGCCCTCGCGCGTGTTCAGAAATTCCAGGATATGCGTCTCGGTCGACCGCTCCGCAAAACCGCCGGCACCCGACGGGGTTTGCTCGAGGTTGATCGGAGCTTCTTCGTAAAAGAACTGGATCGGAACCTGCAGCACCTGGCTGAGATCGTAGAGACGGCTGGCACCGATACGGTTCACGCCCTTCTCGTACTTCTGTACCTGCTGGAATGTGAGCCCGAGCGCTTCGCCGAGCTTCTCCTGACTCATCCCGAGCAGCATTCGGCGAAAGCGCACGCGCCCGCCAACATGAATGTCGATCGGGTTAGGCCGCCGGGAGCCTTTTTCTTCAACTTCGTCGTCTTGGATTTCTTCAGGGCGAGCCATAGGTACTTCCACAAACAAGCTTGGAATGAGGCGCAATTTACATGCGCACGATGTCTAATACGTACCTACGGTTGCTTTCCCCGAACGTCAATCTCATGAGCGCGCAAATCACTCGATCTGCCCGGGAATTCAACGAGCGCAGTCAATAATCTGTTACGACAATGATCCAATTCCATTGCTGCGCCGCCGCGAACCGATTGCGACAAGTGACAGCACCATGAACATGGCAAAGAAAATCTTATCACCGTATTTGGAATACGGCGTTGCGTATGATTCATTCGGCAACTCTACCGCGAATGCCCCGCGCTCGTTCATGCCAAGCCGAGCCCGAACCCGCCCCAACCCGTCTGTGACTGCTGAAATCCCGTTGTTTGCCGCCCGTATCATCGGCAACCCCTCTTCCACCGATCGCACGCGCGCCTGATGGAAATGCTGTCTTGGCCCGATCGTGTCTCCGAACCAGCCATCGTTCGTGACATTGAGTAGCAGCCTGGGTCGAACCGACCCCGCATAGATCGCGGCCGGGAAGATCGCTTCGTAACAGATGAGCGGCACCACCAGCCCGAGCCCATGAATTGACAAGGCCGGCCTCGGCCACGGGGCGGAAGCGAAGCCGCCGCGAAGCCGTGTCAGTTGCTCGAGACCTACCCATTCCAGGGCCCGCTGGAACGGCAGGTATTCGCCGAACGGGACGAGATGGATCTTGTCGTACGATCCGATCAGTTGCGCCGGCTCGCCGTGCCCGAAAGCCAGGAGACTGTTGAACACCCGGTCCCTTTCCCCCGGTCGCAACGCACGCTCGCGACGAAGTGCACCACTGATCAGAACCTGTCGTTCGTCGAGCAGATCGCCGAGTTCCTGAAGCGCGACCGGCTGATCGAGCGGAAAGAACGGCATCGCAGCTTCCGGCCAGACGATGAGCTCGAGCTTTGCCTTCTGCGCAACTGCGGCGTCGGCAGAAGCCCCCAGTGACAGCGACTTGTGCAGATCGAAAATCGTGCGCTGGTGTTCTGGACGCCATTTCTCCCGTTGCGGAACACTGGGCTGAACCACCCGAACCGTGACCGCAGATGTCGCCGCCGCGTGCGCCGTGCCTGCCGAACCGAGCCGAACCCAGCCGTAGCCATGAAGCAGCAGCAGGAGAAGCGCCGATGAAAAGACTGCAACGCGACCTCTCTGCCAATGGTCACGTGCGTGTGCCTTGCCACCATCGAGTGCCGCAGCCCAGGGCCAGACGAAAACGATCGCCGCGATCAGGGTCAAACCATATATGCCCACCAGACCTGCCGACTGCATGAGAGCGTCGGGTGCAGTCAGCGCATAACCGATGATGTTCCAAGGCAGGCCCGTGAGAATATGGCCGCGCAGCCACTCAGCACCCGCGAGCGACAGCGAAAAGACGAGGACTCGTGTCAGGACACCCGAGTCTTGTACCGAAGACGTGACCAGACCGACAAGCGCGAAGAAAACTGCAAGCCCCGCCGGCAGGCCGGTCACCGCGACCGGTATCAGCCATGCGAAGACTTCCGCTTCGACCAGAAAGGCCTCCGCGATCCAGACGAGGCCGACGACATGATACCCGAATCCGAACCACCAGCCCGCCTCCGCCGCCCTGCCGATGGATGAATTTTGCCACCTGAACACGCGCCGCGTTTTCGGCACCGCGCCAGGATCACGTGTTACGGCGAAATAAAGTACCGGAAGCGTAATCCAGAGGATGGGCCAGACGTGGAACGGTGCGAGTGAGAGCACCGACAGCGCCCCCGCAAACGCAAGGAAGAGGCGCCTGCGCCAGCCCTGGAGGCTTTGGACGAACATGGGGGCGCCGAGCAGAGCGGTCATCGAATTCCTGTGCCGGTGCGTGCCGAGACCCTGTCATTCCGACTGTTGTGAGACAGCCTGGGACGTCGGTGCCTCACGCAAGCCGCCAGTGTGCACCTTGAGACGCTTCACACGTCGCGCATCGGCATCGAGCACCTCGAACTCGAGGCCAGATTGATGTTTCACCAGCTCACCCCGCGACGGCACATAACCGACGAGCGCGAACACCAGCCCCCCGAGTGTGTCTATCTCGGACGTCTGCTCCTCCGTCAGAAGCTTGATGCCGATCTGCTCCTCGAGGTCGCTGACCGGCGTCCGCGCGGCTGCGATGAAATCGCCCTTGTCGTCACGCGTGATCAGGGCCACTTCTGCTTCGTCGTGCTCGTCCTCGATATCGCCGACGATCTGCTCAACCAGATCCTCGATCGTCACCAGACCATCGGTGCCGCCATACTCGTCGACGACCAGCGCCATGTGGATCCGTGTCGTGCGCATCCGGATCAGCAGATTCGTCGCCGGCATGGAGGGCGGAACATACAATACAGGCCGCCTGAGCTTGGTCGACACGATGGACTTGTCGAGGTCCGCCTTGGAAAGATCGACCACGCTTCGTACGACTGCAGCCTCCGGCTTAGGTTTCGAAGGCAGCGGCCGCCCCTCGGTAACCGGCCGGCCGAGCGCATCGCCCATCAGCCAGCGCATCAGATCCTTCACGTGGATCATGCCGCGCGGATCATCGAGCGTCTCACGAAACAGCGGAATGCGCGAAACGCCCGCGTCGTCGAAAGTCTCGAGAAGCTTGCGAACCGACTCCGTCTCGTCGATCGCGATGATATCAGCCCGCGGGACCATCACGTCGTCGACCCTCAGCGCGCCGAACCGCAGGGTCCTCTGCAGCATATCCCGTTCGGTATCGGAAAACGCCGCCTCCCCGTCACCCGCCTTCAATGCGTCTTCGATCGCCGTTCGCGCGTTGTCCCCGCTCGAAAGTCCGAGCCGTCTGCGCAGGATCTGGAGCCAGTTCTGCGACTGCCCCGTATCCTTTGTTTGAGGATCGGCAGATGCCGGTGTTGGAGAATTGTCGTCGTTGGCCATGACACTGAGAGTTCGAGTGGGGACGAAGAAAAAATCAATCGGCGTACGGATCGGCGATGCCGAGACGGGCCAGTATCCGGATCTCCAGCGCTTCCATGACGCCAGCCTCCGACTCTGTCATGTGATCGAAGCCCGCAAGATGCAGAACACCGTGCACGACGAGATGCACGAGATGGTGATCGAACGCCAGCCCCTGCTCCGCCGCCTCGCGCGCCACCGTCTCGTAGGCGAGAATGACGTCGCCGAGGTAGGGCTGGCCATCCTCGTCCGTCGCCTCTCCCCCCGCCGGAAACGATAGCACGTTCGTCGGCTTGTCGATGTTGCGGAACTGCGCATTGAGCGCTTTGACCTGGAGATCTCCGGCGAACACGATGGTAGCGGATGACCCGGCACGAAGCCCCGCCTCCGGAACGTCCGATAGCACACGCCCGATGGCATCGAGATGCGGAACGAGTGCCGCTTCCTCCCCCCAGGCACCGTCGTCCACGACGGCGAACAGCGTCACCCCATGCGATGCGGCCACGCCGGCGCTATCCTCAGCCGTCGCAACCTTGGCTGCAACCTTGCGCCCGGATGGCTGGCTCTTGCTCATCTTATCAGATCGCCTTCGGCGCGGCGCTCAGCGGTGAAACGGCCTTCGCCGCGGCCGCGTCGTAAGCAGCCACGATACGGGCAACGAGATCACGGCGCACGACATCTGCCGCAGTAAATTGTATCGCTTCGATCCCCTTCACGCCCTGCAGCAGCTTCACCGCGTCGTCGAGCCCGGACTTCTGTCCCGGCGGCAGGTCGATCTGCGACGGATCCCCCGTCACGATCATCTTCGATCCCTCGCCGAGTCGGGTCAGGAACATCTTCATCTGCATCGTCGTTGTGTTCTGCGCTTCGTCGAGGATGACTGCGGAATGCGCCAATGTGCGACCGCGCATGAACGCCAGCGGCGCGATTTCGATCACCCCGGACTCGATATCCCGCTCCACTTTTTCCGGAGGCAGGACGTCATAGAGCGCGTCGTAAAGCGGACGCAGGTACGGATCGACCTTTTCTTTCATGTCACCCGGCAGAAAGCCGAGCCGTTCGCCTGCTTCCACCGCCGGTCGCGAAAGGATGATCCGCTCGACTTCGTTCTTTTCGAGCAGCATCGCCGCGAATGCGACCGCGAGATAAGTTTTGCCGGTACCGGCCGGACCGATCCCGAAAACGAGATCCGTCCGCGTGAGCGCACGCATGTATTCGCTCTGCGTCTGCGTCCGCGCTGTCACGACGCGCTTGCGGGTCCGGATCTGGGCCATACCCTCTTTGGCCGGCTCCGATCCCATGTGGCGAATAAGACCGTCGACATCACCGGCCGTGACGTCCTGCCCCTTCTGAACGCGGATGTAGAGGTCTTCGAGCACACGCTTTGCGACCGCGCGTTGTGCGGCAGGCCCCGTCAGCGTGATGACATTGCCGTGCGGCTGCGCCCGGATCCCGAGCCTCTGCTCGACGAGCGCGAGGTTTGCATCGTGCTGTCCGAGCACCTGGGCCAGAGTCCGGTTGTCACCGAATGTGACAATCGTCTTGCCATCCTGCCCCTCCGACGAGGCTCCACCGGCCGGGGAGCCGGCATCATTGGGCCGAACCGGCCCGCGTTGGTCGCTCAAAAGTGCGTCTCCAGGTTCGAAGCACGATCCAAGGTCTCCGGACTAACTATCGCATATCTCGCCTGCCAGCAACGCATTGAAGCGCCCGGCTACCACCCTCATAGTGCTTCGGAAACAGGCGCTCACCGAGCACGTTTTGGGGAACAGGAAGCCAATGCGCATCATCGATCTGTCCATGCCTGTGGTTGAACAGCACCCGCGCTGGAAAACGACGCTTGAGGTAACCGGCGATCTGGCAAAGGGTTCCCTCGCCCAGAGCACGCGCATCTCGGTATCCTGCCATTCCTACACGCACGTCGACGCCCGCCGACACATGTTCCTCGATGGCGCCACCATCGAAGCGACTCCGCTCGAGCGGGTCGTTGGCGATTGTGCTGTCATCGACCTTTCTGATATCCAGCCCAACGAGGCGATCACACCGGACCGATTGGCCCCCCGCGCCACCCATCTGCCGCAGAATGGTCGCGTCCTGTTCAAGACCTGCTGGGACCGGCATCGCTCGCCGACGACGACGGACTTCTGGACCGACGCGCCATATCTGACGCGCGAATCCGCGATCTGGCTGCGCGATCGGGCCGTCCAGACCGTCGCCTACGATTTCCCTCAGGACTATCCGATCCGCCTTTTGCTCAAAGGCGAGGAGCGGCCGCTGCCCGAACACGTCACGCACGACATCCTGCTGCGCGAGAACGTGACCATGATCGAGTACGTCTGCAACACCGCCGAAATCCGTGAGAAGACGGTTTTCCTCTGCGCCGCGCCGCTGAAGATCGTCGGATCGGACGGTGCGCCGGCTCGTGTCTTCGCCATCGAGGGCCGATGACATCGGCGCGATCCTCGGCTATGCCGTCGCGCCATGTTGCACATCAACGATCTCACCTATCGCATCGAAGGCCGTCCGATCCTGGATGCCGCCACCGCTGCGATTCCGACCGGCCACAAGGTCGGCCTCGTCGGCCAGAACGGTGCTGGCAAGACGACTTTGTTGCGGCTGATCAAGGGTGAGATCGCCCCGGACGACGGATCGATCACCGCCGGCCGCAACATGACCATCGGACACGTCGCGCAGGAAGCTCCAGGCGGAGATGAAACACTCATCGACTGGGTTCTCGGCGAGCACACCGAGCGGGCGTCGCTCATGCGCGCATCCGAAACGGAAACGGATCCCTATCGCATCGCCGAAATCCAGACCCGCCTCGCCGACATCGACGCCTATTCCGCCCCGGCACGCGCAGCCGCCATTCTTGCCGGTCTCGGCTTCGATGCCGAAGCCCAGGCCCGTCCGTGCCGAACATTCTCCGGCGGCTGGCGCATGCGCCTCGCCCTCGGTGCGATCCTGTTCGTTGCACCCGAAATCCTGCTGCTCGACGAACCTACGAACTACCTCGACCTCGAAGGTACCTTGTGGCTCGAGAATCACCTCAGAAGCTACCCGCATACCGTCCTGATTGTCAGCCACGACCGCGACCTGCTCAATCGAACCGCAGGCTCCATTCTGCATCTCGATCGCGGCAAGCTCACACTCTACGCCGGCGGATACGATGATTTCGAGGAGGCCCGTCGCGAGCGCCAGCGGCTCGATCTCAAGCTCAAGAAGAAACAGGACGACGCACGCCGGCATATGGAAGCGTTCGTCGCCCGCTTCCGCGCCAAGGCATCGAAGGCCGCGCAGGCACAGAGTCGTCTCAAGGCACTCGCGAAGATGCAGCCCATCGCAGAAGCGGTCGAGGACCGCGTCGCGCCGTTCGTCTTCCCTGAACCCGCGAAGAAGCTGGCCGATCCGCTGTTGACGATCGAAAAGGCGACGGCCGGTTACGATCCCGCAAAACCCGTGCTGACCGGCCTCGACCTGCGTATCGACAGCGGCGACCGGATCGCGCTCCTTGGCCAGAACGGTAACGGGAAATCGACCTTCGCAAAACTTGTCGGCGGCCGCCTGGCGCCGCTGTCGGGCCGCGTCGGCGGCCTGCACCGCGTCTCGGTCGGCTACTTCGCCCAGCATCAGCTCGACGAACTGAACCCTCAGGCGACACCTTACGACTACATGACGAAACTGCTGCCGGACGCGACCGAGGCCCAGCGTCGTGCCCGCCTCGGCGCCGTCGGCTTCAGCTTCGACAAGGCCGAGACGAAATGCGGTAATCTCTCGGGCGGCGAAAAGGCGAGACTGCTCCTGTTTCTGACGGCGTTTCACGCCCCCCACATCCTGATCCTCGACGAACCCACCAACCACCTCGACATCGACAGCCGCGAAGCCCTCGTCCACGCCATCAACGAGTACGAGGGCGCCGTCATCCTGATCAGCCACGACCGCCACTTCGTCAACGCGCTGGCCGATCGCCTCTGGATCGTGAGAAACGGAACGGTCAGCACGTACGACGGCGACATGGACACCTATCGTCAGGAAACGCTCGCCGAACGCGATCCGCGCTCAACCGAACGCAACGCCGCGCCGGGCGAAACGAGATCGTCACGCGCCGACGAACGGCGCACGGCCGCAGCGCGCCGCGCCGAACTGGCGCCGCTGAAATCGGCTATGCAGAAGGCAGAAAAAAAAGTCGCCGAACTCA
>ERZ761609.2224-NODE-2224-length-14811-cov-58.454053_pt1 | contig 14811 bp, 17 predicted proteins | sample MGYA00511163_ERZ761609 | MGnify/ENA primary metagenome ERZ761609 (study PRJEB28899, sample SAMN02445070) | bioreactor sludge metagenome | biome: EBPR sludge | place: Australia: Brisbane, Thorneside Wastewater Treatment Plant | collected 2011-12-16 ... | reverse complement strand
GCAAAAGAAAGTTGGCTCAGTTGGCAGATTTCTCTCCTAACCTTGCGTTGTAATACTATTCTTGGAACATCAAGAAAGGATCATAAAATGAAAAAGACAAACTGGTTGGTAATTGGCATTGTTGCGATTGTTGCCATCCTCATTCTGTTTTGGGTCGGCACAATGATCGGCGGCGGATATCGCGGTTACGGCATGATGGGTGGCTACGGCGGAATGATGGGCGGCAGGTCTGGCATGATGGGCGGTTTCTCACCCTTTGGCATGTTTGGCATGGGACTTGGTATGCTCTTTGTATGGCTCATCCCTGTCGGGCTTGTGGCGCTCGCCGTCTATGGCGTGGTCTCCCTTGCGCGAAATACTGGACCCAACGGTTCAACCTCGCTCCCTTCCTGCCCGAATTGCGGCAAGACAACACAAACAGATTGGCAGAACTGCCCCCACTGCGGTACGACATTGAAATAACATCACCATTTCATTCCCAAAATAGCCTATCGAAAGATAGGCTATTTTGCTTATATACAATAGGCTGAAATCCGCTCCCTTCTGTCGCCCAATGGATATACACTATTGGCATCAATGAAAAGGTAGGTACCCATGACCGTCCGTGACCCAGTATGTGGAATGGAAATCGAACCCCAAAGCGCCTTCGCCAACCGCGAACACATGGGGCAGATGTTTTATTTTTGCTCTCAATCCTGTGTGGATCAATTCGACAAAGACCCGCACCATTTTGTGATGACGTCCGCGACGACGGGCTTCAACCCCGAGCGGACTCTCACTCGCATCGAACTACCCGTGGCGGATTTGCCGTTCTACAAGCCTGTTCCTAATCTGGAAGCTGGTCTACGCGCTCTCGAAGGCGTTCATCAAGTAACCACCAATGCTGGGGCAGGCGTGTTGCAGGTGGAATATGATTCGAAAAAGGTGAAAGTTCCGCAAATGGCGGAAGTAGTTCGTGCTTCCGGCTTCCAATTGGGTGGGACGAATATCAAGATCGGAATCGAAAGTTTGCGCTGTGCCTCCTGCGTGAAGTTCATTGAAGATGAACTGAAATCCACAGACGGCGTTTTGAGCGCAACGGTCAACCTCGCCACACAAGAAGCAAGCGTGGATTATCTCCCCCAGAAGGCAACCCTTGCACAACTAAATACAGCCATTGAGGAGTGGGGATACAAACCGCGCGCGGCGACAAGTGACGCGCCCGTGGACAAACAGGAAGAGGCACACGCCCGCGAGTATCGCCGCTTGATGAACAAGTTTTGGTTTGCGACTGCGGTCTCTCTGCCCGTGTTGGCGACAGCCTATTATCAATTTGTGCCGTACTTGAACACCTTGAGCATGGACACATTGCGCGTCTTGTGGGGCGTCACCGCCCTCTTGACCTTACCTGTCATGTTCTGGTCAGGCAGTGACTTCTTCACAGGCGCATGGTCGGCGTTCAAACATCGCTCTGCTAATATGAATACTTTGATCGCGCTCGGCACGGGTGCGGCATGGTTGTATTCGACCTTTGCGATTCTGTTCCCGTCCGTTTTCCCCGAAGGGACATCCGAACCATTTTACGATGTCGTCGCAGTTGTGATTGCGTTAGTCGTATTGGGGCAGGCATTGGAACTACGCGCCAAGGGACAATCCAGTACAGCGATCAAAAAGTTACTGGGCTTGCAAGCCAAGACCGCAAGAGTGATTCGCGAAGGCAAGGAAATGGATCTGCCCGTCGAAGAGGTGTTGGTCGGCGATGTGATCCAAGTCCGCCCTGGCGAGAAAGTGCCCGTGGACGGTGTTATCGTTGAAGGCAGTTCTGCCGTGGACGAGTCCATGCTGACGGGTGAATCACTGCCTGTTTCCAAGAAACAGGGCGATGAAGTCATCGGCGCGACGTTGAATAAAACAGGCGCATTCAAATTCCGCGCTACGAAAGTGGGCAAGGACACGGCTCTCGCGCAAATCGTAAAAATGGTGCAGGACGCACAGAACTCCAAAGCGCCAATCGCAAGACTCGCCGACACCATCTCTGGTTACTTTGTTCCCATCGTGATGATCCTCGCCGTGTGGACCTTCGTCATCTGGTTCGTGATTGGACCTCAACCGCAATTGGTGTATGCACTCGTCACCAGTGTGACGGTGCTCATCATTGCCTGTCCCTGTGCGTTGGGTCTTGCCACACCCATGAGTTTGATGGTCGGCATTGGCAAAGGCGCGGAACATGGAATTCTCATCCGTTCTGGAGAAGCCCTCCAAACCGCGCGAAATATCCAATCCGTGGTGCTGGATAAAACAGGAACGATTACAAAGGGCAAGCCTGAGTTGACGGACACCTTGACCACAGACAATGGTCAATGGACGATGGAAGACCTCCTGCGTTTGACGGCATCAGTTGAAAAAGTGAGCGAGCATCCGTTGGCGCAAGCCATTGTAGATGGAGCACAGGCACGCAAGATTGAACTGTCAGAGGTTAAGGATTTTGAGGCGATTCCTGGTCACGGTGTTTCGGCGAAAGTTGAAAACAAAAACATCCTGATCGGCAACCTCAAGTTGATGAACCGTGAAAAGATCGCTCTGGGTGAATTGGAAGAAAAATCCAAATCCCTCGCTGACGATGGCAAGACGCCCATGTTCATTGCGATTGACGGCAAAGCAGCTGGCATCGTTGCCGTGGCAGATACAGTGAAAGAAGACTCTGCCGAAGCGATCAAAGCCCTGCAAGGAATGGGTATCGAAGTCGTGATGATCACAGGCGACAACCGCCGCACCGCCGAAGCAATTGCCCGCACGGTTGGCATTACGCGCGTGCTGGCAGAAGTCTTGCCCGAAGATAAAGCAAATAATGTTCATCTATTGCAGGCTGAAAATAAAAGGGTTGCAATGGTCGGCGATGGCATCAACGACGCGCCCGCGCTTGCTCAGGCGGATGTTGGTCTTGCCATTGGAACAGGTACAGATGTCGCCATCGAAGCCTCAGACATCACGCTCATCAAAGGCAGTCTCAAAGGTGTGGTCACTGCCATCGAAGTCAGTCGCGCCACGATGACCAACATTTACCAAAACCTGTTTGGCGCATTCATCTATAACGTCTTGGGCATACCTGTTGCGATGGGAATCCTGTTCCCGTTTTTCAGCTTGCTGCTCAGTCCGCTTATTGCAGGTGCGGCAATGGCATTCTCTTCTGTAACCGTCGTTGGCAATGCCAACCGTCTGCGTGGCTTCAAACCGAAATTCAGCGTGAGGTGATATGAACACCCGTTATATTCCCGCTCTCCGTTTCAAATGGCTCACGCCACTGTATGATCCCATGCTCAAATGGGTGATGCGCGAAGAGACCTTCAAGCGCAAATTAATTCAACACGCAAATATCCAGCCCAATATGAAAGTCCTTGATCTCGGCTGCGGCACAGGTACGTTGACTCTCATGCTCAAGCGCGCCCATCCCGAAGCGCAGGTCACAGGCATGGATGGCGACTCTCAGATATTGGACATCGCGCGAAACAAATCTCGCGGCACAAGCATTCAATGGGATAAAGGTCTCGCCTCTTTCTTGCCCTATCCTGATTCAACTTTCGACAGAGTGGTCACCAGCCTTGTCTTTCACCACCTCACCAAAGAAGACAAACGTCGCGCGTTCAAGGAAGTTTATCGTGTGCTTAAGCCCAATGGAGAATTATATGTACTCGATTTTGGAGCGCCGCACACTTCTCTTACCCGCTTCATGACCACCTATATGCGCCGTCTCGAAGAGACCGCCGACAACTTCGACGGGTTGATTCCGCTTTTTATAACGGAATCAGGTTTCGGCGGAGTCAAAGAAGCGGAGACCTTCATCAACTTTTTTGGTCCGCTGTCCATCATCCAAGCAAGGAAAGGAGTCTGACATGTCTCAAATCCAAATCTTCGTGATTCTTTCGGGAATCGTACTGACGGTTCTCATCGCGTGGTATTTCTGGTTCGCACCAAAAGCCTCAATCCGCGCAGCGGTTTCTGCTTCTGGCGCACAAGAGGTGGCGATCACCGTCAAAGGCGGATATACGCCCGATGTGATCGTGGTGCAAAAAGGAAGACCTGTTCGTTTGACATTCACTCGCCAGGAGAGTTCGGCATGTTCAGAAAAAGTAATGTTCCCCGATTTCAATCAAAACGCATTATTGCCCGAAGGTGAACAAGTGACTTTGGAATTCACCCCCGCCAAAGAAGGCGAATATGGTTTCCAGTGCCAGATGGGCATGTTGCGCGGCAAGTTGATCGTGGAATAAAAAGGAAGGGATCAAATGAAAGCATCAAGAATCCATTTACCTAATATCTCCTTTATCGCAGCCTTCGTAATCGGCGTGATACTATTCGCTGTGATTTTGAAAAGCCTGTTCGGTTCAGCATCCAGCGCAGTGATCCTGGCTGGGATGGCAGGTGTAGCCGTCGCCGTCTCTGCGTTCCGCATTAGGCAGGAATTACATAGCCATAAAAAGGAAAAATGACCATGCAAGCGCAAACCAATTCCTCATCTCAGCCGGAAATTAAGACAGTTTGTGGGGGTGGCATCCAGGATGTTTCAAAATATCCGGACGCTGAATATCGGGGTGAAAGAGTTTATTTTTGCACCAAAGCATGTCTAAAGGCGTTCCTAGCCAACCCGGATGCTTTTATGGCTGGCGAAGTGGAACACCCTCTCGAAGATGAATAAATAAAAACACTGAGTGAGAATCAACAGACCTCCCTAATTGGGAGGTCTGTTGATTCCATAGTCCAATTTTCGTCAAGAATATATCTGTCATAAAAGACATGTGATGTTCTTCATAAGTCATTCAGCCTGTCATAAGTTGCGCCATTCCGCGCTCTTTATATCAAGTTGAACACGATAAGATTTGGCAACTTTGTTCGCATCAGGAGGCAGGTTCCGTATGAAAAAAAGAGCGTTCCAATTTTTGACCGCATGTTTGAGTATCTTCCTTTTGCTGGCATTGCCGTTGCAAGGTGTGCTGGCAGATGGCGAGGGAGAGGGCATCGAAAAGGAAGTTAACGGCTATCATGTGCGGCTTGTATTTGTTGAAGCTCCCCGGATAGGCGAGAATGATTTTCATATTCAGATCACGGATTCGATGGGCATGCCGGTGGCAAATGCAGAAGTGATGATCATGGCGTCGCCTTATGAGGATATGTCTGAGCATGAAGAAGATGCCAATGAGGAATCTCATGGTAGCGACAGCATGGGCGGTATGGACATGCCCGAAGCAGAACCCACAGAGGCAGAAACCGATTCCATGCATGGCATGGATATGTCTGCGGAAGAACCGACCAACGAAGCGAACGCAGATGCTCACGGCGAATCGCAAGAAAGCCACGGCTCAGAGGATGAGCATGGCGAATCTTCCATGCAAGAAATTGCTTTAGTGGCAGGGCATGAAGGCGGCGAGTATGAAGGAGAAGTCTCGCTTCACCGTTCAGGTGAATGGGTCTTCCATGTCCAATTCACAGTGGATGGGCAGTTGAATGAAGTAGAACTACCTGTCGCTGTTACAGGCATCGATGCGAAGTATGGCATTCTAGGGGGCTTCTTTGGCATCAATGCCGTGGTCATTACTGCGGCTGCCATATCCAAACGAAAACCTGCTATTCAAAAGGCTTAGAGGTACTTTCCATGACAACATCTCTCCCCAACCCAAACTTACTAAACGGCGGCAATCTCCTCAGCAACAAGTGGATCGACCGCTTCCTGCGCAGTCGCTGGTATCCCGGCATCATCCAATGGCCGACCCTGATGATCTTCATGGTCATCATGTTCGAGCTCATTCTGGGACCCGAATCAGCGCATGACAACTTCGGCACGGCTCTTACCTGGGTATTGTGGTGGCCGCTTATCCCGATCATCTTCCTGTTTCTCGGACGTTTCTGGTGCGCCATTTGTCCGTTTGCAAAGATCAATGACCTGGTACAAAATTTTGTCGGTAATAACAACCCTGCGCCGCGCTTCCTGAAGAAATACGGCATCTGGATCATTGATGCGCTTTTCATCTTCATCACTTGGAGTGACCATGTCTTCGGTGTGGTGGAAAACCCGCTTGGCTCCGGAGTGTTGATGCTGACCCTCACCACGGGCGTGATCGTCTCTGGCGCGTTTTACGAACGCCGCACGTTCTGCCGATATGTCTGCTTCCTCGGCGGGCTTTCGGGTAACTATGCCCGCAACGGCATGTTGAGCCTGCGCGGCACACCTGAAATTTGCGCCACCTGTACCATCGCTGCCTGTTACAAAGGCACGGATAATTCCATGCCTTGTCCTTTGTATGAATTCCCCAAGACCATGACCTCCAGCGCCAACTGCGTACTGTGCGCGGAATGTATCAAAGGCTGCCCGAATAATTCCATTCAGTTGACTGTGCGTCCGCCCACCAAGGAACTGTGGTTCATCCGCAAGCCGAAACTTGAAGAAGCTTTCCTCTCCGCAGTCATCATGGGTATCGTCTTTGTTCAGAATGTGACCATGCTCGAGATCTGGGAGTCCATGCTGAAATGGCTGGAGAACGTAACCGGCACGACGAGCTATGCTGTCACTTTCAGTATCACGTTTGCGACTGCCATTGTCATCCCAGTAGCTTTGCTCGGTCTGACCTCCTGGATCGCAAGCAAGTTCAACAAAGCCACACTCGTTGAAAACTTTGCCCGCTTCGGTTACGCCATCATTGCTTTGGATATGGCAGGGCACATCGCTCATAACCTGTTCCACCTGTTGGCAGAAGGCAAGTCCATTCTGTACACTGGCATGGCATTGTTTGGAATGGAGACCCACGGAGCCTCCCCCGCCATTCTCAGCATGCAGGAGATCCAGTGGCTTCAATTTGGCTTGATCGCCCTTGGCTTCATTGGTTCTCTTTACACAGCTTACCGCATCTCCCAATCGAATCATTCCGGCGAGAAGGTCTGGGGAACGTTTGCGCCCTTTGCCGCATTGATGGTCGTCCTGACCGTGATGAACATCGTTCTCTTCACCTTGCCGATGGCAATGCGCATGTAATCAAATTTCACGATATCAATAGGAGCAATCTCATGGATCAAAATTGTCATGTCGAACCCATTCAAAAAGCTGTCTTGGATCGCGTACTAAAAAATGCAGATACAACTCTGTTGGCAGTTTCCGGCATGGGCTGTGTCAACTGCGCCGCCCGCGTGCGAAATGGACTGGTCTCATTGGAAGGTGTTCATCACGCCGAGATCTATCTGAACATGGGGCTGGCAGAAGTGTACTTTGACAGCAAGAAGGTCACGCCCGAAATGTTGATCACTGCCATCGCCGACGCTGGAAACGATGGACGGCATCACTATGAAGCGCAGGTTGTGACGCGCCAAACCGCATGACGTTCGTCATAAGCCATATGGCGCATATCCCCATCCGCCGTACTGCGCTGGAGATAACTTAATTGTCAGACTACTATTGGGTCATCCGAACACGGAGGACCCAATATGTTTTCAAAGACCAGAAAATTCCTTTTCCTTCTCGTCATTTTGGCGCTGACTGCTACTGCGGTTTCTGCCTGCTCCACTTCCAACTCTGATGATGCGCATCTTGCCATGATGCCGCTCGACCAAATGCCAATGGATGTTCAGTCCGCGCCGGTTGCAGTGCAGGAAGCCTACCAGTTCAATACCGCCAACCCCAATATCATGCAGGACATTCCCTGCTATTGCGGATGCGGTGACATCGGTCACACCTCAAATTACGATTGCTACGTTTCAGATGTGGATGCGAATGGCAACATCACCTTCGACAATCATGCCCTTGGCTGCTCCATCTGCGTGGACATCACCCAGGATGTGATGCGTATGTTGAACGACGGCAAAAGTCCGCAGGATGCCAGAGCATACGTAGACGCGACCTATTCCAAATACGGACCGTCCAACATCCCCTAATCTCATGAGCTATCGTCTCTCTCTTCTCCTTCTTGTGATGGCTGGACTGGTGGTGGCATTCGCGCCGCTGCCAGTTCAACCCATCACGCCTCAAGAACGGACCTTTGAGATTGATGCGCACCAATTTGCCTATTCTCCCTCCGAGCTTCATGTCAACCCCGGCGACACCGTAACCATCCAACTGGTCAGCACAGATGTTGTTCACGGTCTCTATGTGGATGGCTACGACATTTCCGTCGAAGCCGACCCCGGACAAAGTGCAACCCTGACCTTTGTTGCCGACAAACCCGGCTCCTTCCGCTTTCGATGCAACGTCACCTGCGGAGCCATGCATCCCTTTATGATCGGCAAGTTGACGGTGGGGAATAACTCCTGGTTGTATCGTTCGATTGGCTTGGCATTACTTGTAGTAATAGGCATGACTTTATCTGTAAAACAAAAAGCGTAGACACATTATGAACCGCATCGAATTGACCCGCAACTCCTTTATAAAGAACGCTCTCAAAAGCCGTTACCCGCAATTGGCAGTCTTTATCGTGATGCTGGTCGGTTACATCTTCGCCATCCTTGCCGGACTGATCGGCACGCCTGTTGGGAGTCAGAACTTCAGCATCGTCTTCGTTTGGATTGCATGGTGGGCAATTCTAATTTTGATCGCTGTCCCATTCTTTGGGCGCGGATGGTGCGCGGTCTGCCCAATCCCGCTGCCGGGGGAGTGGTTGCAGCGCGGCGCAGTTTTAAGTCCGCCCGACAAAAGACCGAAGTGGCTCAATCTGCGCGTGCCGAAGATGTTTCGTAATATCTGGTTGCAAAACATTTCATTTCTGCTTCTGGCACTCTTCAGCAGCGTTCTACTCACCACCCCCAACATCACAGGCATTGTACTCGTCGCCATGCTCTTCGCCGCTATTGGACTGAGCATCGTCTTTGAACGTCGTGCCTTTTGTCGCTATCTCTGCCCTGTTGGCGGGTTTATCGGTTTGTATTCTCAAACTGCACCCATCGAATTACGAATCAAAGATAAACAAGTCTGTGTGACATGCGAAGGCAAGCCTTGTTATAACGGCTCCCAAGTTGGCTATGGCTGTCCGTGGGATGTCTTCCCCGGCGGCATGACGAAGAATACCTTTTGCGGCTTGTGCATGGAATGCATCCGCACCTGCCCGCATGACAATATCGCCATCAACCTGCGTCCCTTTTCCGCCGACCTAGCCAAACCGACAGCACGGCTCGATGAAGCCTTCAAAGCCTTTATTATGTTTGGCGCCGCTATGATCTACCCAGGCGTGTTGCTTGGTCCGTGGGGCACACTCAAAGACGCGGCATACAACGTCGGTACAGGCACATGGTTCATATACGCGGCAGTTTTTCTCGCGATCATCTTTATCGTCCTGCCCGGGATTTTCACTTTGGGAATCATGACAACCAAAGGCAGGCAATCTCTCAAACAACGCTTTATGTCTCTTTCCACGGCGCTCATCCCATTGGGTCTCATGTTCTGGGTCGCTTTTAGTCTGTCCTTTGTTCTCACCAACGCCTCTTACATCCTCGCCGCATTATCCGATCCGCTGGGGCTCGGCTGGAATTTGTTTGGCACCGCAAATGCCGCATGGCAGCCCATGCTCACCACGATCCTCGCGCCTGCGCAGACACTCGCTCTGGTCGTAGGATTGGTTTGGTCGGCGCGAACAGCTCAAAAGGTGAATGAAGCGGGAACGTCCACAATCCCTGTCATCATCTACTGCTTCGTCGCCACATCCATCATGCTCTGGTTATTGCTATGAAACGCCCCGAACTCATCTCACGCATCCTGATCATTACAGGGATACTCCTTGCCGTTGGCGCTCCATTATTTCTTTGGGCGCGCACGCCTTTGATCCACGCCCGCATGGCGGAGGATGGCGGTTGGAACCCCGATGTGATCCAAGCAGAAGCGGGCAAGCCGCTTCATTTGAAGCTCACGTCCGATGATGTTGTGCATGGCTTTGCAGTCGGTCAGATGGACATGCAAAGCGTGGATGTGATTCCCGGCAAAGTGACCGATATCACGTTGACTTTCGACAAGCCTGGGATTTATACCTTCTACTGCACGCGCTGGTGCGGAATCAATCACTGGCGCATGCGCGGCACGATAGAAGTCAGCGGCTCACCCTCGGACCCCGAGCCTGCCATTGTTCCCCTCTACGTTTCCCTCGATCTGGACATTGACGCTCCGCATGACTCACCTGTTATTCCTATTGAAAAGCCTTCAGCGATTAGCGGTCAGCAATTTGCATCCAACTTACCAATTGACCAATCCACAGACTACTATCGCTCTAACGCCCCTTATCAAGTTTTTGATGAACTAACGAACGCATCGCTCACTGAACAACAGAGTTGGGATGTTGTCGCATATCTTTGGCAATCCAATACCACACCTGAATCGCTTGCCAACGGAAAAGAACTCTACGCCCAAAACTGTGCGGCGTGTCACGGCGAAAACGGCGCAGGGGATGGCGTCTTTGCCGACGACCTTGCCGAGGCGGGCGAAGCCTCCATGCAGACAATGGAAGGTGCAATGAACATGGTGATGCAGAACCCCGTAGATTTTACTGATCCGCGCCGGATGCTTGGCGCAAGCCCCGCACTATTACAAGGAAAAATCCTGCGTGGAGGCATGGGAACAGGCATGCCCATGTGGGGCGTCATTTTTACCGAAGAACAAATCTGGGACTTGATCGCATACATCTATTCGTTCCAGTTTGAATATGATAAGTAAGGAGGCTCTATGAGCAAAAAACATAAGAGACAGAAACAAAAGCAGAAATTTCCGTGGCTGTTTCTAGCATTGGGCGGCGTGTTCATTGCCCTTGCCGTATTCCTGTTTGCACGTGATGGGGATGGTGGTGGCACGCCATCCATTGCAGTGGATCAACAACAGATCGATTACGGCGATGTGAAGTTTGGTGTTGAAAAAACATTTGCTATCAAGGTCACCAACACGGGTGATGGCACACTGCGTTTCAAAGAAGACCCGTATGTTGAAGTCGTGGAGGGGTGCTGACCTCCTCAACTGACCATCGGTTCGATGGTACTCAAACCCGGAGAAAGCACAATTGTCCAGTCCAGCGTTTTCATGATGCACGAAGGCATGGACGGTCCGCATAACTTTGCGGTTCACTTGAAAACGAATGATCCCAATAATCCAGACATGGTCGTGAATGTGTTGTCGAACTGGATACCGTAATTCCGTATGAACCAAAACAGCGGTGAGATTATGTAGTCTCATCGCTGTTTTCAATACTTCACGGTTATGTTGTTTCTATTAGATCAATACCAACACGCACTCCTTTTTCTATTTCAACATCTCTAGGTTTTTTATCAAAGGAGTTATTGTATGTGTGTAGCATAAGCTAAATAAGCAATAAAATAATTTCCTCTCTACCTGCAATAAGGGGAATTTCAACATGGTAAACTTGATTTGTTTCCCCAAAACTTGAAGCCTGCTATATTAGCGCAAGGGAACCGCTAGTTTTTTGCAAAATCACCCTAAAAACCACCCATTTTCAACGAGAATTTGCCATGAAACCCACTTCTGCTACCGCACAAGCAAATCCAAATATTGCTTTCATCAAATACTGGGGCAACCGTGATAATGAATTGCGCCTGCCCGTCAACGGCTCGATCTCCATGAATCTGGATGGGTTGGTCACACGCACAACGGTCAGTTTTCAACCGTCATTGCCGTTCGATGAACTTATCATCAATGGGCATGAAATCGTCGGCAAAGGCTTGGATCGTGTTTCGTACATCCTTGATCTTGTCCGTGAAAAGGCTGAGATTAAGATGAATGCCGAAGTGATGAGCGAGAACAACTTCCCTGCCGGCGCGGGGATCGCCTCTTCTGCGGCGGCGTTTGCAGCGTTGGCGTTGGCAGGAAGCAAAGCGGCTGGATTGGACCTGAGCGAGCCGGAACTTTCTGTTTTGGCGCGGCGTGGATCCGGTTCCGCTTCACGCTCCATTCCGGCGGGATTCGTGGAGTGGAAAATGGGTGAGGCTGAAAGCGACTCGTACGCGTTCTCGATTGCACCCACTGAACATTGGAATTTGGTGGATTGTGTTGCCATCGTCAGTTCGACGCACAAAAAGACCGGCTCCACAGAAGGTCATGCCATTGCGGGGACGAGCCCGTTGCAAGAGGCGCGTGTGGAAGATGCGCCCCGCAGACTTGAAATCTGCCGCAATGCCATTCTCAAAAGGGATTTTGAAGCCTTTGCGGACATCATCGAACATGATTCGGATATGATGCATGCGGTGATGATGACCTCAAAACCGCCGTTGATGTATTGGCAGTCGACTACCGTGGAGATCTTTCACCTGGTACGTGAATGGCGCGCGAGCGGACTGCCTGTTGGGTACACGGTGGATGCGGGACCAAATGTCCATGTGTTGTGTTTGGGCGAATACAAAGCCGAGGTGGAGAAACGCCTGCGCGAGATCCCCGGCGTGAAGGATGTGCTGGTGGCGGGTGTGGGTGGCGCGGCGAAGTTGGTGTAAATAAACTTGCAGGGGAGAAAAACCTTTCAGAAAACAGAACCAGCCGCCGCCTTGGGGCGAAGCGGCTCTTCCGTCTAATGAAAGATTAACTTCCCTGTTTCATTTGCAAGATATAATCCATTCGCCGCGTCTAGTACTGCGGGAAAGGATTTACAAATGGAATTTGGCATTCTGACGTTTTTTGTCTTCCTGCTTGCGCTGGGCGGGATGATCTTTGTGCATGAACTGGGGCATTTTCTGGCGGCGCGCTGGGCGGGCATCGAGGTGGAGGAGTTTGGCTTTGGCTTGCCCTCCAAAAAACTCGTGACCCTTTTCACCTGGCAAGGGACGGAATTTACGATCCATGCCCTGCCTCTGGGCGGTTTTGTGCGCCCCAAAGGTGAGAACGACCCCAACGTACCCGGCGGGTTGGCTCACGCCAGCCCGTGGAAACGGCTCGTGGTGTTGTTCGCAGGTCCGCTGATGAATTTGATCACAGCGGTGATCGTGTTTTCCATTTTGATCGCTTCGGAAGGCGTGGCTGTGCCCGGCTCGGTAAAGATCGATACCATCGCCGAGGATTCGCCCGCCCAACAGGCGGGTGTTCAGGAAGGCGATACCCTGCTCGCCATCAACGGTCAGTCGGTGACGGAGATCGATGCGGCGATCGCGATCATCCGCGAGAATCTCGACAAGCCGGTTGAATTGCTGATCGAACGGGACGGCGAAGAGATTGCCATCACTGCCACACCGCTTTCCACCCGCACGGCACAGCAGGGCGCCCTCGGCGTTGGGTTGACGTACCCGACCCGCCCCGCGACCTTCGTTGAAAGCATTTCCGGTGGCGTGACCATCACCGGCATTCAAGCCGCGACGATCGTCTACCTTCCGATTGCGTTGATCCAGGGCGCCATTGCGCCCGACCAGGCGCGTCTGATCGGCTTCAAAGGCATTTATGATCTGTTCAATTTTGCCGTGGAAGAAGATGTGACAAGCCGCCAGGAATCCGCTGCGCCAACGAGCGGCGGCGCAAGCGCACCCGCGCCGCGCCCGACGAATTACGTCCTCAATCTGGTCGGCGTGTTGAGCATTTCGCTCGGTGTGTTCAACCTCTTTCCCATCCCCGCGCTCGACGGCGGACGCATCCTCTTCACTCTGCCGGAAATCCTCTTCCGCAAACGCATTCCGCCCGAATGGGAAAACACCGTCAATGGCGTTGCCATGCTTCTGCTCATCGGTCTGATGCTCTTCGTGAACGTCATGGACTTTGTCAACCCTGCTCAATTGCCCCTCCCCTAAACATGGCTGAACTCACTTTTCAATCTGTCCTCGAACACCTGCTCGATTCCAAAAAGGATATCCCGCAGAGTCACCTGCGTCACTATTCCGATCTCGACCCGAAATCGCTGCGCCTCTTTTTGGATATCTGGTCCCGCGTCACCCCGGAGCGGAAACTGCTCCTGCTCGACCATCTTTTATCTCACCTTGACTCCGACACGCTCGTCTCGTACGAAGATATCGGCAGGGAATTGCTCAAGGATGCGGATGGAGAAGTCCGCGCCCGGGCAATCGGGTTGCTCGCCGAATCAAACGACCCGAAGCTGGTCCCGCCGCTGCTGGACATTTTCCTCACCGATAGCGTCCTCGCTCCGCGCCTGGAAGCCGCCGACCTGCTGGGTGAATTTGTTTTACTTGGCGAGTTGGAGGAATTGACCACCTCGCTCCAGCATCAGATCGAAGACGCACTCATCTCCATCATCCGCAGCGACGAGAATCCCACTTTGCGTCGGCACGCGCTTGAAGCGCTTGGCTATTCCTCCCGCGAAGAGACGGTCAACATCCTCGAATCTGCATTCCAACGCGAAGATCCTGTCTGGGTTGCCAGCGCCTTGCGCGCCATGGGACGTTCCCACGACAACCGCTGGGACGACAGCGTGGTAAGCAAATTGCTGGATGGCGATCCCCGCATTCGCTTTGCCGCTGCCGAAGCCGCGGGTGAACTCGTCATCGAAGAGGCGGCTCCCATCATGCTGCAAATGCTCGAAGATGAGGAAGAGGATGATAATGTCACCTCCGCTGCTATCTGGTCGCTTTCCCAGATCGGCGGCGAGGATGCGCGTCTCTACCTCCTTAACCTGCTTGAACAGACCGAGGACGAGGACGCCATCAAATTTCTCGAAGACGCCATCGAAAACCTGGACTTTAATGAAGAATTGAGCAACTTCGACCTCCTCTCGTTAGGAGAAGAAGATGAATTGGATGAGGAAGACGACGGAAAATAAGCAGAAAAAAGAAACACAACTCACCCCGAAATTCAAGTTTCGCGGGTGAGTTCGTTTTTAAAAGCGGAGGGGACTCGAATACCATCCCTCGATGGGGCGCGAAACAAAAAGTCCTCCAAAC
>ERZ761609.2222-NODE-2222-length-14831-cov-7.279237_pt1 | contig 14831 bp, 16 predicted proteins | sample MGYA00511163_ERZ761609 | MGnify/ENA primary metagenome ERZ761609 (study PRJEB28899, sample SAMN02445070) | bioreactor sludge metagenome | biome: EBPR sludge | place: Australia: Brisbane, Thorneside Wastewater Treatment Plant | collected 2011-12-16 ... | reverse complement strand
CGAGATTGGTCAGTGACTGGAGTTCAGACGTGTGCTCTTCCGATCTGGCTGGCCGGTTTTGATGGCGTAGGGCGGCGTCAGATTGTTCAGCCGGGTCAACTCGCTGACGTCGACCGAGAACATCCGCGACACGCCGTACAGCGTATCGCCGGGCTGCACGATATATTGCCGGGCGGAGGGCAGCGCCAGCCGCTGACCGGGCTCCAGCGTATAGGGCGGCGCCAGCTTGTTAAGCTCGATCAGGTCGCGCAACGGGACCTCGTAGCGCCGCGAGATGGCGTAGGCGGTGTCGCCCGGCGCCACCACAATGGACCCCGCCGCCGATGGACCGGCGCTGTCGCCGCCGATGGACCACGGCGCAAGGCCGCTCAGTCGCTGCTGACAGCCGGCCAACGCCGCAGCCGCCACCGCCAAGGCCGCCAACCGCCGCCAATGACGCCTGTTCATGTCTGTTGCGCCCTCTTGCTCGCCGCCGGCGGGTCGGACACCAGCGGCACGAAACGCACCGGCCACAGCGCCTCGCGCTGAACCGCGCCGTCGTCGCCCTTGGTCAACCGGCACACCCATTGTTCGCCGAACTCGCCGCCCAGCGGAATCACCATCACGCCGCCCGGCGCCAGTTGCGCCAGCAAGGCCGGCGGCGGCTCCTCCCCGCCCGCGGCGGTGACCATGATGCGCTCGAACGGCGGGGCTTCCGGCCAGCCCTTCGATCCATCGCCCAGCCGAGCGGTGATATTGTTGATCTTCAGCGCGCGGAAACGCTCCTCCGCCTGTTGCAACAACGGCCGGATGCGTTCAATGGTGTAGAGCCGGCGGCACAGCTTGGAGAGCACCGCCGCCTGATAACCAGACCCCGTGCCGATCTCCAGCACCCGGTGACGGTCGTGCACGTTCAGCGCTTGCGTCATCAACGCCACCACCAGCGGCTGGCTGATGGTTTGTTCGTGGTCGATGGGCAGCGCCACATCCTCCCACGCCTGATCCTGAAACGCCGCCGGCACGAAAAATTCCCGCGGCGTCCGCTCAATTGCGCCCAAAACCCGCGCGTCGGTGACGCCGGCGCGGCGCAACGACATCAATAAGCGGATTTTGTGCGCTTCCGTGCTCAAAGAAAAGCTCGCCTCAAAATTTCCAGCATGCCGCGATGGGTCAGGTCAAGGTGCAGCGGCGTCACCGAAACCCCGCCGGACAGCACGACATGGATGTCGGTATCTTCCGCCACTTCCGCCTCGCCGCGCAAGGCGCCGATCCAGACATAGGGCCGGCCGCGCGGATCGACCCGCTCCACCAGCTCGTCGCCGATCTTGCGCTTGCCGTGGCGCACCACATGCACCCCGGTCACCTGATCCGCCGCCACGGCGGGAAAGTTGACGTTGAGCAGCACGCCCGGCGACCAATCCACCGCCAGACAACGCCGCAAGGTCGGGACGATGTGGGCCTGCGTCGTCTCCCACATCGGCGGGTCGCCGTTCTCGACATGCTGGCTCAGCGCAATCGCCCGCACGCCCAATAGGGTCGCCTCCATCGCCGCGGCGATAGTGCCGGAATAGGTGACGTCCTCGCCGATGTTGGAGCCCTGATTGACCCCCGACAGCACCAAGGCCGGCCGGCTGTCCCTCATGATGCGGTTCATCGCCAGCAAAGCGCAGTCGGTCGGCGTGCCGTCCACCGCGAAGCGCTTGGGCCCGGCCTGACGGATGCGCAGCGGCCGGCTGATGGTCAGCGAATGGCTCGCCGCCGACTGCTCGCTTTCCGGCGCGATCACCCAGACGTCGTCCGACAATTCCCGCGCCGCCGCCTCCAGCACCGCCAACCCGCGGGCGTGGATGCCGTCGTCGTTGGTGACGAGGATCGGGCGATTTTTCAAAGACTCAGGCATTGGCGATCCGTTCCAGCCCGCCCATGTAGGGGCGCAAGGCTTCCGGCACCAGAATCGAGCCGTCGGGTTGCTGATAGTTCTCCATCACCGCGATCAGGCAGCGGCCGACGGCGACGCCGGAACCGTTGAGGGTGTGGACGAACTGGGTCTGCTTGTCGCCCTTGGCGCGAGCGCGCGCCTTCATGCGCCGCGCCTGGAAGTCGCCGCAGTTGGAACACGAAGAAATCTCGCGGTACGCCCCCTGCCCCGGCAGCCAGACCTCGATATCGTAGGTCTTGCGCGACGAAAAGCCCATGTCGCCGGTGCATAGCGCCACGGTGCGATAAGGCAACCCCAGCTTTTGCAGCACTTTTTCCGCACACGCCGTCATGCGCTCATGCTCGGCTTCCGACTGGTCGGGGCCGGTGATGGAGACCAGCTCCACCTTCCAAAACTGGTGCTGGCGGATCATGCCGCGGGTGTCGCGCCCCGCCGCGCCGGCTTCGGCGCGAAAGCACGGCGTCAGCGCGGTGACGCGCAGCGGCAGTTCTTCCGACGCCAAAATCTGGTCGTTGACCAGATTGGTCAGCGGCACTTCCGACGTCGGGATCAGGTAATGGCCGGTGGGCTGGGTCTGGAACAGATCCTCGGCGAATTTCGGCAATTGCCCAGTGCCGTAAAGCGCGTTGTCGCGCACCATCAACGGCGGCGAGACTTCGGTGTAGCCGTGCTCCGTCGTGTGCAGGTCGAGCATGAATTGGGCGAGCGCCCGCTCCAGCCGCGCCAGACCGGCCTTCAGCACGGTGAAGCGCGCGCCGGAAATCCGCGCCGCCGCTTCAAAATCCATCAGCTTCAGCGCTTCACCCAGCTCAAAATGCTGGCGGGCGTTGTCGATGACCCGCGGTTCGCCCCAGCGGCGAATCTCGACATTGGCGGTTTCGTCCGGGCCGTCGGGAACATCCGCCGCCGGCAGGTTGGGAATGCCGGCCAGCAGCGCGTCCAACTCGGCGCCCAAGGCGGCGTCTTCCGCTTCGGTCGCCGGCAAGGTTTCCTTCAAGGTCGCCATTTCGTCCAACAGCGGCTGGGCGTCCTGGCCGGCCTTCTTGGCGGCGCCTACCAGCTTGGAAACCTCGTTGCGGCGAGCCTGCATTTCCTGCGCGCGAGTCTGGGCGGCGCGGCGGCGCTGGTCGAGGTCGAGGACGGCGGGAGACGCCGGCGACAGGCCGCGGCGAGCAAGAGCGTCGTCGAAAGCCTGCGGATTGTCGCGGATGGCGCGTATGTCGTGCATGGAAGTGTCGCCGCTGGTGGTGCCGGTGGAACGAAACGAAAATGTCCGCCGGTTATATCCGCCCGCGGCGCCGGGGGGAAGCCCCCCGTTGCCCGGAATTATTCGGCCTTCTCTTCCGCGGCTTCGGCTTCGGCGCGCTTTTTCTCGATCATGCCGCCAATCAGGATGGCGGCTTCGTAAAGCGCCAGCATCGGAATGGCGAGGCTGACCTGACTGATGACGTCGGGCGGGGTCAGGATGGCGGCGACGATGAAGACGCCGACGATGGCGTAGCGGCGCTTTTCCCGCAAGGCGGCGGTGGTGAGCAAGCCGGCGCGCACCAGCAGGGTCAAAGCGACCGGCAATTGAAAGGCGATGCCGAAAGCGAAAATCAGCGCCATCACCAGCGACAGGTATTCGGCGACGCGGCCTTCAAACTCGATCGGCAAGCTGTCGGGGGACACGGCGGCCGATTCGAAGCCCAGGAAGAACGACCACGCCAGCGGCATGACGAAGTAATAGACCATCGCGCCGCCCAAAAAGAACAAAACCGGCGTAGCGATCAGAAACGGCAAAAACGCCTTTTGTTCATGCTTATAGAGCCCAGGCGCTATGAACTTCCAAATCTGGTTGGCGATGATCGGGAACGACAGCAAGGAAGCCGCCCAAAACGCCACCTTGATATTGGTGAAGAAGGCTTCGGTCAGGCCGGTGTAGATCATCCGCCGCCCCTGCCCGGCCAACAAATCGGCCAAGGGCTGAAGCAGGAAGTTGTAGATGTGCTGGGCGACGGCGTAGCACAGCCCGAACGACACCAGCAACGCCACGGCGCAATAAAGCAGCCGGTTGCGCAGCTCCAACAGGTGCTCCATCAAGGGCATCTTGGAGTCGTCGATGTTTTGTTCCGGCGAAGCAGGGTCGACCACGGCGTTAGGCGCTCTTATCCGGGGTTGAAGTGGTTTGGGCCGCTTGCGGCTGGACCGGCGGCGGTTCAGCGACCGACGTGGTTTCCGCTGGAGTCGGCGGCGCCGAGATATTGGGCGCCGAGATATTGGGCGCGGCGATGTTGGGCTCGTCCACCTTGGGCGCGGGCGGCAGATCCAGCGCGCCTTTCAATTCGCCCTTCGGGTCGACGGCGTTCTCCATCATCCTTGACATGTTGAGATCGCGCGCCTTCAACGCCTGCTGACGCAGATCGTCCAGCTCGGCTTCCCGCATCATGTCGTCGATATGGGTTTGAAATTCGCGGGCCACCACCCGCGCCTTGCGCACCCATTTGCCAAAGCCGTAGATCGCTTTCGGCAAGTCTTTCGGGCCGATGACCACCAAAGCCACCAGCCCGATCAACATTAGTTCCGGCCAACCGATATCAAACATGGCCCCTCGGGGGTGAGACTGCCGCGTAGAAACCGGGCGGAATTACGGCTGCTGACCAGGAGTGGGCTGAGCCGGGGTTTGCGGCGCGGCTTGGGTCGCCGATTGCGCCGGAGCCGGAGTCGGTTGCGCAGGCTGGGCCGGAATGCTGGGCTGCGCCGGGGCTTGCGCCGCCGCGTCGTCGCCTTCGTCCTTCAGGCCGGCCTTGAAGTTCTTGATGCCCTTGGCGAGGTCGCCCATCACTTTGGGCAGTTTGCCCGCCCCGAACAGCAAGAGGACGATGACCAGGACGATAAGCCAATGCCAGATGCTGGTGAATCCCATGGCGACGATTTCCTGAACCTGCGTTGATGCAAAGGCGCGTAAGGGCGCGGGGCGGGACTATGGCGGAAAAAAACGTCCGCCGCAACGTCGCCCGCCCGCCTTCACGGAACGTGTATATATTATTCTACTAATCTGCTGCAAAAATGAAGGCTTGCGACGGGTCGAGCGCCACCGGCAAGCTTCCCCCTTCCGTCGGCAACTCCTGTCCGGGGGTGCGGGCGCGCAAAACCAACATCGCGCCGTCGTTAGGATCGGCGGCGGCCAAATGCAACAGGCTGGCGTAGCCCAGCGGACGCGCCGCCTTGACCCGCGCCAAGGTCGGCAGCGACCGGCCGCCCAAAAAGCGTATGGCGTCTTCGCCGCAGCGCAAGGCTTCCGGCCGTATCAGGATTTGCGCGGCGACGCCATCCGGCAACAAACGGCCGTCGGCGCGCGACACAGCGGGAAGGGTCCCGAAGGGCGTCGCCACCACGCCGTTTCGCACCGGCGCCGTCAAGCGGTTGACCTCGCCAAAAAAAGTCGCGGCGTAGGGGCTGGCGGGACGGGCGTAAAGATCGAGCGGCGCCCCCGTCTGGGTCAGCTTGCCGCCGCGCATCAAAACGATGCGGTCGGCAAGAAACATCGCCTCTTCCGAATCATGGGTTACCAGCAAGGTGGCGGCGCCGTTGCGCTTTAGGACTTGCAAGGTTTCGTCGCGCACCTGTTCGCGCAAACGCGCGTCGAGGCCGGAAAACGGCTCATCCAGCAACAAGACCGACGGGCTCGGCGCCAATGCGCGGGCCAGCGCCGCCCGCTGCTGCTGGCCGCCGGAAAGCTGGTGCGGGTATTTTGCGGCGTGGCCTTCCATGCCGACCTGCTCCAGCGCCGCCAGCGCCAGCCGGCGCCGCTCCGCCGCCGGCAGCTTCGACAAGCCGAAGCACACATTGTCGAGAATGGTCAGGTGGGGAAACAGCGCGTAATCTTGAAACACCAAACCGACGCCGCGGCGTTCCGGCGGTTCGGAAAAACCCTTGCCGGCGACCACCCGGCCGCCCAACAGCAATGCGCCGTACTGCAACGTCTCCAGCCCCGCGGCGATGCGCAGCAAGGTGGATTTGCCGCAGCCGGAAGGCCCGCACAAACAGACGATTTCACCGGCGCCGATGCTGAACGACACATCGTCTACCGCCACGCTGGCGCCATAGCGGTGGGTGACGCCGACGAAGGCCAACGATTCTTCCCGCATCCGTTCTACGTGCGCAGGAAGATCCTGATCTTCTGTAACGATATGGTCCATCACGGTCCGCGCTTCGCCTATTTGCAAACTATTCTTAGTATCAGGCGCGGCGAAAAAATTACAAGGCCTGTAGGCCGCGTCACTCCATCACTTCGGCCAGCGCCGCCACCAGCGCGCGGTTTTCCTCCTCCTGTCCCACCGAAATCCGCAAACAGTCGGACAAGCCGTAACCGGCGGTGGATTTGACCAGAATGCCGCGGCGATTCAAATGCTCGGTCACCTGCTGAATTCCAACCGACGGATCGTTGGGAACCCGCACCAGGACGAAATTGCAGACGCTGGGATAGACCCGCAAGCCAAGCTGCTCCAACTCGCAGGTCAGCCAAGGCAGCCATTGGGCGTTGTGGCGCAGGCTCCAATCCTCGTGCTCCTCGTCGCCCAGCGCCGCGACGGCGGCCAGTTGCGCCGGACCGCCCACTGAAAACGGCCCGCGGATCTGGTTGATCGCCTGGATCACCGGCGCCGGGCCGTAAGCCCAGCCGACCCGCAAGCCGGCCAGCCCGTGCATTTTCGACAGCGTTCGCACCATCAGCACGTTGTCGCTGTTCTCCACCAAGTCGACGCCATCCGAATAATTCTGCCGCCGGCAGTAATCGGCATAGGCCGAGTCCAGCACCAAAAGCGTTCCCGGCGGCAGGCCGGCGCGCAAGCGCACCACCGATTCGGCGGGAATGTAACTGCCGGTGGGGTTATTTGGATTGGCGAGGAAGCAAATCTTGGTGCGCGGGCCGGCGCGATCAATCATCGCCTCGACATCGACGACCATATCCTTTTCCGCCGCGGTCACCGGCGTCGCGCCAGCGGCGCGCACCGCCTTCATGAAGCCGCGATAGCCGTATTCGTGCGACAGCACCTCGTCGTCCGGCCCGGCGAACGCCTGACAGACCAGATGAATCAGCTCGTCCGAACCGGCGCCGCAGGTTATCCGTTCGTAGTCAACGTCGTAGCGCTTGGCGATCGCCCGCCGCACCATGCCTTGGTCGGCGTCGGGATAGCGGTTTATCAGCCCGGCGGCATGACGATAGGCGGAAATCGCCCGTGGACTCGCCCCCAGCGGATTGACCGTCATCGACAAGTCGATCCAAGCCCTGCCGTCGTCCACCGGCGGGCGCGGCGGACGATAAGTTTTGATCTGGGCGACGCCGGGGCGCGGAATGAGGATTTCCATGGAGCAGGCTACTCATTCAGTTTCGTATCGCGGCCGCGAAGCGCGGTTGCGATATTGAAACCGAAAGCCGGTCAAACGCCAACAAAGAAAATTGTCAGTCGGGCTGACCACGCGCGGCGCGGATCAAGCGCTTGACGACCAGCAACAACAGCCCCGCCGCCGCCAACACGCCGCCGAGAAACGACAGCATCAAACCCACGGCGAAAGCCGGCGGCATTTCCGCCACCAACCCGCCCTGTTCATCGTAAACTTCCGGCGCAAAGAAAAACGCCAGGATGGCGAGCGACAGCCCTATCAGGATCAGCGCCGCGCATGACCCGAAATAAAGCCGGCGCATCGCCGCCGCCGATTAATGGCTGAGGATCTGGCTGAGGAACAGCCGCGTGCGCTCCGACTGCGGGTTGGTGAAGAATTCTTGCGGCGTGTTCTGTTCGACGATCTCGCCGCGGTCCATGAAGATCACCCGATCCGCCACCGACTTGGCGAAGCCCATTTCGTGCGTCACCACCAGCATGGTCATGCCGCTGTCGGCCAGCCCGATCATCACGTCCAGCACTTCCTTGACCATTTCCGGGTCAAGCGCCGACGTCGGCTCGTCAAACAGCATGATCTTCGGGTTCATGCACAACGACCGGGCGATGGCGACGCGCTGTTGCTGGCCGCCCGACAATTGTCCGGGGTATTTCTTCGCCTGATTGGCGATCTGCACCCGTTCCAAGAACTTCATCGCCGTCGCTTCGGCTTCGGCCTTCGGCTGGCGGCGCACCCAAATCGGAGCCAGCGTGCAGTTTTCCAGCACCGTCAGATGCGGGAACAGGTTGAAGTGCTGGAACACCATGCCGACGTCGCGGCGCACCAGTTCGATGTTTTTCAGATTGCCGGTAAGCTCGATGCCGTCGACGACGATGTGGCCCTTCTGGTGCTCCTCCAGCCGGTTGATGCAGCGGATCAGCGTCGACTTGCCCGATCCCGACGGACCGCAAATGACGATGCGTTCGCCGCGCGCCACGTTGAGATCAATGTTCCGCAAGACGTGGAACTCGCCGTACCATTTATTGACGCCGATGCAACGGATGATCTCATTGCCTTCGGGCAGGCGCCGGGCGGCGGTTTGCATGCTGGCGTCTCCGTGCTGACTTTGTTGTTGCGTCATGTTTTCCATCCGGCGGGCGTTAGCGAGCGTGGCCGCGGTGCAGGCTGCGCTCCAGCCATTGGCTGTATTTTGACATCGAGTAGCAGAAAAACCAGTAGATCAGGCCGATAAACAGATAGGCCTCCAGAAAGAAACCGCGCCAATTAGGATCGGTCAGCGCCGCTTTTGCGGTGCCAAGCAAGTCGAACAGACCGATGATGATGACCAGCGAGGTGTCTTTAAAGAAGGCGATAAAGGTGTTGACCAACGGCGGAATGGAGATGGTCAAGGCTTGGGGCAAGATGATCTTGCCCATCTTTTGCCAATAGGACAGGCCGAGCGCGTCCGCCGCCTCGTACTGGCCCTTGGGGATGGCCTGCAAGCCGCCGCGGATCGCTTCCGCCTGATAGGCCGCAGCGAACAGAATGAACGCCACTTGGGCGCGCAGCAGCTTATCCACCGTAAAGCCTTCCGGCAAAAACAGCGGGAACATCACCGACGACATAAACAGCAGGCTGACCAGCGGAACGCCGCGGATCAACTCGATGTAGCCGACGCAAATCGCTTTGATGGCCGGCATGTTGGAGCGCCGGCCCAAGGCCAACAGCACCGACAACGGAAACGCCACCGCCAGCCCCACCACCGACAGCATGATGGTCAACGGCAGACCGCCCCACAGCGCGTTTTCAACGCGGGAGAGGCCGAACACCCCGCCCCACATCAAAACGCCGACCGCAAGCAACCCGACGATCCACACCCCGGCGAACCACGGCCGCCAAAAGCGCCGGCTGCAACTGGCCGCCAGCAGCCCGACGAAAATCAGGACTGTGGTCAGCGGGCGCCAATGCTCGTCGTAAGGAAAAGTGCCGTAGAGGATGAAGCGAAATTTTTCGCCGACGAACGCCCAGCATGCGCCGCTGCGGTCGGCGATGCACACCCGCGACGACGTATCGAAACCGTAGGCGTTGATGAACAGCCAGCCGACCAAGGGCGGGATGGTCTTAAACAATAGCCACACGATCAACACGGTCAACAGCGCGTTGGACCAGGAACTGAAAAGGTTCTCGCGCATCCAGCCGATAAAGCCGACGGAAGCGACGGGGGGTTTTTCGGCCGGAGCCGGAATATGAGAAGCGGCGGCGGTCATGGTTGTTCTCTGGCCTCCGTCATCACCGCTCCACCAGAGCGATTTTTTTGTTGTACCAGTTCATGAACAGCGAAATCGCCAAACTAATCGACAGGTAGACGCCCATGATGATGGCGACGCCTTCGATGGCCTGGCCGGTCTGGTTAATCACCGTATTGGCGATGGAGACCAGATCGGGATAGCCGATGGCGAGCGCCAGCGAGGTGTTTTTGGTCAGGTTCAGATACTGGCTGGTGACCGGCGGAATAATCACCCGCAACGCTTGCGGCAGCACCACCAGCCGCAGGGCTTGGGCGTTGTTTAAGCCCAGCGCGCGCGACGCCTCGGTCTGGCCCCAGTTGACCGCCAAAATGCCGCTGCGCACCACTTCGGCGATAAAGGCCGAGGTGTAAACCGTTAAACCGACAAGGATGGCGAAGAATTCCGGGCTGAGGTTGACGCCGCCGACAAAATTGAAGCCGCGCAGCTCCGGCACGCTCATCGCCGTTGGCGCGCCATACGCCAGCCAGACGACAAACGGCACGCCGGCCAGCAAGCCGGCCCCGGCGGCGAACAGCGGAAACGGCTGCCCGGTGCGGGCTTGACGCGCCGCCGCCCAGCGTTTGACGCCCCACAGCGCGAAGCAGGCGGCGATAAACGCGACGCCCATCGCCTTCCAAGCCGGATCCGCCAGCGGAACCGGCATCCACAGCCCGCGTTGCGTGAGGAAGACGCCGGGCAACGGCTCCAGCGCCTGACGCACCGCCGGCATGCCTTCGGTAATCAGCGCGTACCAGAAAAACAACTGCAGCAGGGGCGGTATGTTGCGCACCACCTCGACATACGCCGACGCCAGTCTAGCGACGAGAAAGTTTTTCGACAGTCGGGCGATGCCGACGACGACGCCAAGCACGGTCGCGAGCGCGATGCCGATGGCGGAAACTTTCAACGTATTGAGCAGCCCAACCAGCAAGGCCCGACCGTAGGAATCGGCGGGCGAATAGTCGATCAGCGTTTCGCCGATGGCGAACGAGGCTTCCCGCTCCAGGAAGCTGTAGCCGGTGGCGATGGACCGGCTTTCCAGATTGGTCAGCGTGTTGTGGATCAGATACCAGCCGACGGCGACGACGCCGCCGATCACCAGCGCCTGATAAAACAAGCCGCGCGTGACGGGATCGTTGAGGCTGAGCCTAGTCTGAGCCAAGGCGCGCTCCTTTTGCTGGCGAGGAAAGCCCCCGAGGGGGTGGGAGCTTGGCGCGCCGCGACCGGAGTGAGCCGCCCCGGCGCGCCAAGTCCTTCAAGCCGTCAAAAAGCCTTTAACGCACCGGCGGAGCGTACTGCAGGCCGCCCTTGGTCCACAGCGCGTTCAAGCCGCGGTCCAGCTTCAAAGCGGTGGTCGGGCCGACGTTGCGGTCGAAGATTTCGCCGTAATTGCCGACCTGCTTGACGATGTTGTAGGCCCATTTTTCATCCAGGCCCAACGCCTTGCCCATGCCCGGCGTGACGCCGAGGAAGCGCTGGATTTCCGGATTCTTCGACTGCAAATGCTCGTCGATGTTCTTGGAGGTGATGCCGTTCTCCTCCGCGGTGATGGTGGCGTAGACCGCCCACTTCACCACGTCGAACCATTGATCGTCGCCATGGCGCACCGCCGGAGCCAACGGCTCCTTCGAGATGATTTCCGGCAGCAGCACGTGGTCGGTGGGGTTGGAGGCGACCGCCGCGCGGATGCCCGCCAATTGCGAAGCGTCGGAGGTGTAGACGTCGCAGCGGCCGGCGAAGTAGGCGGCGCTGACTTCGTCCAGCGCTTCAATGACCACCGGCTTGAACGTCATGTTGTTGGCGCGGAAATAGTCGGCCAAGTTCAGTTCGGTGGTGGTGCCCGACTGCACGCAGACGGTGGCGCCGTTCAGCTCCTTGGCGCTCTTCACGCCGAGCTTCTTCGGGGCCATGAAGCCTTGGCCGTCGTAATAGGTGGTGGGGGCGAAGTTCAGACCCAGCGCGGTGTCGCGGGTGAGCGACCAAGTGGTGTTGCGCGACAGGATATCGACTTCGCCCGATTGGATGGCGGGGAAGCGCTGCTGCGCAGACAGGGGCGTGTACTTGACCTTGGTCGCGTCGCCGAACACCGCAGCCGCGACGGCGCGGCAAAAATCGACGTCCAGCCCGCTCCACGCGCCAGCGCTGTCGGGGTTGGAGAAGCCGGCGAGTCCGGCGTTAACGCCGCACTGAACGAAACCCTTGGCCTTGACGGCGTCGAAGGTCGGACCGGCCTGGGCAGTGGAAATCGCGAAGGTCGCCGCCGCCGCCGCGGTCGCCGCGAGAATCGTCTTTTTCATGTCGTATGCTCCACCCTGTTTTTCGTTCGACAAATTCAGCGTCCAGTTCAGACGCCAGATTAATTATTTCTCATAAGCGCTTAGCGCGCCGAGGAAAGCGCCGCCGCGCCTATCGCCATTGTTCCCCGCCGGCTTGGCGAGGACAAGCGATAAATGCGGTGGAAGCCGCGCGCTCTGAATGCGAAGATGTAACGATTTCCGCGTTCAGCAAGTGACATCGCAATGAAAAACCTTCGAGCCGATACGGTCCTCGTCCATGCCGGGCGCCGGCCCTTCGATAACCACGGCATCGTCAATCCGCCGGTCTATCATTGCTCGACGGTGTTGTTCCCCACCCTCGACGCGCTGGAGGAGCGCGACCGCCATCCGTTCGAAGGGGTGAATTACGGCCGCATCGGCACGCCGACCTCCTTCGCCTTTGAGGACGCCGTCGCCGAGCTGGAGGGCGGCTATCGCGCCGTCAACGCGCCGTCGGGTCTGGCCGCCATCACCACCGCGCTGACCGCCTTCACCAGCAAGGGCGACCATATCCTTGTCGCCGACTCGGTTTACGGCCCGACCCGGCGGTTTTGCAATGAAACATTGTCAAACTACGGCGTCGTTGTGGAATACTTCGACCCGCGCCTGTCCGCCGCCGACCTCGCCAAGCTGATGCGGTCGCAAACCCGCGTCGTCTTCCTCGAATCGCCGGGCTCGCTGACCTTTGAAGTGCAAGACGTCCCCGCTCTCGCCAAAGTCGCGCACGACGGCGGCGCGGTGGTGCTGATGGACAACACCTGGGGCACGCCGATCGGTTTTCGCGCCTTCGACCACGGCGTCGACGTGTCGATCCACGCCGCCACCAAGTATATCGTCGGTCACGCCGACGCCATGCTGGGGGTGATGGTCTGCACCAAGGAAACCTTCCTGCCGATCAAAAAGACCGCGGTGCGGCTGGGGACCGCCGCCGGCCCCGACGATCTTTATCTTGGGCTGCGCGGCCTGCGCACCTTGTCGGCCCGACTGCGCATCCATCAGGAAAACGGGCTGGCGCTGGCGGATTACCTCGCCCGCCGGCATGAGGTGACGCGGGTGCTGCATCCGGGGCGCCCCGGCGACCCCGGCCACGACATTTGGAAGCGCGATTTCCATTACGCTTGCGGGCTGTTCGCCGTGACGATCCGCGACGTTCCCCGCCCCGCCCTCACCGCCATGCTCGACCATTTGGAATTGTTCGGCATGGGCTATTCCTGGGGCGGGTTTGAGAGCCTGATCCTGCCGGTCAAGCCGGCGGCGGTGCGCTCCGCCACCCGCTGGGAGGAGCCGGGAATTCTGCTGCGCCTGCACGCTGGGCTGGAAAACATCGACGACCTGATCCGCGACCTGGACGCCGGCTTTGACCGTATGACCAAGGCGCTGTGAGAGATAAAAAATGACTGAAAACACCCAAAATTACGACGCCGTGCTGGCGCAACTAAAATTTGACGACGCCGGCCTCATTCCCGCCATCGCCCAAGACGCCGACGGCGGCGAGGTGCTGATGATGGCGTGGATGAACCGCGACGCGGTGCAGGAGACCCTGACGACGCGCCGGGTCTGCTATTGGTCTCGGTCACGCAAAAGCCTTTGGCGCAAGGGCGAAACCTCCGGCCAGGCGCAAAGTCTGGTGGATTTCCGCTTCGACTGCGACGGCGATTGTCTGCTTTTGCTGGTGCGTCAGGAGGGCGTCGCCTGTCACACCGGCCGGCGTTCCTGTTTCTTTATGGCGGAACGCGACGGCGCCGCAATCGCCATCGCCCCGGTGCTGATCCCGGAAGAAGAACTCTACGGCAAAAAGTAATCATGGGACGCTTAACGCCGCCCCGCCGAATGACTGACCCTTGGGGGCAGTCCGGCGAAGGCGGTGACGCTCAATCGCCGTGCGGGCTTCACCAATCCGCCTAAAGGTCAATCTTTCGGCGGATTGGTATAGGATCGGCGGCCGCACGGCGGCGGCGTCTTTGCTTGGTCTTGGCGTTCAGCCTCTAGGCCTTGGCTTGCTATGACCCGCGCCGACGCATGCGTCTTGGGTGAACCAAGCGCCCTAAAAATCAAAGCGCGCGGATTTCACCCCCAGCCAATATTTCCGCTCCTTCTTTAAGGCGACCGAGCCTAGCAAGCCGCCCGCCGCGAGCAATCGCCTGTCGCGCGTCGGAAGCAAGGCAATTGCGGATTTCCACAAGGTGACGCAAAGCCTCATTTGTTCTTACATGAAACGATTAAAATAAACGCGCGCGGCCAGCCCGCGCGAAATAGACAAAGACGCTCGGGAAATGTCCAATAACGCGCGCCGCGTTGCGGCGTCAGGCGACGTCGCCTTTTCGCCTACCGCCAATCATTCCTTCAGCTTGGCCTCATTATGCCGCAGCGTCGGCGCACGGCTTGGGGCGATTATTCTTGTTATGGCGGCGGTGATCGTCACGCTGGCGTGGCAGGGCTGGTCCGGCATGCGCGCCTCTAACGCCGCACTAAACTCCGTCTACCGCGACCGCGCCGCCCCGACTGGCCAATTAGGCGACGTCATCGACCGGATGCGCGACAATCTCCAGCAAATGACCTTGCTGGTGATCGACCTGCGCGACGGTTCCGAAGACCAGACCATTCAAAGCCGCATTCGCCGCATTGAAGACAACGTCGCCGCCATCGAATCGGCTTGGCGCGACATCGCCGCCACCGACATGCCGCCGGACCTGCGCGCCGCGGCCGACGTCATCCTCGGCGAGCAGCGCGCGCTCGCCGACGAGCTGTTCGCGGACGCCGATCCCAAGGCGTGGTTCGCGCGCGTCTACCAGTACGTGACCGAGGCGCAGCTCGCGCTCGTCGACGAGGGCGGCGTCAGCCACCGCGAGTGGGTGCTCCGGCTCGTCCCGCGCTTCCATGCCTACTACGCCGGCAACCTCGCGCGGTGGCGCGGCCTCGCGCCCGGCGCGTGCGAGAGCCAGTGGGCCG
>ERZ761609.2221-NODE-2221-length-14833-cov-27.493166_pt1 | contig 14833 bp, 11 predicted proteins | sample MGYA00511163_ERZ761609 | MGnify/ENA primary metagenome ERZ761609 (study PRJEB28899, sample SAMN02445070) | bioreactor sludge metagenome | biome: EBPR sludge | place: Australia: Brisbane, Thorneside Wastewater Treatment Plant | collected 2011-12-16 ... | reverse complement strand
CCTTGGTAGGGAATGGACTCGGCTGCGACATCGAGTTTTTCAACAGAATCGGTCGACAGCGGCCAACAACAATTCAGAAACCAGCCTCCCACATCACCCTGAACGGGCAACGCGCTGTCTGGTACTCAAGCCTTCAGCGCATTCCCCACCACTTCCGCCACGTCCTTCGCCAGGCCCTCGACCGCCGCGATGCGCTCCAGCGCGGCGCGCGCATGGGCCTGCCGGCCTGCGTCGAACTGACGCCAGCGGTCGAAGCTGCGTGCGATTCTTGAGGCCACCTGCGGGTTCATTGCCTGCAGTTTGCTGATGACGTCGGCCGCCAGCGCGTAGCCACTGCCGTCGGCCGCGTGGAAATGGCGCGGGTTGGCGCCGCAGAAGCCGCGGATCAGGGCGTAGACGCGGTTGGGGTTTTTCAGGTCGAAGGCGGGATGCTGCATCAGCGCGCGCACGCGGGCGGCGGTGCCGGGCAGGCGCGAAGTGGCCTGCACCGAAAACCACTTGTCGATCACCAGGGCTTCGGTTTGCCAGCGGGTATAGAAGTCGGCCAGGGCGACTTCGCGTTCCGGCAGATCGAGGTTGGCGAGCGTGGCCAGCGCGGCGATTTCGTCGGTCATGTTGCCGCCAGTCCCGTTATTGCCAGCCGAGAGTTGGGCGGTGAGGCGCGGCACCACTGAGGTCTGCAAATACCCAGCACCGCTTTCTGCCAGATAGCCGAGGCAGGCGTTGCGCAGCGCGCGCTGGCCGACTTGTGCGCCGTCGGGGGCGTAGGCTGCGGTGGGGGCGAGGGCGGTCCACACGGCTTCGAATTGGTCGCGCAGATGGATGGCAAGGTGACGGCGAAGGTTCACGCGCGCAGTGTGGATGGCTTCCGGGTCGATGACGTCGCCCTGCGCGACCATGGCTTCGGCGAGCACGGCTTCGGCGGGCAGGTTGAGTGCCTCTGCGGCGAGCGCGGGGTCGTCAGCGAGGCCGTCGTCGAGTACGCGGCCGCAGGCAGCGATGAAGGCGTCGGGAATCCAGTCGCTGCCGGCGCCGCCTGCCGCGATGCCGGCGAGCAGGACGCGCGTTGCCAGCCGCTGTCCGGCTTCCCAGCGGTTGAAGGCGTCGGAGTCGTGCGCCATCAGGTGCGCGAGTTCGGCGTCGGTCTGTTCCAGTTCAAGCAGCACCGGCGCGGAGAAATCGCGCAGCAGCGAGGCGGCCGGTGCGGCGGGAATATCCTCGAATACGAAGGTCTGTGCGGCTTCGGTCAGCGACAGCACGCGCGTCGTGCCTGCGGATTCGACTTCTCCCGCCAGCCGCAAGGCCGCGTCGCTGCCGTCGGGCAGGACGAGGCCGAGCGCGACGGGAATGTGCAGCGCGCCGTCGGTGACGGGCTGGCCCGATTCGGCCAGCCGCTTCTCGTAGGCGGTCGGTGCGAGGTGTTGGGTGAGCGTCAGGGTGTAGCGCCGGGTCGCGGCATCCCACGCGCCCTCAGCGTGCAAACGCGGCGTGCCTGCGCGTGCGTACCAGCGGCGGAACTGCGTGAGGTCGACGCCCGAAGCGTCCTGCATCGCCGCGACGAAGTCCTCGCAGGTCACGGCCTGGCCGTCGTGGCGCTGGAAGTACAGATCCATGCCGCGACGGAAAGCCTCGCGCCCGAGCAGGGTGTGCATCATGCGGATGACTTCCGCGCCCTTGTTGTAGACGGTAGCGGTGTAGAAATTGTCGATCTCGGCATAGGATGCCGGCCGGATCGGGTGCGCCATCGGCCCCGCGTCCTCGGGAAACTGGCTCACCCGCAGGGCGCGCACTTCCTGGATGCGCGTGACCGCGCGCGAATGCGTGTCGGCGCCGAATTCCTGGTCGCGGAACACAGTGAGGCCTTCCTTCAGCGACAACTGGAACCAGTCGCGGCAGGTGACGCGATTGCCGGTCCAGTTATGGAAATACTCGTGCGCCACCACGCGGTCGATGCCCTGGTAGTCGGCGTCGGTCGCGGTGTCGGGACGCGCTAGCACGTATTTCGTGTTGAAGATGTTGAGGCCCTTGTTCTCCATCGCGCCCATGTTGAAGTCGCCGACGGCGACGATCATGTAGCGGTCGAGGTCGTATTCCAGCCCGAAGCGCTGCTCGTCCCAGCGCATGGCTTTTTTCAGCGCCGCCATCGCGTGGCCGCACTGATCGAGCTTGCCGGGTTCGACATAGACTGCGAGCCGCACCGTGCGTCCTGAGGCGGTGATATAGGTGTCTTCCAGCACATCGAGTTTCGCCGCGACAAGCGCGAACAGGTAGCAGGGCTTGGCGGTGGGGTCCTCCCAGCGCGCCCAGTGCCGCGTCGCGTCGTCCGCGCATGCGCCTGCCGCCACGGGATTGCCGTTCGACAGCAAGTGCGGAAAGTGCGCGCGGTCGGCCTCCACCGTGCAGCTGAATGTCGCCATCACGTCAGGCCGATCCGGGAAGAATGTGATGCGCCGGAACCCTTCCGCCTCGCACTGGGTGAAATAGCCGTCGCGCGAGCGGTACAGGCCCGAGAGCTGGGTGTTGTGGTCGGGCGCGATGCGCACCACGGTTTCCAGCACGCAGGCATCCGGCAGCGGCCCGGCTATCGTCAGCAGGTCGTCGGCATAGACGTAACGCGCCGCGTCGAGTATGGCGCCGTCAAGCGTGAGGCTCACCAGTTCCAGCGCCTCGCCGTTCAGCATCAGCGCACCTGTTTCGGCCGCCGTATTGCGACGGCAGGCGAGACGGGTCCTAACCTCGGCATGGCCATCGGAAATCGCTACGTAAAGATCGACGGTGTCGATCAGCCAGGCGGGCGGAGCGTAGTCCTTGAGAAACAGCGTGACGGGGGTGTCGGTGCGCATGGCGTCTCCCAGGAATGCATGGGCTTAAACGCCCTGTTTCAAACTCGCCTCGATGAACACGTCGAGGTCGCCGTCCAGCACTTTCTGGGTGGCGGAGACTTCGACGTTGGTGCGCAGATCCTTGATGCGCGAGTTGTCCAGCACATACGAACGGATCTGGTGGCCCCAGCCGACGTCCGATTTGCCGGCTTCGAGCTTGTCCTGTTCAGCCTGGCGCTTGCGCAGTTCGGCTTCGTAGAGTCTGGATTTCAGCATCGACATCGCCTCGGCGCGGTTCTTGTGCTGCGAGCGGTCGTTCTGGCACTGCACCACGATGTTGCTCGGCAGGTGGGTGATGCGCACCGCCGAGTCGGTCTTGTTGATGTGCTGGCCACCGGCGCCGGAGGCGCGATAGGTGTCGACGCGCAGGTCGGCGGGGTTGATTTCCACCTCGATCGAGTCGTCGGCTTCCGGATAGACGAACACGCTGGCGAAACTGGTGTGGCGGCCGCCGGACGAATCGAACGGCGATTTGCGCACCAGACGGTGCACCCCGGTTTCGGTGCGCAGGGTGCCGTAGGCGTAGTCGCCCTCGATCTTGATGCTGGCGGACTTGATGCCGGCGACGTCGCCTTCGGACTCTTCCAGCAGTTCGGCCTTGAAGCCCTTGCGCTCGGCGTATTTCAGGTATTGCCGCAGCAGCATCGAGGCCCAGTCGCAGGCCTCGGTGCCGCCGGCGCCGGCCTGGATGTCGATGAAGCAGTTGCTGGGGTCGGCCGGGTTGTTGAACATGCGGCGGAATTCCAGCGTGGAGACGTCCTTTTCGATGGCCTCGATGTCGGACTGCACGGCGGCGAGGGTGTCGTCGTCATTCTCCTCGCGCGCCATCTCGAACAGTTCGGCCGCATCCTTCAGGCCCGACGCCACGCGGTCGAGCACCAGCACCACGTCTTCCAGCGACTTGCGTTCGCGGCCCAGTTCCTGGGCGCGGGCGGCGTCGTTCCAGAAGTCGGGCGCTTCGGACAGGCGGACTACTTCTTCGAGACGGTCTTTCTTGTGATCGTAGTCAAAGAAACCCCCTGAGCTGGGTGGCACGCTCGCCCAGGTCGGCGAGGCTGGATTCGATCTGATTGAGGCTTTCGGCTTCCATGATGGTGTTCGGCGTTTATGCGGAAAAGCCGCGAATTATAGCCCAGGCCGCAATCAGCCCCAGCCCCGCCGCGCCCATGCCGGCGATGGCGTGGCGCGCCATCTGCCCGCCGCCGATGGCGAGGGTGAGCGTGGATTTGAAGACCAGATTGGCCAGCACCGCAAGGGTGATGATGTTGACCACGCCCTCCACCGGCAGCGTGCCCAGATTGTGCAGGCGCAGGCTCGACAGCGTGATGGCGTCGACGTCGGTCAGCCCCGATACCAGCGCCACCGCATACAGACCGCGCGTGCCCAGCAAATCGGACAGCCAGGCCGCCGCCAGCAGCACTACCCCATACATCAGGCCGAAGCCCAGCGCCGTACGCAGTTCGGTGGGGTTTTCAATCGCCAGCTCCGGCAGCTCGCCATGTGGCCGCAGGCGCCGCACGCCGTAGGCGGCGCCGATGCCGCCGACGATCAGTCCGCCGGTCAGCACCGGCAGTAATTGCAACAGGACCGAGGGCGCGACAACCGCAGCCAGCACGCCCAGCCGCACCAGTACCATCAGGTTGGCCAGCACGATGACGATCACGGCGACCGGCATCATGTCGCGGCTGGCGCGGGCGTGGCGGCTGAACGCCAGAGTCGTGGCGGTGGACGACACCAGCCCGCCGAGCAGGCCCAGCATCACCGCGCCGCGCTGCTGCCCGGCCAGGCGCAACGCGGCGTAGCCTGCCAGTCCCACACCGGCGATCAGCACCACCATCCACCAGATCTGATACGGGTTGAGCGCGCCGTAGGGGCCGTAATTGCGGTTCGGCAGCAGCGGCAGGATGATCAGCGCCAGCACCGCGAACTGCAGCATCGACAGCAGGTCGCGCCGCGAAATCCGCTCACTCAGGCCGCGCAGCTCGGGCTTGAAATACAGCAGCAGGGTGGCTGCAATCCCCAGCATCACCGCCAGCTGGATTTCGCCGTGCCAGACCAGCACGCCGAGGCCGTAGCACAGCATCAGCGCCGCCACCGTCGTCGTTCCCGGGTCGCCGTCCGCTTGTTGCGGGGAACGCAGATAGGCCGCGATCATCATCGCGCCGACCAGCAGCAGCCCCACCGCGATCAGCCACGGCTCGGCCAGCGCCGCCGCCAGGTGCGCCGCCAGCACCCCCAGCAGCGCGGTCAGCGCAAACGTGCGCAGGCCCGCCTTCGCCGCCGGATTGCGCTCGCGCTCCAGCCCCATCAGCAGGCCGATCGCCAGCGCTACCACGTAGCGCGGCAGCGAGGCCAGTTCGGCGGGTAGCCAGGCGATCAATTCTTCCATCTCGTTTGTCTCAGTAAAAAAGGTAATGCAGCGTTGAGGCTTGCCATTGCGGCATCAATCCAGCGATCATCTGCCTGCCGGTTATAGGGTCATTATCCTGTCTGCCCGGCCGGGTAACGACCTGGTAAACCGAAAATAACGGGGCGGGCACGTGAGATATTGCCCATGAATCCGGTTTCCCGGAAAAAAACAGTTCGTCCGGAAGGCCGATGGCGGGCCGCCGGCTGAGGGGAGTGGAGATGGACAAGAGGCGCCGTCGTTTTCTTGCCGCCAGCGCGCTGGCGCCGCTTGCGCTGGCCGCGGGCTGCAGCGGCCAGCCGCCGCTCACGCGCATCGGGGGCATGCTCTGGATCGGTTCCGAGCCCCTGTTCCTTGCGCGCGAACTGGGACTGTACGACGCCAACACCCTGCGTCTGGTGGAAATGCCCTCCAACACGGCCAATCTCATGTCACTGGCCACAGGAGATGTGGAGGCGGCCACGCTCACCCTCGACGAATGCCTGCTTGCCCGCGAAGGCGGGCTGGACGTGCGCGCCATTCTGGTCTTCGACGATTCCGCCGGGGCGGATGCCATCATGAGCCGTCCCGGCATCGAACGGCTGGAGGACCTCAGGGGCAAACGTATCGGCGTGGATGAGACCGCCGCCGGCGCGCTGATGCTGGCCAAGTCGCTCGAAGCGGCGGGCTTGACGCTGCGCGATATCGTGATGCTGCGGATTACCGGCGACCGCCAGCTGCGCGCCTATCTCGCCGGCGAGGTGGATGCGCTGGTCAGCTGGGAACCCTTCGCCACGCAACTGCAGGCAGAGGGCGCGCGGCGCCTGTACGACAGCAGCCATTTCCCTGGCCTGATCGTGGACACGCTGGTGGCGCGAACCGACGCGCTGGAACGCTCTCCCGACAGCTTCCGGCAATTGCTGGCGGGCTATTTCCGGGCGCTGGATTATCTGCATGCCGCGCCCGACGACGCCTTTCGCCGCATGGCTCCGCGCCTTGGCGTCAGCCCGGACGAGGTGCGCACGGCACTCGCGGGCATCCGTTTCATGGACCTTGCGGCCAACCGGGGCTGGCTGGAGGGAGCCAGCCCCGGCCTTGTGCCTGCGGCCGGCAATGTCGCCCGCATCATGGTTTCCGCCGGCTTGCTGAGGCAGTCCCCCACGCTGGCAGGACTGGCCGATCCGCGTTTTCTGCCGGTGTCGTCATGAGGATGCGGCGGCTGCCCCTGCGCATCACCCTGCCGGTCGGGCTGGCGCTGCTGCTGGTGGTGCTCGGGATGTCGCTGGTGAATGTACTGGACAAGCGCCTGGACCAGCTCGGCCAGCAGGCCAGAGCGGATCTGCTGACCCATACCGCCCATCTGGCGCGCATGGCGGAGCAGGGCTGGGAAGCCAGCCGGGAACTGGTGGAAGCGGATATGGCGCAGGTGGCGACCGACCAGCGCGCGGAGGCCGTGCTGCTGCTCGACGACAGCGGCCGCGTGCTGGCGGCCCACCGCTATGCCTGGCGCGGCCGGCTCGTCACCGAGGTGCTGCCGGGTTTCGACATGCGCCGTTTCACGCAGATCAAGCAAGGGAAGCTTCCGGTATTTTTTCCGACCACTGCCGACGGCGTGCACATCGCCGCCATGCAGCCGTTCCAGCTGGCGGCCGATGCGCAGCAGTTGCGCAGCCGGCGGCAGGGCGCGGTGTACGTCGGATTCGATCTCGCTCGCGACCGGCTGACGATGCGCGAGTTCGTGTTCAAGGCGCGTGCGGCGGACCTGCTCGCCAGCCTGCTGCTGATCGGCCTGCTGGGCTGGATGCTGCATCGCCACGTGACCGCGCCGCTGGGGCGCTTGGCGCAGGCGGCGAACACCCTGCGCAGCGGGCAGCTGGATGTGACGGTGCCGGAAGAGGGCGCACTGGAAATTGCGAGACTGGCTGGAAGTTTCAATGCCATGGCGCGCGCCGTGCAGGAAGCCCAGGCAAATCTGGCCACCAGCGAGGAACGGCTTGCCATCACCCTGCATTCCATCGGCGATGCCATCCTCGCCACCGACACCGAGGCGCGCGTTACGCTCATGAACCCGGTGGCCGAAAGTCTCACCGGCTGGTCTCGGGCCGAGGCCATGGGGCGGCCTGTCGCCGAGGTGTTCGCGATCGAAAATGCGCTCACCGGCACGCCGGCGGATATTCCGGTGGCGCGCGTCATCCGCGAGGGGCAGGTGGTGGGGCTGACCAACGACACGATCCTGCTGGCGCGAAACGGCCGGCGTTACCACATTGCCGACAGCGCCGCGCCGATACGCAACGCCCGCGGCGAACTGCAGGGCGTGGTGCTGGTGTTCCGCGATGTCTCGGAGGAATACCAGCTGCGCGCGGCGCTGGCCAACAGCGAACTGCATTTCCGCACCCTCGCCAACAGCGGGCAGGCGCTGGTGTGGACCGCCGGGCTGGGCCGCGGATGCGATTATTTCAATGAACCCTGGCTGCGCTTTACCGGCCGCTCGCTGGAGCAGGAGCTGGGCGACGGCTGGACTGCGGGGGTGCATCCGGCCGACCTGTCGCACTGCCTTGAGACCTACAACGCCGCCTTCGACCGCCGCGAGCCGTTTTCCATGGAATACCGCTTGCGCCACGTCAGCGGCGAGTACCGCTGGATCATCGACCAGGGCAGTCCGCGCTTCGACACCCAGGGCCAGTTCACCGGCTATGTCGGGCACTGCATGGATGTCACGGACGCCAAGCGTGCCGAGGCCGAAATCGAACGCCTGGCCTACCACGATGCACTGACGGAACTGCCCAACCGCGTCCTGTTCCTAGACCGGCTGGCCCAGGCGCTGGCGGCTGCGCGCCGCAACCGGCGCTACGGCGCCGTGCTGTTCGTCGACCTCGACCAATTCAAGCGCATCAACGATGTGCACGGCCATGCGACGGGCGACGCCGTGCTGCGCGAAGTGGCCAGGCGGCTGGCGTACACCCTGCGTCAGGAAGACACGGTGGCGCGGCTGGGCGGCGACGAGTTCGTGATCCTGCTGCCCGATCTGGCGGCAAATTCGGAGGATGCCGGCGCCCTGGTCATGGCGGTGGCAGAGAAAATCCGCAGTGCGCTGGATAACCCGGTAAGCATCGGCGGCCAGGAATACCTCGCCACCGCCAGCATCGGCATCACCCTGTTCCCGAAGAAAGCGGAAAGCGTCGACGACCTCATGCGCGAGGCCGATACCGCCATGTACCGGGCCAAGGAGCGCGGCCGCAACGCCCTGGCCTATTTCGAGCCCGCCATGCAGAAAGCCGTCGCCGAGCGCTATGCCCTCGATCACGAATTGCGCGAGGCGCTGCGCGACCGCAGCTTCGAGCTGCATCTGCAATCGCAGGTCGATGCGGGCGGCAGGGTGATCGGGGCCGAAGCGCTGGTGCGCTGGCGGCATCCGCGCCGGGGACTGGTGATGCCGTCGAGCTTCATTCCGCTGGCGGAAGAGTCCGGCCTCATCGTGCCGCTGGGCGAGTGGGTGCTGCGCGAAACCTGCACCCTCATCGCCCGGCTCGACGCCGAAGGCCGCGGCCTGCGCATTGCCGTCAACGTCAGCCCGCGGCAGTTTCACCAGGCCGATTTCGTGCAGCGGGTCAGGGAGATCCTGGCCGCCACCGGCGCCGACCCTACCTACCTCACGCTGGAAATCACCGAAAACCAGCTGGTCGAGCACGCCTCCGAGTCGGTGGCGCGCATGACCGAGCTGGCGGCGCTCGGCCTGCGCTTCGCCATCGACGACTTCGGCACCGGCTATTCGTCGCTGGCTTATCTGAAGCGCCTGCCCTTGTCCGAACTGAAAATCGACAAGAGCTTCGTGCAGGACATTCCGCACGACCCCAACGACGTCGCCCTGGTGGAGACGATCCTGTCGATGGCTCGCCATCTGCACTTCGAAGTGGTGGCCGAAGGCGTGGAAAACGAAGCCCAGTTCGCCTTCCTGCGCCAGCAGGGGTGCGAGCGCTTCCAGGGCTATTATTTCCAGCGCCCGCAGAAAATGCGTGCCTGGATCGACCGCCTGCCGTAGTTTCGGCCGCGCGCCATGCCGCGCTGTCGGGCTTCTTTACATCCCGGCATGATTCGCCATGGGGCTGCTGTGTTATGGAGAAAAAAACAGCTAGCAAACAAGAGGATGGCGCGAAAAGTGCTTTCCGGGCATGAATATTGCTCGGGTCGTCCGGCCAAGTGGATGTTTTTTTTGATTTTTTTCTGCGAAGCCGGTGCCATGTAGCGTATGCGAACGGCTTGCCGGGCGCAGCGCAGCATAGGCATACTGTAAAAAAAACGATAGAAAACGATACAAAGCAAGCGCCCTGTCCCGGATGTCGTCGAGCAGGCGCCCAGGGGAGTCATATTGGGTTCTCAGGAACCGATTGGAGGAATGCAAAATGAAATTATTCAAACAAACGGCAATCGTGCTTGGCCTGTCGGCCGCGATGCTGAGTGGCCAGGCGCTGGCCATTCCCGTCACGGTTGCGGGCACCACCGTCAGCTTTACGTTCGACAGCGGACTGAGCGGACTTTTCGGCACGCCAACGGTGGTGGGCGACATCCTGTCCTTCACGCCCACCACCTACAAGGCGCAGGCTTTCAATGGCTCAGGGTTTGCCGCCGCCAGCCAGACCTTCAACATCGCGGTCAACGCCCATTCCGGCTATCTGGTGTCGGCCGTCAGCCTGACGGAAGACGGCGACTACTACAACATCGGTGCGGGCTCCAGCGTGGCGGTGGGCGGCAAGCTCCTCGTGCGCGACCTGGAAGCGCCGCTGCTGCCCGCGGCCGGCGGCAAAATCAAGACCGCCCTGCCGCTCACCGCTGTAACCAGCATGGCGGATTTCCAGACCACCGACTGGACATCCCATACGGGCGTGACGATCCCGGCCGGCTGGGGCGGGACGGATGGGATCGTCGGCGGCGTCAATGTCACCATCGAAAACATCCTGCTTGCCAGCAGCATCAGCGCCGGCAGCGCCGCCTTCATCGAGAAAAAATTTGCTGCGCTCGCCATCGTCACCACGCCTGTTCCGGAGCCGCAGACCTATGCGTTGTTCCTTGCCGGGCTAGGGTTGATCGGATTTGCGGCGCGCCGCACATCACGCGCGTCCGCCTGATCGCCGATTGCCGCGATCCGCTTCACGGCTTCCGGTTGGAAGCTTTTTTTTCGCAGGCCGGATGAACGGGTTCCGCTATCGCCCGGCAGCAGAAAAATGGCTGCACGCGGCGGGGCGGATCGCGGATGTTTCTTGTCGGGCAATCGATCCGGTTTATTCATGGCCGTGTATGTGATAAAAGGACGGGCACGGCTGGGCTGGTACGAATGTTTCATGCGTTCGCCCCGCGTTTTGTTCCGGGTCGATTACAGAAGCCGTCTGCGGCGCGGATAAGCCGGCCGGGCTGTCGAAGCGGCGGTGAGCGCCGTCGACTTCATGGTCCGGTAACCTTCGGTTTTTTGCTTTTGCTGGATAATTCCCCTGAACCCGGGATCACACCGGCCGGGGCTATGACAAAAAAATAATTCGCCTGTCCGCAGGCCAGAGGAGAAACGCATCGCACGATGCGTTTGGAGTGATGACGAACCATAACCAGTGGCTGTTCCGGCAGCAGCTTTCCGTCGTCTCGTTGACCAAGATCCTGCTCGACCCTTTCGTGGCCGTGCTGGTGCTGATCGGCTGCACGCTGTATTACGACGAGCCGTTCCGCGGCCCGTATCCCATCCTGGCCCTGATCGTCTTCACCCTGACCTTTCCCGGCAAGTGGCCCGAGGTCACCCTGCGCGCCTTCTGGAACGAGGTCGTCATCCCCTGGTTCTTTCTGTCCGGGCTAATCCTGCTGTTCGGCTATTCCACCGGCTATCTCGATTGGTTTCCCCCCGATCTGGTGATGGCCTGGATGCTCGCCACCCCCGTCGCCATGTGGGGAGCGCACCGGGTGGTGCGCAAGATTCTGCCGCGTCTGCTGCTGCTGGAAGGCGGACGCCGCCGTGCCCTCATCGTCGGCCGGGCCATTTGGGAACGGAATTGCGCGGCCGCTTTGCCAACGACAGCGCGCTGGGCGTGGACGTGGTTGGTTTCTTCGACGACCGCTCGTTCGAGCGCACCGAACTGGCCGACCCGAAAAAGCTGATCGGACGGCTGGCCGACATCCCCGACTACGTCAACCGCAACGGCATCGACCTCGTCTACATCACCCTGCCCATGGCCGCGCAGCCACGCACCCTGAGCCTGCTCGACGCCCTGCGCGACACCACCGCCTCGGTCTATTTCGTGCCGGATATCTTCGTTTCCGACCTCATCCAGGCGCGGGTCGACCACATCCACGGCATGCCGGTGGTGGCGCTCACCGAAACCCCCACCCTCGGCGTGTCCGGCATCGGCAAGCGCATCAGCGACCTCGTCATCGCCAGCCTCATCCTGCTCATGATCTGGCCGCTGCTGCTCATCCTTGCGGCAGGCGTCAAACTGTCCTCGCCCGGCGCCGTCATCTTCAAGCAGCGGCGCTACGGCCTCGACGGCCAGGAAATCCTCGTCTACAAATTCCGCTCCATGCGCGTCTGCGAAGACGGCGGCACCATCAACCAGGCCAGCCGCAGCGACCCCCGCATCACCCGTTTCGGCGCCTTCATCCGCCGCACTTCGCTCGACGAACTGCCGCAGTTCATCAACGTCCTGCAGGGGCGCATGAGCGTGGTCGGTCCGCGTCCCCATGCCGTCGCCCACAACGAGCAGTACCGCAAGCTCATCAAGGGCACCATGCTGCGCCACAAGGTCAAGCCCGGCATCACCGGCTGGGCGCAGGTCAACGGCCTGCGCGGCGAAACCGAGACCCTCGACAAGATGCGCGCCCGCATCCAGTACGACATCGACTACATGCGCAACTGGTCGCTCGGCTTCGACCTCATGATCATCGGCAAGACCCTTGCCGTCGTCTGGCGCGACCAGAACGCGTATTGAAGATTCAAGTTACAAGTTACAAGGGTGTATTGCCTGCGCAGAGCATTGGCAGAGTGAAATGAATGCACTTTAATGGCACCATTAATAGTTCTTTTAAAGTATATTGTGGAGTGCTTTTTCATTCCGGCAGGAGGTTTCAAATGGCAAACATTGTCTTGGCTGAAGTTGCCGCGAGCGTCTCCGAACTCAAAAGAGATCCAATGGGTACCGTTGCGGCGGGCGAAGGTTTCCCCGTCGTGATCCTGAACCGCAACGAGCCCGCTTTCTACTGTGTTCCGGTCAAGGCTTATGAAGCCCTCATGGACAAGCTGGAGGATATTGACTTGAATGCCCTGGCCGAAGCGCGCATGTCCGATGGCAAGCCTCACGTGAAAGTCCGGCTGGATGACTTATGAGCTGTTGTTTCATCCGGATGCGCTCGATGAGTGGGGCAAGCTCGACAAACCAGTCCGTGAGCAATTCAAGAAGAAGCTCGCCGAGCGCTTGCTTGGCCCGCATGTACCCGCCGCAAAGCTCTCGGGCCAGAAAAGTCGATACAAAATCAAGCTGAGAAGCGCAGGATACCGCTTGGTCTACGACGTGTTGGAAGCACAATTGATCGTTATCGTGGTTGCTGTAGGCAAACGCGAGCGCAACGCCGTCTATAAAGCGGCCGCATCAAGATAACGACTAACGGCATATCGGCGACGAACAGCCGGTTCGTTGCATGGCCGCATGAGCGTGGTCGGTCCGCGTCCCCATGCCGTCGCCCACAACGAGCAGTACCGCAAGCTCATCAAGGGCACCATGCTGCGCCACAAGGTCAAGCCCGGCATCACCGGCTGGGCGCAGGTCAACGGCCTGCGCGGCGAAACCGAGACCCTCGACAAGATGCGCGCCCGCATCCAGTACGACATCGACACCATGCGCAACGGGCCGCTCGGTTCACCTCATGACCATCGGCAAGACGCTTGCCGTCGTCTGGCGCGATCAGAGCGCTTATTGAGAAACAAGATCCAAGATTCAGGCTGCAAGGCAAGGGGTTGCAGACAGGCTGCCTTCCTTGCAACTTGAATCTTCACGCCCGCTCTCACATTCGAGACACCCGCCCTCAATATTTCACCCGATTCCTCGCCGGAATGTCCGCCCATCCAGGCACGCCCGCCAGGCGGGCCGGGCTGGTTCGGCCGGTTGATCGGCGGCAAGCCTGTACACCAGTGCCCTTGCCGCGAGGTGCCGTCCCTTGATTTGGGTGGTCCGGGTTAAAGGCAGCCGCACCCAGCGTGGCTTCGGCAGGGCAGCGGGCATCGTCGAAAAAAGCGCCGGCCAGTGGCTCCACCCAAGCGCCGCCGATCAAGCCGGGCCAAGCGGGGGATTTGGCGCCGCTGCCGGGGCGCGTTCAATTCGCCAGCCGCCTTGAATGCGGCGAGGCTCAACCAGCCCAAGGTTTCATGTCCTTGTCCGCACCCAACAGGATTTATTTGCACATCAATAAAATATATGCAAAACGACTTGTCGATAAATTTTACACATAAACAAAGTGCAGTATAAAAATACCAACATGTTGATATTAAATGACTAATTAAAAATCAAGGCCCGGATTCCGGCCGGATTTCATCCATGCCGGGCCTGTTTGACCGCTTTTGTCGGGCCGATTTTGTCGGATTATTTTACAGTCATGGTCCGAACCTACTAGTTGCCGCATCCGAAACAACCAAATCAAATTGTTAAATGCTTGATTGCAAACACCATAAATAAAAATGCCACAAAGCTGGAACGGCCATTGCTAAATGCTTGTCGCCGCGAAGGGAACTATTCGGTGAAAGAATATTTACACCATGGTGGCAGGAGGATGTAGTTGATAAATCGATCGATACATATCTACATGAGGAGACTTAAAAAATGAAATTTACAATGACTAAAATTGCTGCGGGTTTGGCTCTGGCTGTTGCGGCTTCGGGCGCACAAGCCGTCACCGTCAATGGCTGGGATCTTGGTGACTTCAATAACGACGGGCTGATGAGCGACTTCGCGTTCTTCTCGGCACCCAGCGGTTCGAGCGGCAATAAATTCGCTCCGACAAACGAGATGTGCGGGGGGGGTGATTGTGCTGCCATTGCGACCAATGGCAGCACACAGGGTACTGGCACGTTCTCCATGGGCTTCAACTTCGGCGGTACTGGCATGTTCTCGCCCTTCACCTACGGCACGGGCGTTCAAGCGGACATCACCGGCGGCGTGCTGACCTTCACGTCGCTGGACTTCGGCGGCTTCTATAACGGCGTCAACTTCTTCCTGGAGCCGGATAACCTTGCCAACGTCACCAGCACTGTGACCGATCTCGGCAGTGGTGATTACGGCGTGGTCGTTCGCTATGTTGGCACCATCAACGAGCCCGCGAGCGCGTTCAACGGGTTTGCGGCCAACTGGCGCCTTGAAGGCGTGATGCACACCGCAACCGCACCTGTGCCTGAGGCTTCGACCTACGGCATGATGCTGGCTGGTTTGGGCCTGGTTGGCTTCGCAGTACGCCGCCGCAAGCTGATGGCCTGATTGAATGCGGCTGATAGGCCGCTTCAATTGTCCCGGTCAGCCCGGCCGGGACACAAGCAATACGGCGGGTT
>ERZ761609.2220-NODE-2220-length-14839-cov-48.316694_pt1 | contig 14839 bp, 9 predicted proteins | sample MGYA00511163_ERZ761609 | MGnify/ENA primary metagenome ERZ761609 (study PRJEB28899, sample SAMN02445070) | bioreactor sludge metagenome | biome: EBPR sludge | place: Australia: Brisbane, Thorneside Wastewater Treatment Plant | collected 2011-12-16 ... | reverse complement strand
CCTCAACCAGCGCGGCAAACCCACCCGCCTGCATGCCGCCCGGCATGCCCGCGAACATGCCCGCGGGCGCGGTTGCGATCGGCTTCTTCCGGTTCGCCTCGGCCGTCGCCAGAATACGGGCCACCTGCTCCGGGCTCGCGCCCAGCGTGGTCAACAGTTGTTTCATGTCGATCGAGAAGACGACGTCAAACTTCTTGCCAGGATCCGCCGAGAAGACATTCGCGCTGGCCGTGCCGCTCATGTTCTTGATCTTCCCGTTGAACACCTTGTCGGCGATCGCGTCCAGGCGGATCAGCACATCCTGACCCTCGGTCAGATTGGCGCGGTCCAGTTCACCGACGCGCGCCACCACCTCAAGCTCCGACAGATCCAGTACCTCGGCCACTGGGATGCCGGGCTGCACTTGGTCGCCTTCGCGGATGTCGGGCACAGCCGAACCAAACATGCCGGAAAAGCCCGACCGATTCTGTTTGATCGCCACCAGGCCGCTGATGGGCGACAACAGCTTTACCTGCGCCAGACGCATCTGCTCGCGCCGGATGTCCAAAAGGTTCCGGTTGCGCCGCTCCCGCAAAACGGCCAACTCGGCCTGCGCCTGTTCCTGCCGGCTCTTGATGTCGCTTTCCAACTGCTTCAGCCGCCGTCGGGCTTCTTCAAGGTTCAGCGTATTCTTCTGCTGGTCAATGGTCGACAACAGTTCATTGCGCTTGACTTCAAGCTCGGCGCGCCGGACCGAATAGCGGGCGCGCAGCAACTCCACCTGGTCCTGATTGTTGCGGATGTTCAGGTCGGCCTGCGCCTTCTTGATCTGTTCGTCCACCTGCTCCAGTTCAAGCTGCTTCTGCTCGAGACGCGCCAGCACCTCGGAGTCGTCGAATTCGACAATCAGGTCCTTCTCCCGCGCGAAGGCGCCGAGCGGCGCTAAACGGGTCACCTGCACGGTGCCGAACAGGTTTGGCGCGGTCAATGAGGCCGAACGAACCGCGCGCAGTTCGCCGCGCGCGTAGCTGCGCACCACCACATCACCCTGGCGGGCTTTCGTCGTGGGCACCTGATGCGTGCGGCCTGGCAGCCCCTGGAACAGACGCCAGGCGCCGTAGCCGGCTCCGGCCACCACTGCGAGAATCAACAGACGGACGATGAGCTTTTTCATTGCGGGTTCCTGTCAGCCGGCTAAAACTTCTTGGCTCGCTTCGCGACTTCGGCCGGGTTTTCGAGCGCGATGCGGTCGCCTTCCTGCAAACCACCGGTCACGACGATGTCACTGTCGTTCCGTTGCCCTACTTCGATCAGCCGGACCTGAAAGCCCTGGCCGCGCTGCACCCACACGGCGGGTTTGCCTTGCTCCATGAAACTCGCCTTGGCGGGAATCAGCAGGCTGTTCGGCGCGGTCTCAATCAGCACCTCAGCCGTGGCGCTCATGCCCGGTCGCAAGCGGTCATCGGTTGTGGTCAGCGTGGCGCGCGCCGGGAACGTCTTTTCGCTCGACGCGCCAAACCCACGGAATTGCAGGCTGGCGATTGGGCTGATCCAGTCCAGCTTGGCCTTGAACTCCCGGTCCGGGATCGCGTCAACACGAACGCGTATCTCCTGGCCCAGCTTCACTTTCCCGCGGTCCACTTCCTCGAGCCTCAATTCGATCCGCATCTCCGACAGGTCGGGAATCTCGGCAATCGCCGCGCCGGTCCACGCGTTGTCGCCCTCCTTGAAGCCCGGCGGCGTCTGGCCCCAGGAGCCCTGAGCCCGGAAATTGGGCAGCACGTTGACAATCCCATCCACAGGAGCGCGGATGACCATTTTCGACAAGTAGCCCTTGATCCGATCCATGTCGCGCACCGTCTTGTCCTTGCGCATCTGGAGCCGGTCGATGTCGGCTTCCTGCGACACCCCGTGCGCCTTGATGGAAGTCTTCACCTGCTGCAGCGCGCCCTGGGAAATGCCCACGTCGATGCGCGTCTTGGCGCCTTCGATCTCGGAAAGAATCTCCGCCTTGCTCGCCTCCAGTTCCGAGCGCTGCACGTCATACTGCGACGTCATCAGGCTCATCGCATCCTGCTCGTTCGTGATCCGGTGGGTGGCTTTCTGCTGGACGATCTCGCTGTCCACCGTCCGCACCTGCGTCTGCCGGTCCAGGTAATACTGCTCCAGTTGGGCGGTGTCGAACTCCACCACCACATCGCCCCGCTTGACCGGCTTGCCCGATTCAGCCAGCCGGACAATGCGCGGATTCGGCACCTGCGGCGCGCTGAGAATCGTCGAGCGAGTGCTCTTGACCTCCCCTCGGGACTTCACCGAGATCACGAACTCGCCGCGGCGAACGCTCGCCACGGGCACTTCAATGGGCTTGCTGGTGTTGTAGTGGTAAGCGGCATACCCGCCCCCGGCCAGCACCAGCAGGCCTATGATCCATCCAATCACTCGGCCGCGGTTATTCACCTGGCCCAACCGTTGCTTGGGCTTAACATCCTTCGACATGCATCACTCCCTGAGGGGTCATCCGCGGCGCTTGCGCCACGGGGCTGTTGGGGTTTTCCGTTTTCTGGGGCGGCCGTTCCGTGTACACGGTCTCGCCCTCTTTCAGGCCCGACCGGATCGCCGCTTTCACGTTGCTCGTTACGCCCAACTCCACCGGGCGCTTCTCGGGGCCGGCCGCGGTGCGGACGAACACGTAGGGCTGCCCGCCGGGCTCATCCCGCTGAATGCTCTCCAGCGGCACAATGATCTGCTCAGCCGCCTCGTGAATCACCACATCGGCGCTGACACTGAGGTCCGGAATGATGCGCGGGTCGATCCGCTCCACCTTGATGAACACCGGAATCTCCTTGACGAAATCGGCGCGTTGGCCGCCCGTCTTGGTCATCGCACCAATCGACACGACGCGACCGGGCAGTTCAAGCCCCGGATACGCGTCAAAATGCAGCCGGGCGACAGCGCCGACCCGGATCAGCTCCACATCGGCCTGATTCACCGACGCCGACACCATCATGGACGAGGGATCCACGATCTGCATAAACATCTGCCCCGCCATGAGCTGGTCGCCTTCCTTGATCGTGTTCATCTCACCGCCACGAAAGGTCTGCTGCATCACCACCATGCCGTCCATGGGCGCGGTCAGGCTCAGACGGTCCACATTTCTCTTCGCCATCTCAAACTCTTTCCGGGACTGCTCCAGGCTGAGTTCGGAATTGCGCCGCTGCGCGCGCTCGGAAATCTGCTGGAAAGGAACTTCGGCCAAAAGCTGCTTCAGCCGGGCTTCGGCCTCCTCAAGCTGGAGTTTGAGCTGTTCGGCCTGAATCTGGCTCAGAACAGGCGTGGTCCGGATGTCCAGCTTGGCCTTATCCACGGCCGCGCGCGCCTGTTCGATGTTGAACTCGCGTGACCGGCGGGTCACTTCCAACTCGGCGTCCATGCTCCGCATGTTCGTTTCGCCCTGTTGCACAGTGGCGCGGAAGTCGTCCAGCCTCGTCTCCTGATACTGGCGGTCAAACTCGGCCACCACGTCGCCCTTGCGGACCATCGTGCCCCCGGGGGCGGCCTTCTGCAGTACTTGCATGAAGTCGCTCACCCCTCCGCTCATGCCCTCCATCGATCCGCCGGAGACTCCGCCGCCTGCGGCCGCCGCCGCGCTCGAAGCCCCTGAACTCGCAGCTGAAGACGAGGACCGTGCACTTGAGGCACCGCTCGAAAAGCGGGACGTGGACGAAGCGCGGAACCCGCCTGAACTCGAACGCGCGGCCGTGCTCGCGCCGCCCGCCGCTGAGGAGCCGGAGGATCCGGCTGTGCCCGCGCTGCTCAGCGCGGAGGCCACCGCCGAGGTCGTGCTGCTCGTGGAAGGCGAACCTCCACCCGAGGAACCCGACGAACTCCCGCCGCCACCGCCACCACCGCCGCCAGCCGATATGGTCACAACCATCCCACCGCCCCGGCCGCCTCCCGTGGACACTGTCATGCCGCCCCCACCCCGGCCGCCCCGCAATTGCGGCGCGATCAGGGAGACATACCGCTCCGCCACCGTGGAACCTGACAGCCGGATAGTCCGCTCCAGCGTGCCGCGCGTGGCCGGCGCGGTTTTGACCACCACCGGGCCACCCCCGCCGCCACCGGTGAACGGCTGGGCCAGTTCAGCGCGGAAAACATACGCCGCGATCCCGCCAACCACCAGGATCGCAAATAATATCAATGACTTGCGCGGCCCTCGGCGGCGGGGCTCCCCCGGCGAGGGCACTACCTCGGGGCGCGGGATCGGCTCAGTCTTGCGTAGTGGTTGCATCTGGCGAACTCTCGTTCCTGGATGTGGATCGAATGTGCACGGGCAGCCGGCCATTGGGGCCACCTGCGCCTGTTATGACGACGAACCGTGTCCAAAGGTTATGCTACACCTCCACAAAGGATGATGTGCGGGGCGTCCGCGCTTCAGCGATTCGAACCCGTTGCCTGTCAATGCCATACTGAAGGCAGCGATGGCGATCCGGTGGCTTGCGGCGGCGGTTTTGGCAGCACTGGCGGCCGCCGCCGGAGTGTGGGGCGTGAACCACTACCGGCCTCGCGAATTGCCCCCGTCCCGCCCTCCCCTCGGAGGCCAGATTCTCGCCGAGGTGGCCCGCTTCGACGATGAGCTGTTCGCCTACCTTATGTTCGACCACCTCCGCGGCCGCATCGGCTTTCGCGGCGTCGAACTCCTGCTCACCTACGAGAATCCGCGCACCGATCCTCACTACGCCATCATGGCTGTCTTCCCCAATAATCCGGCCCAGGCCCAGGATGTGCTCTGGTACAACGTCGCGCTTCGCGAAATCGCAGGCTTCGAATGGCGTCTGGCAGATGAAGCCGCCGTCGCGAAGCGCCGCAAACAGTCGGCCGTCTTCCAGGCTGCCTACGAACTCCCCGTCAAGCGGGGCCTTGACCACCTCTCGCGCGCGGAAAAAGAAGAGATCCTGCGCCGTTTCGTCCGCTTCAAAAGCCGCACCGACCCCCGCATCCGCCTCGGCCAACCTGTCCCCGTGCTCACCCGCGAGGAGGCCTCCCAGATCGCCGCCGACATCCTCGAAGTAGCCGATTTCTTCAACATTCCTCTCGACTTCTTCCTGGGCATCGGCGCCATGGAGAACAACTTCATGGACGTCAAGGGCGACATCGGCCATGCCATCTGGAAGCGCCGTCCCCAAAGGGGCGACATCATCCTGCGCCGCGCCGGCGGCCGCGTCCTCGTGCTCAATGAATCCAGCGGCGCCTGGCAAATCACCCGCGAAACCCTCCGGCAGACCCACCAACTCTACCTGAAGGACACCCGCGACTACTCGCTGCTGCCCGAACGCCTCCGTCCTCCGCGCGTCATCAATCTCGATGACGTCAAGCCCGAGCACCTCACCACCTACGCCGGACTCCTCTTCCGCGACCTGATCGACCGCTTCGACGGCGACATCAAGCTCGCCGCCGGCGCCTACAATGGCGGACCCGGCCGCCCCAACCTGAAATACGCCGAGGGCGTCGAACGCGCTGCCGCCCACGCTCGTACCATCATGGAACAGGTCTCGGCGCTCTACGGCCGCCGCGTCGTGGAGACCTCCTTCATCACGTCAGTCGGCGCCGGGCCGCCGGTAAGATAGAAAGAATGGAGTTATTGCCCCGCTGGGCCACGCTCTCTCTCTACGCGGCCGCCGCCCTCGGCATGCAATGGTATGTGGTCCGCTGGCTGGCGAGAATCGATTTCTTTGCCCGCTCGCCCGGGCGCCGCGCCATGCTGGCCTGGAGCGGCCGTCTGCTCACGCTCGGCATTATCCTCGTCCCCATCCTCTTCAGCGGCCAGCAGGAGCACTACCTGCCCAGCAACGGCAGCCAGTGGGTAATGGCCGCCGCCCTCCTCTATGGCGCCATTCTCTCCACCCTCTTCCTTTCCGCCTGGTCCCGCGAACACCACACCGACCTTGCGCGCCGCCGCGGCCTGAAGACCCTCTTGACCGCCGCCAGCACCGCCCCGCTCGCCGCCGCCACGGCCGGCATCGTCGTGGCCCGCTCCTCGCCCCGCCTTGAAGAGGTGGAAGTCCGCATCCCCGGCCTCCCGCCCGGACTCGATGGCCTCCGCATCGCCCAACTCACCGACCTTCACTACGGCCCCTTTTTCAGCGCGGACGACCTTCGCCGCGCCGTCGCCCTCGCCAATGAAGCCCGTCCCCACCTCGCCGTCGTCACCGGCGATCTCATCACCCGCCGCGGCGACAACCTCCGCGAATCGCTCCGCTTGCTCAGCGGCCTGCGCGCGGAGGCGGGCGTTTTCGGCTGCCACGGCAACCACGAGATCTACGCCCGTTGTGAACACGCCGCCACCCTCATCGCCTCCGGCTATGGGATCCGCTTCCTCCGCTACGAAGCCGCCGACCTGCGCTTCGGCGGCGCCGTGCTTCGCCTCTCCGGCGTGGACTACCAGCGCCAGGGGTCGCACTACCTCTCCGGCCGCGCCGCCGGCCTCGTCCGCCCTGGCGTCTTCAACCTCCTGCTCTCCCACAATCCCGACGTCTTCCCGCGCGCCGCCGAACTCGGGTTCGACCTCACCCTCTCCGGCCACACCCACGGCGGCCAGGTCAACGTCGAAATCCTCAGCGAACATCTCAACGTCGCCCGCTTCATCACCCCCTTCACCAAGGGCTGGTATGAACTCGGCCGCGCCGGCCTCTATGTCTCGCCCGGACTCGGCACCGTGGGCGCTCCCATCCGGCTCGGCGCCCCGCCCGAAGTCAGCCTCATCCGCCTATGCGCCGTCTGATTCTTTCTGACATCCACGGCAACGCCGAAGCGCTTGAAGCCGTGCTGGCCGATGCGGGCGGCTCCTACTCTGAAGTGGTCTGCTGCGGCGACCTCGTGGGCTACGGGGCCTCGCCGCGCGAGGTCGCCGGCTGGGCCCGCGACAACGCCGCCGCCATTGTCCGCGGCAACCACGACCGCGTCTGCGCCGGCCTCGACGACGATACCTGGTTCAATGACGCCGCCCGGCAGGCCGTCGCGTGGACCCGCGCCCAACTCTCCCCCGCCGACCTCGACTGGCTCCGCAACCTCCCCGCCGGGCCCCTCGAATTTGACGGCTACACCCTCGCCCATGGCTCGCCCGATGATGAGGACGACTACCTGGTGGACGAATACGACGTCGCCCATCTCGACGCGCTCCTCTCCCAGCCCCTCTGCTTTGTCGGCCACACCCACCTCCAGCGCGGCTGGTCCTGGACCGGCCCCGGACTCGACCGCCTCTCGCCCCCCGAGGCCGGCGCCCGCGAACAGGTCTTCAATCTCGAACCGGGCGTGCGCTATCTCATCAACCCCGGCTCCGTGGGACAACCCCGCGACCACGACCCCCGCGCCGCCTACGCCCTGTGGGATTCCGCTGCCGCCACGCTCGCCCTCCGGCGCGTCGAATACGACGTCGCCTCCGCCCAGCGGCGCATCCGCAATGCTGGGTTACCGAACTGGCTGGCCGAGCGCCTCACCACGGGCCGCTGACCCCAGCCCTGCCCGCACCTTCGCCGCCGCCGCCGGACCCACCACCGCCGCCAGCGCCTCCGGCGTCGCCTCCTTCACCGCCGCCAGGCTGCCGAAACCCTTCAGCAGCTTCTCCACCGTCCGCGGACCAACCCCAGGAATCGAGTTCAACTCACTCGTCAGCGTCCGTGCCGCCCGCCGCGTCCGGTGGAACGTGACGGCAAACCGGTGCGCTTCGTCGCGGATCATCTGCACCAGATGCAGCACCGGCGAACGCCGGTCCAACACCACCGGCTCATCCTCCGCGCCATACACATACAAAATCTCCTCGCGCTTCGCGATCGACGCCAGCGGCTGGTTCAGGATCCCCAGTCCCTCCAGCGCCCTGGCCGCCGCGTGCAACTGCCCCAGCCCGCCGTCGATCAGCACGAGCCCCGGCATCGCCTTGCCCTCCTCCCGCAGCCGCTGGTATCGCCGCGCCACCACCTCACGCATCGAGGCGAAATCGTCGTTGCCCGCCACCGTCTTGATGATAAATTTCCGGTAGTCCGCCTTCTTCATCCGCCCGCTCTCCCACACCACCATCGACGCCACCTGGTCCGTCCCCTGCAAATGGGAGATGTCGAAACACTCGATCCGGCGCGGCGCCTCGTCCAACCCCAGCGCATCCTGTAGCGCCCCGGCAATCGCCGCCGAAGTCGGCTTCAACACGCGGAACCGCTGCTCGAAGCTATGGCGCGCGTTCGAGCCCACCAGCGCCAGCAGCGCCTTCTTCTGCCCCCGCTGCGGCGTATGGATCTCCACCTTGCGCCCCCGCCGCTCCGCTAACAACTCCTCCAGCGCCTCCTGCTCCTCCACCTCCACCGGCAGGTGAATCACCCCTGGCACGGGCTGGCCCGAAGCGTACACCTGCATCAGCAGCGAAGTGAAAAACTCCGGCGCAACAAACTCCTCGACATCCTCCCAGAAGAACTCCCGCCGGTCCACGATCCGCGCCCCGCGCAGATGAAACAGGTTCACCGCCACCAGCGGCGGCTCCGCATGGAACGAATAAATGTCCGTATCGTCGCCCGACGTGGAGGCCATCTTCTGCTTCTGCTCCATCTCCTCCACGGTCTGGATCAGATCGCGCAGCGCCGCCGCCCGCTCGAACGCCTCCTCCTCCGCCGCCGCCTCCATTCGCCCGCGCAGTTCATCAGCCAGGTCGCGGTGGCGCCCGTCCAGAAACTGCCGCACCATCCGCACCCGCGCCGCATATTCCTCCGGCGTCGTCAGCCCCGCTACGCAGGGACCCAGGCAGCGGTGAATGTGGTACTCCAGGCACGGGTGCGTGTGCGTCCGGCTGAAATCCACCTTGCAACTCGGAACCTGAAAATGCCGGTGGATGAAGCGCACCAGCCGGTGGGCCAGATTCCCCGGAAAATAAGGACCAAAGTAGTGCGCCCCATCCTTCCGCAGCCGCCGCGTCACGTACACCCGCGGGAACGCCTCATTCGTCAGCTTGATGTACGGATACGTCTTGTCGTCCCGCAATAAGACATTGAAGCGCGGCTGGTATTGCTTGATCAGATTGTTTTCAAGCGCCAGCGCTTCCTTCTCGTTGTCCACCAGGATGTAGTGCAGGTCCGCGGCGGCGGCGATCAGCGAACCCGTCTTCCGCTCCCCCAGCCGGTCCTCGCTGAAATAACTACGCACGCGGCTGCGCAGGCTCTTCGCCTTGCCAACATACAACACTGTCCCCGCGGCATCCTTGTAGAGATAAACGCCCGGCTGCGTCGGCAGTTGCGCGGCTCGTTCACGGAGGTCCATCGGGCGGGGTTTCTATAATTGAATTGTGACACGCCTCTTCCTGGCAATAACGCTGGTTTGGACCGCCGCCGTTGCGGCGCAGCCTCCCCGGCGTCCCGACCCGCCACCACAGCGCGAGTCCGAACTGCGGGAAGAAGACGAGTCCCTTTCCACCCGCGCCGAGTATGTCTTCAATCCCATCCAGGCGCTCGAGGAAATCAAGGTCGGCGACTTCTACTGGAAAAAGGGCAGCCACAAGGCCGCCGCGCTCCGCTACCAGGAAGCCACCCGCTGGAACCCCACCTTGGGCGATGCCTGGCTCAAGCTCGGCGAAGCCCGCGAAAAACTAAAGGAGTTCGACGAGGCCCGCGAAGCCTACCAGAAGTACCTGGAAGTCGAACCCCAGGGCCGCAAAGCCTCCGGCATCCAGAAAAAGGTCGAACGCTGGGCGAAGAATCCGCCGCCGAAGAAGAAGTAGCCTCTCAGCGCCCCATCGCTTCCTTCAGCGCCGCCAGCAGCAGCCGCACATTCTCCTCCGTCGAACCGTAGCCCATCGTCCCGATGCGGAACACCTGCCCGGCGAGCGGCCCCAGCCCGCCCGCGATCTCAATCCCGTGCGCCGCCATCAAGTGCTTGCGCACCTCGAGATCGTTCACCCCCTCCGGCACCCGCGGCGTGTTCAGCGTCCACAGCCGCTCGCCCTCGGCCACCAGCATCTCCATGCCTAAACCCCGCAGACCTTCCACAAATAGCTCATGGTTCCGCCGGTGCCGCTCCCACCGCGCCTCCAGCCCTTCTTCCTCGATCACCGCCAGCGCCTCGCGCAGCGCGTAGAACATGGATATCGGCGCTGTGTGATGATACCGGTGCGCGCTCTCGTAATAATCCAGCAGCAGCTTCAGATCCAGATACCAGCTCACCGGCTTCGTCTGCCGCGCCCGCAGCCACTCCACCCCGCGCGGCGATACCGTGATCGGCGCCAGCCCGGGCGGGCACCCCAGCGCCTTCTGCGTCCCGCTGTAGGCCACATCGATCCCCGCTTCATCCACCAGCACCGGCATCCCGCCCAGGCTCGTCACGCAGTCCATGATCGTCACCGCGCCGACCTCGCGCGCCGCCGCGCCAATCGCGTGCCCTGGCTGATACGCGCCCGTCGAGGTCTCCGCCTGCACGAAAGCCACCACCGCCGGCCGCTCCCGCAGGATGAACTCCCGCGCCTCGGCATCCGTATAAATCCGGCCCCACGGCTTCTCGAAACGCACCACCTGCGCCCCATGCCGCGTGGCCATCTCCGTCAGCCGGTCGCTGAAATAGCCGTTCGCAAAGATTCCTACTTTCGCGCCCGGCTCCACGAAATTGGCGACTGCCGTCTCCATGCCCGCGCTGCCTGTGCCCGAGATCACCATCGTGAACTCGTTCGCCGTGCCGAAACACAGCCGCAGCAGCCGCGCAATCTGCTGGTTCACCTCGAAGAAGAATGGATCGAGATGCCCCACGATCGGCTCCCGCATCGCTTCGTATACCCGTGGATGGACAGGCGAAGGCCCGGGCCCGAAGAGCAGCCGCTGCGGAGCTTGGAGAGTATGTGGCGTATCGTTCATCGCTTCACAGTCTATCGCCATTCCCACTTCCGCGCGCACTCTCCGCCGGAGCGCGCTATATATTTCAATCTTTAGATGAAATTTCTTTTTTGCTTGACTCCCGGATCTCATTGTCATAAGGTCTTTATGTTAATTAGCGGTTTTGTCCAGCCTATCGGGGGCCGGATTGGCGCAATCCCGCGTGATTTCGAACTCTGGTCCGCCGCGCGCCCCCTCGCGCCGGCCCGCAAACAATGGAGGATCCCCAATAATGGCCACCAAGAAAGCCGCCAAACGTGTGCCTTCGGCCGCCAAAAAGCAGGCGCCGAAAATGCCTTCGCGTATCTACGCCCAAGTCTCGCCAATGTCGATCGGCGGACTCTCAATGTTCGATGCCGGCAGCCGCATCGATAGCACGAATTTCATGAACTTCTTCACCGAGACGTCCTTGCTCCAGCGCACCGTCTCCCTGCTCACCGAAGCGGGCTTCGAAGTCCTCCAGGTCAGCAACACCACCGTCAACATCGCCGGCAGCCAGAAAACTTACGAGGACGCGTTCAACACCAGGCTCACCCTCGAACAGCGCACCGTGATCAAGCCCATGGTGGGTGAAGACGTCGCCGAGTTCGTCGAATGCCCCGCCACTGACCTGCCCGGCCTTATCAGCGTCAAGGGTGGCCGCTTCGAGGGCCTGCTGGAGGGCATCGCCATCGAGGAGCCCCGCTACTACATGGCCTCCTCTTTCCCGCCGCCCAAGGCCTATTGGCACCTCAGCGTCCCCGCCGGCGTCTCGCTTGGCTGTAACGCCGACAAGGCCCACCGCTCCGGCGTCACCGGCAAGGGCATCAAGGTCGTCATGACCGACTCGGGCTGGTTCAAACACCCCTTCTTCGTCAACCGCGGCTACCGCGCCTCCCCCGTCGTCCTCGGTCCCGGCGCCGCCAACCCACTCGCCGATGAATCCGGCCACGGTACCGGCGAATCGGCCAATGTCTTCGCGGTCGCCCCGGACGTGGACTTCACCATGGTGAAGATGAATTTCGCCAACACCAAGGGCGCCTTCGACGCGGCCGTGGCCCTGAATCCCCACATCATCTCCTGCTCCTGGGGGTCCAGCAAGCCCGCCTCCTCGCCCCTCTCGGCCGCCGACATCGCCCTGGCCACCTCCATCTCCGCTGCCGTCGCCGCGGGGATCATCGTCGTCGTCTCGGCCGGCAACGGCCACTGGGGCTTCCCCGGCATGCACCCCGACGTCATCAGCGCCGGCGGCGTCTTCATGAACCCGGACGAATCGCTCCAGGCATCGGACTACTCCTCCGGTTTCCTCTCGCCCCACTATCCCGGACGCAAGTGCCCCGATCTCTCCGGCCTCGTCGGCATGCGCCCCCGCGCCGCCTACATCATGCTCCCCGTCGAGCCCAACGACGATCTCGACCGGACCAGCGCCGGCGGCACGCACCCCAATGGCGATGAGACTGCCCAGAACGACGGCTGGGCCGCCTTCTCCGGTACTTCCGCCGCCGCTCCCCAGCTCGCCGGCGCCGCCGCCCTTGTCAAGGAGTCCTGCCCCCGCCTCACCCCAGCCGAGGTCCGCAGCGTTCTCATGGCCACCGCCCGCGACGTCACCCGCGGCCGCAACCATCCCAACTTCAACATCGCCGCTACGGCCGGTTACGACATGGCCACCGGCGCCGGCCTCGTGGACGTCCACAAAGCCACCCTCACCGCCAAGGTCCGCTGCCTCCGCATCACCGGTCCCATCGGGCCCATTCAGCCGATTCAACCCGTGCTGCCCGTCCAGCCGATCCAACCGGTACAGCCCATCCAACCCATCCAGCCGATCGGACCCGTGCAGCCCATCCAACCCATTCAGCCCGGACCCATCGTCGGCCCCACCATCAACCCCGGCCCGGCCCGGCCCGCCTCCGAACAGGCCGCCGCGCCGCTCGCTGGCCCCGGCCTCAGCGAAGAGGACATCAGCGCGCTCCAGGAGATGATTATCAACTCCGAAATCGACAAACTCGATTAGCGCCGCCTCCGGCCTGATCACAACCGGCGGGACAGGTTCCCTCGGCCTGTCCCGCCTTCCATTTCCGGTACCCGAAGCCATGCGCATCCTCCTCGTCTCCATGCCCTTTGGCGCCCTCGGCCGGCAGGCTCTCGGCCTCAGCCTGTTGAAACCCGTCGCCCGCGCCGCCGGCCACCACTGCGACGTTCGCTACCTCACCTTCCCCTTCGCGGAACTGGCCGGCCACGGCCACTACCGCTGGCTCCACGAGGAAGCCCCCTACACCGCCTTCGCCGGAGATTGGGCCTTCACCGAGGCCCTCTATGGCCCCCGCCCCGAGGCCGATTCCTCCTACCTCAACCAGATCCTCCGCGGCGCCTGGAAGCTCAACGACGACGCCATCCGCCGCGTCCAGACCGTGCGTGCCGCCGCCGGCCCCTTCCTCGACTGGTGCCTTCACGCCATCGACTGGACCGCCTACGACGCCGTCGGCTTCACCTCCACCTTTGAACAGAACATCGCCTCCCTCGCCCTCGCCCGCCGCCTCAAACAGCACCACCCCCAACTCATCACCATCTTCGGCGGCGCCAACTGGGAAGGCGAAATGGGACTCGAACTCCACCGCCAGTTCCCCTTCGTGGACTACGTCTGCGGCGGCGAGGCCGAAATCAGCTTCCCCGCCCTGCTGCACCGCCTTGAACACCGCCAGCCGCTCGACGGCGTGCCCGGCCTCGTCTTCCGCCGCGGCAGCCAATCCATCCACACCGGCAACCCCGACCGCCTCGAGCGGCTCGATGACCTGCCCGAACCCGACTACTCCGACTACTTCCGCGACCTCAACGAATCCACCCTCGCCGCCGAGGTCACCCCCGCCCTGTTGTTCGAATCCTCCCGCGGCTGCTGGTGGGGCGCCAAGAGCCACTGCACCTTCTGCGGCCTCAACGGCGCCGGCATGGCCTTCCGCTCCAAGTCCCCCGCGCGCGCCCTCAACGAACTCGCCTCGCTGGTCCAACGCTGGCAAACCACCATGGTTGCCGCCGTGGACAATATTCTCGACATGAGCTACTTCCGCGAGTTCCTCCCCGGACTCGCCCGCCGCCAGCTCGGCCTCGAGATCTTCTATGAGGTCAAGGCCAATCTTACCCGCCGCCAGTTGCGCCTGCTCAAGGAAGCCGGCGTCAACCGCATTCAGCCCGGCATCGAATCCCTTTCCGACCACATCCTGCAGCTCATGCGCAAAGGCACCACCGGGCTCCAGAACATCCAGCTCCTCAAGTGGTGCCGCGACTACGGCATCCAGGCCGACTGGAACCTCCTCTACGGCTTCCCCGGCGAGACCCGCGAGGACTACCAGGCCATGCTCGACCTGCTGCCCGCCATCCGCCACCTCGCTCCGCCCACCGCCTGCGGCCCCCTCCGGCTCGACCGCTTCAGCCCCTACCATTCCCACCCCGAACACTACGGACTCTCGAACCTTCGCCCCCTCGAGGCCTACCCCCATCTCTACCCTTTCGCCAGCCCCGAGGCCCTCACCCGCATCGCCTACTACTTCGACTTCGACTACGCGCTCGGCCAGGACCCCACCTCCTTCTCCGAACCCGTCCGCGCCTGGTGCGCCCAGTGGCACGCCGCGCCCGACCCCGGCACGCTCACCGCCGTCCGCCGTCCCGATGGCTCGCTCGGCCTGCTCGATACCCGCTCCGCCCGCGTCAGCCCCGGCATCATTCTCACGGGCCTCGCGCAACGCGTCCATGAGTATTGCGATGCCGCCCACTCGCTCTCCGCCATCATCCGCGAAACCGGCGGCGCCGAGGCCGATGTCCGCGCCATCCTCGACCAGGCCGTCGCCTGCCGTTTCATGATCACCGACGGCGCCCGCTACCTCTCGCTCGCCCAGGCCACCCGCCCCCTGCGGCGCGAATGGGAGGAGCGCCTGCCCGCCCCCCCTCCGCCGCCCGCCAACCCCTTTCTTTTGACCTCCATTTCTGCTATTCCC
>ERZ761609.2218-NODE-2218-length-14862-cov-5.394070_pt1 | contig 14862 bp, 10 predicted proteins | sample MGYA00511163_ERZ761609 | MGnify/ENA primary metagenome ERZ761609 (study PRJEB28899, sample SAMN02445070) | bioreactor sludge metagenome | biome: EBPR sludge | place: Australia: Brisbane, Thorneside Wastewater Treatment Plant | collected 2011-12-16 ... | reverse complement strand
CTTCCGATCTCTTCGGTGTGTAAGCGATGGCAGCAAGAACGTCGTATCCCGCGATTTGCCGATTGCGCTCCCTGCATACAGCGAGTACCACCATTCGCTCGCGATGGCCTGTCTGGTTGATTCCTGCGTGCTGGACGACGGCTGGTACGGCGGCAATCGGGGCGATGAAAGTACAGGGGCAGGCAAGACCTGCACGGAAAACGTCTATTGGAATACTTCCGGCGGCGGCCTTATTCGCAGTTTTGCCCATGGCAACGCCTATATCATCGGTACGCGCGGCGTTACGGTGCAGACTGGGCTTGGCGATCCTCGTGCGGCGAATACCGCACCGGAAGATTATGTAGAGGGCGCGGGCCGGGGCGCATCGCTTGAGCCTGGCAGCTTGTACGAAGATCAGCTCGCGCGCCGGCGTTCGTAACGCGCGGCCGCATGGAATCCGGCTGCCCATGCCGTTTAGGCCGGATTTTTAGACGCACATGCGAGAAATGGGACAACCGAAGCGAATACAGCAGTTTACGACGACTCCGGAAGCGGTTTTTGTTTACAACGTGTGCGCGCAAAAATCCTCACCAGTGAACCCGTGAACATACTCGCAAGCATTTCTCACCGCATGATCATCTATTGAATTGGAACAGGAGACTTTGATGCGGCGAGAAATGCGGGTTAGAATGGATTCATCAACTTTTCACCGTTAACAAGTAAGGTAGCGAATGACCATGGTCGACGCAGAACTGCTCAGCATACTGGTTTGCCCAGAGAATAAGACCCCCGTGACCGTCGCGGACGACGCACTCATCGCGAAACTCAATGCGGCCATCGAAGCCGGCACGCTGAAGAACCGCGCCGGCGAGAAGGTTGAGGAGCGCATCGACGGCGGACTCGTCCGGGAAGATCGCGCGTACATTTACGCAATCCGAGATGACATCCCGATTATGCTTATCGATGAATCGATTCCACTGAACCAGGTCTGAGTTCGAGACGGACGGCGTTTTTCCCCGGCATTTGAGAAATACGAAAATTAAAGTGCAGCTACGACGGCAAGACGAGGGGTTGACGATCGTTGCACTAAAAAAAGTGGAACTGTGGTAGATGTTTCAAAAGTCGCTGGTCGATTGATGGTTGGGCCTGCTTCCGAAATTCGGCCGATGGGGCAGAGCCTTTTAGAATGAATTACAGATGATAATAAAGACGAAACCGAAGATTTCGGATCGCCAGTGGGTAGAGAAATTTGGTAATGGAATCTGAATAAATTGCTTCATAGGGGACAATTCAGAAAAGCCGTTTACCCTGTCGTCGACTCACTCCGAGGCACAATCCGTGGCGCGTAAAGACGAAATCCTGAAGCACGCGACAATCGATGTCTTTCGGGAAGAGCTTCGCAAGCGGTATCTTCCCGAGAATTGCCGCCGCTTTCCGGAGTTGAAACCAATCTCCGACACGAAGCTTGCGGCCCTGCGCGACTATTTCCTTGAATGCATTTACCCCGCCTCCAGTGATCGCGATCGTCTGGATGATGCATTTGATCGGATGGGGGACATCATCAAATCGCCGAAGCGACTCATGCCGCTCATGTCCATGGCATTCAAGACAGTCTGGAAGCTCGGGCGCATGTTTCCTTCCGCGGTTAGCGCGGGGAAGAACACGCTCGAGGCGTATCTCGAAACGCGCAAACTTGAGTCGACGTTGATGGCATACGCCAAGTCGCACAAACTCAAGCCTGACGACATTGCCAAGCGAGAGTGGATCGTGCGCATGGTGGCGGCGCTGCCCGAAGACGAGATGACGACCTTTCGCAACGAGATTTTGCGGCTGTTTCATCACCTTTCCAATGTAAAACTGCTCGAAGCGACCGTCGAGATCATGAACAACTCGAAGGAATTGATGGAATCAAGGCCGGATTTATACACCGAAGAAGAGATGGCGGGTTTCACGCTTGGCCACGAAGTCCTTCGTCGCGGTCTTCAGTTGTTTCAATCGCTCAAGCCCTCCGAATTCCCCGTGATAATACGCGGCATTGAGCTAATCGAGATCGATTGGTATGATCGCGTCAAAGCGGAAGCTGCGGCCATTGGCGAGGGTGCGTAGGCGCGCTTCCCGCCCGTTGGTGAAGCACACGACCTTCCAATCAGGAGGAAATCCATGTTGAATCGTTTTTTTTGCGCCCTATTTGCCATGGCAGTGTTGTCGGCGAGCGCGAATTCCGAATCGCTTGACGGAAAATCCATTCTGTTACAGGCAGGCGAACATACCAGCGTCGATGTGCCCGTTTCCATTCCATTTGACGGCGAACTCAAGGAAGGCGAGGTTGTGCGCCTGGTGCAAAGCAAGACCGCGAAGGAATTCGCCGGCACGCTGCGCAACGGCGAGCTGACTTTCGTGCCGGAGGGCGCGTTGCCCGGATCGGAACATTTGTTTGCGGTAAAGGTGCAGAAAGACAACGTTCCGCCGCGCGTGCTCGCGAAGAAACGCGAGAACGAGAACGCCATCGATATCACGATCGACGATGTGCCATTCACAACGTACTGGTATCCCAAAGACGCGAAGAAGCCTTATCTGTGGCCGGTGTTGAGCGATGGCGAAGTTCCCGTGACCCGCGCGTTTCCGATGGGAGAGAAAGAAGAGACCAACGATCACCCGCACCACCGTTCATTCTGGAGCGCGTACGGCAATGTGAACGGCGCGGACTGTTGGGGCGAGGGCGGCAATTCCGGTTTTCAGGAAACCAATGAGGTTACCTATGGTTCAGGCGATGCCTATGGTTGGGTGCTCGCGAAAAATACCTGGACGGACAAAGACCACAATCCGGTTTGCCTTGAAGAGCGCGAGTATCGCTTCTATCCCGGAAAAAAAGAAGCCCGTCTTGTGGATGTCCGGGTGAAGTTCATTCCAATTGATCGCGATGTGACCTTCACCGACACGAAGGAAGGCGGCATTGTTTCCTTTCGCATGCGGGATTCGATGACGGAGAAAGCGGGCAAGGGTGGCATCATCACTAATGCCGACGGCAAGACCGGCATGGCGGAGACCTGGGGCAAGCCATCCGCATGGTGTGATTACACGGGTCCGATCGAGGGCGCGGGCATGCACGGTGTCACGGTGTTCGACAATCCCGCCAACCTGCGTTATCCGACGACGTGGCACGTGCGCGACTACGGCCTTATGGGCGCGAACTGTTTCGGTTACGCCGATTTCACGCAGAAAAAAGAGAACGGCGATCACGTCATCAAGAACGGCGAGCCGCTCACATTTAATTATCGGATCTTCGTGCACCGCGGCGATGTGAACGCGGCGAAAGTTGCCGATAGGTACGCCGACTACATCAACCCGCCGAAAGTGAGCTGGTCGAATGTTCCGCTGAATGCAGTGGGCATCAAGAAAACCGTCAACATAGAAGGTCATGAGAAAGCGAATCCGTGACGAAACGCGTCGCAATTTCAATTCTGATCTGTTCGCTCGCCGTGTTCGCCGAAGAACACGGCGAACGCGTGCACGGCGTCGACTATGCGATACCTGCCGCAACCTGGGATGAAGCGCTTCCCCTCGGCAACGGCACGATTGGCGCGCTCGTGTGGGGCGACGGCGCGCCACTGAAGATCTCGCTCGACCGAACGGATCTTTGGGATTTGCGACCCGTGCCCGAGTTCACTTCTCCTGAATACGAGTATGAGACGATGCGCGCGTGGGAGAAGGAAGGACGCTACGAAGACCTGATAAAGCTCTACGAAGATCCCTACGGAAAACGGCCCGCGCCCACGAAGATTCCCGCGGGACGAATCGAGCTTACACTGTCGGGCGCGCCGGCATTCGCGAATGCGCGCCTGAACATCGCCGAGCCTGAAGCGTCGGTATCGTTCGCGAACAGCAGCGAGGTGCGTGTTTGGATCCACGCGACGGAACCCGTGGGGCACTTTGCGATCCTCAACGCGCACGACGTTACGCTCGAACTGCGCGCGCCCGCGTTTGGCGGTGTGCCCGAGAAAGCGGCCGAGCAGGCGATTGTTGTCGGTGAACTTGCCCACCTCGGCTATCCCAAACCAGTTGAGTCGCGAGGCGAAACATGGCGCGCGTATGTGCAGGAAGGTTGGGGCGGTTTTCGATACGCGGTGCACGTGTGTTGGGAAGCGGACGGAGAAACGATCACCGGCGCGTTCTCCATCGCAACCAACCGGGAAGACGCGGACCCCGCGGCGTTGGCGCGGAAGCGCGCCGAAAACGCGCGTGACGCTGCCGCCGAACAGCGAAAAAGTCATGTCGCATGGTGGGGCGCGTACTGGAACCAGGCGCGCGTTGCGATTCCGGACAAGGTAATCGAGCGTCAATACTATCTCGACATGTATAAATTTGGCGCGGCATCGCGGCGTGGTTCGCCGCCGATAACGTTGCAAGGTCCTTGGACGGCGGACGATGGCAAGCTGCCGCCGTGGAAAGGCGACTATCACCACGATCTCAACACGCAACTGAGCTACTGGCCCTGCTACACCGGCAACCGCCTCGAAGAAGGCCTGGCTTATCTTGATTGGTTGTGGGACACGCGCGAGAACTGCCGCGCATGGACCAAGCGATTCTACGGTATGCCGGGTATGAACGTGCCGATGACCGCTACGCTAGAGAACCAGCCCATGGGCGGATGGCGGCAATACACGATGAGCGCGACCACCGGCGCGTGGCTGGCCCATCACTTTTATTTGCATTGGAAATACAGCGCGGACCGTGCCTTCCTCGCCGATCGCGCCTATCCCTATCTCCGGGACGTTTCCGTCTTTCTCGAAGCGATCACCCGTGAGCGCGACGCCAATGGCAAGCGCACCTTGCCGTTGACCTCCACGCCGGAGATCAACGACAACCGGCCGACGGCGTGGTTCCCGAGCATAACGAACCACGACCTCGCGTTAATTCGGTGGTGCTTCACGGCCACGGCGGAATTGGCGCGCGAACTGAAGCAGGATGCGGACGCGGAGCACTGGAAGACCGTTCTCGGCGAAATGCCGGAGTTCGCGACCGGCGAAGACGGCGCGCTGCTGGTCTCAGCCGGACAGCCGTTGTTGGAATCGCACCGGCACTTCTCCCACCTGATGGCCATCTATCCGCTGGGCCTGTTCGATCCGGATAACGGCGAGGCCGACGCGCGCGTCGTACACGCGTCGCTTGCGGAGCTTGCCAGGCTGGGCACCAGTTTGTGGTGTGGCTACAGTTTTGGATGGGAGGCCCATCTCGCCGCACGTGCGGGTGATGGCGACCGCGCGGCAAAGGCATTGCAAACCTTCGCGAAAGCATTTGTGCTGCGCAACGGATTCCACGCGAACGGCGATCAATCCGGCACCGGCATCAGCAAGTTCACCTATCGGCCATTCACGCTCGAGGGCAATTTTGCGTTCGCGGCGGGGTTGCATGAAATGTTGTTGCAGAGCAACACTGGCGTGATCGAAGTATTCCCGGGCGTGCCCACATCCTGGGGCGACGTGTCGTTTGAGAAACTGCGCGCGCAGGGTGCCGTGCTCGTCTCCGCGACGCGGGCCGAAGGGAGCGTCGCCGAAGTAAGTTTGCAAGCAGAACACGAAACCATCGTGCGCGTGCGCTCGCCGTGGAGCGGCGCAGTGCTTGAGTTGGCGCTGCCGGCGAACCAGGAAATGAGACTCATCAATGACCGGCTGGAACCAGCCGTTGGCAAACTCCCGCAATAGGGCGGAAGAAGGAGTTGTTACCATGAATATTTCGATTCGGGCCGTTCGCGGCGCGGCAATTGCGATTGCCGCACTCATTGCGCTCGCTGCTTATGCGGAGCCGAAACAAATTTACCTCACCTATTCCGGAGCGCCGGAGAATTCAATCGACATCAATATCATCCAACGCGAGAAAGTACCGTCGGTTGAAGTCCATTTCGACACAGCAGCGAAAGGGACGGATCCTGCGGCGTACGCCAACCATATCGTGGCGGAGTACAAACAGACCGTCATGGAAATATGCGATCGCAGGGCCCTGTATGTCGCACGACTCACCGGCCTGAAGCCTGGTACCGTCTATCACTTTATTGCGGGAGAGGCGAAGTACGGTATGTCGAAGGAACGCAAGTTCCGCACCTTGCCCGGCGGCGACAAACCGATTCGCTTTGTCAATGGCGGCGACATGGGCGCGGACGGGAAGCTTATTCCGCTCCTGACGCTTGCAGGCAAGGAAGACCCGGATTTCGGCCTTATCGGCGGCGACCTCGCCTATGAAAATGGTCTGCTGGGCAATTTCGCGACGTGGGACAAATGGCTCGACAGTTGGGATCAACTCATGGTCACGACTGATGGACGGATGGTGCCGATGGTGACAGCAATCGGCAACCACGAAGTAAACCGTTACGCGGGCGAAGATCAGGAAATGCGATCGCCGTGGTACATCGGCTATTTCGGTCGGCAGGCCGACTCCATTTATTACAAGCGCCAGTTTGGCGACAACCTTGTAGTGTTCTTTCTCGATTCCGGTCACCTGACGCCGCACGAGGGAAAGCAAACCGAATGGCTTAAGGCGGAGATGGCGAATCACGCGAACACGAAATACAAATTCGCGGCATACCACGTACCCTTGTATCCTGCGCACCGTGACTACGAAGGCACGGGTTCGGTGCTGGGTCGCACACACTGGCTTCCCGTATTCGACGAGTTTGGCCTTACCCTCGGCCTCGAACACCATGACCATGTATTCAAACGCACCAAACGCCTGAAAGGAAATGAAGTCGTCAAGAAAGGCGGAACCGTCTTTATTGGCGACGGATGCTTCGGTCGCGGCACCCGCACAATCGACCCGCAACCCCGCTGGTACAATGAAAAAGAAATGACGGAAGAACATTTCTGGGTGGTGGACGTCGCCAAGCGCGGCATCAAGTTGAAGGCAGTGAACGAAGACGGAAAAGTCATCGACAAGTTCGCGCTTTAACGCATCGCGAAAGGAATAGAGAATGGGCGGCCCACACGGGCCGCCCGTTTTATTTGGTTCCAGTAGGGCGTTGCATTCCCGCGAGCCGGAAAGCGAACAACAGACGTGCGGCTAATCAGCTTTGGTAATACATAGTCTCTAAGGTGCTCCACGCTATGGGGTAAGTCGGGACGCGCACGTAGACTATTTTTGCATGGCGATGTGGAGATGGAAAGGCGTATAGCCATATATGGATTGCTTGTAGATTGAGGAGCGCGACCCGCGATATCCTTGCGTAGGTGGGAGATCTCTAGGTGCTAGTTGTATGGAGGAAACCCATGCGGGCTACAGCAGGGAGATTTTGGGCGTTAGCCACGGTCGTCGTGTTGGTGCTTATTGCCGTGGCAATTTTTTTTCTGGCCGATAGTATAGATTCGAAACCTGCGGCTGCTATTCCAAAGAAACATGATTCCGGGCAGGCCTCGTTAACCACTGAGTCGCTGGTGAAACAGTCCAAGCCGGTTGGAAAGCTCGAGCCCGAGATAAAGATTTCTCCATCGAGCGAGGGTCTAAATGGGGCGATCCATGGCAATGTTATTTTCCTTGATGAAGAGTTCCCGCCTGGCCTCGCAGTAAGCGCGAAACAGTTGTCTACGGACACGACGAGCAGCGACAACAGCGGACCAATACAAACCGCGAAAGTATCAGAGGACGGTCGATTCGAGTTTCGAGAACTCGATTTGGGCACGTATCTCGTCTCCGCAAATTCAGATATTGGCAGTACAGGGAAGAGAATCACGCTGACGGAGCATGCGCCAGTACGTCAACTTTCTCTCGTCCTACAGGCAGGCCTCCGTAGTGAAGGAATTGTAGTCGATGAGACCGGTGCACCAATCGGGGCCGCGCAGTTGGTTGCGTTAACATTCGAGGGCGAAACTGTGCGCGGCATCGCGCGCGAGTCGCTGTCGTCAGTTTCGGGCGAAGATGGGGTCTTCAAGTTTGCGGGATTGCGGGCTGGGAATTGGGAGGTCTACGTCGCAGCGGATGGCTTTGCTGCGCAAGTTTTCGGCCCGATAGTTGCGGGCAAACGCGATCACGTAATCACGCTAGATCGTGGAGTGACACTGACTGGTCGTGTAATCCAGGCATATGACGAGGCTCCGCTCGCGGATGTCAGCGTTGTGGCAACAGCGGTTAGCTGGGAAATAGAGTCGGCGCGAACTATCTCCGGCCAAGATGGGACGTTTGTGATAACGGGGTTGTCGCCCGCCATGTATTTAATCGATGTCGCGACAAGGCCCTGTGTTCTGTCCGATGGGCCATACGAATTGGCCTTGATGCCAGGGCAGACAGAATTGGAGCCGATTGAACTACGGGTTGAAGCAGGGGGCATCGTACGAGGCCGAGTCGTCGATGGGCGCTCCGGGGTGGGGATTCCCAATGTGACGGTCTCTCCATCATACGAATCTCGTCAAATATCAAATAACACTTCCGTGGTTTCCGGGCAAGACGGCTCCTTTGAACTTAATGGAATGCAACCGGGCATATTGTCGATTGGCGTCTGGAATTTTCCCACAGGTTATATTGAGGAAATCAAGGGTCACCAACGAAACACATTCACTCTTCAGCTTGGCGAAGAGTTGGAGGGAATCGAAGTTGTAATGCACCCAGGGGTGACGATTGAAGGCATTGTTGTATCGGGCGCAGGAGCAGGAGTGCCTGGGGTTGGCGTGCTGGCGGAGGTTCCAGAGCGGATGCATAACATTTCGTATACGGATGGTGCCGGCCAGTTCGTACTCCGAGGAGACTACGCGGGTCGAGAAGTAAGACTAATCGCCGAAGAAAGCATGGCGGTCGCCGAACCATTTGGCCCCGTGATCGTCCCTGAGGATGGACTCCAGGGCGTGCGTATCGTGCTCGACGTCGATACGAGTGCAATAGCCAGCGGTAGTGTAGTGAATGCCAACGGAAATCCGGTTCAGGGTACTGTCTCGTTCTATGGAGATACTTCGAGGGCACGCAGGAGCACATTAGCGGACGCGAAGGGAGGGTTTGCGCTTTCAGGCTTACGCGCTGGCAAGTATCGGATCTCCTTTCGCGAGAATGGAGGACGCAATATACCCGTCGGTGAGTTGACGTTGGCTGTGGGTGAAGTGCGGCGCGGCGTGCGCCTTGTATATGAACCAAGTGGTCATCTTGAAATGTCGGGGCGCGTCTCATCCCCATCAGGTCTACCCATACGCGCGAATATAAATGTGTTTGCTTGGGACGACACTGGCAAGACGCAGATAACGCAAACCTTTGCCAATTACAACGGGGACTTTCGAGTGCGCTCGCTGGAGCCTGGAGAATACGATCTGGAGTTCTCGTTTCCTGGATTCGCGCCGGGAACACTAAGCGCAGTTACAGCCGGAACGTCACATATCGAGCTTCTGATGCACTCGCTTACTCCCTGAGGCTCCGCGAATCCGAAATCGTGCCTTTCTTTGCGTCCACTCGGGGAGACGGCCGATTGAGAGGATAGGCCTAGCTCCTCTTGTGTATACTGTCGCTCCTAGAGTTAGGCTGGTAGTTATGCTGACACAAACAAACAAATCTCTGCTGGCGAGCGTTCTGCTTGCCTTGGCGTCTGGTCCGGTCGCGTTGGCGGAAGACACGTACACGATGGAAGTGCAGCCGTTGGTTGCGAAGTATTGCGTGCAGTGTCACAACGGCGACGAGGCCAAGGGCGATCTGGATCTCGAGCGGTTCGAGAGCTTGTCCATGGTGGTCGATTCGCTGGCGATTTGGCAGCGCGCCGTGCTCCGGATGGAAAGCAAAGAGATGCCGCCGCGCCGCAGTCCGCAACCCACCGACGAAGAGCGTGCGAAGATTATCGAATGGGTCCGCGCGCAGAAAGACGAGAACGTCGACTGCGACCAACTGGCGAATGAGGAATCGACGAGCTGGTTTCCCGGCTATGTGATGAGCCGTCGGTTAAACCGGTTTGAGTATGAAAACTCCCTGCGCGATCTGTTGGGAGTCGAGATCGATGTTGCGGAGATGTTTCCTTCCGACGGCGCGGGCGGTGAAGGTTTCGACAACAACGGCAGCGCGTTGTTTCTGTCTTCGATTCAGGTAGAAAAATACCTTGAAGCCGCCGACCTGGCGATCGAAACGGCCATTCCCGCGAAGCGCCGCGAACGCCGCGCCGATGCGGGCGCGCCGGAGATTGCGCTGGCGTCCACTGTTTCCGCCGAGGGCGGGCCGCACCCCTTAATTCCCGTGGGCCCGAGCCGTGCGGTGAAGCCCCGCGATGCGGCACGGGCATCATTGGAGGCCTTTGCGCAGCGCGCGTGGCGGCGGCCGGTGACCGCGGCGGATCTCGATCACCTGTTGCAGGCATTCGATCGCGGGTTCGACCGGGGCGACGGTTACGAATCCGCGGTGAAGCTCGCGTATAAGGCGGCGCTGGTGTCCCCGCACTTCCTTTTTCTCGCGGAACCAGAGCCGGCAGAGTCTGGCAACTATCCCCTCGGAGACTATCCGCTCGCGTCGCGGCTGTCGTATTTCATCTGGTCGTCCATGCCGGACGACGAACTGTTCGCGCTTGCCAGCGAGGGCAAGCTGCAAGACCCGCAAGAGCTGCAGCGGCAGGTGAAGCGCATGTTGCGCGATCCCAAGTCGCGCGCGCTGGGAGAGCAGTTCGCCACACAGTGGCTCGGCATCACCCAACTCGGCGTGACCACGAAGCCCGACATGGCGCGGTTTCCGGAGTTTGACGATGCGATGGCCGACTCGATGCGGCAGGAGGCTTCCGCGTTCTTTCATTACATCGTCAGCGAAGATCGCAGCCTGATCGAGCTGATTAGTTCCGACTACACCTTCGCAAACGAGAAACTCGCGGCGATCTATGGCATGCAGGGCGTGACCGGACCCGAGTTGCGCCGCGTGGACCTCGCGGACGCCAACCGTGGCGGTGTGCTCGGCATGGCGGCGGTATTGACCACAACGTCGCACCCACTCCGGACGAGTCCGGTGCTGCGGGGGAAATGGGTGCTCGAACAGCTTCTGGGCGACCGCATCCCGCCGCCGCCGCCCGATGCGGGCGTGTTGCCGGAGGATGATGTGCAGCCGGATGGTCTGACCCTGCGCGCGCGGCTTGAGGCCCACCGGACCAACCCGGATTGTGCCGCCTGTCACCAGCGGATGGATCCGATTGGGTTCGGGCTCGAAAACTTTGATCCTCTGGGACGCTGGCGCAACGAACAGGCCGGACAACCCGTTGATGCAAAAGGGGTTCTGCCATCTGGCGAGGCCTTCTCCGGGCCGCAAGAGCTCAAGGCCATCCTGATCGCGCGCAAGGGCGAATTCGCCACTAACCTGTCCCGCAAGATGGTGGGCTATGCCCTTGGCCGGTCGCTGACGAAATACGACCAATGCGTGATCGATAATTGCGTAAAATCGCTCGAAGATTCGGGGTATAAACCCTCCGAACTCATCACCGAGATTGTCTTGAGTTATCCCTTCCGCCACCGGTACAGTGGGGGGCAGGATGTTGGAACGAGCGAATGAAAACCCTTGCACATAAGGCAATCGGTATCGTTGCTGTTCTTGTCGGTTGCGCGTGGATTTGGACGGGCCTTATCGAACCGGCCTATCGTCAGGGTTGGTCGACTGGCTTGATATTCACCCTAACAATGCTTCCTTTACTTTCCGCACCCGGTTTTTTTGCGCTCGTCTACGGGGTGAAGGTGTTCAGAACACCCAGTCTCACCAACATCACGCGTTCCGTTGGCGTCCTTTTCTTTCTCGGAGCAGCGTTTCTGGCAAGCTTGGGAGCGCAGTTGTTCGGCGAGGCACACCTCGTAATAGGATTCAACATAGGTATGGTAGTGCTCGCATTCGCAATGATGCCCGTATATGTGTGGATATCCCGAGTTTTGATTGGCTGGTCGGGTTTGCATGCAGACAAGCCAAGCGACTTCTTTGGTAAACCGTTTGCTGTGCTGCTTGCTATCGGTGTGTGGAATGCATTGAGAGAGGTAATAGAGTTAACGTTCGGCCCGCTTCCTGGCCCAGAGAGTTTTGTGTCATCTTCGATCTATGTTTTTGGGCCAATGCTGATCGCATTTATCTTTTATGGGCAATTCATTAATTGGGCCGGAATAGAAAATACTCCGCCAAAAAACACGGAATTGAAGCATACATGAGCAGTAAATCCTGGCAAATTTCACGACGCACCATGCTTCGCGGCATGGGCGCTGCATTGGCCCTGCCGTTGTTGGATGCGATGGCCCCTTCGGTCGCGCAGGCGGCAACGCGGTCGCGCAAGGCGCCGGTGCGGATGGCGTGCATCTACTTCCCGAATGGTGTGTGGACCGAATCGTGGATTCCCAAGGGCACCGGCGCGGATTTTGAGTTGCCGTATTCGCTGGAACCCTTGGCGGAGTTCAAGTCCTCGCTCAACATTCTCTCGGGACTTGATAAGGCGGAGAGCAAGGGCGGCGACGGGCATTACGCGAAGACCGCCAATTTTCTGACCGGACTGAAAGTAAACAAGACGACAGGCAAAGACATCAGCGTCGGCGGCATTTCGATGGATCAGCTTGCCGCGGAGCATGTCGGCAAATACACGCCGTTGCCCTCGATGGAACTGGGCATCGACCCGGTTATCTCGGGCATTGACAGCAATGTCGGGTTCACGCGGCTCTACGGTTCCTATATCTCGTGGCGTTCGGCAAACGTGCCGGTTGCGAAAGAGATCAATCCGCGGTTTGTGTATGAGCGATTGTTCGGTACGGAGGAACGCGGCGGCCGCGCGGAGAAGAAGCGGGCGAGAGATTTTCAGAGTCTGCTCGACCTTGCGCTGGACGACGCCAACCGCCTTCGCGGGCAACTGGGCCGCGACGATCAGGTCAAGCTCGATGAGTACCTCGAATCCGTGCGCGCGGTAGAGACGCGCATCGAATACAGCCTGTCGCGTCAGTCCGGGCGCTGGCAGCCAGATCCGGAGCCGACGATTCCCGAGGCGCCGGGCGAGAAGCCCCCGGCGGACTTCCGCGAGCACGTGAAGTTGATGCTCGATCTGATGGTGCTCGCTTTCCAGACCGATTCCACGCGCGTGCAGTCGTTCATGTTCGCGAACGACGTTTCCGGGCGTAATTTCTCGTTCCTGCCCGGCGTGTCTGGCGGTCACCACGACATGTCGCACCACGAGAACAAGGAAGAGAAGATCGCGCAGTATCGCGAGATTACCAAGTGGCACACCTCGCAGCTTGCCTACCTGCTGGGCAAGATGCGTTCGATACCCGAGGGCGATAGCAACCTGCTCGACAACAGCATGGTGCTCTTTGGCTCGAGCATTTCCGACGGCAATCGTCACGATCCGAATAACCTGCCGATCATCGTCGCCGGCGGCGGCGGCGGCGCGCTGCGCACGGGGCAGCACGTGGCGAATCCCAAGGGCACGCCACTGTGCAATCTGTACGTCAGCATGCTGAATGCGATGGGCGTTCCGGCGGAATCATTTGGCGACAGCACGGGGCCGCTGAAGGACATCGTCGTAACCTAACGCGTCCGCGACGTCCCTAAAACGCATGCGATCCGGGTTCCCGCGTGATGCGTCCAATGCGCGCGCAAGTGGAACTCTGCCACGCTTTTCGTGTATCACTTACCCTCCCTCACCACGAGCTGCAACGAAAGGGCGCACAGGTAGTCCATGACGCTTTGGCATGTCAATTGGTACGCTATTTTTGCGTATGCCCTTGGGGTCTCCTTCGTGGTCTCGATGTTTCTGACCCATGTTGTGCGCACCCTCGCCATCCGTTGGAATGTGCTGGATCACCCCGGTGAGCGCAAGATGCAATCGTCGCCGGTTCCGCTGCTGGGTGGCGTTGCAATTGCCCTGACCTTTTATCTGGTCATACTTGCAAACCTCGCGCTGCTGCTTCCCGCGCAACACCTGAATTGGGATTGGTTTCAGGCAAATGTGCTGTCATTCCTCGGGACGGAGAACGACGCAATCTGGAAGTTAACCGGCGTGTTTCTCGGCAGCCTTGTTATTGTTGTGGTAGGCGTGGTGGACGACATGTATGCGCTTGGACCCGAAAAGAAACTTGTCGGCCAGATAGTAGCGGCGCTTATCCCGGTGCTGTGCGGAATTCGCTTCGATTTTCTGAATCCAATCGTCGGGTTGCATCCCGTCGTTGCGGGCGTGGTCACGATGGTGTGGATCATCGCGATGACCAACGCGCTGAACTTTCTCGACAACATGGACGGACTCAGCGCGGGGGTGTCGGCGATTGCAGCGTTGTCTTTCTTCGCATGTGTGTTGCCGAGCAATCAAACCTTTGTGTGCGTGTTGCTCATGGTGTTTGCGGGATCCGTTGCGGGGTTTCTGTATCACAACTTCAGCCCCGCCCGCATTTACATGGGCGATGCGGGCTCGATGTTTTGCGGCTATATTCTTGCGACGGTTGCCGTGCTGGGAACCTTCTACACGGTGTCCGCAACGCCTTCGCGCATAGCACTGGTCGCGCCGGTGCTGGCGTTGAGCGTTCCCATTTTCGATACGTTGAGCGTGGTCTTCATTCGTTGGCGCAATGGTGAATCGATCATGAAGGGCGACAAACGGCATTTCTCGCATCGGCTCGTCGCGATTGGCATGACGCCCAGGCAGGCGGTAGAGTTCATCTACCTCGTCGGCGCGGTTACGGGATTGGGCGCCGCGCTTTTGCCCCACGTGAACTTCACCGGCACCCTAATTGTCATCGCGCAGGCATTCGGGTTGTACCTCTTAATCGTATTGCTCATGAACTCCGGAAATCATCGGGACAAGCAATCATGAGCACGTCGGGCATTCGCGGCAAACTGCCCCCGCTGGACGAACTCGCGCTTGCGGCCGGCATTGGCATCGTATTGTTCCTGCGCCCCTGGTATGACGGCATCACGTTCACGGAATACAACATTTCATTTACGTGGGCC
>ERZ761609.2216-NODE-2216-length-14872-cov-31.007626_pt1 | contig 14872 bp, 14 predicted proteins | sample MGYA00511163_ERZ761609 | MGnify/ENA primary metagenome ERZ761609 (study PRJEB28899, sample SAMN02445070) | bioreactor sludge metagenome | biome: EBPR sludge | place: Australia: Brisbane, Thorneside Wastewater Treatment Plant | collected 2011-12-16 ... | reverse complement strand
CATCGTCAAAATAAATGTTTTGCTGTAGGGCACCTTCGTTACTCAAATATACATACACATACCCGGCTTTGGTAAGATTACGTTCCAGTAGCCTCAGAGTTCTCTACGAGTAACTCTGAGGGGGTGAACTCTGTGTCTCGTCCTAAAATAGGTTTACAGTTTTATTGTTAATCCTACAATAGGTTTACAAGGTTAAAAATTCCTTTTTCTTGCTCCAAGTTTTATTTATGATGAAGCATTTTTCATGTGCCACTTCAGGCGTAAACATACTAATGCTTTGATGTGGCCTGAGTTTATTATACCGATTGACAATATCATCAAGTAGTTCAATAGCCTGATCGATATTGGTGATCGGATAATGTCGAATATATTCTTCCTTCAAGATGCCATTGATTCTCTCAGCAACCGGATTTTCCAAGGGATCTCCATTTTCAGTCATGCTTATTTGAATATTGTTCTCCTTAAGTAGGTTTATATAACTGTAACTGCAATACTGGATACCACGGTCTGAGTGATGTGTGAGAGATAGTGGGACTTCCTTCAAGTTACATAATGACATTTGAAGTGCTTTAATTGTGTGTACGGCTTCCAGGTTCTCAGCAACGGAATAACCCATAATCTTATGGGAATAGGCATCAGTGATCAAGCTCAAATACAAGAATCCTTTGGTGATCGGTACATAGGTGATATCGGCCACCCAAAGTTGATTAGGTCTTGTAGGATGCCAATCCTTGATCAGATTGGGGTATTTGGTCAGCCAATGATGCGACTGCGTTGTGCTCACCCTACGTTTTCGTTTCCGTACCAGTAACCTGTTCACAGCCAACAAGTCAAACAATGCATCCCGACCTAGTTTTATCTGGTGCTCCAGTAAAAATGATTGAAGCAGAAAGTACAGTTTCCTTCCCCCAATGGCAGGGTGTATTTTTCGTATCTGATTAACCTGATTTAACACAAGTTGATGTTCTACCGTAATATCGGACACATCCCAGAAGTGCTGATAATAAGCCTGACGTGTAATACCAAGCAACCGACATAAACGGCTCAGGCTGACAGCCGGATAAATGTCTTTCATCTCAAGGATCACTTGGTATTGGGCTTTTTTTTAATAGACACCTTCAGTTCTTTCTCCGCTTTATCAATCATTCTCAAATAAGCTTCTGACCGTAACTTCTCATCACTGAGTTGTTGCTCAAGCTCCTGAATCCTTCTTTGAAGCTCGCGCGTGTCCTGGCTTTTAGTACCCATAGAAACAGTCAATGGAAGTGTCTCATCAAATTTAAGCTTTTGAGACCGATGGGTATCTTCATACCCCAGCCTTTTCATCCATGTGTTAATCGCGCTTTTGAAGTGAATGTTATACTTGCGCAATAGTTCCATCTTACTGCATCTGCTAGACAAATACTCCTCGATGACCATTCGCTTGAACGATTCATCATACTGTTGCCTGACTTCGATTTTGTGTTCCATTTTGCCCTGTTTTAAGTTTACGATTTATGTAAACCTATTTCAGGACGAGACACTGCGCAGAGAGAAGTGTTAATCCAATTTCTTCATGTTTTCTTTAGCTATTTGATTCTTAACTGAATCCCTGACTATTTTAATATAGTACTTGAATTCAACGTATGAGAAGTATTCAAGTTTTAATCCTTCTTGTGTGTACAATTGTAATGAGGGTTTAATCAATAATTTGTTGTCAATCATAAATTGAATTTCACCTTCAGCCTCACTGAGAGTCATACCTTCTTCTTCGATTAAAAAATCCTCCATATCTCGAAAAACTGAATCGTCCCTTAAGGCAATTTGAACTAACCAGTCTTCTTTAGAAACTACAAGTGCTTTGGGGTCTATTCTATTCGCTGTAATTATACTTTCAGAGCTTTGCTTTGCTGTACATGAAAAGAGAATAAGGATAATCCAACAATAGGTTACATTCAATTTAGTCATTTCCTCGATATTGATATTTATATTTTTTAGCCGGATGAATATATTCATGCACAGGGCCATCCAATTTATTTTGGTTAATAATTTGAAATTCTGATCTAAACTGATTTGAAAGGTTACCCAATTCATTTAAATAATCATTGGAGTGTCCTCCCTTAAATACTTTACCAGAGAATGTACTCATATTATCATATTTTGATATCATTATGAAATTGGCAAGATCAAGTATCTGATCTTCTGTCAACGTATTCGAAAATACTCCGGATTTATTAGCCGTATCTATATTATCCATTAACAAGTTTGACTCTGATTTTCGTGTTGCATATTGCATGCGCTCAATTTTTATCAAATCAAGTTTAAAAGCCTCACTCAAAATCTCTCCCTTCTCATTACTGATTGGTATGTTGATGATCTCACTAATGGGTGCCAACGCAAAATGTTCTCCTTGGCCAAGAAGTTTGTTAGCATCATCCATATTTTTTAAGGCTTGAGCTCGTTTCCAAAGTTCTCTTCTACTTGATCCTGGTAATCGATTATAATATACATTGTAGGCGTCATAATTTCCTTGGCTTTGTCCATTTATTTTTGATCGTGAATTCGCAATAGGAATCACATTGGGTAGTGGTCCTCCATCTTCTTCAGAACTTTCTATTCCACCACCATATCGATATCGTGTAACCGAGCACGTTTCACAACTACCGGCTGTTACACCATATTGTGCTGGCTTCATCCCATCCGGATCAATAAACCTGATCGGGTTATTGAATGCATAATTGTACGGGCTCCACCTGCGCATTTGTTCGGCTAATGGATCAACCACATGCCAGCGGCCTATGGCATTATCATACATCCTGGCGCCATAGTCAAGCCAACCCAGGTCAAGCTCATCCTGTTTCTCTTTGCCGTTGTATTGGTACGGGTTGTTCATGCTGCCGGTTCTCTGGTAGCTCTTGTCGGCAATGGGTAAACCAAAAGCGTAATAATCTTCCACCTGTATTACGGGGCTCTTCACGTGTTAGTAGGTTACATCATCAAAATAAATGTTTTGCTGTAGGGCACCTTCGTTGCTCAAATATACATAAAGTAAAAAACGTAGAGTGCCTTACAGGACACTCCGTGCAGAATGAAGTCTAAACCACGAAACCAGATCAATAATCATGATTTAATCACATCTACTTGTTCATAATTGAACAACGTACTGTTCACTTTTATCTCCTCACCTAACTAGTGAAAAACAAAAACCCTGTTTTTGGACAGGGTTTAAGAAATTAGAAATTAGAATTTAGAAATTCTATATATGGAATTGCTCCTTGATGTTCTCCGTTACCACTTTTCCATCGAACAGATTCACAATACGGTGCGCATAGTTGGCATCGTAAGGTGAGTGTGTTACCATGATGATGGTTGTTCCTTCCTCATTTAATTGCGAAAGTAATTTCATCACTTCTTCACCGTTGGCAGAATCCAGGTTACCAGTAGGTTCATCGGCAAGGATTACTTTCGGCTTGGCTACAATGGCACGTGAAATAGCTACACGCTGCTGCTGACCACCGGAAAGTTGCTGCGGGAAGTGATTTCTGCGGTGCATGATGTTCATGCGCTCCAGCACTTCTTCAACACGTTGTTTGCGTTCGGCTGCAGGAACTTTCATGTATAACAAGGGGAGTTCTACATTTTCGAACACGGTAAGCTCATCAATCAGGTTAAAGCTTTGAAACACAAAACCGATTGAGCCCTTACGCAGTTGTGCGCGCTGGCGCTCAGAATATTTTGATACTTCGTGTTCGCCAAAGTGATACTCCCCATTGGACGGGTTATCCAGCAAACCAAGGATGTTGAGCAGGGTTGACTTTCCGCAACCGGAAGGCCCCATAATGGCTACAAATTCGCCATCTTTAATTTCAAGGTTAATATTATTCAAGGCGGTTGTTTCTACTTCTTCTGTAGTGTATACCTTTTCAAGATTTTTTAATTTTATCATGGTTTGGCTATTTACGATTTAAGGATGTTTTATATAAGGAATTGGTTTTACGTTTCTAATACTCTTTATTTATCTAAAAGGTTACATTTTGATTCAAGATTCAGGGTTCAAGGTTCAAGATTAATTTCGTTTGTATCTAACCAATTCTGAATTTTGAATATTGAACGTAGAATTAATTTAACACCAGCACTTCATTATTCCCAAAATTCTCATACGATGAGGTTATTACCTTATCGCCAGGCTTAAGTCCTTCCAGTACCTCAAAATGCTCTGTATTCTTTCTTCCCAGTCTGACGCTCTTTTTCACTGCGCGGTTACCGTCAGCTTCAAGAACATACACCCAATTTCCACCTGTATCTTTATAAAACCCACCTACCGGCAGCAATAATTCTTCGGATGATTGACCTAACTCAATTCGCAACCGCAGCGATAAACCCCTGCGTATGCCGGAGGGTGTTTCGCCTGTAAAATTCATATCTACCGGAAAGCGTCCATTCTGAACATTGGGGTAAACGTAGGTAATTACAAGCCCGTAATCTTTTCCGGCATAGTTGGTAGTGGCGCGCAATCCTTCTGAAATTCTGGGTAAATAAATCTCATCAATTTCAACTCTTACCTTATAACTTCCCACAACATCAACCTGCCCAAGGCGTTGCCCGGGATTTACGCTTTGGCCGACATCCAATTGTGGACGCGTAAGTTGGCCCTCAATGGGTGCCTTCACCACCAGGTTGTCCAGAATTTTTCCTACGTTCTCCAGGCTTTGTAAAAGCTTTCGCTCACTTTGATCGAGCTGAACAATCTGCCTTAATCTATCCAGCGAATCTAATCGATACGCTTGATACGTTATCTCCTTGCGCTTGATATTCGCCAAATAATCAGCTTCGGTTCGCTCAAACTCCTGCTTCGAAATCAACTGCTTGCTAAATAGCTGCTTCTGTCTTTCGTATTGTGGTTTCAATGTGGCCAGTGCGTTATCAATGGTAATCAAACTCTCCTGCTGACGCAATGCATTCTGGGTGATCTGTAAACGTGTTTCGCGAATACGGTTAATACTTTGTGTCAGGTTGGATTCCTGGTCAAGGACGCTGATTTCGCGGTTAAGGTTGCTTAGCTCTAAAATAACATCACCCGGTTTAAGCAACGCACCACTTTCGGCTACTACACGCTTAATCGTACCACCTTCCACGGCATCAAGGTAAACGGTACGGCTCGGCTCTACGGTTCCGGTCTGCGGAATAAACTCCTGAAACACCCCACGGCTAACCGTTGAAATGGTAATCTTATCTTTTTCAACTTTTAACCTGGAGCGTCTGTCGGCAAACAAAACCTGGTAGCCAACAAACACAACAAAAATTCCGATGCCCCCGATAGTGGCAATCCGCTTCAGGGTCCAATTCTTCTTCTTTAACTGACGGTCCATTAATAAGGCTTAAAAAGTACGTGATCACCGTTTGCCAACAAGCGTGCCAACAGCCAGAAACCTTAATCAAGCTTATTTTAATGGTAAAATATGAGCCCTGCTCGTCCACATGTGAACGGATATGTCCGTATGCGGACATATATTTCCTTACCTTTAGAGGAGAATTGCCGTTTCCGCTTAATCTGAATCATAATGGCCTTTCGGTACCAACTTTGCCAACATACAGACCGTTTACGGACATAACTGCTCGACTATGGAACAAAAGCAAGGAAAGATTTTGATTGTTGATGACAACGAAGACTTATTAAAAGCTGCCAAGATGTTTTTAAAACGGCACTTCGTTCAGGTAGATATTGAAAAAAATCCGGAGTCCATTCCAGCCCTGATGGCGCATGAAGATTACGATGTAATCCTTCTCGACATGAACTTTACCAAAGATGTAAGCAGTGGCAGTGAAGGGTATTACTGGCTGGAGAAAATTCTGGAATTGGATCCTTCGGCTGTAGTTGTTCTTATTACAGCTTATGGCGATGTGCAGATGGCCGTAAAAGCAATTAAAGCAGGCGCTACTGATTTTGTATTAAAGCCCTGGGAAAACGAAAAACTTTTGGCCACGCTATATTCCTCCATGCGCTTGCGCGAATCGCGCGATCAGGTGGAGACATTGAAAATCCAAAATCAGGAAATCAATAAAGAACTGAATAACCGCTTCAGTGAAATCATCGGGCAAAGCCAGTCTATGCAGCGCATTTTTCAAACCATAGACCGTGTTGCACAAACCGATGCCAACGTATTGATACTGGGCGAAAACGGAACCGGCAAAGAAGTAATTGCACGGGCTATTCACCGCAATTCATCCCGCGCGCGCGAAAATTTTGTTAGTGTGGATTTGGGCTCCATAACCGAAACCCTTTTTGAAAGCGAGTTATTCGGTCATAAGAAAGGCGCATTTACCGATGCCAAGGAAGATCGTCCCGGCCGTTTTGAATTGGCCAATGGCGGCACACTCTTTCTGGATGAAATTGGAAACCTCTCCATGCCGCTGCAAGCCAAACTACTAACTGTACTTCAAAACAGAAGAGTTAGTCGCGTAGGATCAAACAAAGAAACACCGGTTGACATCCGGTTGATTTGTGCAACCAACATGCCGCTGTATGATATGGTAAAAGAAAACCGGTTCCGTCAGGATTTGCTTTACCGCATCAATACCATTGAAGTGGAGATACCGCCCTTGCGCGAGCGACTGGAGGATATACCGCTACTGGCAAATCACTTCTTAAAACACTATTCAGAAAAGTATAGCAAAAATGTACTTAAAATAAGTGATGCCGCTGCCGCACGTATGCACAAACATCCCTGGCCCGGTAACATACGTGAACTGCAACACGCTATTGAACGCGCAGTAATTTTAAGCAACAGCCCGGTATTACAACCCGAAGATTTTAACCTGACGGCTTCTTCTGCAAAAGAAGATGGGCAACTCAGTCTGGAACAATACAATCTTGAAGATGTGGAGAAACTGTTGATCAGGAAAGTCCTTAAAAAACATAATGGCAACATTACGCAAGCAGCTTCTGAACTGGGTTTAACACGATCATCACTTTACAGAAGACTGGAAAAACATGGGCTTTAATAAATCTATACATGAGTCAATTTGAAGATTTGGAAATGACTACATTAAGGTTAATAACTTTCAAATTTTCAAATTAATATGTTAAGCGACTTCCGATCACGTGTACTTCTTCGGGTTATTCTAATCGGCTTGTCGATTGCCCTGTTCATCTACATGCTCGGTAACGAGAACATGTTGTTTGCGGCTATCTTAACCAGTTTTATCATTATCCTTCAATTGGCTGAGCTCTTTCGTTTTGTCAGCCAAACCAACCGTAAACTCACACGCTTCCTCGAATCTGTTAAATACTCTGATTTTATTTCGGGCTTTACAGCCGACCACAAACTCGGAAAAAGTTTTAAAGACCTGAACATTGCTTTTAACGATGTGCTGGAAGCCTTTCGAAAAGCCCGTTCAGAAAAAGAAGAACACTGGCAATATTTGAACACCGTTGTTCAGCAAGTGCGAACCGGCATTTTATCCTTTGATGCGGAAGGTAATATTCAATTGATTAACGCCAATGCCCGAAAATTTATGAATGTGCAGGCTATACAGCGCATTCATGAATTGAAAGATAAAAACGCTAAACTCTACCAGGCCATTATTGAAACCGAATCCGGTAAGAGCAATTTGTATAAGGGAAGTAATGAACTCTATTTAACCATTCAGGCAACAGAACTAAGAATCCGTGGTAATGATGTGCGGTTGATAACGTTGCAAAATATTCAACCTGAATTACAAAAACAGGAATTAGAAGCCTGGCAAAATCTTACGCGCGTTTTGCGGCACGAGATCATGAATTCGATTACACCCATTTCATCCCTTACCTCAACATTGAAAGATGTGTTGCGCTATGATTTGCAGGAACGTGACGGGCACTATGAATTAAAGGCAGAAGGCGCAGCCGATTTAAAAGAAGGATTAGAGACTATTGAAAACAGGAGTAAAGGGTTGATCAAGTTTATTGATGCCTATCGTGAATACACGTCACTGCCCAAGCCAAAGTTAAAATCCATCCGGTTAAAAGATATGATTGAAAAGGTAGCCACCTTGATGAAACCGGATATAAAAAGAAGCAACATTAATTTCAGGTATTCCTGTTCTTCCGAATACCTGACCATTCAGGCCGATGAAGAGATGATTGAACAGGTGTTGATTAACCTGTTGAAAAATGCCATTGAAGCTTTGGCGGAAACTGAAAACCCATCCCTTGAATTGCGGGGCGAATACGATGAGAGCTCAGTAAAAATTATGGTGATTGATAACGGTGCCGGTATTATAAAAGAAGCTATTGATAAAATTTTTGTGCCCTTTTATACCACCAAACGAACCGGCTCCGGTATTGGCCTGAGCTTGTCCCGTCAGATTATGCAAATGCACAATGGTTCAATCAGTGTGGAGTCAGCACCTGATGTTATGACCGTGTTTACGCTTAGATTTTAACAAACAATAGCCATTTACTTTCTCACTCGCCTCACGGTCGATTTTTTCACATGAAAATATTCTTCCGAAGGCCCCTTTCTGGTTCTTCCCATTCTTCCACCACTGTTGGAATATCTGAAATTACCTTCTACAGTTCCGGTAAGTGTACTGGCATCATCTAATACGGCATTAAATTGTAATCTGTATTCTCTTGATCCACTCAACTTGGTGATTACAACTGAACCGCTGACGGCATTATAACTCGTGAATGTCTGATAATCGAAATACTCAAGAATATCAAAGTAGCTTGTTCCTGTTGTACCATAATTAAATGTACCCGCCTGAAAGGCGGTGGTACCTAATGAAAATGCCTCAAAATAGAGCTCGTAGGTGTCATCGGTATCATATATAATAAAATCGTAATTGTAGTGTGCGCCCAATGATCCATAGTCCAAAATCTCGCCAAAGTCGGCACTCCTGTTATTCTCACCAATCGTTAACGTTCCGGAAACATTAGGTGCGCCAATAGTATTAATTTCTATTTCACCTGAATAATTTCCTTCAAGTTTCTTTCCTTCGTTGGTGGTTACATCAAATACAAAACTATACTGACTACCGGTAATGGTAACGGTTATTTTGCCTCCTGTAATCTCAACCGGGTCTTTATTTTCATCAAAGAAAAATAATGTTCCATTTGTAAAAAGGCTTCCTGTAGGAATGTTTCCTGATCCGCTATAATAAGTAAAGGTACCGCCTTGAAAATTTGCATTGCCGGCCGAATAAAGTTCAATGTAGAGCCCGTACTCATAAACCGAATTATCATCGTCAGGATCAATGACCCGATCAAAAAATACAAAATCGGTATTGTTATACGTTACCGATCCTTCCTGAAAAGACCCGTAGTTTAAACCAAAGGCAAAATCAAGTTTGTAATCTTTTCCATTGTACCGTATGGTGTTGATTGGAAAGCCATCCTCATCTTTACCGCATGAGGAAATGAGGAACAGGGCGATCAGCATCGCGCAGGAACTAATTTTAGAAAGGGCGTTCATTTTCGGGGGAGTTATTATCCTAAGGTAGGAAATTACTTTTGAATGGCCTTGTGTAAAATAACAGAATGTAAAAATAATCACCCTAAAAACTCATCCCACTCATTTCCATGGTGGTCGGATAACTCTCGTAAGAAGAGTGAGTAGGTTGGCTTGTGTGGTTTTCGTTGAAGCGGCATGCCGGCCTCCTCGGGTGTATAATCTCCTTTTTTGGCGTTACACCTTTTACAGGCAGTCACCAGGTTTACCCAGGTGTGCTGCCCGCCTTTTGAACTTGGAATGATGTGGTCTAATGTAAGGTCTCTTTTTGTACCACAGTACTGGCACTCAAAATTATCGCGCTTAAAAATATTCTGCCGGGTAAGCGCTACCCCTTTGTACGGGGCACGAACATACCGGTTGAGCCGGATAACCGAGGGCATCGGGAAGGTTTGTGTTACCGAATGCAACTTATGGCCATTGGCAGGCCTGATCATTTCGCTTTTGTTCAGGTATACCAGCAAAAAAGCGCGTTGAACGGAGCATACCATCAACGGGCTAAAATCCTGATTCAATACCAAAACCCGGCTATTCATGCAGGTAAGTTAATGGCTATCCGCTTAGTATGCAAGATGTCGTTTGCTGAGGTTGACAGAAACCGTAGTGGTATTTTAAGTCTACTCTGTCAATACCCTGCGGATTCCCGTCAGGGCGTGCGTATATATTTTTGTATCCAGGTTTAGAATGCCTTCCTCGTTCAGATAATCTATACGCACCTTACCAAAAGCATGAATGATCTTATCCTTTTCCAGAAGTAAACCCACATGATTATTCCTGTTGGTGTGAGCTGTAAAAAAAATAAGGTCACCCGGCACCGCTTCGGCAAGATTGTTGACTGCTTTTCCTTGCCGTGATTGTTCTTCAAGGGTGCGGCCCAGGCGGTAGCCGGTTATTTTATAAACCATTTGCACAAGGCCGGAGGCATCAATGCCAAATGGGCTTTTGCCGCCCCATTGATAGGGGGCGTTCAGGTATTTTAATGCTATGGATTTTAAAAATTCAGCCTCCCGCTTCACACCTAAACTTTTGGAATCACCATTAAAGGCGAATTGTTCCTCCATTTTAAATAACTCCGAACCTGAAATCGGGATAATACTTCCGATTAATATAAGTAACGGGCTCTTGTTATACAGAATGCTGGAGGTTAAGTCGGTGGTTATTTTAAAGTCAGCACGATTTATGTAGTCGTAGTACTCCCGTGTTACAGTATGGTGCTGGTGTGCGTTTATCCATCCTTCGCACTGATCGTAGTACACGTGAATACGGAGCCAGTTTTTATCCTTGCTTACTTCATGCACTTCATAATGATCGCCAAACAATAACTGGCTAACCTGTTCAGCTTTATCGGAAGGTTCAGTGCGCATGGGCACCAGGCTTAAACGGCTAACGCCAAAGTTGTTATGATCGTTACTCACCTGCTAAAATTTAATACGACTAAGTTCACGTTTTACATCACGCTCTTTTATACTATCGCGTTTGTCATGAATTTTCTTTCCCCGCGCCAGGGCAATTTCCAATTTTGCAAATCCGCGATCATTAATAAACAAGCGCACCGGCACCAGGGTAAGTCCTTTTTCTTCAACCTTACCCTCCAGTTTTTTAAGTTCCGATCGCTTGAGTAACAATTTTCGCTCGCGACCCGCTTCATGGTTATAGTGCGTGCCCTGTGTGTAGGGATTTATCGTAACTGCCTTTACAAACAATTCTCCGTTGTTAAAATAACAATACCCGTCCTGAAGATTAACCTTTCCTTCTTTTATTGACTTGATTTCAGTTCCCTTTAGTACGAGGCCGGCTATGTACTTATCAAGTAATTCGTACTCATAGCCCGCTCGTTTATTGCGGATGTTAATATCGTTTGAAAATCGTTTACCCACCTTTTGTTAATCCTTTGAAAGCAATTGTTTTAGTTTCTCCCGCTTCAAAATCTTCTGACCCGTTTTTCCAATGGCAATGATGCGGTCTTCTACCCTGGCAATATACGAGCATATAAGCTCATGACCATTAATATTTTCAATGGCCGCCTCAATGAACAGCGTTTCATCAACAAAAGCCGGAGCTTTGTGTTCAATACTCAAAAATGTGCCGATGCCCTCCTCATCAGCATCGCGCATCTCCAGCACAAACTGCCGGGTTGTCCATTCAATATCGCGTGCCAGTGCAAACGTTGAACATACCTGGTGCACAACTTCACCATGAAAAGCCGCTACATCTTTTGTGGTAACGGTGTGCGTATAGGTTTTTATATCGCCTGGTTTAAAAATTTCCTTCATAATGCTACAGCGCCATCCGGGCCAGTGGCGTTACATCCAACCCGCTGAACTGGCTACGTAAAAATTTATAATGCGCAGCCATCGCTATCATGCCTGCGTTGTCAGTGCAATATTCAAATGCCGGTATAAATACATTCCAATTTCTATTAGCCGCCTCAGCCAGCAATGTTTTTCGAAGGCCACTGTTCGCGGAAACCCCACCGGCAATGGCAATCTCCCGTATACCGGTTTTCTGGCTGGCCATAATCAGTTTTTCCATTAGCATACCCACCAGGTGGCGTTGTATGCTGGCGCAAAGGTCATGCAAATAAGTGTCCACAAAAGCAGGATTCTCCTTTTTGGCATCACGAATAAAATACAGAATTGATGTTTTAATTCCGCTAAATGAAAAATCTAAATCCGGCATAACTGTTTTCGAAAACGTAAACGCTTTTTCGTTGCCGGATTGCGCATACTTATCAATTAATGGCCCACCCGGGTATGGTAACCCCATAATCTTCGCAGCTTTGTCAAAGGCCTCACCTACGGCATCATCCTGTGTCTCACCTATCACTTCCATATCCAGGTAATCGTTAACCAGAATAATTTGTGTGTGACCACCGCTAATGGTTAGGCACAAAAACGGAAAAGTTGGTTTGGGGTCATCAATAAAATGGGATAATACATGCGCCTGCATGTGGTTCACCTCAATCAACGGTTTATTTAACGCAACAGATAACCCCTTGGCAAACGAAACCCCCACCAGTAATGAACCCATTAAGCCCGGGCCCCGTGTAAAGGCTATGGCATCCACATCCTTCATAGAAATATTCGCTGCGGTAAGCGACTCGTCAACAACAGCAACAATATTACGTTGGTGCGCACGCGATGCCAGTTCGGGTACAACACCGCCATATTTATGGTGCACAGCCTGTGAGGCAATAATATTATTGAGTACCTTGCCGTTTCTAATTAAAGCGGCAGATGTTTCATCGCACGATGATTCAATAGCAAGTATGATGGGCCCCACGGGTTGAAACATGAACCTGCAAGTTATTAAAATTCGGGTATTGTATTGGCTTAAAAGCATTACGCTTTATGGCTTGTACATTTTTCTGCTGTTAACCATTACTTCCTTCTTTTTACTGCAGGTTCCTGCCGTTCAAAGCAAGCTTACGCAGCGATACCTCCGGTCGTTTTCAGCCGCAACCGGCTTCCAAACAACAATTGGGCGCCTGGAACTACACTGGTTCGACCGGCTATACCTGGAGGGCGTTTCCATTGTCGATCCGGAAGACAACACCATGATTGGAGTAAAAAAATTATTGATCAACTTCCGGTTTTCAACACTATTTCAAGGCAATAACATCAGCCTGGATGCTGTAATGATGGACGGTGTTGAGGTTAATTTTAAGAAAATCATGGAAACCGATTCATCCCGTGATTTGAATATCAATGTATTCGTTACCCGCATTAACAGCATGTCGGGCACTACCCAGGGTGGTGGGAGTGCACTTATAAATATCGGAGAAGCCATTCTTCGAAACAGTCATTTCGCTTATGATACCGATACAGATAGTTTGAGTAACGGATTTGATCCGAACCATTTTTCACTCACTATTCCGGATATTGAACTGCAGCAATTTTTAGTACAGGGAGACACCATACAATTCAATCTGCGCAGCCTTACGGCTACGGAAGACCGTCTGAATTTTAACATTCATCAACTGTCTACCTTCTATCGTATTTCACAACAATCCATGGAGTTTAAAGGACTAAAGGCAACCGTTGGTGAAAGCATTTTATCCGATACCATTATCTTCCGGTATGAAAGCCAGTTGGATCTTAATGATTTTACCAACAAGGTTACTGTTCATGCGAATTTTTCTGATGCTGTTATAAACCCGCGTGACCTCGCCCTCTTTGCCCCCCTTCCCGATAAACTTATAGCACCGGTTTCGCTCAATGGCTCCTTCAACGGAAAGATTAATCGTTTCAGGTTTACGAATATGAACATTCAGATTGGCGACACCCATCTGCAAGGCGCCCTGGAAATGGACGGATTACCCGACATCACCGAAACATTTATTTTGCTAAACCTGAGAGAATCACAAATCAATTTCACCGATCTTGCTTTTGTATTTAGTGAAAATATTATTGCGCGACTGAAACCTCTGGGTTTATTAAAATTCAGAGGACAGTTTCTTGGATACCCTACCGACTTTGTAGCCAACGGAAATTTTGTAAGCTCCATTGGCAGCATTACTTCTGATATAAATTTGAAAATTAATGAGGCGGCTGTTGATCAATCAAGCTATGCCGGCAATCTCTCCCTCACCAACTTTAACCTGGGCACGTATTTGGATGATTCGTTGAATTTCCAAAAAGTAACGGTAAACGGAAGAATAAACGGAAAAGGACTTACGGTGGAAACAGCTGACTTTACACTGGACGGAACCGTTCAATCGATTGGAATACGTAACTACAACTATTCAAATATAACTACCAAAGCGCGCTTTGCCTCTCAATTTTTCAGTGGCCAGCTAAAAATAAATGATCCTAACCTTGAATTTAATGCTGAAGGAACCGTTGACTTGCGCAATAAACTTAATGAAATAAAAATTGTCGGAGCTTTGGACACAGCCTACTTGCATAAGCTCAACCTGAGCCCAAAAGAATTGTTTCTTAAGACGCAGCTCAATATTGATATGAAAGGCTTGACATTAGATAGCCTGTTGGGAAGAATAAGTCTCGGAAACCTATTCGTTCGTTACGATAGTCAAACGCTTCGCCTCCCCGATATCTCCTTGTTTGCAGAGAAAATTAAAAATCAACGCCAGCTAAAATTGGAGTCAACCTTGATTGATGCAGAAATACAAGGCGACTTCTTATTATCATTAATGTTCAATGATATCAGCAATCTTATCCAAGAGTTTAGGCTGAACATTGAAAACAAAGCTGACGCTACAGCAGCCTATTACAAGCAAAAGAAAAAAATACCTGAACGTTACGCAGCTGATTTTGAATTTACATTCAAAAACATCAGTCCGATTATGGAATTGTTAGACATTGATCTTTCCATAAGTCGCAACACTTCCATTGATGGTAAATATGTAAGCGGACCAACCTCATCACTTCAGGCCTTTACAC